>Ga0105105_10001357_pt1 | contig 10404 bp, 9 predicted proteins | sample PPLLaktember2015_4_FD_79108 | JGI IMG/M metagenome (GOLD analysis project Ga0105105, IMG submission 79108) | Freshwater sediment microbial communities from Prairie Pothole Lake near Jamestown, North Dakota, USA - PPLs Lake P8 Core (1) Depth... | ecosystem: Environmental > Aquatic > Freshwater >... | reverse complement strand
TGCCAACCATCGTCGCCCAAATGCAGGATTTCACGCGTCACATCGCCCGACGGGGGGTGTCCTTCCCCGACCCGCTGCTGTCGCTGATCACGCTCACGGGCGCGGCCATCCCTTACCTGCGGATCTGCGAAGAAGGCTTGGTGAACCTCAAGGACGGCAAGACCCTGGGCCTTTTCGTGACCTGAATGGAGCGAAAATCACCCGTAATGAGTTCGCGCTCGTAGGTGGCGCTGATTCGTGAGCACGCCCCCCAGGGATTCTGAACCCGGCCCCGAAAGAGTCCGCCATCGATCCCTGAATGACCCACCTCGTCTGATGGGTTTTTTCTTGACAAATTCCGGCGAACCTCATAAAAATACATTGTAGCTACTTTATAGTTATCTTGTAGCTGCAATCGCGCCACCGCCGACCTCCGGGCCGGCACAGATCGTCATTGAAAACGTGAACAAATCAATCTTCACTTGAAGGCTGAAGGCTGTTTTGAGTTCGGTGCCTGCAACCCATGATCGATCAAAGAGGTTGCCACGAATCCAGGCAATATAGAAGGGGAAAGAGATGAGGTACGCAGAGACAGGGTTTAATTTGGAAGTCGATCTAAGCCGGGGAAACATTGAGAGGGTGGCAACTGACCCCAGAGACACCGAACTTTATCTGGGCGGTCTAGGCACTAACGCCAAGATATTGTGGGACAGGGTTCCCCCTGAAGTTGAGCCCTTTTCTCCCGACAACCTACTCATATTCGGCGCCGGTCTTTTATGCGGCACACCTGCTACCGGCTGCAATCGTACGATTGTTTCCACCATTTCGCCTCAGACCCTGTTAATGGCATTTTCAATGATGGGGGGATTTTGGGCCCCCGAATTGAAGTATGCCGGTTATGACAAAGTGATCATTCGCGGCAAGTCCCCCGATCTGGTTTATTTGTGGATAAACAACGACAAGGTCGAGATACGCGATGCCTCGCATTTGCGGGGTAAAGGCGCTGGTGAAACTGCAGAACTTATTCGTCAGGAGTTGAAGGAGCCGAAAGCCCAGGTGGCGGCGATCGGCCTGGCCGGTGAAAACAGGGTCTATTTTGCTTCCATCGAGCAGGGCAGGTCCAGTGCCAGCCGCGGCGGGATAGGCGCCGTGATGGGCGACAAAGGGTTAAAGGCGGTCGCTGTCCGTGGAACAAAGGACATCAATATCGCCCGACCGGCTGAATTCATGGAGCTCTGCAGCGAGGTGCTGAAATATATAAAATTCCGAAACGAAAACCCGGTCCCCGGGGTAATGCCCATATTGGCAGGGCTCGGGTCACCGCAAGAGATGGCCGTGCATGATGAGAAGTGGCACACCGAGAATTTCATGTGGGGGAATTCCCGCACTCGCAGAAAAGATTTCTGGAACCAGGAGGTCGCACAGAAGTGGACGGAAACGTTGGACAAAATGCGAACACGGTTGATAAGCTGCTACAATTGTCCGATGAAATGCGGGGCAACCATTTCCGCCCCGGGACTTCCAACCTACATGATGAAATGCTTCTCGAAACTTACCTATACCATGGCGGCCATGTCAGACCTGGATTTTGGTTTGAGAATCGCTCAACGGGCGACGGAGTATGGCGTGGATGGATTCTCGGCCCCGCAGGTCATGGCCTTCGGCCTTGAGCTTTATGAGGCGGGCATTTTGACCGACCAGGACATGGCAGGCATGCCGTCCGTTAACGAGGAGCGGTTTTACTGGTTGCTGGACAGAATTGTCCGGCGGGAAGGGATCGGAGATGTCTTAGCCAATGGCACGCATTGGGCGGCCCAACAGATCGGCAAGGGAGCAGACGCCTATGCTCACAACAATATCAAAAAACATGAGCAACTGCCGCTCAAGCTGTCGATGTTGAATCCCATCTATTTTCTCATGTATGCGACCGGCGAAAAGATAAACATCACCCAGATCGAAGGGCAGTTCCCGCAGGCGCCTTTTGCTACGCGAGAGGAGCGAGAGGCGTTTGTAAAGGATTGGTTCCAGGTTCCCGATGAAAAGTTCAAGCACTATTTATTGGACTGGGAACCGCGCGGCGAAAAATCCATCCCCTATTACCCGACGGTTGAGATGTCGTGTCACATCGTCGACTGGCAGGAGCGGATGCACTACATTGATGACGCCCTCGGGATGTGCTCCGGTTTGTCGTCATTTCCCTTGAAGCCTCCGTATCATATACACAATTACCCCAAGTTCATCTCGGCCGGGGCCGGAATCGATATGGATGAAGCCAAGCTGACGCAAGCCGCCAAGAGGTATCGTACGTTAGTCAGGGCCATCAATATCAGAAGAGGCATGCGCCGAGCCGACGAGAAGCCGCCGGAGAACCATTGGAAGAAACGATTTCCCGAGCTTGAAAAGGAGCTCCTGGATACGTATTACGAATTCAAGGGGTGGAACAGTCAGGGCATTCCCACGAAAGCCTCCTTGCATGAATTCGGTTTGGACTACGTGGCCGAAGACTTTGTCAAGCGCGGGATCTTGACGGATAGTGAAGACGAACCTTCCGAAAAGACGTCGGTGGAAAAAGAACTAAAGTGATGAGGTGCTAAGCGTCATGGGTGAGAAAAAAAAGAAAATAGTGAAAACGATACGAGTGGATGTCGATAAATGCAACGGCTGCCGGGCATGTGAGGTGGCCTGCTCCGCCTTTCACGCTGCCCCGCAATACAGCAGCAACAATCCGGCGCGGTCCCGCATTCGGGTGATTCGTGACCCCCTGAAAGACATATATGTTCCGGTATATGCGGGTGAGCATGCCAAATCGGAATGCATGGGCCGCGACAAATACACGATTGACGGCAAGGAATACGATGAGTGCGCCTTCTGCAGGGCCTCCTGCCCGTCCAGGGATCTTTTCAAAGAACCCGATTCGGGCCTGCCTCTCAAATGCGACATGTGTGAGAGCGATCCGGCGTTATCAGAGCCCTTGTGTGTTCAGTGGTGCCTGGCCGATGCCCTGATCTACGAAGAGAGGGAGGAGGAGGTCGAAGAAGAAGTGAAGGCGGAGGAGTTGGAGACCGGGTTGGAATCGTTGGTCAACAAATATGGCATGGACAAGCTGATGGAAACCGTTGCCCGAATGTCGATTTCCAAAAAGGGCTAGAAGTGGTTTCATAACCCCGCCTGACGCCCGGGGGTCCGCCGCAGGCGGATTGCAGGCCTCTCGTAAATGCTCATCCGCCGCAGGCGGACTCCGCTTTCCGAATCGGCCTGCGCCTTGCTCGCAGGCATGATACAGGGTTATGAAACCACTTCTAAAACCATAAGGCGTAAAACGAGGATCAAGAAAGACCGTGGAGAACGTAGCCGATTTCAAAGAGATCGTGGACGCCATTAAGGCAAACGGTGGAGACGCCTTCAAATTATGCTTTCAATGCGGCTTATGCGATGTGGTGTGCCCGTGGAATACGGTTAGAATCTTCAGCATGCGCAAGATCGTCCGCGAAGCTGCGTTCGGCATGACCGATATCGAAAGTGAGGATATTTGGCGTTGTACCACCTGCGGCAGATGCCCGCAGCAGTGCCCCAGGGACGTCAAGCAGATAGAGTCCGGGATCGCCTTGCGCAGGATTGCCACGGAATACGGGGTGTTTCCCACGGCTGCCCGTCCGATCCGTGCCGTGCGCGGAAGCCTCATGGGCGAAGGCAACCCCATGAATGAAGCGCGAAAGAACAGGGCAAACTGGGCAGAGGGTCTTTCTGTAAAGACGTTTACCGAGGGGATGGAGATTTTATATTTCCCCGGCTGCTACCTCTGCTATGACCCCAGGTTGAAAAAGGTCGCGAGAGCCACCGCCGAGATCCTCAACCGGGCAGGGGTCGATTTCGGGATATTGGGCGCCAAAGAAAATTGCTGCGGGGAAAGCATTCGCAAAACGGGCGATGAGGAAGTTTTCAAACGCTTGGCTAAAGAAAACATCAAAACGTTTATCGATCACGGGGTGAAGAAAATCCTTGTCTCCTCCCCGCACTGCTACCATACCTTCAAAAACGAGTATCCCGAATTCAGGGTGAACTTCGAGGTGGTTCATATCTCCCAATATCTAGCGGAGCTTATTCATAAAGGAGCTCTTGAGCTTAAAAAGGAGTATGCGAAGAAGGTGACGTATCATGACCCATGTTACATGGGCCGCCATAACGGCATATATGACGAACCCCGAGAGGTCTTAAAGAGTGTACCGGGACTGGATCTGATTGAGATGCCCGAGTCGCGCGTCGACAGCCTCTGTTGCGGAGGGGGAGGCGGCCGGATCTGGATGGAGACGTTAAAGGGCGAGAGATTCTCCGATTTCCGGCTGGAACACGCTATCGCTGCCGGGGCGGAGGTGCTGGTTACCTCCTGCCCCTATTGCATCGCCAATTTCGAGGATAGTCGCTCAACCATCGGTGTTGCCGACAACATCGTCATCAAGGACATCACGGAAATCATACAGGAAGCTATTTAACGTAACAGGGTGTTTAAAAAAACAAGCATCAGGCCGTCAGTCAAGGCGTGCGGCGTTTTGGAAAGCGCAGTCCGCCTGCGGCGGATGAGCATTTACAAAAGCCGCACAACGCAGGATCACGGCCTTAGGCGCAGTTTTTAAACACCCTGGTAAGTGCGGAGAACCCGTCCGGCCGGACGCTGCAGGCACACACTAATCTGATGAGGTGATGGGAAGTGGAAAAAGAACTGGTTCTAAAAGAAAAAATCCAACAGCTTTGCAAGAGTTTTGGAGAGAGCAATTTTGGAGATGTCATGGTGCTGGGTGGGGGGATCAGCGGCATTCAAGCCTCTCTTGATCTGGCCATTGCGGGTTTTAAGGTTTACCTCGTTGAAAAAGCACCTGCCATCGGCGGCCATATGGCCCAGCTCGACAAGACCTTTCCCACCAATGACTGCTCGATGTGAATACTCTCGCCCAAACTGGTCGAGGTCGGCCGGCATCCCAACGTAGAGATCCTGACGTTAACTGAAGTTGACAGTGTCGAAGGGGAAGCGGGAGACTTCAACGTAACCCTGGTTAAAAAGCCTAGATACATTTTAGAGGACCGATGCACGGGTTGTACCACCTGTGTCGAATACTGCCCGGTCAAATACCCTGATCAATTCAATCAGGAAATATCGAAAAATAAAGCCGTCCACATATACTACTCACAAGCAATTCCCCTTGTTGCCTATATTGATGACAGCTGCCTTTACCTCAAAGAGAAGAAATGTCGCATATGCGAAGGCGTCTGTAAAAATAACGCCATTGATTTTCAGCAAACGCCGGAGAAGATCGAAATAAAGGTGGGAGCGATAATCCTGTCGCCCGGCCTGGAGCCATTTGATCCCAAGGTGAAGGGCGGCTATGGCTACGGAAAGATCCAGAACGTGGTCACCAGCATGGACTATGAACGGCTGCTCTGCGCCACCGGGCCCTACGAGGGTGAGATACTGCGCCCGTCCGACATGCAGCACCCCCATAAAATAGCCTGGATTCAGTGCGTCGGTTCCAGGCGGGTTACCCCGGGGGACAACAGCTATTGTTCAGCCGTATGCTGCACCTATACCCAGAAACAGGTGATTTTGACAAAAGAGCATGACGCCGAGGCCGAGTGCACGATATTCCATAACGATATTCGCTCCTACGGGAAGGACTTCGAACGCTTTTACCAAAGAGCCGAGAACCTGCGCGGGGTTCGATTCATAAGAAGCTACGTGTCCATCGGAAAAGAGCTCCCGGAAAGCAAGAATGTAACGATACGATACGCCACGCCCGAGGAGGGGGTAAAGGAGGAAGAATTCGATCTGGTGGTATTATCCGTTGGGTTGAATCCTCCTGCCGCGCATAAGGATCTGGCGGATACGTTCGGAATCGAGCTCAACTCGCACGGATTCTGTAAAACAACTCCTTCCAATCCCATGCAGTCCACCACGCCCGGGATCTTTGTGAGTGGAGCCTTCCAGGGCCCTACGGATATTCCCGAGTCGGTTTTCAGCGCCAGCGCAGCCGGCTCCCAATGTGGCGAGCTCCTCGACTACCGGCGCGGGAAGCTGACCAAAGAAAGGGTCTACCCGCTGGAAAAGGATCTCTCCAAAGAGGAGCCGCGCATTGGAGTCTTCGTGTGCCATTGTGGGGCGAATATCGGAAGGGTAGTAGGTGTTCCTTCCACGGTTGAATATGCCCTGACCCTGCCCAATGTCGTTTACGCTCAGGAGCAGCTGTTTTCGTGTGCGTCGAATTGTGCCAAAGAAATATCAGACATTACAAGGGAAAAAGGGCTCAATCGCGTAGTGGTCGCTGCCTGCAGCCCCAGGACCCTCGAACCGCTATTTAGGGATACCCTTCGGGAGGCCGGAATCAATCAATATTACTTCGAAATGGCTAATATTCGGGAGCATAACTCCTGGGTTCACTCTAAAGAAAAGGAAGAAGCCACCCAGAAGGCAAAGGATATCATCCGGATGTCGGTGGCACGCGCCTGCCATTTGGAGCCATTGCAGGAACTGGATCTGCCCGTAAACAAGGCGGCGCTGGTGGTGGGTGGGGGTATCGCCGGCATGACGTGTGCGCTCTCCATCGCCAACCAGGGACATGAGGTCCACCTGGTGGAAAAGGATAAAGACCTGGGGGGGATGGCTCGCAGAATTCACTACACGCTGGACGGGCGGGATGTTCAGGCGTATTTGCGTGATCTTATCAGAAAGGTATATCAGCACCCCTTGGTGCATGTATATACCGATGCCTCCATCACGGAGGCGGCCGGTTATGTCGGGAATTTCGCAACCCGGGTGACGTATGAAAAAAGAGTCACAGAGATAAAGCACGGGGCCGCCGTCATCGCTGTAGGTGCCGATGTATATAAACCCACCGAATACGGTTATGGGGAAAATGACAGGGTCATGACCCTTTTGGAGTTGGAGGGGCAGATCGCCAAGGGCGACGAAAAGGTGATCAACGCGGAAAGTCTCGTGATGATCCAGTGCGTCGGCTGCAGAAATGAGGAGAGAAATTACTGCAGCCGGATATGTTGCAGCGTGTCCATAAAAAACGCATTGAAACTAAAAGAGAAAAACCCCCGGATGGATATCTACATTCTCTATCGGGATATGATGACATATGGGTTCAGTGAGGATTATTACCGGGAAGCGTCCAATAAAGAGGTAAAGTTCATCCGCTTCGAGCCGCAGGATAAACCTCAGGTGGAACCGGTAAAGGAGGGGGGCAAGTCGGTTCTGCGGGTCACCGTGACCGATCCTATTTTAGGCAAGACGCTGGCGATCGATGCCGACATCCTCGCTCTGGCGGCCGCAGTTGTTCCCTCTGCAGGAACCAGGGATGTCGCCGGTTTATTCAAGGTATCCCTGGCACCGGATGATTTTTTCAAAGAAGCCCATGTCAAATTAAGGCCTGTTGAGTTCGCCGCAGACGGCGTTTACCTTTGTGGAATGGCTCAATATCCCAAGAATATAACGGAAACGATCAATCAGGCGTATGGGGCCGCCGGCCGGGTTTTGACGCTTCTCTCACATGATACCGTCATCGCCTCCGGCTCGGTGTGCGAGACGGATGAGAAAAAGTGTATCGGGTGTGGGGCCTGTATCTCGGCCTGTACGTATGCGGCCATAGAGTTGCGTGAGACCCGACAGGGCAAAAAGGCGGTAGTCAATCCTGTGATCTGCAAGGGGGATGGTCTCTGCAACGCCATATGCCCAACAGGGGCTATTTCGCTGAAGCACTTCACCGATGAGGAGCTCTTGAGCCAAATCGATGCGGCGATTGGCGATGCGTAGAACGATTCGACTGAATAACGCCGGAACTACTAACCAAGAAGGTGAGACCGAATGAGTGCAGCACTTAAATTCAAACCGAAAATATTAGGTTTTGTCTGCCACTGGTGAGCATACGGCGCTGCGGACCTGGCTGGAGTTTCCAGACTTCAATATGCACCCGACAGCAGGCTTATCCGGGTCATGTGTTCCGGTCGAGTCGACCTGGCATTTGTGCTCCGGGCCTTCTCAAATGGCATGGACGGTGTCTTTATCGGCGGTTGCCGTTTAAAGGAATGCAATTATGTTACGCACGGCAATTATAACGCACTCAACATGGTGCTTTTATGCAGAAAAATAATGGAGCACATAGGGCTGAACCCGGAAAGGTTAAGGATCGAATTCATGTCCGGCGGTGAAGGAATCCTTTTTGTGGACGTCATCAATGATTTCAGCAAAAAGGTGGAGGCGTTAGGACCGCTTGGCAAAGGCGAAGGAATTGACGAAAATGAATTAAAGGCGAAAATCCAGGAAGTGTCAAAGCTTGTTCCCTACATCAAGATGGTAAAGAGGGAGAAGCTGGGCTCACGCCTTGAAAACAGGGAAGCACATGACGCTCTTTTCACCCGTGACGAAGTGGACAGGTTATTTCGGGACGTAATCTCCTACCACATTGATCCGGACAAGTGCCAGGCCTGCATGATCTGTTTCAAGAAATGCCCGGTCGAGGCGATTGCCGGCGGCAAGAACCGGATCCATGTCATCGACCAGGACAAATGCATAAAATGCGGAACTTGCTTGGATGCGTGCCCCCCGCGCTTTGGTGCGGTAAAGACGATTTCCGGCGCGCCTGTTCCGCCTCCCATTCCTGAAGACAAACGAACCATCGTCAGAAAGAGTAAAGAGAAAGGAGCCTCATGAACGCGAGCACCATTAAAATCAAACTCATGCAGGCTGACGATTTTGACGCCGTGGTAGGGATTGACGAGAAAGTACTTAAAGCGTCCCGGCCGGAGTACTATAAACTGAAGTTTGAAAAGCTTTTTCAATCCAAAAAAATTAACCTGGAACGAAGCCTTTGATATCGGAGGGATTGGATAGATCAGCGTTTGACCGCCGCTGAAAAGGCGATCCACTCCCGCGCCGGTCGCGGCTGCCAGCGTTTTCCGTAGACGAAATTGTCGACGTGGGGGAGCACGCGCCGCGCCAAGGACGAGCGCCGGATCATCCAGCGCGCCAGGCGATGGATCCCTCGATTCGGCCGGCTGAAGGGACACACCCCCATGCAGACCGAGCAGTCGGTCCCTACCCTGCCCCAGAAGTCGAAGCAACTCTCCGCATCGAGCTTCCACTTCTCGATCCCGTTTACTACGGTCTTTGCGCCGGCCGGAATCGATTTTGAGGGGCAGGATTCGGCGCACTTCAGACACCCTCGGCAGAACCCGTCGGCTCCAAGATCGATCGGTCGGTCGACCGCGAGCGGCATGTCGGTGGTTACAGCGAACAGCCGCGCCCGGGAGCCGAGTTTGTCCGCAATCAGGTAGCCGAAACGCCCCAACTCCCCCAGGCCTGCATCGATCGCCAGGGGCACCATGTTGAGGTCGTAGTGCCGGCTGTGCTGGGCCACGGCGTGGTAGCCCATGGCGGCAAACCAGCGCGACAGGATGGTGGTGATGAAGGCCCCTTGGCCGTAGTTGAAGGCGCTTTCGAAAAGGGCCGGCGTGTGGGGCCCGGCGCCGACATTGCCATGGTCCATCTCGGTGGCGATGACCACCGCGAACGGCAGCGGTCCGGGGATTTCCCGACCCCAGTCATCCCAGTTGCCGTTGAAAATCTCCCCACGATGGGAATAGGCCCAGGCGGGGTTCACCCGGCAGACCCCCACGAGGCCGGCGCCGATGCGCCGGGCCAGCCCCTTGACGATCATCGCAGCCCGGGCAGGGTCAAGCGGCTCGGGCGCCGAACCGGCAGGCGGCAGGGCTTCCGCGAGGTTTCCGAAGACAACGGGCATTTCAAAACAGGCCTGGATCATGGCCACATTCGGCCGGTGGCCGTTGTCGATGGATCCCATCCGCCCGACCGTCCCACCCTTGCTGCGACGCGCGCTGTCCCTGGCTTCGCGCTCCGGGTGTTCGGCATAGTAACGGCGGTAGACCTCGGATCCCGGCGGCAGCGAACGGTTGCGCGCGAAAACCTCATCGCGCTCGTCGAACCGAGCCGTCTCGCCCACGACATGTCCCGCTGCGCCCTGCAGCGCGCGCAGATTGCCCCGCGTGGGGATCAGCAGCACTGAACCAAAGGCCAGCACGACCCCGAAGATGACGCCGATTACCGTCCGCACGGCGGGGACGGCCACGATGAGCAGCCCCACCCCCGCCAAGAGGACGGTTGCGATCGCCCCCACCCACGGGGCTCGTGGCTCCTTCTCGTGGAATGACACGATCGTGAAATATGCGGATAGGAGCACTAACCCTGCAACCGCTGTCAGCAACGCTACCGCCAGATCCATATAGCCCCCTGCTCGGAGTTGTATTAACAGGGTGTTGAAAAACCGCGCCTAAGGCCGTAATCCGGCGTTGTGCGGCTTTTGTAAATGCTCATCCGCCGCAGGCGGACTGCGCTTTCCAAAACGCCGCACGTCTGGG
>Ga0105105_10001353_pt1 | contig 10424 bp, 6 predicted proteins | sample PPLLaktember2015_4_FD_79108 | JGI IMG/M metagenome (GOLD analysis project Ga0105105, IMG submission 79108) | Freshwater sediment microbial communities from Prairie Pothole Lake near Jamestown, North Dakota, USA - PPLs Lake P8 Core (1) Depth... | ecosystem: Environmental > Aquatic > Freshwater >... | reverse complement strand
GGACGAACTGGGCCTGGCACGCTTCGTGATCACCGGTGGCGAACCTTTGGTGATGAAGGACTTCGACGAAGTTGTGGCGGCCATCGATCCTGATCTGCACTACATCGTTACCGACACGAACGGCTGGTTTCTGGATGCAAAGAAGGCGCGGCACCTGAAGGCCATTGGCGTCGACAAGGTGCAACTCTCACTCGACAGCTACATAGAGCAGGACCACGACACCTTTCGAAATAAGCCCGGCTCCTACAAGCGCGTGATGCGCGCCATCGATGCCAGTCTTGAGGCCGGCCTTAACCTCATCTTGGCCACCGTGCTTGTCAAGGGGCGGGCCAAGACCCAGGAATTTCGCGACCTCTGTCAGTTCGTACAGGACCGCTGCATTGGTCTGTATGTGTCCTATGCCAAACCTTCGGGAGCCTGTTCCGACCACCCGGAACTGGTGATCGATAAGGAAGATGCGGATGCCGTGCGCGAACTCGAAAAGGAATTCAGCGTCTTCACCCATATGACCCCGTCCTATGGCTCATTCAAGGGATGCATCACGGTCAAGGGCATCATTACCGTGACCTCGACCATGGAGGTTACGCCCTGTCCCTACATCGACTTCTCCATCGGTAACCTGCGCGAAACCCCGCTCAAGGAAATCCTGGCCCGCGGCATGCGCAATCCCTGGTTGGGCCCGTACCGGCCGGACTGCCTGATCGGCGAGGACCCGAAATTCATTGCTATCCACGCCGAGAAGACCCACAACGTGGCGTTCCTGCCTGTGCCGTGGGGCAGGGGTTTTTCGGATGACGACAGTGTGACCGCCGACCTGAGCGCGCCGGCTCCGACCACGGCGCTGTTCGACAAATACGGCCGCTGCATTCCGGCCGCCGGTGTCGGTTCGGTACCGGCCCTGAACCGGCGCTGGTTCGTGGTGGAACAGCCGGAGGTGGGCTATGCCGCTGTGCATGCCCGCGCGGCCGCGTATCTGGGCGGCGAAGGGTTGCCGACGGCGGACGCCTTTGCGGCGCGGGCCCAGGCCATCCTGGAACGGCTGGCCGGCCGGCCGGAAACCACTGGTATCGTGCATGGCGTCGGTGTGCCCTTCCTGTTACCCAGGGCCACGCACACGGATATTGGCGAGGCGCTGGAAACCCGTTATCTGGAGGCCGTGCGCGGCGCCTTCGTGGCGACGGTGACTGGCTACGACTTCGTCAACCACGTCAAGGGCAGCTTGGCCGGTACGCTTTCGGTGGCACCGGGTTCGCGCCACGAGCGTCTGATCGAGGCCATGGCCGAGGACTCAGTGGTCGGCTACTATTTCCCTTGCCTGAACGAATTTTCGATCCCCGCCGCCTTGGCGCAGATGGGCCACCTACCGCAAGACTTCCTGCTTGCTGGAGGCTACGACACCTGCGCCGCCCTGGTCGGCAACCCGGAACTGCTGCTGCGCAAGGACGGCTATCCGCCGTTGCTCTGGTTGGCCGCCCTGGCCGGTGCGCGGGCCGATGCCGGCCTCCACTTCGAGGCCTACGGCCCCAATCTGACCTTCAACAGTCGCATCCATTTCGACCAGCCGGCCGAATACTGGACCAGCGGCCTGGTGGTCCTCGGCTGATCTTGGCGGCCATCTCGCCATGCATGACATCCTTCGCGCCGATCTCGACGCCATTCTCGTCCGCAAGCCCGGACTGTGGGACGGGCTGCGCGGTTGTTCGCTGTTCCTGACCGGAGGCACCGGTTGGTTCGGTCGCTGGCTACTGGAGGCGATCCGACATGCCAACGCACGGCTCAACGCTGGCATTCGGGTCACAGTGCTGAGTCGCAATCCCGCCGCAATAGTGAAGTCGGCGCAGCATCTTGTCGGCGATCAGGCAATCCGTTTCCATGTCGGGGACGTTCGTGACTTCGCCTTCCCTGACGGCTGTTTCAGCCACATCCTCCACGCAGCCACCACCTCGGCGCGGGAGACCTACGAGGGCGCCGCGCCTTTGGCCAAGTTCGACACCCTGGTGGCCGGCACTCGGCGCGTACTTGACTTCGCCGCAAGCTGCGGCTGCGAGCAGTTCCTGTTCACCAGCTCCGGCGTGGCCTATGGCCCGGCACCGGGTGAACGGGGCCTACGCGAGGACGACCATACTGCCCCTGATACTATGGACCCCCACAGCGGTCTCGGCCAGGCCAAGCGGGCGGCCGAATTCCTGTGCGCCGAGGCCGCCGCGCGTCAGGGTTGGAATCTCACTGTGGCGCGCTGCTTCGCATTTGTCGGTCCCTACATGCCCATGGACATCCACTACGCCATCGGCAACTTCATCGGCCAGGCCGTGCGCGGCGAGCCGGTGGTGGTGAAGGGTGACGGCCTGCCGCTACGCTCCTATCTCTACACAGCCGACCTGGTGGTGTGGCTGCTTACTCTGCTGCAACGCCGGGGCCCCACCCGCCTGTACAACGTCGGCTCGGACGAACGGGTGTCGATCAGGGAACTGGCCGAGATGGCGCGCGACGTGCTGAATCCGGGTGGCGAGGTGAAGGTGCTGGGCGAGCGGCCCTATAGCATCGGCAATCCAGTGCGGGATTGCTATGTGCCGGATATCAGCCGGGCACGACTGGAACTGGACCTGATTGCCTGGACGTCACTCAACCAGGCACTCATGCGTACGGGCAATGACTATAAAATGTCCTTGGGGCGAATTCCTGTGGGACAGGAGCGGAGCAGACTATGAAGCGAATCTTGTTCATCACGCCGCCGAACATTACCTACCAGGAATTTGTTAAGCCGGCCCATAACGTCAAGCAAGTGCAGAAGGCAGATGGCCGGGTGTACGGTTCGGTGATCACGGATATTCCATTGGGGCCGTTATCCCTCAGCGCGTACCTGAAGAAACATGCCCAGGTTGAAACCCGTTTGATCGATTTCAATGTTGAGTTGAACCAGGTTGATTCGTTCGAATATTCCACTTTCGCGACCTACTACACAGATTTTTTGTCGTCGCCGGAAGTGATGGCTTTTCAGCCCGACATCATCGGCATTTCGGCCTTGTTCGCACCGTCCTATCGCAGTTTCATCGACCTGGCCGATTGCTGCCGAAAGCTATATCCGGAGGCACTACTGCTGGGTGGCGGCAATATGCCGACTTCTGGATACCGCGAGATTCTGCGGGATACGCAGGCCTTCGATGCGATCTGCTATGGCGAGGGCGAGAAGCCGATGCTGGCCCTGCTTCAGGCCGAGGATCCGGTCGGCTATCTCGAACAAAGCCATTCATGGATCACACCCCGTAAGGTCGGAAAAATGTTTGATTACGAGCATGATTTCATCGTTGACCTGGATGAAATCCCGTTTCTCGATTACGGATTGCTCGACGTGGCTGGCTATGACATCAATCCCACGATGTATTACTACACCACCGAGAATGCGCGCAGTCGGGGAATGGCAGTGATGACTTCGCGAGGCTGTCCATTCAAATGCATCTTCTGTGCTTCACACAAGGCACATGGTAGGGATATGCGATACCACAGCGTGGCCAGGGTTGTTGAAGACGCGGAAAAGTTGCGCCAACTTTATGACGCTGACACCATCATCATCCTTGACGATCATTTCATGGGTGATCGGCTCAGGGCATATGACATCGTCGACCAACTTTCTAGTAAGGGGTTGTTCCTCTTCTTCCCCAACGCCTTGGCACTTTATGCGCTCGACAGACGTTTTTTGGAGTTGCTCAATCGCGCTGGCGTGACACAACTGATCCTGGCCGTCGAATCAGGCAGTGACCGGGTTCTGAAGAAAGTGATGCGCAAGCCACTCAAGCTCGACATTGTTCGCCGGGTGGCTAACGATTGCCGTGAACTGGGAATTTATACCGATTGCAACATTCTGATCGGTCTGCCGGGAGAGACGAAGGACGACATTGCAGATACGCGAGCCTTCCTCAAGACCATCAATGCCGATTGGTTCCGTATCAACGTCGCGACGCCGTTGACAGGAAGCGAGATGTACGAAATCTGCGAAGAAAATAATTACTTTAAGGACATACCATTGTTGGGTAATTACAAGAAGGCCATTGTGGCAACCGAGGATTTTTCCGCAGAGTACATCCAGGAGGCCAGCTACCAGATGAACATCGAGTTGAACTTCGTCCACAATGCCAACATGCGGCTCGGCTGTTACGAGGCGGCGCTGGAGGGATTCAGGAACGTACTGCGCGCCAAGCACGACCATCCGGTGGCCCATTATTACGCGGGGGTCTGCCAGGGACTGCTGGGCTATGCCGAGGAGGCGCGCGAGTCGTTTCGCAAGGCCGAGGAGTACGCCCGCGACAATGCGTTCTGGCTCGGCATCATCCGCCAGTTCGAGATCCCCCTTTTCCAGTCTTCCCGAGGCGAGCTCGATACATGTCAGTGACACCCCGCGAAGCGGTACCGGACGAGGCCGGTCCTTTCATCAGCATCCTGTTCTACAACTACGATGGCCGGGAGCTCGCACGCTGCCTGGATTCCGTGCTGGGCCAGACTGTCCTCGCCAATTACGAGATTGTTATCTGCGACGATGATTCCAAGGATGGTGCCTGGCATATCGCCTGCCGTTACGCGAAGGAACATAGCGGACTGATTTCCCTGAACAGGAACCGCCAGAGCATGGGGAAGGCGGACAACCGGAGCAAGGCCTTGCTTATGTGCAAGGGCGAATATTGCGTCGAGCTTTCCTCGACCGACATGTTTGATGCAGCGTATATCAGGGACAGCATATGGGGGATGGAGGCTGATAAATACCTCGCCCACGCTTTCATTACCCGGCTACAGCGGGCCAATATCTTCATGCCCACGTACAACCCGGTGCGCGTGGAGCCGGTGGACGAGCGTGCCTACAACCCGCTGGTTAGCGTCCTAGTGTACAACTACAACTATGGCCGCTATCTTCGCCAGTGTCTGGAAAGTGTGTTTTCCCAGACCTACGGGAATATCGAGGTGTGCTTTTCCGATAATGCCTCCACGGACGATTCGTGGGAAATCGCCCTGGAGTTTGCCGAACGCTATCCGGAGCGGATGTGCCTGACGCTCAATCGGATGAACTACGGGCCCAACATCAATCTCTGGAACTGCGTCCTCAACATGCGCGGCAAATACATGCTGAAGCTCTGTTCGGACGATGCCATGAGGCCGGAATTCATCAAGCGCTGCGTCGAGGCGCTGGAAAGGAATCCGGAGGCAGCATTCGCGATGGTGCATCGGGACATCATGGACGATGAGGGTGTCCGCACCCAGGAGCCGCCGTTCTATGAACAGTCATGCCTGATACCGGGCTTCGAACAGGTGGCCGTCTACATGATGTCGTCGGTCAACCCCAGCATTTCCCAGATTCTGTATAGCGTCGACAAGACCCAGGGCAAGCGCATGGCGGGTAATCTCAACGACCGCTGGTTCGGCGACCGCATCATGGATTTCCATATTTGCTGCGACTATCCCATCGTCTACATCAAGGACGCGCTGCTGCTTAACCGCGTGCATGGGCACAGCGAGGGGGCGCAGATGGACGGCAACCTGTTGCAATGCATGGGAGAGTTCGTGTTGCTGCACCAACTGGCCGACATCGCCGGCAACTATCCGGGCCTGGACAAGGCGCGTGGACGACTGCAACCCGCCGTCGAGAAGATTGGTCGGCTGTGCCTGCGCTATTGTTTGCGTTGCTTGGCTGCCGCCGACGAACAATGCGCCCGTCGTTACTACCACTTGGCCGTGGCCATTTTCCCCACCATTGAGGACGATGAGGTTTATTCCGAACTGTCCCGTTATTGGGGGCTCGCTGGTGGAGAACGGGAAGATTTTTTGGGGCGGTTGATGGCCCGGCTGCCGAACGTGGTCAAGCGGGTGGTCTCCTACCCCGTTCCGCCGGGGAGTGTTCCGTGTTGAGGTCCCAGGCGCATACGACGAAAGGCATTCAAAATGCCTGATTCAAATTCCATACAGGCCTTTCTGGTCGGTGCACGAAGTGGTGATCGTCTCGACCCCGCGATTTTCATCGACTATGCCCGCCAATTTGTCGACGTGGTGATATGGGGTGCCGGGAATCTTGGTACTGCTGTGGGCGAACGGTTGCTGCGCGAGGGCGTCACGCTGTCCTGTTATTGGGATGCTCGCGCTGGCCAACTCGACAACTGTAATGGGGTGCCAGTCATTTCCCCCTTTGGAGGCGGCTATGACAAGGGCGAGACGCTGGTCCTGTTCTGCATCGGTAACGTCGCGGTCGGTCCCAATATCCAGCGGCAATTGGCGGAAAACGGCTGGTACAACGTTGTCCATGGCAATGACCTGCTACAGGGGATGCTGTGTCCGCTAGCGAACGACAAGCCACCGAACACTCGCGTCTGCAACAGCTTCGACATCTGCAGTGTCTGTTCCTGTGAGCGGTTGCACAATATTGTGCGGGCGGATGCTGCGCGCGCGCAGCAGATTACAGTCGACGAAACACTATCCTTCGACCGGATACACTTCATTACCAACAATGTATGCAACCTGAAGTGCACGCATTGTTTCCTCTACATCAACAGCTACCCAAAGGAGCGCAAGCAGAACGTCGCGACCGCGCGCATTCTTCAGGACATCGACGTGGTCATGCGCTCCGTGCATTCCTTCGGCGTGGTCAACGTGTTCGGCGGCGAGCCATTCCTGCACAAGGACATCGAACGCATTGTCGAACGCATCCTGGACTACCGTAATTTCGGGGCGATGATCGTCAACAGCAACGGCATCGCGAGGATCAAGCCGGCCCAGTTGGCCGCCATGGCGGACGGCCGGGTGAGGCTGGCCTTCTCAAACTACCTGGAGGTGCTGGACGAAAAGAGGAAGGCGACCTTCTTCGCCAACATCGACGCGGCCCGGGCAGCCGGCATCAACGCCAAGTACCAGAACACCTTGCCGACCTGGAACGTCTCCTCGACGCTGGAGGACAAGGGCGATTCGCCGGAAGCGATGGGGCGGAAGAAAAGCCGTTGCGGCGTCCGCTATCTGTATGTGTTCGACGGCAAGCTGTACCCGTGCTCCTTCACGCTGTCCATCAACGACCTCGGTGTAGCCGACTATGCCACGGATTATGTCGTGCTCGATCCCCGCAAATCGCCCGCACAGATTCGCGCCGAGATTCGTGACCTGCTGGCGCGCCCGTATTATCGGGCCTGCGGCCACTGCGAATCCTTCGGCTCGCCCGCCCTGACAGGCTTGGCTGCAGAACAGGGTTTTAATCCACGATATGTGTTGCCTGCCGGCGGCCGGCGCGGTCGCACCATCGGCATCCCAGTAGTCGCCGCGCCATGATTCAGGACTCCCGCCCATGACCACCAACGAGCGACAGAATTTCCCCCCGCTGGCCCGCGAGCACGGCCGTCCCTGCCCGGTATGCAGGGAACCTGAATCGGTGCCGCTACGGCGGGTCGAACTCACGGTGCCGGAAGGCTTCGCCCTGCAGGATGTGTTCACCGTCAACCGTTGCGTGGCCTGTGGCGCTGTACTCCACGACGTCGATCCCCAGGTGGATCGCGACAGCTATTATGAGACCTACACCGGCCCGGACCGGATTGAGTACCAGATCACCCCCGAGCAGGCCCGCTTCAACGAAATGGCCGTCCGGTTCCTGGAACATGCCGCCCTCGGTGACCGGGACATGGCCATCCTGGACGTCGGCTGCTCCTTCGGCATCACTCTGATGTCGTTGCGGGAACGCGGCTATGCCAACCTGTACGCGATGGACCCGGACCGAGCTGCGATCCGCTACCTGGACCAGCAGGGTATTGCCGGCCGGGCCGGCTTCGCCACCGATCCCTGCCCGGACCTGGTCGGGCGCTTCGACCTCATCTTGCTGCGCCACGTACTTGAACATCTATACGATCCAGGCGAGGCTCTGGACAACGTCGTCCGCTGGCTGAAGCCGGGTGGAAGGCTGTACATCGAGTTGCCGGACCTGTCGCGTTATCAGGAGACGAGTCCATTTCCCGGCTACTTCTTCGAGCACGAGCACATCAACCACTTTAGCCTATTTTCATTGCTAAACCTGACGCGCCGGTTCACGCTGCTCCAGTATGAATCGACGGCCTCTATCTACCCCTGCCAGCGTGCGCTGTTCGAGGCTGCGGCGCTGGTCAGGCAGGTCCAGGCGGAGGCGGCCGACGCCCTCTATCTGGCTGACTGCCTTGACCGGCCGAGCGGGCAGGGACGGGTCGTGCTGGACAACATTGCCGCCCTCGACGGCCGAGAGATCGCGCTCTGGGGCGTTTCCAAGTTCGTCTACCGCCTGTTGTCCCACACCGACCTGAAAAAATGCAATATTCGCCACCTGGTGGACAGCAACCCGTTGCGGCAGCGTGAGCGTCTGCTTGGATTGCCGATCGAGCCCCCGGAGACCCTGAAGTCGTTTCATGGTGATATCGTCATCTGCGGCGAGCGTTCATCGGCAAACATCGAGCGGGCCGCGCGCGCCATAGGCCTGGAGAACAACATCATCCAACTGCTAAGGAGTTGACGGTGTACCCTGTCTCTTGATCGACCGAAATAATGAATAAAACCGTATATCTCCACATCGGCGCGCAGAAGACCGGCACCACGTCGATCCAGAAATATCTGTATGAGAACGCGGATGCGTTGGCGAAGAGCGGCTATTGCGTACCGAAGGGGTTGCATGCTGACCTGCCGCTGTCGCTGATAGGCGATCATTACCATGCCACCGGTGCCTGCTGGCCGCCATTCTGGCCGGCGGTCAATGCCACCGCCGATGAGGTATGGTCCGCTTTCATGGACCAGATCAAGTGCTCGGATTGCGATCGTGCGATCATCTCTGCGGAAAATTTCTGCGACCTGATCGATTACATCCCCGATGGCGGTCATGATCCCTTTGGCGACAGGATCAAGTCGTATCTGTCCGGTTTCGACGTTCGGGTGGTGGTATACGTCCGCCCCATCGCCGACCATGTCAACAGCATGTACAAAGAGATGGTGAAAATCAGTTCGGAGATTCGTTCGGAAGAAAACGTCCTTTGCGGCATGCACAAGAATAAACGGCATGCCTTTTTTCCGACCAGGTATCTCGATTACTTTTCGGACTTGTTCGGCAAGGACGCCATGGTGGTCAGGAGATATGCCCGCCCGGATTTCCCGAGGGGTGACGTGGTCTGCGATTTCCTGGACACCGTTGGCTATCCGGGGGGCGACAAGCTGGCTTCCCAGGTGCTGCACGAGAACATGAGCATCCCCGATGGCTATGTCCAGCTCAAGCGGCTGTTCAACACGGTCGGGATCGAGGACGTCACGCTCAATCAACTGATGGCCAAGTATCTGATCCGGGTCAACAGCGTCACCGCTCCCGGAGGCAAACGCCGCGATTGCTCGTACGACACGCTCAACCAGGAAATCGCGCGGGAGACCGGGCGGTTCTGGGAACGCTACGGCGTGGACCTAGCCAGCGAGACCCGGCTGGAGGCCGGCGATGCCCCGGAGATCGGCCATGCCGATGGTTTCCTGATCGCCATGCTGGCCCATCTGATGGGCCAGAACGAACGTCTGCTCGCCCGTCTCGATGCCATCGAGGCGCGTCTGGGCGGGCGGGCGACAGGGTAATGGCGCGGCCATGATCATCCCGGTTTCCATGTACTGAATAGGCATTTCCGCCGATGAGCGACATAGTCGAACTTCTCGAACAGGCCAGACGGGGTGATGGCGATCATGCCGGCGCGATCCTCGACTACATCCGGCAATTTCCCCATATCGTTCTGCGCGGCGCCGGCAAGTTCGGCACGGCGTTCGGTTCCTTCCTGGTCGCCAGCGGCATTCCCGCCAAGTCGGCCTGTTACTGGGATGTCCGTGCTGGCGAACTGGCGGAGGTGAACGGGCTCCCCGTCCATCCTCCTTTCGCCGTGGTGACGGAGCGGGACCGGACGCTGGTCATCAACTGCATTCCCAATGGCAGCCTGTCTGGCAGCGTCGGGCGACAGGATTTCCTCGCGAGGGGGTACTACCATTACCTGTCAGGCATGGCACTGTTCGAGGCCCTGATGTGCGGCATGAAGCCGGAAACCGGCTTCGACGCGAAGGTCTGCCTCGATACGACCTTTTGCAACTGGTGTGCCTGCAAGCGTTTGCCGAGCTTGCTCTATAAACAATGCCGGCCAGAGAGGGGGCACCTTGCCGAAGGGGAATTGGTGCTTCCGGTCATGACCTTCGTGGTCAACCAGAAGTGCACCCTGGAATGCTCGCACTGCGGCCAGTACATCAACCATTATCCGCCGGAAGACCGTATCAATTTTCCTCTGGAACGCATCAAGAGTGATATCGACCGGATGCTCGGCGCGGTCGACGCGATTGGCTACGTCTCGATCATCGGCGGTGAACCGTTTCTGCACCCGGCCTTGGGCGAGATCGTCGACCACGTCCTCACCAAGGCCAATTTCGGCGTGCTT
>Ga0105105_10001350_pt1 | contig 10429 bp, 9 predicted proteins | sample PPLLaktember2015_4_FD_79108 | JGI IMG/M metagenome (GOLD analysis project Ga0105105, IMG submission 79108) | Freshwater sediment microbial communities from Prairie Pothole Lake near Jamestown, North Dakota, USA - PPLs Lake P8 Core (1) Depth... | ecosystem: Environmental > Aquatic > Freshwater >... | reverse complement strand
TTTGCCGTCAGAATTATTTTATCCCCATCCGGCGTAAAGAGAGCCCACTCCTTTCTTGACAGCTCCCAGGGCTTGACTTCCTGGTTAGACTCGTATTCTGTCCTTTCCTCACCCTGTTCGCCGGAGTGCGAGTTGCTGAGGCGCCCCAGAATACTGGTGATAGATGCGAGCAATTCAGGGAAATCAACCGGTTTCGTCAGGTAGAGATCCGCTCCGGACTCATAAGCGACGATTTTGCTTTTCTGGGATGATTGCGCAGTCAGCATGATAATGCGCATATCAGTGTTTTTACGGACGTATTCAGCAAGCACAAGGCCATCCTGGTCCGGGAGTGCTATAGCGAGAACCACCAGGAGAAAACGATCCTGAGCGATTTTCTGATAGAATTCCAGGGCTGAAGTGACTCCCGTGACATCAAACCCCGCAAGTACCAGATACTCCATAATACTCTCACGGAAATCCCGGTCGTCTTCAACAATGATGATTTGCTTCTCCGACATTGCAACAGTATAAATTTTTATGGTTGTAAACAGTCCTGAATATACGTTTTACCCGATGATGTCCCGATGATGGTCAAATAGGTTCCTGCTTGTTGCCATCGCTCGTGTTAAAAACAGCATCACCGGCAACGGGGAGACGAACGGTTACCTCGACACCAGAGGGAAATCCCCTGAGCGTTACGGTTCCGTTATGCTGTTCGATAATTTTTTTCACCAGCCATAACCCAAGGCCGGCTCCGCTGGTGTTCATTGAATTTCTGCCGCGCTGGTACTTGTTGAAAAGCGTTTCGCTTTCCTCCCTGGTGATCGTCGTCCCCCGGTTGCGTATGGAGATTACCACTTCATCAGCTTCCTTCAGGCAATCCACGGCGACGGGAGTGCCCGGGGCAGAATATTTCCGGGCATTATCGACAATGTTGTATATCGCCAGTTTGAGCTGCGATGGTTCACCGAATACTTTGCTCTCGTCAAGGCGTTCGGAGAAACGGATGTCCACATCCGGCCACATGCTCTTGAACGATGCTATCTGCGAGTAGATAAGCGGGGCGATCGCTACATAGTTCGTTTCCAGGGTTCCCTGGGCTTCTATCATGCGACTCTCGCGCATGGATACCTCCATGACCTCGACAAGGCGGTCGATTGCGCGGTGTATCTTGTTGATTTCCGTTTTGATCAGCCGCTTGCCGCTCTGGTTCTTCACTTCGATAAGGTCGAGATTTCCCCGTATGATTGCCAGTGGTGTGCGGTATTCGTGAGAAACCATGCTTATGAAGCGCTCCAGGCGTTCGATTTCGAGCTGCAACTGCCCGGTACGCTCGGCAACCGCCTTTTCAAGCTGGTTGATACTCTGTTGCTGCAGTTCCTGCAGGGTGACATCCGTCATCATGACGAGCAGGATCGAACGGTCCTTCAGATTGATGAATTCCCCCGAGTAAAGGACGTTGAGTCGTTCTCCATTTTTTTTTCGCAGTTGCACCGGGCGGTTAAAAAGCCGGCCATGGTTTTTAAGTATCGAGACGATCTGTTTCCATTCGTCAATATCCACATAGAGGGAGTGGTCCGTGACAGGATGTTCAATGGCTTCCTGGCGGGTGAAACCGAAAAGCTGCAGCCAGGCCGCATTGACGTTGATCAGTCGGCCATCCTGAAGGTCCCAGATGCCGATGGATACAGGTGCATGGTCGAAAATGCTCCTGAATTTCGATTCACTCTCGGCAAGGGCGAGGTCCGTATTCTTGCGTTCCGTGACGTCGATCACGGTGCCGATATAGCACGATACATCACCATCCTTCTCGCGCAGCGGCATACCCCTGCACATGAGCCAGTGAGTCGAGCCATCTTTGTGACAAACCCGGTATTCAACATTGATTTCCGATTCCTTGAGTGCCGCATGCATGACTGTCTGGAAGGTAAAATCCCTGTCTTCAGGGTGGACGTTGGTTTCGCAGAGCTTGTGGGAGGACTTCATGCTGTCCGGTTCCATTCCGTAAAGGGCCCAGACCCGGTCTGACCAGAACACCTGATCGACCTTGACATTCCATTCCCAGATACCGGCGTTCGTAGCCTCCAGAGCCTGATTGAGGCGTGTCTTGCTCTGACTGAGCGCAATTTCAATCTGTTTGCTTTCGGTAATATCGATAGTAGTTCCGATGTAGCGGGTAATTTTGCCGTTCATGTCACATACCGGTTTGCCGCGCGACATCAGCCAGCGTGTCGAGCCGTCGGGGAGTATGACACGGTATTGGATATTGATTTCGGTGCAGTGTTTGGCTGCGTCGGTGACGCTGCTGGTGGCCATCTCAAGATCTTCGGGAAGAATGGTGTCTGTCCAGAGCTTAAAGGAGGGTTTTCTGTCGTCTTTTGGCAGTCCATAGAGCGGCCAGATCTCGTCAGACCAGATATTCTCGTTGGTGTGCAGATCCCATTCCCAGACGCCCGCGCGGGCGGCTTCGAGTGCCTGGTTGAGCCGGCTTTTGTTCTCAAGGAGCTCGAGTTCTATCTGCTTGCGTTCCGTTATGTCGATGATGGTGCCGATATAACGGATTACCTTGCCCTCTTCATTGTACAGGGGCATGCCGCGTGATGTAAGCCAGTGGATGGAGCCATCGGGGTGGCAGACCCGGTATTCTATGGTCGCCGGGCTTTGGTTTTTTACAGCTTCCTTTATGAGCCATGATGCCAACTCCCGGTCTTCGGGATGGATGGTATCCACACAGAGCTGATTGTTCAGCGGCACACTGTCCACCTGCAAACCGTACAAGGCCCATACCTGCTCAGACCAGCTCAGGTAATCTGTTTCGATGTCCCATTCCCAGATTCCCGAGTGCGCGGCATCAAGTGCATAGCTGAAGCGCATCTTGCTTTCGACAAGATCCTCTTCAAGCTGTTTTTGCCTGCTGATATCGACGCCGACAGCAACGACACACGTTTCTCCATCGATGATGACTCTTCTCCCTCTTGTGGCCAGCCACAAGGAGCCAGGGCTTCCCGGCGGGCAGATTTTAACCTCACTGCTGTCCTCGGCGCCGGAGTGCAGGATGTTCAGAAACTTCTTTTTAATCGGGAATATCTGATCGGCGCAGATGGTCTCTATCGGATCGACGCTCTCTTTGATGTCGCCGGTTTTTCCGAAGATGATGTCGTGAGCGTACTGGTTCCACACCATCAGTTTCCCTTCAGCATTCAGTATGATGGCGCAGCCCGGCATGGCTTCGAGCAGGGCGGTTTTCAGTGCCCGTTCTTTTTCCAGCTGATCTTCAACATGTTTTTGCCTGGAAATATTCTCGATGCTGACCAGTAATGTCGTGACGGTTGTTTCTTCTGACCTGACGGGATTAAGGATGACTCTGAACGCGTCCCTTTCATCTTCAATCGTCAGACGTTCTCCGGTATGAAACACATCGCGTGCTTTTTGCATGAAATGAGTTGCAAGTTCCGGAAAAGGTATCACATCCGAGAGCAGATCGGAGATGTTTTCGCCGCAGCACTCTTGAGGGCTTCTGTCGAGCAGGGATGCAAACAGGGTGTTTGCATTGAGGACCATTCCTTCCGTATCAATGATAAAAAAAGCATCGGGAAGGGATTCCAGCAATGCGCCGATCTCACTCTCGTTGTTGCCGGATGGAATGTTTTTCTTGTGCATTGCCCTGGTGAATATCGTTTGCGGTTCAGGATGCAACCGGCGTCGTTACAGCCGCTCCTGATCCCTATCCGTGAAAACCGGAAGCTTTTCATGGATAGGGGTTGCTATCAGTAAGATTTTTAAGAAAAAGTTACGATTTTTTTCATACAAATCTGTAACAGGAAACCGGAGCTTCAACTCCGGATATACGGAATCTGCGCCGGCACGGTCATGCAGGTGCTATGGCTTGAAGTGGGCGGCTATTGCATGTATTTCATGCCGATCAGGCCTGCGGCGATAAACTGGTTGACGAGGAACAGGATGTTATTGACCACCTGAAAGCGAAGGAAGGCGTTGTGCTCGTGTATTTCGCTTTTGCCGATGGCATTGCCGAATCCGTCTTCGACGGTGCCTTTCATAAAGGATATGCTGCTTTCAGGGTCACGCAGCAGCTGTATCTGGATAACGATATTGATTGCCAGCGTTACAAGAAGAATGTACATCAGTATATGAAATCCCCAGCTCCATGCGAGCCAGGCGAATACGGAAAACACCATATCGATGATGACGAACGCGACAAGAAAGGTGTTTTTCGGGCCTATCATCACGGCGAGTGATTTCATTCCCTCTTTCGCATCGCCTTCCCGGGATTTGAAATCGTTCATGATGATGAGAGCGGTGGCCATAAAGAAGTTCAGACCGGCCATCCATAGCGCCTCGGGCCGTATGTCGCTGAAGAACGCATTGGCCGAGATCCAGGTTATGACGCCGTAGGAGATGCCGACCGCAGGCGCCGACAGAAGAATATTCTTTTTCAGCTTGAGCGGAGGCGCAGAATAAATATAGCCGAGCGAAAGGCCGCTGAAGAGGCAGAGACAGATGATCCAGCCCCGCTGGCCGCCGACATGCAGACTGATCCATGCCCCCAGGATTACGGCTATGGCAAGCACGATACCCCAGTTCCATAAGGCCTCCTGTTTGGTCAGACGTCCGGAAGGGATAGGCCGGGTAGGCTCGTTGATGCGATCGAGTTCGAGATCGTAATAATCGTTGACCGACTGGCTGAAACCTGTTCCGAGCGGTCCATAAATCAGAAAGAGCGTAAAAAGCAGCAAATAGTCGTGCAGGCTCGACTGCATGGCCCCGGATGCCATCACGCCACCGGCAAGGCATGGCGAAACGCTGATCCAGGTTACCGGATCGAGGATTTCGATATGGGCTTTGATTTTGCCGATAAACCCGATCTGTTTGACCGGAAGTGACTTTGCTGTTGTTTCCATAAGTACAGTGACGAAATCCTGATGTTTGTTAATGAAATATCGAATGGGCGCCCAGTTCCTGACCTGCACATCCTTCTTTAAGTATCCGCGCATAAAAATCCTTGAGCGAGTCGTTCCCGAAGGAAGGGGTCGCCGCACCATCGTATGTTTTCGTTTCCGGATCAAGCGCCAGCATGGACTCCGAAGCGTAATATTTTCCTATTCTGGCGAATTCCGCCTTGTCTTCCAGCATCGGAAACAGCTTCGAAAGTCCGCTCAGCACCGGAATGGTCAGGTCGAAAATCCTGATCGGAATTTTTCTGAACTTCGGTTTCTTTCCAAGCAGTTCAAAAAGCATTTCCCCCTGCGCTTTCGCAGAGACAGGTTCGCCGGGTCCGCCTACGGGAAGGATTTTGTTTCTTTTTGTCGGGTCTTCAAGGCAGTCGGCCATGAAGCGCGCAAGGTCGGCTTCGCTGATCGGTTTGCACGAGGTCAGTTCTCCATTTCCGAACATCACATAAGGCTTTCCATTTTTCAGGGCATCCACCTGTCCGGCGAGAGATTTGAAAAACGCCGTAGGCCGTACGATGGAGTAGGTCATACCCGAATCCATGAGTTCCTTTTCGAATTTCAGCTTGGCCCTCTGGAACTCAAGCATAGGTTTCTGAACGCAGATCGCCGACAGAAGAACGAACTGTTTCGCTCCTGCAGCTTTTGCTGCATCGAGAACGTTGCGGTTTGCCTGGTAGTCGATCATCCAGGAGTCCTTTACCCCTCCGGTCCGTGATGTCAGGCACGAAATCACGGCATCGAAACGTTCCCCGCGGATGCCCGATCCGATCAGGGAATCGATATTGCAGATGTCGCCGAAGCGCACCTCGGATCCTTCCAGCTGCCTGCGTGTTTGAGCGGCTGAAGTGGCACCGTCTATTCCCGAGCGCTCCCTGGCGAAGCTTACCACATCGTGTTTTCGTGCAACGATCTCGCGCGTAACGAATTTTCCGATATATCCTGTCGCACCGGCAACAAATATTCTCTTTGTCCGTTGAGCTGTACTAATGCCGAAAAAACATGAGAGAGAAGCCAATGGTACCTTGAATTTTATTGGAAAGAGTGGTTATATACTTTCATGAATGCGTATGCGTCTGTAGTTACCGGGTATGCATCAGGATTTCTGCTGACCGGAATGTTTCCCGATAAATTTGTTCAACAGCAGGACGAGAAGAATTCCTCCGAAAAAAAAGCCGACCGGCGCGAAAATGGTCGTGTAATTGAACGTTTCTGTATGCATGGTGGAGCGTCGATGATTACTGTTTTTTTTAAAAAATATCCGATTGCGCGACCCTCCCGTGAGGGTGACGCGCATTGCGATGTTCACAGATACATGCCGGGGTTAAGTTTTCTGGTAAATGCATGCATTTTTAAGTTGGCAAGCCAGACCCAGTTGAGCGGTTTTCCCTGCATCCGCTTTATGATGGACGTTCCTTTATAGACCTCTTTCTGAAGTTTTACGAAGTTCTCGAGCAGCTTTTCTCCCTGCATTTTCCGGGGTTCGAACATAAAGTGATAGGTATCGTACTTGTCCCAGTCGAAGTGTCTTATCCTTGGTTTCATTTCTTCATAGTATGGCGTTCCCGGAAAAGGCGTGACAAGCGAGAAGACCGGAAACTCTATCCGGTTCTGCATGATGAAGTCATAGGTTGCCTGAAAGCTTTTTTCGCTGTCGTCGTCGAAGCCGAACATGAAGTATCCCTGGATTGCGATGTCATTCCTGTGGAGATTGTCAACAACTGTCGAATAGTTCTGGAGGCGGTTGGCCCCCTTGTTCATGCTTTTCAGGGTATCAGGGTTGAGCGATTCGAAACCGATGCTCATCAACTCGCATCCAGACCGTCCGGCGATTTCCGCCACCTCGGGTTTATGCAGGAAATTCATGGATATATTCGCATTCCAGCGGGCGTCGATTCTCGACATGCCCTCAAGCAGTTCGGTAAAGTACCGGGGCCGGAAACTGATGTTGTCGTCCATGAACGAAAAGGTAGCTTTCTTTTTTCCAAGTCGCTCCTGATGGTACTGCATTTCGTCGAGCACGAGATCGATTTCCCGGTACCGGTAACTTTTGCCGTATATGGTGGGCGTGGTGCAGAAATTGCATCCTACGGGGCATCCCTTGGTTGCCAAAACAGGGATGCGCGAACTGTATTTATCCGCATTTCCGGAATTCAGTGCGTAACTGAAATCCGGTCCCTGCATAGCGGTCATCGGTTGCAGCTCGTCCGCGCGATAGAGGGGTTTCATGGTGCCCTGCAGGATATCGCGGGCCAGGTCGTTCCATACGGATTCCACCTCGCCGTAAACCACGCTGGTGCAGTGCCCGGAGGCCTCTTCCTGCATCATGGTCGGGTGTACGCCGCCGAGCACTACGATTTTCTTCTGGGCGAGAGCCCTGTCGCCTATGCGGTAGGCCTTGGATGCATTTAGCGTTCGGACGGTGACTGCTACAACGTCATAGGCAGAGAAATCTTCAGGAACCTGATCGCCGGTACGTTCATCGATGAGCGTTACGTCAAAGAGCTCTCCGGCAAGTGTGGCGACCATGATCAGATTCAGGGGCATGCTGACGCTTCCTGAATCGACCATCATGCTCGTAGAGCTTTTTGGCTGGATGAGCAGCCATTTTTTTTTGTTTTTCTTTTCCGCGGCAAGCTGTATCAGGGATGCTCCAAGATCAGTATGGAGAGTCGTTTCTGTATTTCGGGTATTTTTTTCGGCCATTCTGTCTGCTCTCTGGTAGTCGTATTAACTGCTGAATTAAGTCGCAGGGTATGTTGCTTCGGGAGTCGAACCGTTTCCTTATTTTCTTGACAGGGATTGCCTTGCCCGAAACGCCGGGAGAACTCCCCCGGTATCCGTCAGTCAAGCTTCAGGCTGTAAGAGCATCCGTTCATCGGGGTATTCTGTTGCCCCATAATGTAAAGTTCTCGGAGGTGTCGGAAGCCGTATTTGTTGTGTACTTGTTCAGCGCCATCTGTACCTCGTCATTCGAGCAGTTGAAGCCGTAAGATTCAATGAGTTCAATGCATTTCTCCATTCCATCGGCAGCCAGAACCCTGTTTCGGAAGACTTCATCCGCCTGCAGTCGCTCGTACAATGCTTTCGATTGAGCTATTGTCATATCGTTACTCCTCGGTTGGTTGATTTTATCTTGAGTTCCCGTCGCAAACCCGCAGCGGCCGTTCGGGCTGTTCAGATGCGTTTGTGAACTCTCTCCGACGGCATCTCTTTTTTCATGCGGTGGCTTTGAAAAGTAGTCCACAGATGTGATTTGAGCTGCAGGTTCAGGAATTACGGATGTATCGAGAGGTAATCGGATTTTGAAAGTCGCGTTCTGTTCACCGCCACGCAGCCTATTGAAGGTCATAATCACATCGTCTTGTTTTTGGACAGCAAGTAGGGGGGGGCAAACCGCGTAACGCACTCGGAGCCCCCTCGCATACAGGCTTTCAAATTTAAAAAAATATATTATTTTTATTATAAATATTATATAAATGATCAAATCATATTGATGTCATATCAGCTTTTTAGCTGATTCAGTGGCTGTCGGACATACATTATTTTCTTGAAGAATCCAATGTTGCAGTGTGTTTGCAGTGGGTTCTTCGTGAATGAGGTAGAGAGACGTTTAACAGTTTCTTATATGTTGCTTGTAATAAGATTTGTAATATATCAGTTTCAGGATTTGGCCGTTTGGACGCTAATTAACCATTCCTGATATGGTAAGCGGCGGGTTGTGCCTGTGAAGATGAAGTCGGAAATAAAAGAGATTCTGCGCAAGACGTCCTTGTTGCAGCAGGCGGCATGCCTCAAAACATCCGGAAGAAGTCATTGCGGTGTTGCATGAGATGGTAGTGCCTTTTTATGAAAAGCGCAACCTGAATATCTCCCGGATTAGAAGGGTTGGAAATACAGGGTTTTCCGGTTAAGTGATGCGAACGAGTATGCGTGTGTTTTTTGCTCGGTTAAATACATCTCTATAAAACATAAACCATTACAGCGATGGCTAACGAAACATCAAACGAGTACACGACCGCAGTCAACAACCTGATGGATTCTGTTGGAAAGATTGGTCAAATGCAGGTAGATCTGGTTACCAATGGCATTAAATCGGCTATTTCGGTTTTCGAACCGCTGGGCAAATCATCCATTGAGCTTGCTGATAATGTTGTGAATGCCATTAATCAGGTATTACAGAACCTGTCGTCAGCAATCGCTCCAAAAAAATAAGAGCTGTCAACTATGAGGAAAGCACCTTATGCCTTCGGTATTGGGTGTTTTCCTGTAATTTTACATCACAATTTAACATTATGATGCTACCCATGTCCGGATCAGATACGTTGCAAGTTCAGGTTTCCTCCGATGGTATAAAAGGTCTGGCTATGATGGCCCCCGTGGTCTGTCTTCCCTTTTTGTTGCCTGCCGTCGCCGGAGCCGTTATCGCAGGGGTTGGTTTTGTGGCGGTTTCATCCGTTGTGTCACCCTTTGCCGGAAAAATTTTGCAGGCGACAAGGGGCCTCATTGCCGGGCCTTCTGCTGGTGTCGGCAAAGCTCTTCCGGAGTTTTCTGTTCCCATTACGGTTGCCGGGAAGGCGCCGGCAGTCGGAGAAGGCTGCGCCCTGCAGGTTGATGCGGTCATCATGTGATGATAATCGCAAGACGCCATTTGTGCGATATCTAAATGCTTAAAAAAAAAGCCATGTCAAGAATTTTATGGATGCAGGCGGTCAAAGGGGCATGGACTTCATACGTGAGAAAGATGAACAAAAGTATGAAGCCGTATAAAATGGAGAATTACCTCTGTCAGGAAATCGATATGGGCATGACGCTCGAAGAGTTCGCCGAGATTGTCTTTATTGAAGGCTTTGTTGCCGGAGAAAAGTATGGCCGGACGCTGACGATAGGAAGCCGGAAATGCGAGCACAAGCTAAACTGATCGACGAAGCGCTGCAGAGAGTCTATGGTTGAGCGGTTTGCAGTCTTAAAAACGGGTTTCCGGGAAAAAAATATCGGGAAGCATCATGGTATCGGATCGCAGGAGAGTGCGGCAGTTATGGTTCGCATGGTATTGCATTAAGTGGCTGCTGTTTGAGAGAGATTATGTTCACTATCTCTTCACGAGCCGACAGAGAGAAAGGGAGATGTTCTGATGGGTGACCGGTATGTGTCCCGAGGCAGCTCGTTCCAGTGTCGGTTATCCGGTCTGGCCAGCTTGTGAAATTCGATATTTACTAACAGGAAAAAAGGAGATTGTCGAAATGGGCCCACATGATACAGCGAATATGGTGAAAAAAGCCGTCGGAGTTGCAGGAGGGGCAGCGCTGCTTGCTCCTGTCGCACCACCTCTCCTGCATGGGCTTGCCGGTCTCGCCGTGGTGGGACTCGGGATTTTTACCGCAGGGTCACTTGTTTTCAAGGCCGCCGAAGCTTTTCAGGGGATGGAAAATCCGTTGAAGCCAAAGGAGAGAGCCCGAAGATCCAATGAGTCCGGAATT
>Ga0105105_10001348_pt1 | contig 10431 bp, 6 predicted proteins | sample PPLLaktember2015_4_FD_79108 | JGI IMG/M metagenome (GOLD analysis project Ga0105105, IMG submission 79108) | Freshwater sediment microbial communities from Prairie Pothole Lake near Jamestown, North Dakota, USA - PPLs Lake P8 Core (1) Depth... | ecosystem: Environmental > Aquatic > Freshwater >... | reverse complement strand
GAAATAAGCACCAACGGGGCCGACATCAACGGGCAAAAGCTCATCTTCTGTGTCTGCCGTGATATCACGCAGCGCAAACAGATGGAAAACGCCATGAGGGAATCAGAGCAAAAATTCTCCCTGGCCTTTAACGCCAGCCCCAATATGATCATTATCACGGACATAGAGAACGGCACGTACATAGAGGTAAATGATTCCTTTGTTAACGGCACCGGTTACTCCCGTGAAGAACTCTTAAGCCATAAAATAACTGACATCAAAATGTGGGATAAGCCGGAACAGACTCAAAGTATGCTCCGGACGCTCCAGGAAAAAGGCTGCATCAGGAATGAACTGTATGATTTTCGTACCAAGTCCGGTGAACTACGCACCTGGCTGTGCTCATCGGATATCGTGAGTCTGGGTGGTAAAAAGTGCATGCTGGCCGTCTCCGCTGATCTTACGGAACGTAAAAACGCCGAGGAAGCATTGTGGGAATCTGAAGAAAAGTTTGCCAGCGCCTTTAACGCCAGCCCCATCTCTCTCTCTATTACTCGCCTGCGTGACGCTATGTACCTGGAAGTGAATGAAAGCTTCCTGCGGGATAAAGGCTACACCCGTGAAGAAATCGTCGGCAAGACCACCTTTGATGTGCCGATCTGGGCTTGTAAAGAGGCAAGCCAAAAACTCGTGGTAGATTTGAGAGCCCAGGGCCATGTCCACAATGTCCAAATGGAGTACATTAACAAGTCCGGTGAGATCCGCACCGGCCTGGTATCCGCGGAATTGATCAAGATAGGCAATGAAGAATGCATGCTGGTCCTGAATAACGATATCACCCAGCAAAAACAAGCGGAAGAGCAATTAAGGCTCCTTGGCTCCGTGACCAAGCAGGTAACGGATTCCACCATCATTACCGACCCTGATTATAATATCCAGTTCATCAATCAGGCGGCGGTCAACATGTTTGGTTATACCCTGGAAGAACTAAAAGGTAAAAAACTGGGCACGTTGAATGAGGGTTTCGGGGAAGGTACGGTCCCGGATGAAGTTAAGAATGATATAAAAAATACCCTCAAATTCGGCAAGACGTACGAAGCCATTCTTACCAAGCGCTGTAAAGACGGTTCCAACCTTATTTGTGATTGCCGCCTTACCCCGATGTTAGATGAAAAGGGCAATATCATCAACCTTATAGATGTCCAGCGGGATATCACCAAACAAAAAGAAATAGAAGCCAAACTGCAGGAGCATAAAAAGCTCATTGACAGTATCCTGGCCACCATGCCGGAAGGCGTGCTGGTAATTGATAAAGATGACCGCATCATCCTGGCCAATAAAGCCCTCTATGATATCCTGCAGATTAACAGCCAAACGCTTAATAACAAGCCGTTGAGCGAAGTGCTGCCGCAGGACCAGTATTTTAACATCCACCGCGCGGTCATGGACGGTAACACGGAAAACATTAACCTGGAATTCCGCTATAACCTGCAGGGCATGGAAAAAATTATCTACTGCGTCATCGTCAAAATGGGCGGCGACCGTACGCTGATCACTCTAAGTGATGTTTCCCGGGAAAAAGAAAAGGAAGAAAAACTCTACCTCACCGACCGCATGGCCTCCATCGGCGGGATGGCCGCTGGCCTGGCCCATGAGCTCAATAATCCTTTAACCGGTATCCTCACGCTGTCCCAGATCCTCGTCAACAGCAACCTGCCGCTGGAGAACAAGGAAGACGCAGAATGTATTTACACTGAAGCCAAGCGCGCCGCGGGCATCGTCAAGAATGTCCTGCTGTTCGCCCGCAACAAACCGGAAGAGTCCGGCCGGGCCTCCGTTAATGATGTTGTCAAGGATGTTTTAAGGCTGCGTGAATATGAGCAGCGCTCCAGCAATATTAAGGTGGTAACGGAACTGGCGGAAAACCTCCCTGATGTCTCGATAGACAATGGTCAGCTTCAGCAGGTCTTCCTCAATATGATATCCAACGCTGAAGCGGCTATCAAGGATGTTGACCGGCCGGGCATTTTAACTGTCGCCACCGAGCGCGCCGACGGCCACATCAATATCCATTTCACTGATAATGGCAGCGGCATCAAGAAACAGGTGATGCCCAGGATATTCGATCCTTTCTTCACCACCAAAGAGGTCGGCAAAGGCACCGGCCTGGGTTTAAGCATCTGCTATAGCATCGTGGTCAAACACGCCGGCAAGATAAGCGTAAAGAGCCAGGAAAATGAAGGCACCACCTTTACTGTAACATTGCCCGTGGCAGCCTAAAAAAATCAGCAATAACTGGATAGGAGACTGAATAAATGGTTATTACGGCTACGAGAGAAAACATCCTTATCGTCGATGATGAAAAAACCGTGAGAAGAAGCCTCAACAAGGCCCTCTCTATGAACGGCTTCGCCTGTGAAGAGGCCTCCAGCGCCGATGAAGCGATGGCGGCGCTTAGCCGACGGCCGGCGGACCTCGTCATCCTGGATGTCATGATGCCGGGCACCTCCGGTAAAGAGCTCCTGCCGCAGCTCAAGAAAACGTACCCGGATACCGCTGTCGTCATGGCTACGGCGGTGGTGGAACCGGATACTATCGTCAACTGTATGAAGAACGGTGCCCATGATTATATCACTAAACCTTTTGATGTAGACCAGCTTTTAACTAATATCCAGACCGTGCTGGACAAGCGCAGTCTGGAACTCAACATGAAGGAAAAAAGACAGGTGCTGGAAGGCAAGGTAGCCGAGCAAGCCAAGGAACTCCAGACGCTCTTTATAGATGCCGTGGAATCGCTCATTGGCGCGCTGGAAGCCAAGGATAAATATACAGCCGGCCATTCCCGCAGAGTGACTAAAGTTGCCGTGGATATTGCCGGCGTCCTGGGCATGCAGGGCGAGAACATGGAAAATTTGCGCTGGTCAGCCCTGCTCCATGATATCGGTAAGATCGGCATTGATCCCACCATCCAGAACAAGCCGGGAATGCTGACGCCTTCTGAATATAACTATATTCTTACGCACTGCACCATCGGCCCCGGCATCGTCCAGCCGCTGGTTAATGATATTATCAGCGAGGCCATCAGGCACCATCATGATAGTTTTGATGGCAGCGGCCTGAACCAGGGCGTCAGGGGCGAACAGATCCCCCTCATTTCCCGGATTCTCGCCATCGCGGACTCTTTTGACGCCATGACCTCGGACCGGCCTTACCGGTCCGCCATGCCGGCGGCCAAAGCCATCGAGGAAGTAAAGCGCTGCTCCGGCACGCAATTCGATCCTGTCGTCGTCGAGGCTTTCCTTAAAACATCTCTGGTCAGTTCTCTCCAGGCTTAAGCTCGCTAATGCGAGAGACTTACTCTTGCTGGAGGCGCAATGACTTAAGTAACCGGCAATTATTAAGAAACCCCTGAAAAAGAAGCCCAGAAAACATTCTGGCGGGGTCTGGCCGGCGTTCCGGTGGTATCCCCGAGCATCAAAATCCCCCAAGAATGGGGGATATAGGGAGTTGGAATAGAGCCTTATTCAGAGGTTTCTTAAATGTAACTACAATTGCCAAACGTAACTGCGCTTACTAAAGTAAGCCGGCTCCTATGACCAACCAGCCATATACCTGGTCTGTTTACCAGAGAATAATGATAGTAGGCAGAATCCCGCTCAATAGCCAGAGCTGCCTGCTGTCTTATTATACGGAATACTCTTATGAAGAACTACTTGAAAACACAAAGGGGGATGTCTTTACTGGAAGTGCTCGTAGCCCTGGCGCTGCTGGGCATTATCAGTGTGTTATTCCTTAGCTCGGCGGCTAATTCCGCCCGCGCCCGCTTCCAGGCGGATGAACGCTCTTCCGCCAAAATTCTCGCGGAAAGTGTTATCGAGGCCGTGAAAAAAGCGGACTATTCCTCCAATTACACAGCTGAAGTAGAGGCAGCCACCGCCCCGGAGGAGTATCAAGGCTATTCCGTCAATTTGACGGCGGCTTTCCAGGAAAGCCCGGATATCCAGAAGATAACGGTGGATATTTACCACAGCGGCTCTAAAGTGCTAACGCTGGAAAACATGAAGGCGAACCGATGATATACCTGCCATTTAAAAAGTTTTGTCGAAGCAAGCTTTACCGAAACCAGGCCGGTTTCACTCTTATCGAGGTGATTGCGGCGGTGGCTATCACCGGTATCATCGCGCTCGGCGCCTCTGTATCCAGCGGCCAGTTGCTCAACCAGACCTCCCGGGATTCAGATATTACCGCTGCCAGCCGGCATGCCTCCAATGCACTGTACTGGATAAGCCGGGACGCCATGATGTCACAAAACACCACCGGCCAGGACGGTTTCCCCGCCACCTCCGCACTTAGTTTCAGGTGGACGGATTGGGATAATACCTCCTATTCCGCCAATTACTCGGTTGAAGACGGCACGCTCTACCGTACCGGTTCGGTCGGCAGTACTGTTACCACCGCCATGATCGCCAATTACATTAATACCGGCGCGGACATGACCTCATGCGTTGGCGATAGCAGCAATATCACCATTACCGTAACGAGCAGCGTAGGTGAAGGCGACCGCACCGTCAATATTACTAAAACACGCCGGATCTCCAGCCGGCCGGACCTGTAGATACGCCTATGCGCAAGAAATACTGTGGGATATCAAAGAAAATAGCGGCCGGGCAGGCCGGGCAGGCGCTCTTGATAGTGCTTGTTTTCTTTCTGCTGGGCAGTTTGACCCTTACACCCGTCCTCATGCATATGGGCACCGCTCTCAAGACCGGAATAAAATATGAGGGCAAGGCCAATGAGCTTTACACCGCTGATGCCGGTATTGATACCGGCCTGTGGCGCATTAAGTATGATTACCTCGGCCCGGAGTATGACCCGTATGATTATGCTTCCACCTGGATCTACGAAACAGACCCGGTGAACCACAGCACGGCGGATGTAAGCGTGCAGAACCTCTGGCTCCCCAGCAATGTAACTCTGGCCGATGCGGGTTTGAATGCGGAGACCGCCAGGGCGATGGTAGAAACGGAAAAGCTGATTATTTCCGGTACCTCCGGCGCCACCCCTGGTTTACCATTTCACATTAAGATGGATTTAACCCCGGCGGATGGCGATAACGTGACCATCAAATCCATCGGGGTCTGGCTGCCGCAAGGCTTTACCTATACTGCCGGTAACAGCGAACTGGAAGAGCTTTCCGCTTTCGACCCATGCCGCCCGGATTCGGTTATTATCCAGGCCGTAGCCGGCGGCAGTACGGTGATCTGGAACTACAATCCCCCTTACCCGTTGTTCATCAACTTCCCCAATTACACGGTAGAAGACGGAACCATGATCATTACTTTTTCTTTTACCTACGCTCCACTGGCTTCCGATCCAGATAAAATGCCCCTGGCTATGACCTGGGTTACCACGGAGATGGACCCCACCTGTATCAATCCCAATGATGTCCCCCTGGCCTGGGATACGGATATCCGCTATTACAAAATTACCTCGCTCGCCGGAAATACGAATATCGAGACCTATTCCTCCAAGTCCCAGTTACGCAATCTGGGCAACGGCATCGCCGGTGATTATATCGCCATCGGCAATTCGGTAATGCTGGATAACTACTACCCCTATGATAAACGCGATACGGTGCTGGCGGAAAGCTCCACGGCTGTCGCGGAGGTAGCGCCGATTCCGGCCAATGGCGATGTCCTTTATGCCTACCTTTACTGGTCCGGCTTCCGCCATTCCCAGTCGCTCTGGGCTGACACCTGCAGTAATTTTAACAACTGGACTCTCGGCTCCGCCGGTGGTTCCCTTAATGTTTTACCCACCGGCGATGGCTTAAGCAGCGGCGCCTGGACCACCGCGCCGCTCTACGATAAGGTGGATGAAACTACTTCCGACGGCGATACTGATTACATCATCGGTACCACGGACGGAGGAGGTTACCAGCTCTTTACCTTCGATACTATTTCTATCCAGGAACAGCCGATTGCCTCGGTAACGGTGCGTATCCGCGCCCGGGATGATACCACTTCCTCCGGCACCAACGATATCCGCCCGGCCATAAAAATCAACGGGATAGCTACGCCTTATTATCCCGGTTCCGGCAACAACCCCGGTACTACTTTTGCAGAATACAGTTATACCTGGACTTCCAATCCCCGGACCGGCGTCGCCTGGACCTATAACGATGTTACCAACCCCTCCAGTACCAACGGGTTGCAGCAGTTCGGTGTTTATAGCAGCGACCTCTACCCGGATATGCGCGTTTCCATCGTTTACCTGACGGTCAGTTATTCTGCCTATTGGTCTATTAACTCCAACCAGTTCCAGGGCCGGGGTGTGAATAATACCGCCGTGAGCCCCCGCTACCTGACCATGACCAACAGCTATGATTTATCCTCATATGACCCGGGTACCATCGCCGCGAGTTGGACGCAGAGTGATTACGAATCTTCCGGCTCGCTGGAATCAGATGATACCCTGTATTACGCTTTTTCCGGGGATAACGGCGCCACCTGGAGCAACGGCGCCGCCTGGGATACAGATGATGAAGCCTTCCATGATGATATTACTTCCGGCTCCAAATTTATCCTGGTGCCGGAAGCTTATTTGACCTCCGGTTTCAAGATGCGCTTCTATTTCAACTTCGATGATCTCACGGAGTACGTCCGGCTGGATAACATCAATATCTATTACATGCCGCCGGATACTTCGGTCACCTTCAAGATAGATGGCGAGCAGGTCTACTTTGACGGCGACGGTGAACCCGTTGCCGGAGAGGAGAGCCTTACCGCCGGTTTTTCCGCCGTGCTGCTGAACCTCACCGGTACTACGGCTGCCGGTTACTCATACGCCAGCTTCAAAGATGTCACCGACCTGGTGCAAAAATATCCAGAAACCCCCGGTGAAACGCACCACACCGGCAACTATGAATTTACGGTAGGCGATATCAGTGCGGATACCGGTGAATACGTTTCCTACGCCGGCTGGTCGCTCATCATTATTTACAGTAGCCCGGATACCGCCGGACGTTATATCTACCTGCGGGACATCCATGATATCTTTGCCTTCAACGGCGGCAATCAGAACCTGGATTTTGATAATGATGGTGATGGCGGCGGCGATGTAACCGGTTTCCTCTTCCCGGAACCGGTGCGTGATAAATACGGCGTGGTGGTGGACCCCACCGCGGCCAAGATAACCTGCTTTGTGGGTGAAGGCGATAGCATTTATACCGGGGATTCACTGATGATTACCGGCCAGCAATCCGGTTCCAGTGAATATCTTTCTAACGATGAAAGTCCCTGGAACAACATCTGGAACTCCAACTCGCCCGGGATGAGTTACCCCGGCGTTGACGTGGATACTTTCTATGTGCTCTGGACTGACAGTATCCTGACCCCTAAAGATACCAGCCTGCACCTGGACATGAACTCCGGTACAGACGCCTGGAACCTGGTTTATTTCATCATGTCCGTCCGCAGCGAAACAGTCACCGCCGGCACGGGGCACTACATAATAGATAACAACTAACCCCGGCTGCCAGGCCTCGTTCTGCCCCGTTTTTCTTCCAGTTCGTAGAGCTTTTCTATAGCGTAAACCACCTGGTTGGGGCACTTTTCTTTAAAAGCGTCTGATTCCCGCGCTTTTTTCATCCCCGCCGCATCAGAAAAATCCTCCCCCAGCAGCCCGAAGCAGGTGATAGACCCAAACTTGTCTTTAAAGCTTTTTACCAGTTCGGCGGCTTCATCACAGGCGGCCTGCCGCGCTTTCTCCGTTTTTACTTTTTCCACTCCTGTAACGCAGTGGCGTAAGCCTAAGGCCATGGCGCCCCCGGATACCGCTCCGCAGGGAGCCTGTTGCTGCCCGCCAATGCCTCCCCGGAAGGCCGTGCCCGCCCAGAGCAGCTCTTCGTTTTTCAGCCCATAAGCTTCCCACATCACTTTAAGGACGGTCGGCCCGCAGTGCAGTTCCGGCAGATAGGCGCGGGCCTTCTGCTTTGCTTCTTCCAGTGTCAATTTCAGTTTCATGGTATCTCCTATCCCTTTCTCCCTATCCTCTATCCTCTGCTCTCTAACCCCTAACCCCTAGTTCGCGCTGGTCCTGAACCGCCAGATAGCTATTGAGCCAAAGATAACCATAAACACTACCAGGGCAATCATAGACGACCCGGCATCGCTGAAGCCGGCCCCGAAGAGCATAAGTTTATTGAACCCCTCGGTGGCCCAGGCGTGCGGCGATATCTTGGCGAACGTCTGCAGCCATTGCGGGTAGAGGAACAGCGGCCACCAGCACCCGCCTAGCGGCGCCAGCAGCAAAGAGGTCAACACCGCCAGTGATGATGCGCTGCGCACTGTTTTAGCCAGTGTGGCCAGCATTACCGAGAAGGCGGAAGACATGAGCACCAGTAAGAAGGAAAGAAGTATCACCGCCGTCGGGGAAAGCCCCAGATCCACGTGGAACACCAGTATCCCAAATCCCCAGAAGATGATGGCCTGGATAAGGCCTCTGATTACGCCGCCGAGATATATCCCGCCCAATATCGCCTCCCTGGTGGTGGATGTGGTGAGTAGCCTTTCCAGCGTATGCTTTTCCCGTTCTTGCACGATGGCCGGCGCGGAGGTAGCCGCCGCAAAAAACACGAACATTACCAGGTAGCCGGGTACTACGTAGTTGGAGGGGTTTTCCTCTTTTACATCGCCCACTTTCTGGGTAACCAGGGTAAGGAACGGAGTTCCCGCGTTTGAACCCCCGCCCGCAAAAAGCCCGGCGGTAATTTTCTCTATCGCCGCCTGTATTTCCGCCTGGCTGGCGCCGTTTTCCGCCATCAGTTGCGCCGTGGCCTGGATAATGGCCGTGTCCGTCATAAACCGTGATGTTATGGCGCTCGCCACCCCGCTTAAAGCCGCCCGGGCGTTCGTCGCGCCGGCGTCGGCATAGATATCCAGGTTCACCGGCTTACCGGCCATGACCGATTGTGTAAAGTCCGCCGGGAAAGCCAGGAAACCGGACATATCCCCATTATCTACGGCCGCCTTCGCCGCGGCATAATCCTTATCCCAGATAATTACAGGAGCGCCCGGAGGGAGAGCAGCCTCGTCTTTTGTCTCCATCCCCGTGAGTATCTGCTGGCTCATGCCGGTGATTTCCTGGGTTACCACGTGCAAGGTCAGCCGCGTATCCTGCCCAAAAGCGCCGGTCAGTAGAAAATTGAACATGATGATGAACAGAAACGGGAAAATGATGGCAAAGAACAGGGATCCCCGGTCAGAAACAAAGATTTTCAGGTCTTTTATCGCTATAAACCAAATATGTTTCAAATTTTTCATATTATTTACCCGCTCCCTGCACCGCCTTGAATAACAGCCGGCTTATAATCAGTCCCGCCGCCGCCACGGCCGCCAGTATTATCAGCGGCTGCCACGCGTCAGCCAGTGAACCGCCCTGGGAGATAACCGTTTTCAAGGCGTCGTTGGCGTAAGTATTCAGAGAAAATTTTCCGATGGTCGCTAGTACCGAGTTCGCATCCACGACAAAGAAGGTGCCGCCCATCATGGCCATGAACATCGTCACTACCACGGCTATCCAACTAGCGGAATCCTGGGTGCGGGCCAGCGAGGCGATGATGATGCCTATCCCCGCCGCCGCCGCTGAAAATATCAGTGTGATTACCAAGCAATAGAGGAAAGATAGCGGCGTGAACATCTGGAACACCGCGTAAGATAATGCCAGCAGGATTAAGGTCTGCACGAACCCACGGGCGATTATAGATACAAATTTACCCAGGAACAACTCCCCTACGCCCAGGCGCGTGGTAAGCAGCCTTTCCAGCGTCCCTCTCTTCCGCTCCTCCACCAGAGTTGGGGCAACGAGGGAAAGTGAGAAAAGAACATACATGGTAATGATGCCGGGGAGGAACTGATTTACAAAGTCCGTACTCCCGCCCACTGTGGTTTCCTTTACTCCCACGGAAGGATTTTCCCTCTGTTGCGCCAGAATCTCCTGTGTTACCACGCTTATGCGGCCGCCACTAACGCCGGTTCCCTGCAGGTTGGCCGCCACGGCCCGGTTTACCTGGAATTCCTGGTTAACGCTCTCTGTAATACCGCCCAAAATACTGGCAAGTATCTGGCCTTCCGTACCGCCGTTGCCGCGCTGCTTGATGGTTATTTCCGCTTCCCCGCCGGAGGCCAGCGCATCCGAGAAACCTGCCGGTATGTAGAACGCTATCAAGATGTCCGAGCGGTCCAGCAGGGTGTTGGCCCGTTCGGCGCTGATGATATCTACGCTGATGCCGTTTACGGCGTCGAACTGCTTGATGATCTGCTGTGAATACGTACCGTTATCTTCATTAACGATGTTGGCGGTAGCTTTAAACTGTGTGTCCCCCCCGAACGCCCCGAACATCAGGGCGAAGGTGAGTATGGGGAGTAGTATGGAAAAAGCCATATCGCCTTT
>Ga0105105_10001346_pt1 | contig 10441 bp, 10 predicted proteins | sample PPLLaktember2015_4_FD_79108 | JGI IMG/M metagenome (GOLD analysis project Ga0105105, IMG submission 79108) | Freshwater sediment microbial communities from Prairie Pothole Lake near Jamestown, North Dakota, USA - PPLs Lake P8 Core (1) Depth... | ecosystem: Environmental > Aquatic > Freshwater >... | reverse complement strand
CCGGCCAGGTGGTCCAAAATGCGATTGGCGACTGCCTCGATGTCATAAACCATTTGACGCATATAGGGGTCGCGGGAGACACGCAAGGGCATCAGGCTTTTTTCCACGAGGAGACTATAAATGTAGTCGGCATTTTTCCGCGAGGCGCGGATTTCCTCTTTGACCTTTTTTAGAAACTCGTTATCGGAGGCGATCATCAACTGGGTTTCAAAAATCCGGGCCACGGGGCCGCCGATGCGTTGTCCGGCCTTGCGGGAATATTCCCGCAATTCGGCCATGGTATTTTCGATGGATTTTTCCAGGCGGGAAATTTCATTTTCTATTTCATTTTCCTGGATCAGGCGCTCTTCAATGGACTGCCGGGCGCTGAAAATAACGCGGGCCTCGCCGAAGGCCATCCCCGGTGATGCCGCAATGCCTTTTAGAACTATGTTTTTTTTACCGGTAGTCATGCGTCATTATTCGGTTTATATGAAGATATTTTAACATTATGAAGAAAGACAATAAAATTATAGGTTTTTCAGGTCGCCGAACCCGGAACTTATCAATTCAATCAGGTCGTTCAGGGCGGCCTGTTCGTCCTCGCCATGCACATAAATAATAAGTTCCGAGCCCATTTCGGCCGCCAGCATCATTACCCCCATTATGGATTTGCCATTGACCTTAAGTCCGTTTTTTTCGACATAAATTTCGGATTTATATCGGGAGGCATGGCTGACAAACATGGCCGCCGGTCGGGCGTGCATGCCGAGACGATTAGCAACTTTGGTTCTGCCTTCGATCATAATTTCAATTCAGGATAAATCGTTTCCCTGATATTTCTTTGATAACCCCTTTCAATTCCAGAGCCAAAAGGAGCGGCATCAGTTCTGTCACCGGGGTGGCGGCCTGGCGTGAAAGGGTATCGATATGGATAGGTCCCTCCTGAAAATGGGATAGGAGCCCTTTTTCGGAGATGGTCAGGTCGATTTGTTTTTGCGCTTTGACGGCCTTGCCGCGATTGGCCAGGCGGGGCATTTCCGAGAAAATGTCATCGATGGAAGTCAACAACCGGGCCCCTTCTTTAATCAGGCGGTTGGTTCCGCGACTGGTGGCCGAACGGGGTGAGCCGGGAACGGCGAAAACTTCGCGATTTTGGGCCAAAGCATGGGCCGCCGTGGAGAGCGCTCCGGAGCGTTCCGCGGCCTCGATTACGACCACAGCCTGGGATAATCCGGAAATAATACGGTTTCGACGGGGGAAGTTGTACCCTTCGGGGCTGGTTCCCGGGACAAACTCCGAGATAAGGGCACCCGATTTCATGATACGTTCGGCCAGGCTTCGCGATTCCGGGGGGTAAATTATATCCAGCGACGAGCCCCAGACCGCCAGGGTGCGGCCTCCGGACGCCAGAGTTCCTTCGTGGGCGGCGGTATCGATCCCCCGCGCCATCCCGGAGACAACCGTGATATTATGTTCGGCCAGGGCCCGGGCCAGGCTTTCGGCGAAAACCATCCCTGATTCCGAAGCCATCCGTGACCCGACAATGGCCACCGCCGTGGAGTCATCGGGAATAAACTCACCCATGTGGAAGAAAAAGGCGGGGCGATCGGGGATATTTTTCAAAGACTCGGGATAGTCGGGGTCACAGTACAGGGAAAAACGCCATTGTTTCCGGGCTATTTCTTCGACTATTTTCCGAGCCTCGGCGGGATCGGACTTTTCTCTGACGGCGCGCGCGAGGACATCGGAAAAGCCAGGCACAGCGGATAAGGTATCGAGGGAGGCCCCGACTGCATTTTCAGGCGTTCCCAGATATTCAATTAATTGGAGGATTCTGACACTGCCGATACCTTCAATGCGGCTAAGCATTATCAGGCTGGTCAGCCGATTCCATCTCTCTTTGTCGGTCAAGTTCTTGCTCAATGCGATTCAATAAATCTTTGGCACCAAACCCGGTCACACCGGAAAATAATATATAATCGTCCTTTTTCAAACTCCGCGGAATTTTCGGTTTTTTTTCGGGGATCAGGTCGATTTTATTAAGGACAATAAGCGACGGGCGCTTGGCCAGAGCGGGGTCAAAATTTTTCAGTTCCCTTTTTAGTATTTTCAGCGTCCCCGCAATTTTGCCATCCGAAATGTCTATAAGATATAAAATGAGGCGAGTCCGCTGAATATGTTTTAAAAATTGAATGCCCAAACCCTTCCCTTGCGAGGCGCCCTCGATAATTCCCGGAATGTCGGCCATGGCAAAAGATTTAAATTCGCGTAAACGGACCATTCCCAGATTAGGCACCAGGGTCGTGAAGGGATAGTCGGCGATTTTGGGTCGGGCATCGGATAAGCGCGCCAGCATGGTCGATTTTCCGGCGTTGGGCAGGCCCACCAGGCCGACATCGGCCAGGAGTTTTAATTCCAGGGCCAGACGGTATTCTTCACCGGGAATACCTTCGTCGGCTCGGCGCGGGGCCTGATTGGTGGCGGATTTGAAGCGAACATTGCCGCGCCCGCCGCGTCCGCCTTTGGCCAGGATGACCTCTTTGCCATTGTCATCAAGGTCGGCCAGAACTCTTCCGCTTACCATATCCTTAATTAAAGTCCCTGCGGGGACAAGGATAATCATATTTTGGCCGGATTTCCCCGATCTCTGGGAGCCTTCGCCGGGCCGCCCATTCGGGGCGGAATATTTTTTCTTGTAGCGGAAATCCATAAGGGTGGCCAGGTTGCGGTCGGCCCGGAAAATAATATCACCGCCGCGTCCGCCATCGCCGCCGTCGGGCCCGCCCTTATTGATATATTTCTCGTGGCGGAAAGAAATACACCCAGGGCCGCCATGGCCGGCTTTTACCTCTATTTCGGCGTAGTCTATAAACATAATTTCATTTTATCGGAAATTGCTTTGACGGGGAATATACGCAAAGTCGACCTTAACGACCAAGCCAATTCGAAAGCCGATTATTTTTTGAGATAATCGCTAAGTTTTTGTTTGAAGAGGGCCCGTTCGATACCGCTTTCGAGGTGCCCTTCGGAAGCCAGGGAAATGTCCCCGGTTTCCTCGGAGACAATTACGGCCAGGGCATCGGAAACCTCGGTGATACCGATCCCGGCTTTGTGACGCATCCCGAATAATTTGCGGTAACGGGGATTCTGGGTCAAAGGAAGCGTGCAGGCGGCGGCGCTGATTTTTTCGCCGGAGATGATAACAGCGCCGTCATGCAAGGGAGTGTAGGGAGTGAAAAGGGTGGTCAGCATTTCGGATGACATCTGGGCGTTGAGGATTTTGCCGGTTTCCCTGATATTTTTGAGACCTACGGAACGCTCGATAACCAGAAGGCCGCCGTACCGGAGTTCGGAAAGCCTGATAACAGCCCGGTTGATTTCTTCAAGCGATTTCCCTTCCTCCATGCGGAGTAAATTCTGGAAAATGCGGGAGTGGCCCATCTGGGCCAGGATAGAACGCAGTTCCGGCTGAAAGACAATTACCAGGACGATAAAACCGATCGTGGCCAGATTGGTGAAGAGCCAGGATAAGCCCTGCAAGCGGAACCAGAAGGCGATAAAGGCGATGATAAACAAAAGAACCAGGCCGGTTATCATCTGGGCGGCCCGAGTGCCTTTCATCAGAATGAGGAATTGATAGATAATAAAAGAGACGACCAGGATATCGATCAGATCAATAAGCCGAAAGGAGATAAAATCAACGTGAAACAACTCCATTTCAGACGCTCTCCTTTATGGCCTGAAAGACTTTCAAGGCTTCCACGGTTTCGGCGACATCGTGGACGCGGATAATATCGGCGCCGTTGGTTAAGGCCGTCAAAGCCGCGGCCAGGGAGCCGCCGATTCTTTTTTCGGCAGCATTGAGACGGTCGGTAATCATACTAATAAAGGATTTTCGCGAAACACCAACCAGAAGGGGGCGTTCCAGCGTTTTGAATTCCCGGAGGCGGGCCAGTATGTCGAGATTATCCTGGAGTCTCTTGCCGAATCCGATACCGGGATCGAGGATCAGATTTTGCGAAGGAATGCCGTTGTTTTTGCAAAAGTCGATTCTCTCCGCGAAAAAATCCCTTATTTCACCGACACAATCGGCATAGGCGGGGCTGGCCTGCATGGTCTTGGGCGTCCCCAGCATGTGCATAAGAATAATGGGGACCTTAGCCTCGGCCACGAGATGGGCCATGTTGCTATCGAAGCGGAGGGCGGAAATGTCGTTGATGATATCGACCCCGGATTTCAGAGCCTCACGGGCAACTGCGGCCTTGGTGGTATCGACGGAGAGTGGAATATTAGAAAAAGATCTTATACCTTCGATAACCGGGATAACGCGGCGAAATTCCTCTTCAGCGGAAACCGGCTCGGAGCCGGGGCGGCTGGATTCACCGCCGAGGTCGACAATGTCGGCCCCTTCGACTATTAAATTTTTGGCGTGGGCGATCGCTTTTTCCGGAGTATTAAAGCGGCCGCCATCGGAAAACGAATCCGGGGTGATATTCAGGACGCCCATAATCAGAGGGCGGGAAAAATCGAGAAACCGCCCGTGCCGAAGGGCCAATTTCACCGGTTTAGTGGTCAAGGTTGCAGTCATTTATTGCTCGAATATATCAGCCAAAAGTTATTCGGTAATATATTAAGGGAAGAGACACGGGGCAAATTAAAAGATAACTAAATAATGCGAGATCAAGACGGGCCGACGGGATTTTCCTGGGGTGAAAATATAAATATCCGTTACTGCTTTATCAGGGCCAGGGCTTCGGCGCGGGTGGCCTGGTTGCGAAGGATGCCGCGGACGGCCGAGGTAACGGTCATGGAGCCGGGCTTTTTGACACCTATCATGGTCATGCAGAGATGCTCGGCTTCGCTGATGACCAGAATTCCCTTGGGCGAGAGAGCGTCCTTGATAGTATCGGCGATATCCGAAGTCATCCGTTCCTGCACCGTGGCCCGGTGCGAGATGGTTTCAACGATATCGACGAGGTTCGAAAAGCCGGTGATTTTATTTCTCTGGGGGATATAAGCGATGTGGACTTTTCCAAAGAAGGGGAGAAGGTGGTGCTCGCAAATGGAATAAAAGGAAATATCGCGAACGATAATCAATTCGTCCTTATTGGCGGCCGTATATTTTTTCAGTGATTTCTGGGGCTCCCGTTGATAATCGCCGAGGAATTCCTTATAAAACTCGAAAACCCTTTGCGGGGTGCGGATTAATCCTTCCCGCTCGGGGTTTTCGCCAATGCCTTCGAGTATCAAACGAGCGCCGTCGGATATTTTCTTGCGGTCCATTTACTGCTGTACCGGTTCAATCGACGCGATCCGGCTGTCGGAGCCATCCAGTCCGATAATAGCATCTATCTCATGGCCGTCGATGACTTCTTTTTCCAAAAGGGCGGCCGCCAGTTTAGCGAGTTTATCGCGATTGTCGGTTAAAATTCTGACGGCGGTGGCCTCGGCCCGTTCTACGATGCCCCGGACTTCCTCGTCGATGATGCGCGCGGTGGCCTCGGAGAAATCGCGCATGTGGGATAATTCCTTGCCCAGGAATATTTGTTCTTCGCGACGGCCGTATGCCAGTGGTCCCAGTTTATCCGACATGCCCCAGCGGCAGACCATTTTCTGGGCGATATCGGTGGCTTTCTTGATATCGTCGGAACCGCCCGTGGAGAGTTCGTTGAAAATAAGTCGTTCGGCGACGCGTCCGCCCATGGCGTAAACCAGCCAGGTCTCCAATTTGGTTTTGGATTGCGTGCGGCGCTCGTCGACCGGAAGATAATGGGTTACTCCCAGGGCCAGGCCACGGGGGATAATAGTGACTTTATGAACGGGGTCGGCCTGGGGCAAAAATTTGGCCACGAGGGCATGACCGGCCTCATGGTAGGCGATCATTTTTCGTTCTTCGACAGAGATAACCAGCGAACGCCGGGCCGTCCCCATCATGACCTTGTCCTTAGCCTCCTCAAAGGCGGACATGCTGACCGATTCGGCGTTTCTTCGTGCGGCCAAAAGGGCGGCTTCATTAACCAGGTTGGCCAGGTCGGCGCCGGACAGTCCGGGTGTACCCCGGGCAACGATATCCAGGTTGATGTCGTCCCCAAGTTTTACCTTGCGAGTGTGAACTTCCAGAATGCCGAGACGACCGCGGACATCGGGTGAATCCACGACTATTTGGCGGTCAAATCGTCCGGGACGTAAAAGCGCCGGGTCGAGAATATCGGGACGGTTGGTGGCGGCCACGAGAATAACGCCGTCATTCGATTCGAAACCGTCCATTTCAACCAGGAGCTGGTTCAGAGTTTGTTCGCGTTCGTCATGACCGCCGCCCAGTCCGGCGCCGCGATGACGGCCGACGGCGTCGATTTCGTCGATGAAGATAATGCAGGGGGCGTTTTTCTTCCCCTGTTCAAAAAGATCGCGGACACGGCTGGCGCCGACACCGACAAACATCTCGACAAAATCGGACCCGGACATGGAGAAAAACGGCACGCCGGCTTCGCCGGCCACAGCCCGGGCAAGGAGGGTTTTACCGGACCCGGGAGGCCCAAGAAGTAAAGCACCTTTGGGGATTTTACCGCCCAATTTCTGGAACTTGCCGGGGTCTTTCAGGAATTCGATAATTTCCTGGAGTTCTTCTTTGGCTTCTTCCACGCCGGCGACATCGCTAAACGTGACTTTGGGGCGTTCATCAGTAAGCAGTTTGGCGCGGCTTTTGCCGAAGGAAAAAAGTCCTTTGGGGCCGGACGCGCCCTGCATCTGACGCAGGAAAAAGAGCCAGATTAAAATCAGGAGAAACCACGGGGCAATTGAAATCAGAATTGATAAATAATTGGGTCCCTCGGTCTCGGCGCTGATGGTGATGCCGGCCTCTTCGAGGCGGTTAACCAGACTAAAACTATTATCCGCGAATGGTATGCGGGCTTTAAAGCGGCTGAAACGGCCGATCCCGGTGGTGCTCGTCAGAGAGGTTTCGGCTTTGAGTCTTCCTTCGATGGTTTTGTCCACGAAAGTGATAGAGGCGACATTATCGTTTTCAACCTGCTGCAGGAATTCGGAATACGAAATATCGGCGATATCTTTGCTGGAAGAAGAATAGATGCTATAGGCGAAGATGAAGGCCAGAATAATTACGGCCCAGAATCCCAGCGATTTCAAGGGGCCTTTCCAGCTGAATTCCCGATTTTCCGAGTCTCCCTTGGGATTGCGTCGCTCCCGCTCGGGCGGCGGGGACGAGAATTTATCGTCGTCATTGCGTAAAATCATGCTAACTTATACTCCTGTTTCTTTAATAATATAAGGGATTATCGGCAAAAGGATTCAAAAAAGTTTTATGGCGTCTGTCAAGGCTCGATAACCCGCCCGATAAAAGGGAGGTTTCGATATTTCTGGTCTTTATCCAGTCCGAAGCCAATCACGAAATAGTCGTCGGTCACGAATCCCCTATATTTTATATTAACGGCCATTTTACGGCTCTTTGGTTTATCCAGAAGTGTAACAATTTCCACCGAGGCCGGTTCCATTTCCTTGACGGCTTTGGCGGTTTCCACGGCCGTATGGCCGGAATCGACAACGCCTTCAACCAGGATAATGTGCCGCCCGGTCAGAGATTTCTTGGGTCGGCCCACCAGAACGGTTTCATCGCGGGTGACGCCGCCGTTATAACTGGAGGCGTAGATAAAATCGACTTCGACAGGAATAGAAACGGTCCTGATAAGGTCGGCCATGAAGATCAGGCACCCTTTCAGAATCCCCACCATGATGGGGTTAAGTCCTTCGTAGTCATGGGATATCTCCAGTCCCAATTCTTTTATTCGGTGCGCCAGGATATCCTGGGGATAAAGGAGTTCAAACTCTTTTCGTTCCATGGCTCTTCTTTGTAACCAGTTTTAATTCCAGAACCTGTCTGGTACGGGATGTGATTTTGGCGCGGTCGGCAATTTCTATACCGGCAATCCAGATAATACCCTCGCGGTCGAGTATTACCGGAATTTCGTCACGCAGAAATCTGGGGACTTTGCGGTCGGTCAAAATGTTCCCGACCTTGCGGGAGCCGGTCATGCCCAGGGGCCGGATTTTATCCCCAGGCTGGATACCCCGGGCCTTCAGGGGCGGCTTCAGGGCGTCGAAATCCAGAGTGATGGTGTGATTTCTCGGGGTGCGGCTCAAGGCGGATTTCCGTTTCAGGCGGGTGGATACTTTCATGTCCCCGTCGGCGTCATTAAGGGTCGTTGTCCCGGGAACGGCGATTTCGCGGGCAATGAAAACGACCGGCTTAAGCCCGAAGGCCAGGAAGCCGTGATCGCATTTGGCCCTGATTTCACCGGCCAGGTCGATCGCCCCGCTGCCTTTTTCCATGATGCTGACTACCCTTTCCACTTCCTCGAAACTCCCGGCGCCGACCACGCCCGACAATTCCTCCAGAATAAATTTAACGAGGCGCCGCTTCAGCCACAAATCATATCGCCGGATTTTATCCAAAGCAACAATAATTTTCCCCCCGGGAGTTTTGTCAACGAGAGTCTTAAATGATTTTCGCGCCAATTTGTCCAGAGCGGCATTCTCATGGTGGAGAATATCCGCAAAATTGAGCAGAGCCTTTTTAAAACCGGACCCGAAACGCCTTTCAATATCCGGGATAAGTTTATTGCGGATAAAATTCCGGCTGAAATCGGATTGAAAATTGGAACGATCGAGCATGAAGCCGGCCTTATGTTTCTTGAGATCGGCCAGAATGTCCTCTTTGCTGATATTATAAAGGGGACGAATAAAAATGCCGGATTTCGGTTTGATGGGATCAAGTCCCTGGGGGCCGGTACCCCGCAACAGCCGGAAGAGGATAGTCTCGACCAGGTCGTCCTGATGGTGCCCCGTGGCTATTTTGGTACAACTTTCGGTGAAGGCAATATGGGCCAGGGCCTCGCGCCGAAAAAGTCGCCCGGCTTCTTCCAGAGAGAGTTTTTCTTCACGGGCGTATTTGGGGATATCAGCCTCGACCACGACCAGGCGGACTTTTAGCCGGCGGCAAAGTTTCCGGCAGAATTCAATTTCCCGGGGGACAATTTTGGGCCGTATTTTGTGGTCAATATAGCAGGCCACCAGGGAGTAACGCTGGGGGCGGGAAAGTTTGGCCAGAGAAAGAAGAAGACAAGTCGAATCCGGGCCGCCCGATAAGGCCACCAGAATGCGTTCACCGGAAGCGCTAAGTTCATTCTTGATGATATTATCCTGAAGGCGATTTAACAGCGACAGCATAACTCCAATATATGGTCGCCGAATCCGAATGGAAAAGATAAACTCGTTTTTAAAATCATTTTTATAACAGGCAGGGAGATTCAGCGTAATCCAAATATGTTTATCGGGCATTTGGGCGTCGGGATGGCGCTAAAGCGGGTGGAGCCACGGGTAAACCTGGGGATTTTATTTTTTGCCTCATTGCTCCCGGATTTTCTTCTGGGGGTCCTGATCCTGGCCGGTGTGGAAAAGGTCCATATTCCTGCCGACTATGCCCAAAAACATTACCTGACATTCACCTTCCCATATTCTCACAGCCTGGTGATGGTCCTGGTCTATTCAGTTCTGGCATCGGTACTTGCCTATGGGGTGGGATTCCGAGGTAAGACTTATAAGTTCCGAGCCGCCATAGCGGTCAGTCTGGCAGTTTTTATACATTGGGTATGCGACTGGCTGGAGCATCCCGGCTTGTTACCGCTGACGGGTGAGAATTCTTACCACCTGGGCCTGGGTCTTTGGGATAAAATGGAACTGGCCCTGGGTATAGAAGTTATCCTGGTGGTTATCGGGTTAGTCATATTTCTAAAACAAGCCGGGGATATCGGGCCCTGGGCGAGATGGGGATTTTCCTTTTTCATGATTATCCTGACTTTTTTCGCGGTCGCCGGCCAGGTGACGGCGACATTGGCACCCTCCCCAACCGGCCTGGCTGTGAATTGGATACTTTCTTCTATTGTTTTGTCGCTTTTGGCCTTCTGGGTGGATAGAAAGAGACCGCCGGCTGTGATCCGTTCCATTCAGGTTTCCGATTGACTCCCTTCGAGCCCTTCTCTATATTCCCCCTTTCAGGAAACGAGGTAAAAATGGAACAATCCCGCGTCACCACGAAGATGGTGGCCGATCACGGTATCACCGAAGAAGAATATAAAAAAATAAAAGAGATCTTGGGCCGCGAACCGAATTTCACCGAATTGGGGATTTTTTCGGTGATGTGGTCGGAACATTGCTCCTATAAGAATTCCATCGCCTTAATAAAAACACTCCCGCGCGACGGTGCGGCGCTTCTGACCAAAGCCGGTGAAGAGAACGCCGGGGCGGTCGATATCGGCGATGGTCTCGCCGTCGTGTTCAAAATCGAATCGCATAATCATCCCTCGGCGGTGGAACCATACCAGGGTGCGGCCACCGGGGTCGGCGGCATCCTGCGCGATATTTTCACTATGGGCGCGCGGCCGAT
>Ga0105105_10001343_pt1 | contig 10453 bp, 11 predicted proteins | sample PPLLaktember2015_4_FD_79108 | JGI IMG/M metagenome (GOLD analysis project Ga0105105, IMG submission 79108) | Freshwater sediment microbial communities from Prairie Pothole Lake near Jamestown, North Dakota, USA - PPLs Lake P8 Core (1) Depth... | ecosystem: Environmental > Aquatic > Freshwater >... | reverse complement strand
GGTGCACCGCAGCGGTGCCCGCCGCCCGCAGCCGCGGGACTTCAAGGGCTCCCGGGCGTGGCACGGTTCCTGCAAAGAGGGTTCGCGACCGCTCGCAGGACCTGCAGGGAGACCGCCCGATGAAGCTGATCACCGCGATCATCAAGCCGTTCAAGGTGGATGAGGTGCGGCAGGCCATCGCCGACATCGGCGTGCAGGGCGTGACGGTCAGCGAAGTGCAGGGCTTCGGCCGCCAGCGCGGCCACACCGAGATCTACCGCGGCGCCGAGTACCGCGTCGACTTCCTGCCGAAGACCAAGGTCGAGATCGCGGTCGACGACACCGTCGTCGAGCAGGTGATCGAGGCAATCACCAACGTCGCGCGCACCGGGAAGATCGGCGACGGGAAGATCTTCGTGACCCAGCTGAGCCAGGCCGTGCGCATCCGCACCGGCGAGGCGGGCGCCGACGCCCTGTAGGCGCGGCATTCCCTTTCGTTTCTTTCGTGAGCACCAGGAGACCTACCGTGAATCGCTCGAGACTTCCCGGCATCCTGCGCTATGCGCCGGCTCTGCTACCGCTGCTGGCCCCGGCGCTCGGGTTCGCCCAGGACGCCGCGCCGCCCGTGCCCGACAAGGGCGACACCGCGTGGATGATGACCGCCACCGTCCTCGTCATCCTGATGACGATTCCGGGGCTCGCGCTGTTCTATGGCGGCATGGCCCGCTCGAAGAACGTGCTGTCGCTGCTCATGCAGGTGTTCATGATCTTCTGCATGGTCGCCCTGCTGTGGGCGATCTACGGATACAGCCTCGCGTTCACGACCGGAAACGCCTTCATCGGCGGCTTCGACCGGCTGTTCATGCAGGGCATGGCGACGGACTCGCTCGCGGCCACGTTCAGCAAGGGCGTGTACATCCCGGAGTTCGTCTACTTCGTCTTCCAGCTCACCTTCGCCTGCATCACGCCCGCCCTGATCGTCGGCGCCTTCGCCGAGCGCATCAAGTTCGGCGCCGTGCTGCTCTTCACGGTGCTCTGGTTCACGTTCGCCTACCTGCCGATCGCGCACATGGTGTGGTTCTGGGCTGGTCCCGACGCCTACACGGACGCCGACGCTGGTGCGGCTGCGACGGCCGCCGCGGGCTTCCTGTTCCAGAAGGGCGCCCTCGACTTCGCGGGCGGCACGGTGGTGCACATCAACGCCGGCATCGCGGGCCTCGTCGGCGCGCTGATGCTCGGCAAGCGCATCGGCTACGGCACCTCCGCGATGGCGCCGCACAACCTCGCGATGGTGATGATGGGCGCGTCGCTGCTGTGGGTCGGCTGGTTCGGCTTCAACGTCGGCTCGGGCCTCGAGGCCAACGGCTTCACCGGCATGGTGTTCGCGAACACGATCCTCGCCACGGCCGCCGCCGCGCTCGCCTGGTCGTTCGCCGAGTGGATCCACCGCGGCACGCCCACCGTGCTGGGCGCCGCCTCGGGCGCCGTCGCCGGGCTCGTCGCCATCACCCCGGCCTGCGGCTGGGTCGGCCCGATGGGCGCCATCGCGATCGGCTTGATCGCCGGCCTGGTGTGCCTCTGGGCGGTCGCGAGTCTCAAGCAGAAGCTCGGCTACGACGACTCGCTCGACGTCTTCGGCGTCCACTGCGTCGGCGGCATCGTCGGCGCCCTGCTCACCGCGGTGTTCTGCTCCCCGGCCCTTGGCGGCACCGGTGTCTACGACTACGTGGCCAACGCCGTCGCCGAGTACTCGATCGCGACGCAGTTCAAGGCGCAGCTGTGGGGCGTGGTCGTCGCCCTGGTCTGGTCCGGCGTCGTCGCCGCCATCTCCTTCAAGATCGTGGACCTGGTCGTCGGCCTGCGGGTCACCGAGGACGAAGAGCGCCAGGGCCTCGACACCGTGTCGCACGGCGAGCGCGCCTACAACTGAGTCTGTGGAAGGCGGCCGGTTCCTGGTTCGGCCGCTTTCTCCCCCGCTTGCGGGCGCTTCGGCGCCCGCTTTTTTTCGAGCCGCAACAGCGTGTTGCGGAGCGCGTCGCAGTTCTGCAGCACGCCTCTGGGGCCTCGCGCGGTGTCCACCGCGGCTCCTGCTAGACTCATCGCGACCGGCTCCAGGAGATTGCCCGCATGAGAGCGTTCGTGACCGCTGCCGCGCTGCTGCTCGCCGCCGCCGGCGCCCACTCGGGCGAGGTCTACAAGACCACCGACGCCCAGGGCCGCCCGATCTACACCGACAAACCGCCGACGCTGCCCGCACAGAAGCTCAACGTGCAGACCAAGACCACGGACGTGGTCGAGGTGCAGCAGCGCTACGACTCGCAGATGAAGCAGTACACGGAGGCGGACCAGGCGCGGTCCGACGCGGCGAAGCAGGCCGCCGACGCGCGCAAGGCCTCGGACATGACGGCCGAGGATCGCGCCAAGCGATGCATCGAGGCCCGCCAGCGCTACGAGTCCTACATGAACGCCCGGCGCCTGTACGAGCCCGGCGCGGCCGAGGGCGAGCGCCGCTACCTCGACAACGCCGAGATCGACTCCGCGCGCGCCAATGCCAGGCAGGTGATGGACGACCTCTGCCGCGGCCAGTGACGTGAGCCTCGCCACCGGCTTCGTCGGGCTCGGGGCCATGGGGTGCGGCATGGCCCGCAACCTGCACCGCGCCGGCCTGCTGCGCGCCGTCTGGAACCGAACCCCCGCGACTGCCGCGGGGCTGGCGGCCGAACTCGGCTGCCTCTCAGCCGCGACTCCGTCCGAACTCGCCGCGCAGTGCGACGTGGTCGTGCTGTGCGTGTCGGCCGACGCGGATGTGCTCGAAGTCGTGGACGCGATGGCGCCCGCGCTGCGGGCCGGCGCCATCGTGATCGACTGCTCGACCGTGTCGGCCGGGACGGCCCGGGAGGCCGCGCGGCGGCTGGCGAGTCGCGGCGTGGCATTCCTCGACGCACCGGTGAGCGGCGGCGTGGAGGGCGCGCGCGACGGCACGCTCGCCATCATGGTCGGCGGCGACGCGGCGGCGTTCGAGCGATCGGGGCCAGTGCTCGCAGCCATGGGCCGTGCCGTGACGCACTTTGGCCCGAGCGGCGCCGGCCAGGCTGCCAAGGCGACCAACCAGATCATGTGCGCCGGCATCATTCAGGCGGTCGGCGAGGCCATGGCCTTCGCAAGGGCCGAAGGCCTGCCGCTCGAGGCGCTGATCGACACGCTGGGCAAGGGGGCGGGCTCGAGCTGGTACTTCGTGAACCGTGCGCCGAACATGGTGCGCGGTACCTACCCGCCCGGATTCCGCGTGCGCCTGCACGAGAAGGACCTGCGCATCTGCCGCGACATGGCCGCGCGCCACGGCGTGCGGCTGCCGGTGGTGGAGTCGACGCTGCAGCAGTACGCGCAGCTCGTCGAGCAGGGCCACGGTGACGAGGACATCTCGACGATCTTCCGCCTGAAGGACGCGCTGTTCGCGTCGGCGGCCCGGCACGGCCCGGGCGACCCGGAACGATGAGCGGGCTCCCGGCGGCGCCGGCGCCCGCCGCGGACGGCGGGGGCTTCTTCCTGCCGGATTTCTGCGAGGCGCGGGCGGTGCTGGCGATCGTGCTGATCGCCGCGCTGCTCGCGATCGTGCTCGCTCTCGCGCGGCAGTCGGTGCACGGCGCGTTCTGGGTGGACCTCGCGCGCACCTCCGCCTACCTGCTCTGGACGGGCCTCTCCTGCGCCGCGGTGCTGTGCAAGGCACGGCCCTGGCTCGCCGGCCGGCCGCTGCGCTCGGCCGCGCTCGGCGCGCTCGGGCTGATGGTGGGCACGGTGGCGGTGGTCTCCGAGGTGGTCTACTGGGCGGGCATGGCCTGGGCGCAGCGCACGGGTTCGCCGTCCCTGCTGTTTCCGGCGCAGCACTGGTCGTTCCTGCTGCCCAACCTGCTGATCGCCACGATCGTGGGCGCGCTCGCGCTCCGCTACTTCTACGTGGCCAGCGAATGGCGGCGCAGCGTCGAACTCGAGGCGCGCTCGCGCATCCGCGCGCTGCAGGCGCGTATCCGCCCGCACTTCCTGTTCAACAGCCTGAACACGGTCGCCTCCCTGACGCGCTCCGACCCGGCGCGCGCCGAAGAAGCGATCGAGGACCTCGCCGACCTGTTCCGCGTGAGCCTGAGCGACGCGCGCGCGCAGATCACGCTGCGCGAGGAACTCGAGGTGGCGCGCATCTACCAGCGCATCGAGCAACTGCGGCTCGGCGAGCGGCTGCAGGTGCGCTGGCGGGTGGCCGAGCTGCCGCCGGAGGCGATCGTGCCGAGCCTGCTGCTGCAGCCGCTGCTCGAGAACGCCATCGGCCACGGCATCGAACCGCTGCCCGAGGGCGGCACGGTGCTCGTCGAAGGCTCGAGCGACGGCGAGCTGATCACGATCCGCCTGTCGAACCCGGTGTCCGCGACGGCGAAGGCCGTGCGCAGCGGCAACCGCATGGCGCTCGACAACATCCGCCAGCGGCTGCAGCTCGCGTTCCCCGGCCGCGCATCGGTCACGGTGGACGAGGGCGGCGACCAGTACCGGGTGGTCCTGCAGTTCCCGCGGGTGATCGAGCCCGGGCGGCTGGACCGCGGCCCGTGGTGACAGCCGCGGGCGGGCCGGCGGACAATGCCGCCCCGCGATGAACCATCCGCCACAGGTGCCCGATCCGATCCGCGTCCTGATCGTCGACGACGAGCCCCCTGCCCGCGAGCGCCTCGGCCGGATGCTGGCCGCGATGCCGGAGGTCAGCCTGGCCGGCGAGGCCGGCAACGGGGCCGAAGCGCTCGACGCATGCGCGCGGCTGCAGCCGGACGTGGTGCTGCTCGACATCCGCATGCCAGGCATGGACGGCATCGAGACGGCGCGCCACCTGAATGCGCTCGCGGAACCGCCCGCGGTGGTCTTCGTGACGGCGCACGACGAGCACGCCCTCGAGGCTTTCGAGGCGCAGGCGCTGGGCTACCTGCTCAAGCCGGTGCGCCAGGAAAAGCTCGCGCGGGCGATCCAGCGCGCGGCCCGCGTCGCCGCCCCGCAGTTGCAGCGGGTGGCCGAGCAGTCCCGGTTCGGCCGGCGACGCCAGCAGATCGCGGCACGGCTCGGGGACCAGCTGCGCCTGATCCCCGTTGAGGACATCTACTACTTCGCAGCCGGCCAGAAATACGTCACCGTGCGCCACCGCGGCGGCACCGACCTGATCGACGAGTCGTTGCGGGCCCTGGCCGTCGAGTTCGCGCCCGACTTCGTGCGCATCCACCGCAACTCGCTGGTGGCCGCGCGGTACGTGGCGGCGGTCGAGCGCGGCGCCGAGGGCCAGTACCTCGTGCGGATGAAGGATGGCGACGACGCGCTGCCGGTGAGCCGGCGGCACGCCACGGAAGCCCTGCGGCACCTGAAAGGCGGACATTGAGTGGGCAATCAACCCGAAGACATCGGCGAATCGACGATCACCCTGCCGGCGGACGACGGCCGCGGCGAACGCCGGTTCTGGACGCGGCTCGGGGCGGTGATCATGGCCGCCGCGCTCGCGTACCTCGTGTGGCGCATCATCACGCCGTTGTGGCAACCGCTCGCCTGGGCGTTGCTGCTCGGATCGCTGCTCGCGCCCCTCAACGTGAAGCTGGTCGCCCGGCTGGGCGGACGGCAACAGCTCGCCAGTGGGGTCACGCTCGCCCTCGCCGTCCTGCTGTTCATCCTGCCGCTGGCCGGCGTGGCCGGGGCCGTCGCGGCGCAGGCGGCGCATCTGCTCAACCGGATCGAGCGGTACATGCCGCAGATGCGCCAGGGGCTGGCCCTCGACCTGAGCCACCTGCCCTGGTTCGAGCGCGCGCTCGCCTGGATCGATGCCAGCACGCCAGCCTCGCTGGCCCAGCTGCAGGGCTGGCTGATCGAGGGCTCGCGCGTGCTGCTGCAGGGGCTCGTCTCGTCGGGCGGCCACGCCGTGATGGGCGCGCTCGGCACCGCGGCGAGCTTCGTGCTGATGCTGTTCGTGCTGTTCTTCGTGCTGCGCGACGGGCCGGCCGTCGCGCAGCAGGTCGTGCAGATGCTGCCCATCGAGGATCGTCGCCGTAACCGACTCTGGCAGCACCTCGCCGACGTGACCCGGGCCGTGTTCCTCGGCATCGGCCTCACGGCGCTGGTGCAGGGCATCCTGGTCGGCGTCGGCTTCTGGATCGCAGGCCTGCCCTCGCCGCTCGTGTTCGGCGTGATCGCCGTGCTGGTGGCGCTGATCCCGATGGTCGGCTCCGCGCTCGTCTGGGCGCCGGGCGCCCTGTTCCTCGCGGCGCGCGGCGAGTACGGATACGCGATCTTCCTCGCCCTGTGGGGTGCCATCGTCGTCGGCATGGTGGACAATTTCCTGCGCCCGCTGCTGATCTCGGGCCGGGCCGACGTCCCGACGCTCGCCGTGTTCCTCGGCGTGATGGGCGGCCTCGCCGCCTTCGGGTTCATCGGCCTGTTCGTGGGCCCGATCGTGCTCGGGCTGCTGGTGGCCCTGTTCCGTTACGAGCGCGAAGAACTCGCCGCCGAGCCCGGGCGCCACTGACTCAATCGCTGGAGAATGCCTTGACCGAACCGCTACGCATCGCCACCCGCCGCAGCCAGCTCGCCATGTGGCAGGCCGAGCACGTCGCAGCCTTGCTGCGCGCCGCGCACCCTGATCTCCCGGTCGAGCTGGTGCCGATGAGCACCCAGGGCGACCGGGTCACCGACCGCGCGCTCGCGGAGGTCGGGGGCAAGGGCCTGTTCGTCAAGGAGCTCGAGGTGGCGATGCAGGAAGACCGCGCCGACATCGCCGTGCACTCGATGAAGGACGTGCCGAGCGAGTTGCCGCCGGGCTTCTGCATCACGGCCGTGCTGCCGCGCGCCAATCCGCACGACGCTTTCCTGTCGCTGCGCCACGCGCGCTTCGAGGACCTGCCGACAGGCGCCCGCGTCGGCACCTCGAGCCCGCGCCGACAGGCGCAGCTGCGCCACGCGCGCCCCGACCTCAGGCTCGAGCTGCTGCGTGGCAACGTGGACACGCGGCTGCGGCGGCTCGAGGAGGGGGGCCTCGACGCCATCCTGCTCGCCTGTGCCGGGCTCGAGCGCCTCGGCCTCGGCGCCCGGATCACGCAGGTGCTGGGCCTCGACCTGACCCTGCCGGCCGTCGGCCAGGGCGTGATCGGCATCGAGTGCCGCGAGGATGACCGGCGCAGCCGTGCGGCCGTCGAGGCGTTGCACCACGAGGATTCGTTCGTACGCCTGCGCGCCGAGCGCGCCTTCGCCCGGACGCTCGAGGGCAGCTGCCACTCTCCGATCGCGGCGCATGCCGTTCTCGAGGATGGCGCACTTGTCGTGCGCGGCTTCGTCGGCGCGCCCGACGGCCGCGAGGTGTACCGCGACGTCGAGCGCGGCCCTCCGGCCGAGGCCGAGTCGGTCGGACTCCGCCTCGCCGGGCGCATGAAGGCGGCCGGGGCCGGCGTACTGCTGGAGCGCCTGCGGCAGGAGGCCGCGCCGTCATCGTGACGCCACCCCTCGCCGGCCGGGTCGTCGTCGTCACACGACCCGCGGCCCAGGCGGCGCGCTTCGCCTCGCTGGTGGCGGCGGCCGGCGCGCAGCCCCTGCTGCTGCCCACGCTCGAGATCGCCGCCGTCGAGCTCGACGCGGACGCCCGGCGCCGCCTGGCACCCGACGACTACGACTGGGTCGTTTTCACGAGCAGCAATGCGGTGGATTCGGCCCTCGCCCAGTTGCCGCACCCGCGTCGCGCCCGCGTCGCCGCGGTCGGGCGCGCCACCGCGCGCGCGCTCGAGCACTGCGGCATACGGGTCGCCGCGTTCCCCCGGACGACGTCCGACTCAGAGGGTCTGCTCGAGCTCGATTGCTTCGCCGAGCCGCGCGGCCAGCGGATCCTGATCCTGAAGGGCCGTGGCGGACGGACCCTGCTGCGCGACGAGCTGGCGCGGCGCGGCGCCGAGGTTGTGCTCGGCGACGTCTACGAGCGCCGGCGAGCGCCGGCGGATGCCAGCGCCCTGCAGGCACTGCGGCAGGCCTGCGCGACCGGCAGCGTCGTGATTGCGGCGACGAGCGCCGAAGTGCTGGCGGCGCTGCTGGAACTGGCGCCCGAGGAAGGCTGCCCCGCGCTGCGGGATGCCACTCTGCTCGTGCCGGGCGAGCGGGTGGCGTCCTCGGCACGAGACTTCGGATGGCGCGGCCGCATCGTCGTCGCGACTGGCGCCGAGGACGCGATCATGGCCGAGACACTCGGCCGGGTGTTCGGTCCCGGGAGCTCTCCGGGCACCGCGTGATACGATCCGGCCCCGGCCTCCGACCGCGCTCACGAGCCGATGTCCGCCGAGATCGAATCCCTGTCCACCGACCTGAAGTCGCGCCGATCCGGCCCGGGTGTGAGCCCGATGCTGGTGGCGCTGGTCGTGCTCGGCCTGTTGCTGGCCGTGTACGCGCACTGGCGCTTCGGGCAGTTCGACAAACGCATCGACCGCGTACGGGGCCAGGTGGCCGAACTGCGCGCCGTCAATGACCAGCTCTCGACCCGCCTCCAGACGCTCGCCGCCGACCTCGAGTCGAGCCGCAGCACGTGGCGCACCGAGCTGCGTGGCCTGCGCGAGGTGCCGGGGCAGCTCGACGCGCTGAGCCGCGGCGTCGAGGAGCTGCGCGCCCGCACCGAGGCGCCGCAACGGGCGTGGGTTCGAGCCGAGGCGCTCTACCTGATGGAGCTGGCCGAGCGGCGCCTGCGCCTCGAACGAGACGTCGGGACCGCCATCGTCGCCATGGAGTCCGCCGACGCGCGGCTCGCCACGCTCGACGATCCAGCGGTGCGCGAAGTGCGCGGCAAGCTGGCGCTCGAGCTCGCAGCGCTGCGTGCCGTGACGGTGCCGGACATCGCCGACGTGCTCATGCGCATCGGTCGCCTCGAGGACAGCGTGCCCGGGCTGCCGGTGATCGGCATGCCCGCCTCGCAGGCGCGCCGCGACCAACCCGAAGTGGAAGCCCAGGGCACGCTCGAGCGTGCCTGGCGCCGGATCCGCGCGGCCCTGCGCGACCTCGTGTCGCTGCGCCGGATCGAACCCGCGACGGCGCGACTCATCACGCAGGAAGAAGAATCGCTGCGGCGCCAGCACCTCGAGCTGCTGCTGTTCGGCGCGCGGGTCGCCGCGATGCAGCCGGACGGCACAGCGTACGCGCAGTCGCTGCGCGCGGCGGACGTGTGGCTCCGGCAGTACTTCGACACGTCGAAGCCGCCGGTCGAGGCAGCCTCCCGGGAACTCGCGGCGCTCGAGCTGGTGATCATCGAGCCTCCGCTGCCATCCGTCGGCGAGGCGGGGCGCCTCCTGCAGGGCGTCATCCGCGGCGCCAGCGCCACGCCATGAAGGGCGCCGCGATCGCCGCGCTGGTCCTGGTCGCCGGCGCCCTGCTGGCGCACCTGCTGCTGACCGATCCGGGCTACGTCGCGCTCCGCCTCGGCCGCACGCTGTTCGAGACGACGCTGCCGGTGTTCGTGCTGCTGCTGGGCGGCGCGCACCTGCTGGCGATCGCCGCGGGGCGCGCGCTGGCGTCGCGGCGCCGCATCGCGCGGCTCCGCGCCGAGCGACGGCGGCGCAAGGCACGCGACGACACACAGCGCGGCCTGCTCGACCTCGCCGCGGGCCAGTGGAAGAGCGCCGAGGACCTGCTGAGCCGCGCCGCGCCCGAGGCGGACTCCGCGGCGGCCAATTACCTGATCGCCGCCCGCGCCGCCGACCTGCTCGACGCGGTCGAACGGCGCGACGAGTGGCTGGCGCGCGCCCAGGACGAAGCGCCCGAGGCGCGCGTCGCGGCGCTGATCACCCTTGCCGAGATGCAGATGCGCCGCGGGCAGGACGAGACCGCGCTGCAGACGCTCGAACAGCTCGAAGCCTCGGGCGACCTGAACTCGCGGGGCCTCGAGCTGATGGCCCGCCTCTGCCAGAAGCTCGGTCGCAACGAGCGCCTGAAGGCGCTCGGGCCGCGCCTGTTGAGCGCCAAGGAACTCCCCGAAGACCAGGTGAACGAGCTGCTCGCCCACGTGCGCCTGGCCGAGATCCGCGCGGCAGGCGAGAGCGCCAACCTGTCCGAGCTCGAGAAGGCGTGGTCCGATCTGCCGCGGTCGGTGCGCAAGCTGCCGCAGTCGATCGTCACCTACGCGCGCGCCGCGATGGCGTGCCGCGACCACCCGAGCGCCGAGCGGGTGCTGCGCGAGCTCATCGACGAGACAGGCGATGCCGGCGCGATCCGCCTCTACGGCGACCTCGCGCTGCCCGACGCGCTGGCGCCGCTCGATCGGGCGGAGGGGTGGCTGCGGCGGCGGCCCGAGGACCCCGAGTTGCTCGCGACCTGCGCCAGGCTCAGCCTGCGCGCAGAGCTGTTCGGCAAGGCGCGCAGCTACCTCGAGGCAAGCCTCGCGCGGCGCCCGACCGCCGAGAACAGCCTGATCCTGGCCGAGTTGCTCGAGGACCTCGGC
>Ga0105105_10001340_pt1 | contig 10460 bp, 9 predicted proteins | sample PPLLaktember2015_4_FD_79108 | JGI IMG/M metagenome (GOLD analysis project Ga0105105, IMG submission 79108) | Freshwater sediment microbial communities from Prairie Pothole Lake near Jamestown, North Dakota, USA - PPLs Lake P8 Core (1) Depth... | ecosystem: Environmental > Aquatic > Freshwater >... | reverse complement strand
CTCGGTTAATTTGCGGTCGAACAGGAAGTCGAAACGTGTCCGCTCGGCCGTGATATCAGCACCACGCTGTTCTACTCCGTCGCCCAGAACTTTTTTAAGAGCCGCTTGCATGAGGTGGGTGGCCGTATGCAGGCGGGTCACCCGTTTAAGCTCCTGCTCGTCCGTCGCTTTCAGCTCTCCCGTATCCAGGATCAGTCCGTGTCCCCCGAATTTTCTTTCAACCCCTGCCCGTGACACCTCCTGATGCCGTTCAAATTCATTTTCAAAACTCTTGTAGTCCAATTCTTCTCCGAGGTCGCCGGGCGCCATTTCTTTTATCAAATCGAAGGGCAAACCATAGGTTTCATAGAGATGAAAAGCCTCGGCCGCCGTCAGCTTAGTACAGTCGGCAAGCTCTTTTAGTCCCCGGCTGATGGCTGTCTTGAATTTAGTCAGCTCTTCACTTAGGACCTCAGATATTTTGTCTTCATCCAGTTCCCTGTAAATATGGCTGAATTTTTTTACGATAATTCCGGGCACTTCTGTCAGGGAGCTGATATGAAAATCAAACTTTATCTCGTAGGCAATGATTTTTCTTATCAGACGGCGGAGGATGTAGCCGGCTTCTTTATTAGACGGTTTAATTCCGTCGGCAATCAGGAAACAACAAGCCCGCAGGTGATCAGCGAAAATCCTGACTATTCTTTCGTCCAACCCCGGCCTGATGCTTCTGATTTTTTCGACAATCGGCCCGAATAGATCTGTTGTAAAGATATGAGGAGCTCCGTTCACTACGGCTGCAATCCTCTCCAGCCCACAACCGGTATCCACACCCGGGCTGTCCAACTTTACCAAGTTGCCGTCCGGACGGAAATAAAACTCATTAAACACTAAATTCCATACCTCCACCCCATCCACATAAATCTCAGTAGTGGGACCGCAGGGTCCCTCGTTGCCGGTCGGGCCCCAAAAATTATCCTCGCGTCCCTCTTTAGTTATTCTGATTCGAGGATCAATGTCATACCACACCTCCTGAGACTCCTTATCTTCCGGCACATCTTTGTCTCCTTTAAAAACACTGACGCGATCAATTTTCAGGCCGAGGGTCTGAGTAATAAATTCATGAGCCCAGGTTATCGCCTCCTTCTTAAAATAACCGCCGAAAGAGAAATTACCCATCATTTCAAAGAATGTCAGATGGGTTTCATCTCCTACTTCATCAATGTCACTTGTCCGGAAACATTTCTGGACAGAAACGATATTCTGAGAGCCAAGATCCCTTCGAGCATCGGCGCTGCCGGTGTAATAATCCTTGAATTGCTGCATCCCAGCGCTGGTCAGAAGCACCGAAGGGTCACTCGGCACTAACGAGGACGACTCAATTACCTTGTGCCCTTTTTTCTCGAAGAAGCTTAAAAATTCCTTTCTTATGTCTTCGGATGTCATCACTAATAATCTGATAGTCTTTTTGATTGGTCGTGCAATCGGATTTTCTCAAGTGCTTTTGCCTCAATTTGTCTGATTCTCTCTCTAGTCACATTAAACACCTTCCCTACTTCTTCCAGAGTGTGGGTCACTCCATCTTCCAGGCCAAAACGCATTTCCAAAATCTTTCTTTCCCTTTCCGTTAAATCCTGAATAATTTCTCTAATCTGGTCTTTAAGAAGCTGTTGAGAGGTCATCTGGTTCGGCGTCAGACTTTTCTCATCCTGGATAAAGTCGGCTAGGGTTGATTTGTCGTCATCATCCCCTATGGGTGATTCTAGCGAGACCACCTCCTGCGAAATCTTCTGAATATTCCTGACCTTATCGGCGGAAAGATCCATCTCTAAGGCAATCTCCTCGACCATCGGCTCACGCCCTAGCTGTTGAGCTAACTTCCTTTTGGCTTGGGTAAATTTTGAAATTGTTTCCACCATATGAACGGGTATACGGATGGTGCGCGATTGGTCAGCCAGAGCCCGAGTAATAGCCTGTCTGATCCACCAAGTAGCATAAGTGGAGAATTTGAATCCCTTCGTGTAGTCAAACTTCTCCACGGCTTTGAAAAGACCGATGTTTCCTTCCTGTATCAAGTCGGAGATGGAAAGTGGGCTGCGGTTCACATAGCGCTTAGCAATGGAAACAACCAATCTTAGATTAGCCTTGATCAGCTGCTGTCTGGCAGCCTCATCATTTTTCAAGATACGTTTAGCCAAGTCCCTCTCCTCCTGTTTTGTCAAAAGCGGTGTTTTACCTATTTCTCTTAGGTACATCTGCACGTTGTCCGGCAGAGTCCCCTTAATACTAGTAGCTTCTCTTAGCTCTTTTTCACTAATTTCTTCGGAGGGAGCACTCAAGAGCGATTCCACCTCAACAACCTGCACACTATTGTGTTCGAGTTCGTCATAAATTCTTTCCAGGAAAGAAGTGTCTGTTTCTATATCCGGAAAATAATCCATAATCTCTATATCGGTCACGAATCCCTTATCCTGACCTCGTTTCACGAGCTCTAACAGCTGCTCTTCTCTCTCACCGAGCACCTTTAGGGATCCTATGGTGGGTTTTGGAGCAACCGACTTTCTACGCACGGCTGCCTTTTTTCGGGAAGACACTTTACTAGCTTTTTTCTTCGCTAAAATCCGGGGCTGTCTGCGTCTTAACGGCGTTTTTCTGACCTTCTTGACAACCTTACGCACCGGTTTCTTCTTTTTAACCGGTTTAATCTTTTTAGTTCTCTTTGGCATGTCTTATATCTTGCATTCTACGGGTAGTATCGTCAAACTCTTTCAATTTCTTGCTCAAGACCTCGAGTTCTCCCTGTCTTTCCGCCACCAATATCTCTCTTCTAAGACGCTCTTTAATGATATTCAGGTGCTCAAACTCAAGCTCCCCCAAAAGAGTCTCGAGTTCCTCCTTGCGTACATCACCAACCCTAAAGGTTTCGTCGTAGTCGGGGTAGAGGCTGATCAAATTCATAATTTCTTTCGCCTCGCCCGCTAATTCCTGCTTGTTAATAAACGCCTCGTATATTTGCAAATAAATGCCGGGTATATATTCCTTATAACTGACAACAAATTCTCCCAGGTCAGCCCGGTTGCTCAGAATATGAAGTATCCTTTCGGCAATTAATTCAGGCCTTGCAAGCTTTCTTCTCTCGTTACCGCTCTGAACAGCATATTCGTCCCCCTCCTCTTTCTCCGGGCCAAGCATTTCCGTTTCCGTTAACAGCTCAGCTTCGGGAATGCTCACTCTGTAGCTTAGTTCGCGCAGCCAATGCACCCTTTCGACTCCGCTTGAAAGATTGGCTACCTTCTCCAAAACCTTCCTAATTACTTTTTTCTTACCCGCAGCTGTTTTTAGGACATCTTCCTTCAGATAATAATCAAAGTAGTATTCCATTGCCGGCTTAGCCTCGGTAATGGCCTTTTTAAGAAACTGGGGTTCTCTTTCAGCTGCTTCAGCTGGATCCTTGTATTTTCCAAGATCCAGAACAAACACATTGAAATCACGGGCTCCTCCGATATCAATAACTCTCTCGGCGGCCATTAGGCCCGGCTCGTCGCTGTCAAAAGCTAACACTAGATTGTTAGTTACTCTTCCCAAAGATCTAAGATGATCTTGGGTTAATGAGGTTCCAGATGTCGCAATTACATTTTTGACATTTCCCTGCCAAAGCATCAGAAAATCCATTTGCCCTTCAACTAAAAGGGCTTTTTGTTCCTGACGTATTGGTTTCTTACTCTGCCAAAATCCATAGAGCACTCTCGATTTGTTAAAAATGGGAGTCTCGGGGCTGTTAAGATACTTAGCTATCTCTTCTTTCTCGCCGGGCATCACTCGGCCGGAAAATCCGACCACTTTCCCAAAGTGATTATGAATCGGGAACATAATTCTATTTCTGAATCTGTCCAGATACCGCCCCTTTTCTGTCTTGACTGTCAGTCCGGCGCGAACGACATCCTCCATCCGGTAACCTTGATTCACCAATTCAACGGTAACGGCATCAAATCCCGGAGGAGCAAAGCCAACCTCAAATTCAGAGGCAGTTTCCCCATTAAGCTTTCGACTCTTAAGGTAATCTACGGCGGATTTAGAGTTTTTTAGTTTTTCTTTATATATGTCCTTGGCTGTATTGTTGATCTCATAGAGGGTATTGAACTGCCGTTGATCAGCAGACACTCCCTTTTTTATATCAATCCCGGCTTTTTCCGCCAGAACCCGGAGTGCTTCGTAAAACTCAAGATTCTCATAACGCATCAAAAATCGGAAAATATCTCCACCCTCTCCACACCCAAAACAGCGCCAGATCTGACGCTCTGGTGAAACTATAAACGATGGGGTTTTCTCGTTGTGGAACGGGCAAAGACCTTTGTAGTTTCTGCCAGCCGGTTTGAGCTCAATGTAGCCTTTCAGAAACTCGACTAGGTCAAGTTTTTCTTTTATCTCCTCGGAGGGAAGCATTATTTTAGCCTTCTTGACAATTGATGTCTGACGAACGCTGCCTCGATTATCCTCTCGAACAGTTCTGGAGGGCTAATACCGTGAGCTTGGGCTGCTCGGGGTAAAAAGCTCGTTTCTGTTACTTCGGGTATTGTGTTTATCTCAAGGACATATAGTTCTCCGTCTTCCCCAAAAACCATGCGCGTTCTTGATGCACCCGAGGCTCCTACTGCCTGGTGCGCTCTAACTGCTATTGCCTGAGCACGGCCAATTTCTTCAGGCGATAATCTGGTAAGCTTGGCCTCCCGAGGAACGCCGGTAAGATGGCGGTCGTGTTCAAGGTGAACACCCGCTCTAGCAATATTTTCCACTATCGGCAACGGAAAAGTATTCCCCATCCCATCGTCTATTACTCCACAGGAGAACTCTAGCCCGGGGATAAAGTTCTTAATCATCACGCTCCGGCCGAAAGCAAACGCCTTGTCTAAGGCTGTTCTCAGGTCACTCTCTCTCCTGACTAGGCTTACTCCTGACAGAGAACCCTTATTCACCGGCCTAACCACAACAGGTAGCTCTAAAACATTCACACCGAGACCGCGACTATTATGCCTTTCGACAACTCGAGTTTCTGGAACCTTTATGCCGTGAGACTGAAATACCCGATGAGCCAAAGGCTTATTCATGGCCAAAGCGCTTGCCATCGGGTCACTCCAAGTATATGGAACGTCCAGATCCCGCAGGGTTGTCTGTAGGGTGCCGTCTTCTCCATATTCACCATGCATACTGATAAAAACCACGTCGGCTATGCTTGGCAAGTCTTCCGGTGCAATAGGCCATCTACCTTTTCTGTCAATCAGTACGGGAATAACATTAAACTTTTTATTGTCTAAATACTTATGGACGGTTTTCCCGCTTAGGAGTGAGATCTCGTACTCAGACGAAGGACCGCCGACCAAAAGAACCACCCGTGTTCTGTGGGATTTCATCACCCTAAATATAACAAGCCGGCAAGCCTAAGTCTATGCGGTTCGCTTAGGTAATAGAGCTACCCGGAGGGACTTCTTCCTCGGGACTAAGAAGCACCGGTTTTCCGTCCACATTCACGGCCAAAATCATACCATCGCTTTTTTCTCCTCTAAGAGTGCGCGGTTCCAGATTAATCAGAACCGGCACCTCCCGCCCCACCAGATCATTAGCATCCTCTATGATTCCCGCTATTCCGGCTACTACCTGTCTCGTACTGTCTCCCATATCAAAAACTAGCCTTACTAATTTATCAGAATCCGGCATTCTCTCGGCCGAGATAATTTTACCGATGCGGATGTCTAATTTTTTAAAATCCTCAAATTTTATCTGTTCCATCTGCTCCTCTTATAATCCCAACTCGGGCTTTGGTTATTCCGAAACATCGGCGAGGGGTGGCGGAAGGGGTGGGATTCGAACCCACGGGACCCTTGCGAGTCACGGCTTTCCAAGCCGTTCCGTTAGACCACTCCGGCACCCTTCCTTATATGAATTTACCTGGTTAGTGTACCCTTGTAATCTCAGCTCCTCAATAGTGCTTCTTTATCAAATAGATGCGGCAGGTTCACGAAGGGCCCGTATTCTTTCTTCAACCGGCGGATGTGTCATAAAAAGTTTGTGCAGAAAATTGATCTTCTTATTAATCCTATACGGGTCCTCAACCCAAAGATGAGCGGTGGTGTTATTGGCAGTACGCATTGGTGTGCTGTCCGCCGATATTTTAGCCAAAGCGCTAGCCAGACCCTCCGGATAGCGCGTTAGGAGAGCGCCAGAAGCATCTGCCAGAAATTCTCTTTTTCTGGAAATAGCCAGCTGGATCAAAGTCGCTGAGATGGGAGCTAAGACAGACAGGGCTAAGCCTATTAGAACCAGCACAGCACCCCCGCCCTCCCGGCTATCCCTGCGCCCACCGTAAAACATGGAGCGCATGAACATATCGGACAATAGGGAAATAAATCCTACTAATATTACGACCACTGTGGCTACCAAGGTGTCCCGATTGCCAATATGAGAAAGCTCGTGAGCCAGCACCCCCTCAAGTTCACTTCTGTCCAGTTTTTGAAGCAAGCCTTCCGTTACGGCCACCACTGCATGCTCCGGATTACGGCCAGTAGCAAATGCATTCGGCGCTGCCTCCGGAACTACATATATCTTGGGCATTGGCAGCCCGGCGGTAATGGAAAGGTTCTCCACGATGCGGTAGAGCTCGGGGTTATTCTTCATATCTATCGCCCGCGCCCGATGTATGGCCAGAACAATCTTATCCGAACGCCAATAGCTAATGATGCTCATCACCGTGCTGAACAGTACCGCTATGAGAAGAATGGATGGATCACCATAAACTCTGGAGAATATCCAGCCGGTACCGATCACAAAGATAAGAAAACCGCTAAAAAGCGCCCAAGTTCTGCGGATATTGGAAGACTGATGAGTATATAGGGATGCCAACTCTAGAAACTAACTTTGACCGGTTCTTTTTCGTCCTCTCCAGTTTTGAAGAACTCGATCTCTTTGAAGCCGAGCATTTTAGCTGCCATATTTGCTGGGAAAGACTGGATCTTGGTGTTGAGGTCTTTAGCGGTGGTGTTAAAAAACCTTCGGGAAGCCTGGATCTTATTTTCTGTATCTGCAAGCTCGCGCTGAAGGTCTAAAAAGTTAGCATTAGCTTTTAGGTCCGGGTAGTTCTCCGCCACCGCGAAGAGAGTTTTAAGAGTTTCCGAGAGGGCGTTCTCTGCTCCGGCTCTCTCGAGGGGATTACCTCCCTTCGCTACTTCAGCTCTTGCTTTGGTAACATTCTCAAGGACCGAGCGCTCGTGTTTAACATAACCCTTGACCGACTCAATCAGATTAGGGATTAAGTCAAAACGACGCTTGAGCTGGACATCTATGTCCGAGAGGGCCTCCTTGGTCCTCATCCGCATTCTGACCAGAACGTTATAGGTGATAGCCAGCCAGATGGCCAAAAAACCGACTGCTATCAGTATGTAATTAGTGAGTGACATGGGAGTGATTATACCATTCCTCGTGAGGTATTACATCCCGCCGGGCATACCTCCGCCTGGAAAATCCTGTTCTTTCTTCGGAATTTCAGTCAGAACCACGCCCAGAGTCATATAGGTAGCTGCTACCGAGATGGCGTTCAGAAAGGCAGTTTTGGTCACTTTCAGGGGATCGCTTACGCCTATGTCCTTCAGATTAACTATTTTGTTCGACAGCGCGTCAAAACCGAGCCATCCATTATTCATTTCCTCTTTCCGGCGCTCGAACTCCTTGAAAGTTTTCTCATCGCCTCCGCTATTCAAAATGATTGCTTTAACCGGCGCGCGCAAAGCTCGCCTCAGGATGGCTTGAACTGCTTCGCCCACCTTATCTAAGGGCATTTTGCTGTTCTGAGTAAGGTCCACATTATAAAAAGCCATGCCCCCGCCGGGAACAACACCCTCCTCCATAGCAGCTTTCGTGGCGTGGATAGCATCATCCACCCGATCTTTTAGCTCTTTTTGGGCCGATTCAGTCGGGGCTCCAACTTTGACAACCGCTACTCCGCCAGCGAGCTTACCCAGTCTCTCCTCTATTTTTTCGCGGTCAAACTCGGAGTCACTCATTTCCAATTGGCTTTTGAGCTGGTTAATGCGGTTCGTGATAGCACCCTTATCTCCCTTACCGCCGACGATGGTTGTGTCGTCTTTGTCAGATACCACCTTTTCGGCACTCCCAAGATCTGCAATCTCGATATTCTCCAGTTTTTTACCTAGATCACCCGAGATAAAACTTGCCCCGGAGACAACTGCTATATCCTGAAGCATTTCTTTTTTCCTGTCTCCGAAGCCCGGAGCTTTAACCGCTAGTACATTGAAGACCCCCCTAAGCTTATTGACCACTAAAGTAGCCAGAGCCTCTCCCTCAACATCGTCGGCCACTAGCACTAATTCTTTCTTCCCGCTTTTCATTACCTTTTCAAGAATCGGCAGCAAATCTGAGATAGATGCTATTTTCTGGTCAGTGACCAGAATATACGGGTTCTCCAGAACGGCCTCCATTCGTTCCTGATCAGTAATCATATAGGGAGAGATATATCCGCGATCGAACTCCATTCCCTCCACAATCTCGTATGAGTTGCCGATCGTGTTGGAATCATCCACCGTTACGACCCCATCCTTTCCTACTCGCTCCATTACCTCGGCGATGAGCTTGCCGATCTCCTTGTCTTTCGACGAAAGCGAAGCAACTTCTTCTACTTTCTTATTGTCGTCCACTGGTTCTTTCTGCTCTTCCAGGGCTTCAATTATCCTCATGCTTTCCTGTTTTAGCTTCTCGGCAAGCTGAATAACATTAAAGCCCTTTTCCTGAATTAATTTCTCACCCTCATCAATCATGGCCTGAGCTAGAACAACTGCCGTGCTGGTTCCATCTCCGACGGAATCATTAGTCTTGTCAGCTGCCTGCTTGATCAGCTCGGCTCCGAGGTTCTCTTGTCTGTTCTCCAGCTCAATTTCTTTAGCGACTGACACGCCATCAAATGTCACCTGCGGGGTTCCATATGACCTTTCGATAACGGCCGCCCTTCCACGAGGCCCCAGAGTCATACGGACAGCATCTGCTAATTTGTCTATCCCCTTCTTGATTGCCTGACGCGCCTTAGCGTCAAATAATATCTCCTTTGCCATTGTTCTCTAAAATTTATTATTTATTTCTCGACTATAATTGCTAGAATATCATCCTCGTCTGCTACCAAATATTTCTTCTTATCTATTTCTATCTCATCTGGTCCATATTTCTTGAAAAGAACCGTGTCCCCCTCTTTTACCGATACGGGAACGCGCTCTCCTTTTTCAGTAAGTTTCCCGGGGCCGACTCCTAAAACCCTGCCTTTCTGCGGGCGTTCCTTCTCGGCAGTTTCGGGAATGACAATACCAGATTCGGTAGTTGTTTCTTCTTCTATGGGTTCTAGAAAGACCCTGTTAGATAATGGTTTTAGTTTCATAGCGATAGTTTTATACGTTGTTTAACACTGCCTGTCAATAGAGAGGGGGGCTGATGTAGATCCTAGTCCTTCCCCCTTCGCTCTCGCCACTTGGCAATAGTTCGGACTGAATCCAAATGAAACCTCAGTTCGTTATCGTTGCAAACAAAATGTGCTCCTGCAGGCATATTTTGAGAGACACCCCGATTAATCACGGCCATTTGGACAAACTTGAGTTTTTCAGCGAGATTACCCAGCCGATTACCCAACAGCCATTCTACTAACCTCTTAAACGGAGAGTCACCGACTCCTAAATAACGCTGGTCTCTTTTATACATTCGTCCCGGATTTATCCAATTATTAGCTTCAAAGAAGTGTTTGATTTTCTCCTCGTTCCCCATGATAGGTACCAAATTTCCATAAATCGCCTGGTCGTAATCTGTATACGGCGGAGAAAGCTTATATGCCCTCGGCGTCACGAAGTGGTTCAGACAGATCATGTCCTTGGTTATTCCCCGCGTGTGCATATCACGCTTAAAATAACCCGCCAGCCCGAAAATCAACACGGCAAAAAAGCGGTTGATGAAAATCCTTCCCTGTCTTACCCCGACTAACACATCAAAATCAGAAGATTCACGAAGCGTACCCGTCACTAGCGAGCCCGAAGCCATTACCCAATCCGTAAACGGCACAAGGCGGAAAAGGCGAACTCGCTTTAAGAATTTCATCCACTTCTCTTGAGAGAGATTACTCTTCATCGATGCTGGGCTTCTCCAAAAGCGCCACATCGATATCTATGGACTTACCCGTGAGTTTAGTCACATCCTTATCGATTTTGCGGAACTCCCGGGATGAAGTATTCCAAGTATTCACCACCGTTCCTATCTGGTCGCCTAATTTACCGTGATACTCGTTATATGCCTTCAAGTGTTTACTCAGCATAATCACATTCTTCAGAACCTCTTTCGTTGATTCCTGGATCTGGTAATCACGGGCACTTTGGACTAAAGATTGAAGTACGGCATAAAAAGTTGTCGGTGAAACAATGTGCACCTTTTTGTCGTTGGCAGCG
>Ga0105105_10001339_pt1 | contig 10461 bp, 8 predicted proteins | sample PPLLaktember2015_4_FD_79108 | JGI IMG/M metagenome (GOLD analysis project Ga0105105, IMG submission 79108) | Freshwater sediment microbial communities from Prairie Pothole Lake near Jamestown, North Dakota, USA - PPLs Lake P8 Core (1) Depth... | ecosystem: Environmental > Aquatic > Freshwater >... | reverse complement strand
TCTTATGGTCCAAATGAGATGGATTTACTCCACTGATGCTAGAGATATTGGTATCTTATATCTTTTAATCTCTGCATTTTCAGGTATGATAGGTACAGCTTTATCAATGTTAATAAGATTACAATTAATGGATATTGATCAATCATCAGTATTAGGTATACCTAATCAAGTATATAATGTTACTATCACCTTACATGCCCTCTTAATGATCTTCTACCTTATTATGCCTAGTCTCTTCGGAGGTTTTGGTAATTTATTCGTCCCTACCTTAGTAGGTGCTATTGATATGGCCTTTCCAAGATTAAATAATGTCTCTTTCTGGTTATTATTCTCCTCATTACTCTTAGGTGTATCCTCTATGTTATTAGGTGAAGGTATGGGTACCGGTTGGACTATTTATCCACCTTTATCTAGTATCTTTTATCACTCTACACTCTCAGTTGATTTAGGTATCTTCGCTCTTCATTTAGCTGGTATCTCTTCTATGTTAGGTTCTATTAATCTTATAGTTACTGTAGTTAATTTAAAGGCCCCTGGTATAAAATATTATCTCCTTAATCTTTATGTATGGTCTGTTATTATAACTGCTTTACTCCTTATCTTAGCTTTACCAGTCTTAGCTGGAGGAATAACTATGTTATTAACTGATCGTAATTTTAATACCTCTTTCTTTGAGATTCAAGGTGGTGGTGATCCAGTATTATTCCAACATCTCTTTTGGTTCTTTGGTCATCCAGAAGTATATATAATAATCTTACCAGCCTTTGGTATAATCTCTCATACTATCATCTCTGAAAGTGAGAAACCTATCTTTGGTTATTTAGGTATGGTCTTCGCTATGTTATCCATAGGACTCTTAGGATTCTTAGTATGGGCTCATCATATGTATACCGTTGGTTTAGATATTGATACTAGAGCTTACTTCTCTGCCGCTACTATGATTATTGCCGTACCTACTGGTATTAAGATATTTAGTTGGTTAGCTACCTTAGCTGGAGGTAAATATGATCTTAATCCTACTATACTCTTTATCTATGGTTTCTTATTCTTATTCACTGTAGGTGGTCTCACTGGAGTTGTATTATCTAATGCCTCTTTAGATGTAGCCTTACATGATACTTATTATGTCGTTGCCCATTTTCATTATGTCCTCTCATTAGGAGCCGTATTTGGTTTATTTGCTGGATTTTATTATTGGTATCCTACAATAACAACTTATAATTATAGTTATATTTGGGGTACTGTACACTTCATCACCTTCTTCATTGGTGCTAATCTTACCTTCTTCCCTATGCACTTCTTAGGTTTAAGTGGAATGCCTCGTAGAATATTAGATTATGCTGATCCATTCTTATTATGGAATAATTTAGCCTCTTTAGGTAGTATAATCTCATTTATCTCAATCATCCCATTCTTCCTTTCTTTATTCTACTCTGAGAGAATTATATTTAATAAATTAACTTATTTATCATTAGAGAATACTGTACAAACCTCTAGATATCATCACTTACACAGTATGAACACTATCCCTACTTCAAATATTATTAAGTAATACCTCCTCAGTAAGTATCAGACTTACTGGGGTTAATAAATAAATTTGAGACGAAGACCCGAGACGGAGACCTCGAAGACCCGGACATCCTAAAATACGATTAATCTTATTATTATAAAAGATAAATAAAGATAAAATATAGAGAGACAGAGACCTCGTAGACTTCGTAGACCCGATTATTATGTACTGTCATACTTTAACCCCTAGATTTGATTTCTTAGATAGTGGATCTTATATTATGGATGGAATTATCTCCTTAAATGATCATATTATGTATTATGAACTCATTGTATTAGTTTTAGTTATTTGGATGTTAACCTCAATCTTTATTAAAAGAAATTCTTTTATATTAAAAGATCTTAATAAAGGTTCATTAATAGAGATAATTTGGACTTTAATCCCAGGTATAATCTTAGTCCTTATAGCCTTACCATCATTTAGATTATTATATCTTATGGATGATTTTATAGATACTGATCTTAGTATAAAAGTAATCGGTAATCAATGGTATTGGTCTTATAATTATAAAGATATAATAGAGTTTGACTCTTACCTCTCTCAAGATCTTAATAAAGGATACTTTAGATTATTAGATACTGATGAACATCTTATTATACCTTCTAATACACCCATTAGATTCTTAATTACCGCTTCTGATGTACTTCACTCTTGGTCTTTACCAGCCTTAGGTATTAAGATGGATGCTATACCAGGTAGATTAAATCAAGTTGGTTTAGAGATCTATAGACCTGGTTTATATTTTGGACAATGCTATGAGATTTGTGGTATAAATCATGCCTTTATGCCTATTACCTTAAGAGTAGTTTAATTAATTTATAAAGGGCTCTTATTAAGAGCCCAACTAAATAAAACTTAATCCCAACGGGGTTCTTATTAAGAACCCGAAAGAATAAAAGAATAAAAGACTCAAAGACTCATGAAGAATTTCATCCTAAGATGATATTATTATTACCTCTCCTCCTCTCCTTTATACTTTATGTTCTTAATGAAAAAGGAGAGTATACCATTTTATATACTACACTTATTATTATATTATATAATATCCTGATATCAATAGGTATTAATCTAATAAAGATTTATATATTATTAATCTTAATTTATTGGTTAATAAATGAGGAAAATAATTTATATAGTATAATTTATCTGATCTCTACTCTTCTTATCTTCTATAGTAATTCTCTATACTCTATCTTTATCTCTATTGAATTAATATCACTCCTTATGGTTACTTATATTAATCTCTACATACAAAACAGATACTTTGGTATATTATATTACCTCTTCTCTAGCATCTTCACAGCACTCTTTATATTAGCTTTAGGTTATTTATACATAGGAGTTAATATAGCTTATTACCTTATAATTTTAATCTTTATATATAAATTAGGATTACCACCCTTCCATATACTTATACCTAAAATTTATGGTAACTTATCTATAAAGAAAGTTATATTTTTAGATATATTAAATAAATATCTTATCTTACATATACTTTATAGATTATTAATTACCACCTCAATTAATTTACATCCCATCTTAGGGGTAAGTATCATATTAGGTACATTATTAAGTTTAAATGAATTTAATCTATTAAATATATATATATACTCCTCTACAGTTAATTACTCATTCTTATTAATATTAATTAATAATTATACACTCTTCTATCTTTACCTCTTTAATTACATATTAATGAGCCTCCTTTTCCTTTATCTTATAAGTTATTTATATTTACATTACTCAGTAGAGGGTGGGTATTATCTCTTTTTATGGTTAATCTTATTCCTTAATCTTATAGGTATACCACCATTAATAGGCTTCTGGATTAAATTCTATCTCCTTTATATACTCTTATTAAATCTTAATTATTCTCTATTAATATTAATATTAACATCACTCTTATTATTATCATTCGTTTATATACGTCTCTTCTTAAATTATTATATTAATACCAATAAGATAAGTATCTCCTCTATTATTAATAAAGATAATTTTAATTCACATATAATCTCTAGTATAACCACATTACTCCTCTTCCCTATCTTCTTTATCTGATAATCTAGATCTGAGACGGAGAGACGGAGACCCCGGAGACCCGACCTCGGAGACACCCCCTTTTATAAGGGGGGGGTGGTATTTATTTACTTATAATAAGTATATAAGAATCTATAAGATGAATAAGAGGTAATATAAATATAAAATAACCGAAGTAATAAATAGAGGCGATAGTAGAGAGAATAGTCATCTCTATAGAGATAGGTAAGGCTCCACAGATAGTTAATGTAAGATAAGAACCTACAAATAACCAAAAGAATACTTTAGAGAATGAACGTAAATTATAAGATCTAAGAGCATAGGGTGATTGTAATGGTAATAATAATAATATTAAGATAGATAAAAGTAAAGCTATTACTCCTAATAACTTATTTGGTATTGTACGTAATATAGCATAAGGAGCAAGTAAATACCATTCTGGTACAATAGAGAGAGGTGTAACTAATGGATTAGCAGGTATATAGTTATCTGGATGTCCTAAGTAATTAGGATTATAAAATAATAAGAAAGCATAGAAGATAAAGAAGATAATAAAGTAGTAAGAATCCTTAGAAGTAAAGTAAGGATGAAAGTAAATTTTATCTTGATTAGAAGAGATACTAAGAGGATTATTAGACCCATGCTCATGTAAAGCATTAAGATGAAGTACTACTAAAGCTAAGATAATAAATGGTAATAAATAATGTAAGGAGAAGAATCTGTTAAGGGTAGCATTATTAACAGAGAATCCACCCCATATACTAATTACTAAATCTCCTCCTATATAAGGTATAGCAGAAAGTAAATTAGTAATGACAGTAGCTCCCCATATAGACATTTGTCCGAATGGTAAGACGTAACCTAAGAAGGCTGTAGCGGTCATAAGAAGGTATATTATTACACCTATATTCCATAAGTTATATCTAGGATAAGAGTAAGAACCAGCATATAAACCTCTAGCTATATGAAGATAAACTAATAAGAAAAATAAAGAGGCACCATTAGTATGTATATATCTAACTAACCATCCATATTGTACATCTCTCATTATATATTCTACACTTAAGAAGGCTAACTCTATATTAGGTGTATAATGCATACCTAATATTACACCACTTATTATTTGAATTACTAATATTACACCTAAGATAGAACCATAATTCCAATTAATACTAATATTAGAAGGTAATCCTGAATATAAGAAGTAAGAGAGGAGTAATTGAATCATTGTAAGTTGATTATATTATACGAAGACCTTATATCTTAATTAAATAGTACCAGTACGGTACATAATAAAGATACGTCTAAAATAAGAGACGAAGACCCGAGACGGAGAGACGGAGACCCCGTAGACCCGACCTCAAAGACCCGGGTAGTTAATAAGAGGAGTGTTATTTATTAAAGAACTTTATGAGTTTATTAATTATAATATTACCTTTAATTTTAAGTATAATGTTGTATACATTAGCAGAGAGAAAGGTACAAGGTTATATTCAACACCGTATAGGTCCTAATATAATGGGTATTTATGGTTTATTACAACCTTTAGCTGATGGTCTTAAATTATTATTAAAGGAGATCCTTATCCCTCAAAAGAGTAGAATCCTCCTCTTCTCCATCTCCCCTCTTATCTCTTTCTTATTATCTTTATCTCTCTGGTCACTTACCTTATTAGTAGACTCTTATTTAGGTATATTAATAATATTAACTATCGGTGGATTAGAGTTATATGGTATCTTATTAGGTGGTTGGAGTTCTCAAAATAAATTTACCCTTATCTCTTGTATAAGAACTACCTCTCAACTTATCTCATACGAATTATTATTAAGTATTATATACTTTTTATTAGCCATCTCAGTAGGCTCCTTTAGAATTAGTTACTTTAAACTTTACCTTTCACCTTTAGATCTTAACCTCTCTCTCCTCCTCCCTATTTACCTTATCTCTCTCTTTGTCATCTTAGCTGAGACTAATAGAGCACCCTTTGATCTGGCTGAGAGTGAATCTGAATTAGTTGCTGGTTTCTTTACAGAACATTCAGCTATAATATTTGCTTTATACTTTTTAGCTGAGTATAGTAATATGATCTTCTTATCTTATCTCTTCTCTATCTTCTTTAGTACCTCTTTATATTTATTACCCTTCCATCTCTTTTACTTCATATGGGTACGTGCCTCTTTACCAAGAATACGTTATGACCATCTTATTAAATTATCTTGGTATAATCTTTTACCAGTAATTTTCTCTTATCTTATTTTATATTTATCTCTATTAAATCTCTTTTATTATTAAATATAGAGAGAGACGGAGACCTCGGAGACCTCACCTCCCCAGCTTAATACTGGGGGGTTAACCTCATTAAGAATATAAGATTAAGAATGATAACATTATACTGAATAATCCAGTAGCCTCAGCTAAGGCGAATCCTAAAATAGTAAGGGAGAATAAAGAAGAACGTAAGGATGGATTTCTAGCAGTACCATTAATAAGGGCAGCAAAGACTAATCCAATACCAATACCAGCACCAGTAAGACCAGAAGAGGCAAGACCAGCACCAATGAGTTTAGCAGCATCTAACATATCATCAGATAAGTAAAGGGGGAGGAAGGAAATCAAAACCCTTTACCCCTCCCCTCTATTAGTAATCTCTATATTATCATAGTATAAAATTTAGTATAAATAAAATGTATTATCCCTTTGTAGATTATCAAGGATGGATTTGAACCATCTATATTAGAATCAAAATCTAATGTGTTACCTATTACACCACTTGATACCTTCTTTAACTCTCTACTATAGAAGATTTATAACCTCTTTGATAATAAGATAATAAGATAGATAATCCGATAGCTGTCTCACCACCGGTTATACCTAAGAAAATCAGTACTAATAACTCTTGATTTAAAGAGATTAATAAATAACCTAATATAAGATAAATTAACTCTAAGATCATAGAGATGATGAGGAAGTTATCTCTATGAAAGATTATTCCGAAGATTAATATTATTAATGAGAGTATTATCATCAACCCTTTATATTTAAATAAACTCTTTAATTGGGTCAGGTCAGGTCTACGCCTACGCCTCCGAGGTCGGGTCTCCGTCTCTCTAATATTAATACTTTAATATAAATGATAAAGATATACTCTTATAGAGACTTTTATTAATTAAGATCGAGTGGTTATTATGATATCAGAGAATAAAATGTATCTTAAGATCTATTAATAGCTAATAGATATATATTATCTCTTTCGTCATGAGAGAGATTTAAACATTTACCTTCACTTCACATGCGGGCGGTGAGTAATGGATCAATAAGGTTAATAATACTTTATAATGACCCAGAGTCATATTAAGATCACAGAGTGTATAAGAGCTCAGAGATTATCTCTACAGCAGTGTGTAAGATTGGAGAATCAAAGATGATATTTGGATCCAGGGAGGTAAAGAGAAGAGATCAGATAGATCAAAGGAGCTCCGACTAATCCTAGTGCCAGCAGTCGCGGTGAGTCTAGAGGGGGCGAGTTTAAAGAGATTATCGGGTAATAAAGGTTCGAAGGTGAATATAGAGGTTAATGAGAAGGGGGTGGAATCTATTCTGTATATCTAAGTATATTATAGAGTGGGGAAGAGTAATACCCTCTAATCATTAATAAAGCTAAAGAACGAAGAGTAAGGGAGTGAAGTAGATTAGATACCTATGTAATCTTACTATTGAACGATGAGTATGTCTATAGATACTCTACCTGAAGAGTTAAGTAACAATACTGAAAATCTAATGACGAGAGGGGGTAGTTAATAAGTTGTGGAAGGTGATCTTTAATTAGAGAGTAAACTAAAGATCTTACCAATAAGTATTTAAATTGCATGACTGTATAGAGATGGGGTATTAGATTACCTTTAAGATCAAGTTATAAGATAATATTATTGGGATAGAGTCATCTTATTTAAAAAGAGGAGAGATCGATGATAAATTGAAAGGATTTATCTGAAGAGAGAATAACTATTAATGAAGTAATATTAAATCTTCATGAATCATTATAACTACCTCTACTAACTGCCAGTCACCCATCATAGTATGGGAAGTCTTAACATGGTGATCCTAGCGGAAGCTGGGGTTGAGAGGAAGAAAATTAAAGAAAGAGAAAGAAGAGAGAGAGAGACGTAGACCTCGAAGACATGAATTATATTTATTATTATGACCCTCTTATTAAATAATAGTAAATTTATCATTGTATATATCCAATTAATAATATCAATGATAAATCTTTTATTAGAGAGAGATGCACTGAGTGATTGGATGTTATTATTAACTAGTATAATAGTACCTATAGTATTACTTACTACTAAAGATAAAATCTTAAAAGAATCATTATTCTTATTAAACATAATATTAGTCTTAGCATTCTTAACTAATAACTTTTTAATATGGTATATAACCTTTGAATTAGTTATTATACCTATGATCTTTATTATCTCTAAAGGATCATCTTCCCTTACTTCTAAATATCGTACTTATAATAGATTTATTATATATACATTACTCTCAGGATTCTGTCTATTAATTAATTTATTAGTTATAAGTATCTTAACAGGTTCTTTAAGTTATTATACTTATATTATCTCTAATCCTTTAAATTTATCACTTCAATTAATACTCTTTCCTATACATCTCACATCTTATCTTATTAAATTACCTATTATACCTTTTCATATATGGTTACCTGATACACATGGTGAAGCCCCTACTAGTGGTTCAGTTATATTAGCTGCTTTATTATTAAAATTAGGTGGTGTAGGTATATTACGTTGGTTAATACCAATCTTACCATATGGGTATTTTTATTATAGACCACTTTTATTCCTCCTCGGTATTTTATCTAGTATATATAGTGGAATTACTACAGTAAGACACATAGATATAAAGAGATTAATAGCTTACTCTTCTATCTCTCACATGGGTTTAATATTAGTAGGTTCAGCTTCTTTATCACCAATAAGTTATAAAGGTTTAATTTATTTATTAGTCTCTCATGGTTTAGTATCTTCTTTATTATTCTTACTTATAGGCTCTCTATATGTTAGAGGTGGTAGTAGATACCTTATATATTATAAAGGTTTAGCTGTTAATCTCCCTATCTTTACTATCTTCTTCTTTATATCTTTATTATTTAACTCTTCTTTCCCACCATCTTTTTCTTTTTGGAGTGAATTATTTATACTTAGTGGTACATTTATCTTTGAACCATTTGGTATGATTAATTTATTACTCTCTTTATTCTTTTCAGGTCTTTACTCTATATTATTATTTAGTAGAGTATCTTTCTCTTATAATACTTCACTTACTCCTCTTAATGATCTTACTTTAAGAGAGATATTAATCTTAACCCCTTTATTAATCTTTAATCTTATCTTTATATTATTTAATTAATTATTTAACCCCACCCTTTTTTATAGGCGGAGACGTAGACCAGGCGTAGACCTGACCAGACCTGGTGGGGTAATGAATATTAATGAGGAAGGAGGACATCTTGATAATAAGAGATTACAAGGGTTGTATATACATAACCTTGTAATAAAGCTACTATAAGTTCTAAAATAACAAATGGTAAGAGTACAAAGGATGAGAGTGGAGAGGAGATAAAGACTGATAATAAGATCTTCATTAAGATATGACCGGCTATCATATTAGCTGATAATCGTAAGGTAAGAGATAAGATTCTTATAAGATAAGAAAATAACTCTAATAAAGAGATAATTGGGGTTAATGGTAAAGGTACACCAGTAGGTAAGGTAATATATAATATATTAAAACCATGTAATAATAAACCATAAATATTAATACCAATAAAGACAGGTATAGTAATAGATAAAACTATAATAAATTGTGCAGTTAATGTAAGGGTATAAGGGATCATACCTAATAAATTAGAGAATAATATAAAGAGCCATATAGTTAATATAATATATAATTTATCAGAGATCTCTGAACTTATACTTCCACCCCACCACTCTATATGATTAGCTAAAAGGGTACTCATCTTAGATAAGAGGAAGAATAATATAAGAAGATTTATATAGATAAATGATATGTTAGACCAATTAAGATAAGGGTAAATAACAAATTGTTCTAATGGTGAGTATATCATAAAGTTTAATTTAAAGGGTTCTCTTATTATAATAAAAAATACTCATGAGGCGTAGACGTAGACCCGACCTGGATGAAATTATTCATGCCCTCCGAGGTCTCCGTCTCTCTCTCTCTCTCTCTATCCAAGGGTGGAGTCGAACCACCTATGGGTCTCCCCATCTGATTTACAGTCAGACGCACTAACCGTTATGCGACTTGGATATTTAGAGTTAAGGTACTCAATACGGTGAAGTATCACTGAGATTATTTTATATAGAACGTATAGCAAAGATCATAGCTAAAAAGAGTATTAGTGCAATTGGTAAGAGTAATAAGGTATATAACTCTTTAGAAATAAATAATATATTAAAGAGTACTGAATTATTATTAATAATTACTCTACCTAATACTAATAATAAAATGGTAGAAAATAAGAAAGGTAAATAACCAGAAGCATTATTATTTATTACAGAGAGGACCATTAAGATATAGATAAATAATATTGCTATTGAACCTATATAGATCATTAAAAATATTAAAGCTAAATAATAATTACCTAATAATAAAATTTGTAATATTACTACTATCATAGATAATATAAATAATATATATGATAAATATGTTTGTGAAGAGATTAATAATAATAATAATGAGATTAATAGTGTTAACATAAGAATCAAAGAGAGGTAGAGACGTAGATCTGAGACGTAGGCGTAGACCTGACC
>Ga0105105_10001338_pt1 | contig 10471 bp, 5 predicted proteins | sample PPLLaktember2015_4_FD_79108 | JGI IMG/M metagenome (GOLD analysis project Ga0105105, IMG submission 79108) | Freshwater sediment microbial communities from Prairie Pothole Lake near Jamestown, North Dakota, USA - PPLs Lake P8 Core (1) Depth... | ecosystem: Environmental > Aquatic > Freshwater >... | reverse complement strand
CATGCAGGACGCCGAACGCGGACAGGATCCGCACGGCGACCTGTTCAGTCCGGGCTATTTTGAAATCAACTTGAACGGCGGTGAAACCGTCAGCCTGAACGGCCGGGCGGCGCCCGGAATCGTCCGGCCGCCGGCAGCCGACACGCTATCCGGAGGCGCACCGGCCGAAAGACACACGCCGCCCGTCAGCAAACCGATCGAGATCATGTTGAGCGCACTCGACGATTACGTGGCCGCCCGCGGAGACCTCAAGACCGTCATCGCCGGCTACCCATGGTTTCTCGATTGGGGGCGGGACTCGCTGATCTTTGTACGCGGGCTCATCGCGGCGGGGCGGTTCGAAGCGGCCCGGGACGTGTTGAAGCTCTTCGGACAGTATGAAGACCGCGGCACCCTGCCCAACATGATCCGTGGCAGCGACGCCGGCAACCGCGACACCTCGGATGCGCCCTTATGGTTTGTCGTGGCCTGCGCCGAACTCGCTGCGGCGGAGGGGCATGACGGCTTTCTGAAAAGCGACTGCGGCGGACGCAAGGTCAGGCAGGTGCTCGGCTCGATCGTCCGATCCTACCTGGCCGGTACGCCGAACGGCGTGCGAATGGACCCCGAGTCAGGGCTGATCTTCAGCCCGTCGCACTTCACCTGGATGGATACCAATTTTCCGGCCGGCAGTCCGCGGCAGGGCTATCCGATCGAAATTCAGGTGTTCTGGCACGCCGCCCTGGTCTTTCTGTCCCGGATCGAAAAAAAGGAGTGTCGCCAGTGGCAGGCGCTGGCCGGGCAGGTGCGGGAATCGCTCCTGCGGTTTTTCTGGCGACCGGATGCAGGTTGCCTGGCTGACTGTCTGCATGCCGACCCCGGTCAGCCGGCGAGTTCGGCCAGACCGGACGATGCCGTGCGGCCCAACCAGCTGCTGGCCATCACGCTCGGAGCGATGGACTCTGCGGATCACATGCGCCGTATTCTTGCGGCCTGCGAAGAGTTGCTGGTTCCCGGAGCCATCCGCAGCCTGGCCGACCGACCCGTCAAGCATCCTATAACCATCCGACACAACGGCTCGGCCCTCAACGACCCGTACCATCCCTACTGGGGGGCCTATTGCGGTGACGAAGACACTCGCCGCAAACCGGCGTATCACAACGGCACGGCCTGGACCTGGCCGTTCCCGGCATACTGCGAGGCCTGGGCGCTCGCTTATGGAGACGCCGGGCGGCAAACCGCCCTAGCCTGGCTCACCAGCAGCATCGGCCTGCTGGAATCCGGCTGCCTGGGCCATCTTCCGGAAGTCCTGGACGGCGACTACCCCCATACCGCCCGCGGCTGCGACGCCCAGGCCTGGGGCGCCAGCGAATGGGTGCGGGTGTGGCTTAAATTGTCTTGATAGGCGGAGTGCTCAGAACGTATTGATTTTTTTAGGACGGGCTTATATCCTGACCTTGTTGAGCTGAATTTGAAATTCATTATCGAATATCGAGGATTGTTATCACCCATCTTAACCTTAGAGGATCCGGATCTACGTTTATGCGAAGCTTCAAATCTTACCAGGTTCAGCCGAACATTCCAGAAAACCTTGCTTTTCTTGAGACCCTGTCCCGCAACATGTGGTGGTGCTGGACCCGGGACGCCGTCGAGCTTTTCCGGCGCATCGACCCCCGCCTGTGGGCCGAGTGCGGCCGCAACCCCATCCCCTTTCTGACCCGGGTACCTCAGGGTCGTCTGGAGAAGCTTTCCAGGGACACCAGTTATGTCGGCCACCTCGAACGCGTCCGGAGCCTGTTTGAAAAACGAGTTCATAGCCCCGACATAACATTCGACATGCAGTTTGCACCCGGCGAATATATTGCCTATTTCTCCATGGAATTCGGCCTGCACGAGAGCCTGCCGTTGTTCGCCGGCGGTCTCGGCATCCTGGCCGGTGACCACTTGAAGGCCGCCTCCAACACGGGCCTGCCGCTGGTAGGGGTCGGGCTCATGCACCGGCAGGGGTATTTCCGCCAATTCCTCAACCATGAGGGGTGGCAGCAGGAAACCTATCCGGAGACCGATTTCTTCAGCCTGCCGATCCAGCGCATGCGGGACGAGGCCGGCAACGAAATCCGGGTAACCATCCGCGGTGCGGACGGACCCATCCACGCCATTGTCTGGCGGATTCTCATCGGTCGCGTGCCCCTTTTCCTGCTCGACACCAACATTCTGGAAAACCCGCCGGAGCACCGAGAGGTCACAGCGCGGCTTTACGCGGCCGAATCCAAGATCCGGCTGGCCCAGGAGGTGCTACTTGGAATCGGCGGCATGCGCGCCCTGCAGGCGATGGGGATCAAGCCCAAAGTCGTTCACATGAACGAGGGACACTGTGCCTTTGCGGGCCTGGAACGCCTGGCACAGATCGTGGAGGAGAAAAAAATCAGCCTGGACGTTGCCCTGGAAATTATCCCGCGCACCACCGTTTTTACGACGCATACTCCGGTCGCGGCCGGCCACGATGAGTTCCCCGCGGACATGGTCAAACCCTACCTCAAACCCCTCGCCGACCGGCTGGGAACGACCGACCAGAAGCTGCTGTCGTGGGGCCAGGCCCGGGGAACCGCCGACAACGGGCCGCTTTCCATGTTTATTCTGGGCGTCCAACTCGCTGCCAATTGCAACGGCGTCAGCCAGCTGCACGGCAGTGTCGCCCGGCGCATGTGGGCGCACCTCTGGCCGGGCCGGCCAGTGGAGGAAATACCCATTACACACATCACCAACGGCGTGCACATCGCCACGTTCATGTCTCATGAATTCGGAAACCTCTTCGACCGCTACCTCGGGTCGGATTGGTTTCTGGGGTCCCAGCGCCCGGACAACATCAAGCGCATCGACGAGATATACAATGAAGAGCTCTGGCGGGCTCACGAGCTGAACCGCTCGCGCCTGGTGCGCACCTGCCGGGAACGGCTGGTCAAGCAATATCAGCGCCGCAATGCTCCCCGCAAGGTTCTCGAAGCGGTGGAAAAAGCCCTCGACCCGGACATCCTGACCATCTCTTTCGCACGCCGCTTCGCTACCTACAAGCGCGCTTTCCTGCTGATCCAGGACCCCCAGCGCCTGGAGGCCATCATCAACAACGCCAGCGGCCCGGTTCAGTTCATTTTTGCCGGCAAGGCCCATCCGCGCGACAATGAAGGCAAGGACTTGATCAAGCAGCTGTTCCAGTTCGCCAACCGTCCTGCCGTCCGCGAGCGCTTTGTGTTCCTGGAAGATTACGACATGCATCTGGCGCGCCACCTGCTTCAGGGATCGGACGTCTGGCTGAACACCCCCCGCCGGCCGTTTGAAGCCTGCGGCACGTCCGGTATGAAGGCGGCCATCAACGGAACTCTCAACTTCAGCATCCTCGACGGCTGGTGGTGCGAGGGCTATCGCGAATCGACCGGATGGAGCATCGGCCACGGCGAGGAGTACGAAGACCACGCCTATCAGGACGCGGTTGAAAGCCAAGCGCTTTACAACATTCTCGAGAACGAAGTCGTGCCTTGTTTTTATGACCGCAAGAACGGCGATATCCCCAAACGCTGGCTGGAAAAAATGAAGGCTTCAATGAAAATGGCCATGGAAGGGTTCTGCAGCCTGCGCATGGTCAGGGATTATGCCGAAACCATGTATGCGCCTGCCGCGCGCTGGTTTGAACAGCTCGGTGCGAACGGAGCGGAGGCGGCCAAACGGCTCGCCGCCCAATCGGCACGGGTACGGTCCTTATGGGAGGAGGTTCAGGTCGGCGCCCCGGTGCGGAAAACCCGCGGCGCGCAGCGAGTGGGGGACACCTTCCACGTGGCAACCGAAGTTGAGTTAGGTGCGCTACGGCCGGAGGAAGTCGACATCGAGCTATACGTCGGCCTCTACAAAAGCTTCACGGAGCTGGCGGAAAGCCGGGTGGCTCCCATGGAGGTGGTGGAGGATCTCGGCCAGGGCCGGTATGTTTTTGGCGCAACCCTGGCCTGCGATGCCGCCGGCCGCTTTGGTTTTTCAGTCCGAGCGACGCCGAAGGGCGACACGTGGTTGAAATTTGCACCCGGTCTGCTCACCTGGGCCTCGGAGTAGACCGCTAATTGAAAGGGAAAAACACCATGGACACCCCTCGTCACAACCCCCGGGTACTGGTGGTGACCCCCGAAGTGACCTATCTGCCGGACCGCATGGGCAGCCTGGCCTCATTCTTCACCGCCAAGGCGGGGGGACTGGCCGACGTTTCGGCCGCGCTGGTGAGTGCCCTATTGGATCAGGGCGCCGACGTGCATGTGGCGCTTCCGGACTACCGCTCGATCTTCAGCGATCGGTTGGTACCGTTTCTCAAAGAGGAAATCAACAGCATCCAGCGCAAGATGCCCGACGACCGCGTCCACCTCGCCGAGGACCGGGCCTTTTTTTACATCAACCGGGTGTATTCTAAATTCGGCGACGAAAACATCAAACTGGCGTTGGCCTTTCAGCGGGAAGTCATCAACAACATCATCCCGCGTGTGCATCCAGACCTGATCCATTGCAACGACTGGATGACCGGGTTGATCCCGCCCGTCGCCCGTCGCCTGCGCATCCCGTGCCTTTTCACCATTCACAACATCCACACGGTGAAATCCACGATGGCGTTCATCGAGGACCGCGGGATCGATGCGGCCAGCTTCTGGCAGCATCTCTATTTCATCAACTACTCCCCATCCTATGAAACAGCCCGAGACACCAATCCGGTGGACTTCCTGACGAGCGGGATCTTCGCCGCCCATTTCGTGAACACGGTGAGCCCCACCTTCCTGCTGGAGATCGTGGACGGCGAGCACCATTTCGTCGAAGCGCCCATCCGGCGCGAGCTGGCTAACAAATATTACGCCGGCTGTGCATTCGGAATCTTGAATGCGCCCGACCCCGCATTCAACCCTCAGACCGATACGGATCTCAAACAGAACTACGGGCCGAACAACCACGCCAAGGCCAAGCGCGAAAACAAGCGTTTTCTGCAGCGCAACCTGGGATTGATCGAAGATGTGAACGCCCCGGTGTTCTTCTGGCCGTCGCGGCTGGACCCTATCCAAAAAGGCTGTCAGCTATTAGCGGACATCTTCTATCGGATGATCTCCGCCTGGTGGGATGAGAATCTGCAAGTCGTTTTTGTGGCCAACGGCGACTATCAGCGCATTTTTCAGGACATCGTCAACCACCACGGCTTTCACAAACGCGTCGCCATCTGTGATTTCAGCGAGCAAATGGAACATCTGGCATACGCCGCATCGGATTTCATTCTGATGCCGTCGCGTTTCGAACCCTGCGGTCTGCCCCAGATGATCGCCCCGCTCTATGGTTCGCTGCCCGTGGCCCACGACACGGGCGGCATCCACGACACCGTCCGGCACTTGGACGTGTCCGCCAACACCGGTAACGGATTCCTCTTCAAGTTCTTCGACAGCGACGGCCTGTTCTGGGCGATTGAGGAGGCCATGAATTTTTTCCGTCGCCCGGCCTCCGTCAAGACCAAGCAGATTAAGCGCATTATGACCGAGAGCGCGGCGACGTTCACCCACGAACAAACGGCGCGGCAGTACATCGCGCTTTATGAAAAAATGCTGCAGCGGCCGCTGGTCGTCGAATAGAACCTGCCGGCAGTAACCTGCGGGCAGGTTCTATTTTCCTGAACTAAAATCGGCGCATCCACCAAGCGAAAAACAAATTTCCATATCCAATTAGGTTGTTCGGTGTTTTTGTCCTTCCGTCATTCGAATGAGTTTCGGATTTCAAATCTCGTGCTTCGAATTTCTTAACACCGCTGAGGAATTAATGGCACGCTCTGAAAGCAACACCGACCTTCAAGTTAGCAACGTTGATCGCCTCATCAAACGCATGCTGCGCCGCGACCCGAGGCTGAAGCCGTATGCCGAGGTTATCCGGCGGCGCCTTGCCCTTGTGGAAAGCACCGAAAACCGCCTGACGAACGGCCGCATGTCCATCGCTGATTTCGCCGCCGGCCATGAGTATTTCGGCCTGCACCCGAAAGGGCGCCAATGGGTGCTGCGGGAATGGGCGCCGCACGCCACCCGAGTCTTTATGGTCGGAAACGCGACGAACTGGAAAGAAAAAAAAGCGTTTGAATTCACGCGCAAAAATACGGAAGGGGTATGGGAGTTGCGGCTGCCGAAATCGGCGCTGACGCACGGTGATCTATACCGTCTGAAAATGCACTGGCGGGGAGGGCAGGGAGACCGGATCCCGGCTTGGTGCCGGCGAGTGGTCCAGGACCCGGCGACCCTGATCTTCAATGCCCAGGTCTGGTGCCCGGAAAGGCCCTATGCATGGCGGCACCCGGAATCTCGGCGCCGAAAGCAGGCGCCGCTCATCTACGAAGCTCATCCCGGCATGGCCCAATCCGAGGAAAAGATCGGCAGCTGGCGGGAGTTCGCTGAGAACATTCTGCCGCGCATCGTCGCCGCCGGATACAACACCCTGCAATTGATGGCGGTTCAGGAGCACCCGTTCTATGGCTCGTTCGGCTACCAGGTTTCGAACTTCTTTGCGGCCAGCTCACGTTTTGGGACTCCGGAGGATCTGAAAGCACTGGTGGACGCGGCCCACGGCGCCGGGATCGCTGTGATCATGGACCTTGTTCACTCCCATGCCGTCTCTAACGAAGTCGAGGGGCTCAGTCGATACGACGGCACCCTGTACCAGTTCTTCCACGATCTGCCGCGCGGGCGCCACACGGCATGGGACTCACGCTGCTTCGATTACGGCAAGATCCAGGTGCTGCATTTTTTGTTGTCCAACTGCCGCTTCTGGCTGGACGAATACCGCGTCGACGGCTTTCGTTTCGACGGCGTGACCAGCATGCTGTACATGGACCACGGCCTCGAGAAGAGCTTCTTATCGTACGAGGACTACTTCAACTCCAATGTCGATGAACAGGCCCTTACCTATTTGTCGCTCGCCAACCGTATGATCCACCTGCTGCGGCCGGATGCCATCACCATCGCCGAGGACGTCAGCGGCATGCCGGGCCTGGCGATGCCTGAATCGCACGGCGGTTTTGGGTTTGACTACCGCTTTGCCATGGGAATTCCGGACTACTGGATCAAACTCATCAAGGAGGTGCCCGACGAACACTGGCCCATGGGGCATTTGTGGTATGAGCTGAACAACCGCCGTCACGATGAAAAGACCATCAGCTATGCAGAATCGCACGATCAGGCTCTGGTGGGAGACCAGTCGATCATCTTTCGCCTGATTGGGGAGGATATGTACTGGCATATGCAGGTCGGCGACGACCATCTGCGCGTCGACCGGGGCATGGCCCTGCACAAAATGATCCGCCTGATCACGCTCGCCAGCGCCGGCAGCGGCTACCTCAATTTCATTGGTAACGAGTTTGGTCACCCGGAATGGGTCGACTTTCCGCGCGCCGGCAACAACTGGTCCTACCGGTATGCACGGCGCCAATGGCACCTGCTGGACGACCCGAGCCTGAGATACCAATACCTGGCCCGCTTCGACCGCGACATGATCCGTCTGGCCAAGAGGTTCCGGTTGTTCAAAGACAGCCAGCCGCAGCTGTTGCACGAAAACGGGGTGAACAAAGTTATCGCCTTCGCACGGGCGGGCATGCTGTTCGTGTTCAATTACCATCCAACCGTCTCCCATTTCGGCTATCGGATCGGCGCTCCACCTGGAAAATACCGGGTCATTCTGGACAGCGATTCAACGGAATACGGCGGCCACGGCCGGCTGGCAGCGGAGCAGGAACATTTTACCCTTTCCAAGGAAGCGACGCACGGCAACCGGAGCCTGCTCAGCCTGTACCTTCCCACGCGCACGGCGGTTGTTCTTCGACCGGAGAAATAGAATGGATTGCCCATCGGCTTATTGCCATATCATCGAACGCATCAACGAAGCCGTGCTGGTCATTCAGGACGATCGCTTTCAGTACGCCAATCCGAAAGCCGAGGAGATGCTGGGGTATTCCCGGACGGAGCTGACCGCCAGCTCCCTTCAGCACATCGTGCACCCGGAGGATTTGGATCTCGTACTGCGGCGGTCCGCAGAATGCCTTTGCGGCGAAACCCTACAAAGTTGCTGCACTTTCAAGATCGTTGCTAAAAACGGGATCGACCGTTGGGTGGAGATGAAGTCCGAGGCGTTCAACTGGTGCGAACGGTCGGCCACACTTTGCTTTCTTAAGGATGTGACCGATCATCGTCGCATCGAAGAAAAATTCCAGCGGCTCATAAACTCCACCTCCGAGGGGTTTACGATGCTGGACCGTGGAATGTGTATCCAGGAGGTGAACCCCACCCTGCTCTCCATGACCGGCTACCGTCCTGAGGACTTGACCGGAAGACGCATGGACGGGATCTATGAGCATGACCGGGTGCAGGTCTATTCAGCCAGCCGCGATCACATGAGCTTTGAAGCCCAATTGATTACCAAAAGCGGCCAGAACCTGCCGGCGCTCTTCAACCGCAGCACCCTGCGCAATGAATCCGGAGAAATTGAAGGCTACATGATTTTCCTCACCGACCTGACCGAGCTGAAGGGTGTACAAGAGGAATTGCGTCGTGCGGAGCAGCGCTACCACAACATGTACCGCAACGCGGTCCAGGGCATGTTCCAAAGCAGCCTATCCGGTGAACTCATTCGCGTCAATCCGGCCTATTCCCGGTTCCTGGGGTATGCTTCCACCGAAGAAATGCTTCGCCAAAATGCGGGAGCGGCGGATCTTTATTACGATCCCAATGAACGGCAACAGATCATCAAGGCGCTCAAACGCAGGGGTTTCCTGGCCAACTACGAGGTGAAGCTGCGGCACAAGGACGGAAAGCCCGTGTGGGGTCTGGCGAATTACCGTTTGAGCCGGGATGAAGCAGCGGAACCGATCATCGAGGGTATCATGGTGGACAACACTCGCCAGAAGCGCTTGGAGGAAGCGCTTCGCCGTGATCACCGCAAAATGCAGAAACTCTCGCTGCTCGACAACCTGACCGGCCTTCATAATACCCGGTATCTTTACCTGGCCCTGGACCAGATCATCAGCAACAGCCGGATCGCGCAAACCCCCTTTTCCCTGATCTTCATGGATATGGACAATTTCAAGCGTGTGGTCGACACTCATGGCCACCTGAACGGCAGCCAGGCCCTGCGTGAGGTGGCCCGAACCATACGATCGCTCATTAAGAAACCCTGCTTCGGCGTCGCCTACGGCGGCGACGAGTTTGTCGTAGTGCTGCCCGGGTTTAATAAGATCCGCGCCAAGGCCAAAGTGGAAGCTATCCGGACTAAAATGGCCCGCACAATTTATCTATGTGATAGCGGCTTATCCGTTCGGTTGAGCGCAAGCTTCGGGCTGGCAAGCTATCCGGAGGACGCCCAGGACATCATCAGCCTGCTAGGCCGGGCCGACCAGGCGCTGTTCCGCGTGAAGCAAACCGGCAAGGGGTCCATCGGTACCGCTTCATAAAGAAAATTGCATGGGCGCCAAGATCAGGAGTTCTTGTAGCGCTGATAATAGCGCATGACGCGCTCAATATACTCTTCGGTCTCTTGATAGGGAGGCACGCCGCCGTGGCGATCCACGGCGCCGGGGCCCGCATTGTAAGCAGCCAGCGAAAGGTTGAGTTTGCCGTTGTAGCGGTCCATCATGTCGCGCAAGTAGCGGGCGCCGGCATCGATGCTTTGATGAGGATCGAAAGGGTTTTCCACGTTCAAGAGCCGGTAGTTCATCGGCATGATCTGCATCAGGCCGCGGGCGCCCTTGTGGGATATGGCGTTAGGGTCGAAATCGGACTCGGCCTTGATCACCGCCTTGATGAGAGGGGCTTCAAGGCTGTATTTTTTGGATGCATCCGCGATGATTGGATCGAACTGGTTGGAATCGAGTTTGGATATGAAGATTTTGCGTTCGCGCATGAACAACTTGAATTTGGAAGAAGTCGGAGCGTTGGTGAAGTGCATGACCCCGTTTTCATCGATATATCGGTAGATGTCGGCTGAAGCCGAGCAGGGGCCCATCATCAAAATCAGGGATGCGATAAGAAGCGCAAACCCGGCTGTTTGATAGTGTCTCAGATTCACGAGAACCAATGGCATCCGTGCGGTATAATCAGATTTGAACACAATAATTATTTTACACGATAACAGGCTCTTGTTTCAAGAAAAAATCTTAGATTGTGTGTGTTTATAATCAGATACCCTATATATCGGCCGCTGGCTGAAAAACTTGAGCCAACGCTATGTTTAAAAAAGCTGAAGTTGGTCGGCTTTCGGTTTTTTTCCTTTGCTGCGGGGCGACTCGTCCCTGAGCAGGCTTTCCTTGACATTGCTTATAAAAAACGACCATTCGCGATCCTGGTTTTTTCCGTGCACATGGCGCCGCTTGGCCCTGGTTAAATATAGTCTCTGACGGGCTCGGGTCATGGCCACATAGAGCAGCCGGCGTTCCTCGTCCAGATCGACCGCTTTT
>Ga0105105_10001337_pt1 | contig 10475 bp, 8 predicted proteins | sample PPLLaktember2015_4_FD_79108 | JGI IMG/M metagenome (GOLD analysis project Ga0105105, IMG submission 79108) | Freshwater sediment microbial communities from Prairie Pothole Lake near Jamestown, North Dakota, USA - PPLs Lake P8 Core (1) Depth... | ecosystem: Environmental > Aquatic > Freshwater >... | reverse complement strand
GCCATGCCCGGGCGCGTCATCCAAGGCATCCGGCGCGCAGAGTCGAACAACCCCGTGTTCATGCTGGACGAAATCGACAAGCTCGGAGCCGATTTCCGCGGCGACCCCTCCTCGGCCCTGCTGGAGGTCCTGGACCCGGAGCAGAACAACTCCTTCCAGGACCACTACCTGGACGTGCCCTTCGACCTTTCGAAAGTGATGTTCATCGCCACGGCCAACATCCTGGACACCATCCCGCCGGCGCTGCGGGACCGCATGGAAGTGCTGCAGCTGCTCGGCTACACGCAAGACGAGAAGGTCCACATCGCCGAACGGCACCTGATCGGCCGGCAGCGCGAGGCCAACGGGCTGACCGCCGGCAATATCACCTTCACCCGCGGCGCCCTGCGACACATCATCTCGGGCTACACGCGGGAGGCGGGACTGCGCAACCTGGAGCGGGAGATCGGCACCATCTGCCGCGGGGTGGCGAGCAAAATCGCCGGGGGCGAGACCGACGCCGAAGCCATCAAGATCCAGCACATCCCGAAGTACTTAGGCCCCGTGCGCTTCACGGCCGAGACCAAGGCGCGCACCTCCACCCCGGGGGTGGTGACCGGATTGGCGTGGACCCAGTTCGGAGGCGACATCCTGTTCGTGGAAGCCACCGGCATGAAGGGCAAGAACCACCTGATCCTGACCGGCCAGCTCGGCGACGTCATGAAGGAGTCCGCCCAGGCGGCGCTCAGCTTCATCCGCACGAACGCATCCAAGCTCGGGTTGTCCAACGAGACCTTTGAGAGCCAGGACATCCACATCCACATCCCGGCCGGGGCCATCCCCAAGGACGGGCCCTCGGCCGGCGTCACCATCCTCACGGCCATCGTCTCGTTTTTGACCAAGCGGCGCGTCATCAAGGACCTCGCCATGACCGGCGAAATCACCCTGCGGGGCCAGGTGCTGCCGGTGGGCGGAATCAAGGATAAAGTACTGGCTGCTCACCGCGCCGGCATCAAGACCATCATCATGTCGAAGGAAAACGAAAAGGACCTGGAAGACATCCCCAAAAAGGTCCAGAAGGAAATCCAGTTTCACTTCGTGGACCGCATGCTGGACGTTCTCAAGCTGGCGCTTGAGAAGTAATCCAAGGGGGTCAAAAAAGATGGCTTTGTAAAAAGCCCAAGTTCAAGGCGCGCGTTCTAACGACCACCCGCCGCGCGGGTGGATAGGATTTTCGGCCAGCGGCCGAAAAGACAAAAGCACGGCAGTGCTTGCAGCGTTACGTTTGCGAAGCAAACAATCCCGCGGAGTGAGGCGTATCCGCCGGAGGCGGACCGCAGCGACAGTCCGCCGCAGGCGGAAAGCGCAACAACGTGTGGGCCTGCTCGATCACGGCGCCACTTTGATCACATTGTTCTCGCTCCCGAAACAGTTGGGGCATGTCAGCGTGTTGTGAGGGTCGTTGTACCACTCCCCGTCCACCCAAAACCGATATTCATAGCTGCCGGGGAATATCATCACGATTTTGCGCCAGACCCCGTTTTTGTCCTTGCGCATCGGGTGCGTCTTGGGCTCCCACTCGTTGAAATCCCCCATTAGAATAACTTGCTCGGCCTGGGGCATTTCCAATACAAATTCGATGCGGCGACGCTTGGGATCTTTCTTCTTAGCTGTTCGGGCCATCTGACTTCCCTCCATTTTCTTCTGTTCGGACGCGAATTACATTCAAGATTAATACATTTATGGCGATAATCACCACTTAACAGGGCCGAGTTGCGGCCCTGACCCGAAAATTTCTTTGAAAGTTGCAGCCCGATGTTGTATAATTATTTGACAGAACTCAAAAAAAACGGTTTTTCGAGGTCGAAAATTTTTATTGACACGCGCGATACTTTGTATTAGGCTTGCCATCAATACACCATATGCAGGGGGTTTTGGCCCCTGTAACATGGATTACACAGCAAGAATGTCGGACCGATTATCAAGGGGTTAACAACAACCCATACGAAAGGGGCGAGAGACTCCGTCCGCGTACAGTTGGCAGTATAGCTCCAAAATCTCCCAGCTTCAAGTAATTTGGTTGTTGACATCAACCCATCACCCATCAAACGAAAGGAGATCCTGAATTCCAATGAAAACGGATGCGGCAAGTTTTCGCAATCCTGCTACTTCAACGGTGCCGGGCTCAGCGGGTGAGTTGGCAGGAGAAAACGACGAAGAGCCTCCCAGTCCAGCAACGTGTTTGGAAAATGTAGTACCGCTACCGGAAATAACGCCACGTTTAAGAAGTAAAGTTTCTGTCTTCCCGGCATCCCGGTCACGCCCCGCCTCGAATTTAAAGGCGAATGCCTTTCGCCGCGCATTTTTCCCCGCCGTTACCGACAAGGAATGGAACGACTGGCAATGGCAGATCCGGCACAGGATCCGTCACATCGAATCGCTCGAGCGCATGCTGAAACTCTCCGCAGCAGAGCGTGCGGCGGTCGAAATGATTCAGTCCAGACTGCCGGTCGGCATCACGCCCTATTTCATGAGCCTGCTGTCCAAGGAGGATTCGAACGACCCTCTGCGCCGGACGGTGGTGCCCACGACGGCCGAATTCGTCACCACCCCCGAGGAGGCCGAAGACCCGCTGAGCGAGGATTCCATGAGCCCGGTGCCGGGGCTGGTCCACCGCTACCCCGATCGCGTGCTGCTGCTCGTGCTTGATTTCTGCTCCACCTACTGCCGGTATTGCACGCGTTCGCGCGTGGTCGGCCACGGCGCCATCTACCCCAGCCGTTCGCGCCTGGAGCGGGCCATCGAGTACATCCGGTCGACCCCCACGGTGCGCGATGTTCTGATCTCCGGCGGCGACCCGCTGACACTGAACGACGAGCGCCTGAACTGGCTGCTGTCAAAGCTGCGCGAAATTCCTCACGTGGAAATCCTGCGCATCGGCACCAAAATCCCGGCCGTACTGCCCCAGCGCATCACGCCCAACCTGGTCCGCATGCTGCGCCGCCACCACCCGCTGTGGATGAGCCTGCACTTCACGCACCCGTCCGAGTGTACGCCGGAAGCCTATCGGGCCTGCGAGCGGCTGGCGAACGCCGGCATCCCCCTGGGCTCCCAGACCGTGCTGCTCAAGGGCATCAACGACAACGTCGAGACCATGAAGGCGCTCTGCCATCATCTGCTGCGGATGCGCGTGCGGCCGTATTACATCTACCAGTGCGACCCGATCACGGGATCGAGCCACTTCCGCACCCCGGTCGAAAAGGGTCTCGAGATCATCCGCGGCCTGCGGGGCCACACCACGGGGTATGCGGTCCCGACGTACGTCATCGACGCCCCCGGCGGCGGCGGCAAGATCCCGCTCATGCCGAACTACGTCGAGGGCCGTGAGGGCGGCGACCTGCTGCTGCGCAACTATTGCGACCGGCAATACCGCTACCCGGATGTGGTGGGGGCGTGAGACGGAGACCGCCCCCATGCGCATCGGTCTGACCTACGACCTGCGGTCCGAGTACCTTGCGGCCGGGTACACGGAAGACGAGACCGCCGAGTTTGATCGCGAAGAAACGATAGACGCCATCGACGCCGCGCTGCAGCGCCTCGGCCACGCAACCGACCGGGTCGGTAACGCGCGGCAGTTGGTGGAACGCCTCGCGGCCGGCCGCCGCTGGGATCTGGTCTTCAACATCGCCGAGGGGATGATCGGGATCGGGCGCGAGGCGCAGATCCCCGCGCTCCTCGATGCCTACGGGATTCCCTACACCTTCTCGGATCCGCTGGTGATGAGCCTGACCCTGCACAAGGGCATGACCAAGCGGGTCATCCGCGACGCCGGGGTCCCGACCTGCGACTTTGCCGTGGTTGAGCACCCGGACGACATCGCGCAGGTCCGCTTCGGTCCGCCCTATTTCGTCAAACCCGTGGCCGAGGGCACGGGCAAAGGCGTCTCGCCGAAATCCATCGTCCGCCGCCGCAAGGAGCTGCCGGAAGCCTGCCGGCTGCTGCTCGAGACCTACCGCCAGCCGGTCCTGGTGGAACGATTTCTGCCCGGGCGGGAGTTCACGACCGCTGTGATCGGAACCGGCCGCCAGGCGGAAGTGATCGGCACGATGGAAGTTCTGCTGCTGGCTGACGCCGAACAGCAGGTCTATTCCTACCACAACAAGGAAAACTTTGAGGCACTGGTGCGCTACCGGCTCGTGCAGCCGGCCGACGACCCGCTGGTGGCCGACATCGAGGACATCGCCCTGCGCGCGTGGCGGGTCCTCGGCTGCCGCGACGCGGGCCGCCTCGACCTGCGCTGCGACAAACGCGGCCGGCCGCAGTTCATCGAGGTAAACCCCCTGGCCGGCCTGCACCCCGAACACTCCGACCTGCCCATCATCTGCGGCCTCGCTGGGGTCTCCTTCGAACAACTGATCGCGCGGATCATAGCCTCGGCCGAGCAACGGGTCTTGCCGCTCAAACCGCGGCCCGGCCCATGCGCGTAACCATCGTTCACAATGCCGTTGCCGACGACGACGCCCCGGATGAGCGCGACGTTCTGGTCCAGGCCGAAGCGGTCCAGACCGCACTCCACACGCTCGGCCACGAACCCGGCACGCTCCCCTGCACCCTGGATCTTTCCGAGGTCAAACACCGCCTCACGGACCTACGGCCGGATCTTATCTTCAACATCGTGGAATCCCTGGACGGCAAGGGCCGCCTGATCCATGTGGTCCCGTTCCTGCTGGACGCGCTCAACGTGCCGTACACCGGTGCATGCGCGGAGGCCATGTGCCTGACCTCGCACAAGGTCCTCGCCAAACAACGCCTGGCGGCAGCGCACCTGCCGACGCCGCCCTGGATCGGCCCCTGGCCGGACGATCTCCCGAACCTGCCGCCGACGGGACCGGACCCGGCCGGGATGCCGGATGGAAAGTGGATCGTCAAGTCGGTGTGGGAGCACGCATCGATCGGTCTCGACGAGACGACCCCTCTTCTCTGCGACCACGCAGACCGTGCGGCAACGCTGTTGCGGGAGCGGGCGCCCCGCCTGGGCGGGGCCTGTTTCGCGGAGCGCTTCATCGACGGCCGCGAGTTCAATCTCGCGCTGCTCGCCGCACCGGGAGGGCCGCAGGTGCTGCCCCCGGCGGAGATCCTCTTCGAGGGCTATGCCGACCAGGCGCTCAAGATTGTCGGCTACCGGGCCAAGTGGGATTCGGACTCCTACGAGTTCCACCACACCCCGCGCCGGTTCGATTTTCCGCTGGAGGATGCGGCGCTGCTCGCGCGGCTGCGCGACCTGGCCCTGCAGTGCTGGCGGCTGTTCGGGCTGAACGGGTATGCCCGGGTGGATTTCCGGATCGATGCGGCCGGCCGGCCCTGGATCCTTGAAATCAACGCCAACCCCTGTCTGTCGCCGGATGCCGGATTCGCCGCCGCCCTGGACGCCGCCGGCATCAGTTACGCCGGCGCGGTGGGACGTATTCTTAGCGATGCCCGCCAGAGGTCCGCTTGAGACATGTTTCGCATCCGCCGTATCTATGACGAAGTGCTGCCGGTGAACCGGGCTGCGATAGAACAGGTGAAGACTATCATGCGCAGCCGGTTCCCGACGGTCCCGCAAGATGAAATCGACCAACTCGGCCGCCATCTCCACGACCCCTTTCTCCAGCGCTTCCGCACGACGCTTTCCGTGGCCCAGGACGCCCGCCAGCGCGTCCTGGGGTTCGCCTTCCTGCTGCACGAACCCACGATCCGCTTCTGCTACCTGGATTGGATCGCCACCCAAGTCGGCAAGGCCAGCGGCGGCGTCGGCGGCGCGCTCTATGACCGCGTGCGCCACGAGGCCTTTGCCTTCGGCGCGCAAGCGCTCTTTTTCGAGTGCCTGCCGGATGACCCGGCCCTGTGCCCGAGGGAAGATATTTTGGCCGATAACCGTGCGCGCCTTAGATTCTATGAGCGCTATGGCGCCCGACCGATCGTCGGCACCGACTACGAAACGCCGTACAAACCCGGCCAGACCTGCATGCCGTACCTCATTTTCGACGGGCTGGACCGGACCGCCCGGCCCGGGCGCGACTTTTTCCGCGACGTGGTCCGGGCGATCCTCGAGAGGAAATACGCCGGATACGTGCCGGCGGAGTACGTGGAGAGGGTGGTCGGTTCCATCACCGGCGATCCGGTCCAACTCCGAGAGTTCCGCTATCTGAAGCCGACCAACGTGTCGGCCGCTATTTCCGGACACCCCTGCGAAAAGATCGCGCTGGTGTTTAACGATCGGCATGCGATTCACCATGTGCACGAACGCGGGTACGTGGAGTCCCCAGTGAGAGTGCGCAGCATCCTGACCGAAATTGCGCAAGGCCCGCTGTTCGAGATCCTGCCGGCAGCGACATTTCCGGAGAAAGCCCTCGCCAGCGTTCACGACGTGGATTTCATCAACTTCCTCCGCCGGACCTGCGCTGACATCCAGCAAGACGATCCCATCTACCCTTACGTGTTCCCCGTTCGCAACAAGGCGCGCCCCCCGAAAGACCGCTCCCTCTTAGCCGGCTACTTCTGCATCGACACGTTCACGCCCATTACCCGCCACGCCTATGCCGCCGCGCGGGGGGCCGCCAACTGCACCCTCACCGCCGCGCAGGAGATCCTCAAGGGGCGCCGGATGGCGTACGCCCTGGTGCGTCCGCCAGGGCACCATGCCGAGCGGAGGGCCTTCGGGGGTTTTTGCTATTTCAACAACTGCGCTTTGGCCGCCCAATCCCTGAGAGGCCACGGCCGAGTCGCTATTCTGGACATCGACTACCATCACGGCAACGGCCAGCAGGACATTTTCTACGATCGGCCGGACGTATTGACGATCTCCATCCATGGCGACCCCGCCTTCGCCTATCCTTATTTTTCCGGTTTTCGGGATGAAATCGGCACGGGCGAGGGCGCCGGGTTCAACCTGAATCTGCCTTTGCCGGAAACAGTCGACGGTGACCGATACCGCAAGACCCTGGCGACCGCCCTGCGGCACATCGCGGAGTTCGCACCGGATTTTCTGGTCGTGGCGCTCGGTCTGGACACCGCCAAGGGGGATCCCACGGGTACGTGGTCGTTGACCCGGAATGACTTCAAGCTCAATGGACAGCTGATCGGCGACCTGGGGATCCCCGTTTTGGTGGTGCAGGAAGGAGGGTACCGCACGCGCACGTTGGGGGTCAATGCCCGCTATTTTTTCGAAGGGCTGTCCGCCGCACACTGCGCGGCCTCTCCCCAGCGACAGCCGGCGAACTCGCCCCCCGCGGCCCACCGAATCCGGCATCACGTGGAGCCCCGGGACCCACAGCGGGTGCGCCGACTGGCGGAGTCCACGGGCTTCTTCAGCCAGCCCGAGGTCCACGTCGCAGAGGAGCTGGTGATGGAGCGCATCACCAAAGGGCCTGCCAGCGGATACCATTTTGTCTTCGTGGAGGTGAACGGACAAACGGCGGGGTATGCGTGCTACGGACCCGTTTCCATGACGGCATCCGCTTTCGACCTGTATTGGATCGTGGTGGCGCCCGCCAGCCAGGGCAAGGGGTTCGGGCGGCTGATCCTGCTGGAAACCGAGCGGTTGATCCGCCAGGCAGGGGGGGCGACGGTCTATGCGGAGGCATCGGGGCGCCCCCAGTACGAAAGCACCCGGGCATTTTACGAGCACATGGGATTTCACGTGGCTTCCGTGCTGGAGGACTTCTACGCCCCCGGCGACAGCAAAGTCACCTACTCGAAAACGCTTTAGCAGCCAGTTAGGGGACATAGAAACGGCTCTAAAAGCCCAGATGGGTTTTTAGAGCCGTTTCTACCAGTGGGGCTGGTTGCCGATGCCCTTGCCCATCACCTCAACCGTTTCGGCCACCACCACAAACGCGTCGGGGTCTATCTGCCGGACCATCTCCTTGAACCGGGAGAGCTCCTGAAAGGTGATGACCGCATAGAGGATCCGTAGTTTCTGCCCGGTGTAGCCCCCTTCGCCGTCGACGATGGTCACCCCGCGATGCATGTTCTCCATGACCTCGCGCGCGATCGCCTGCCACTGGAGCGAAACCACCATCACGGACTTGCGCTGGTTGAGCCCGGTGACCACCAGGTTGACGAGCTGGGAGGTGACAAACAGGTAGCAGAGCGTGTACAGAACGATTTCAGTGTTGAACCGGAATAGAGCTGCCAGCATCAGGACGGCATTGAAGCCCATGACCGTGCTGCCGATCGGTATTGAAAACCGCTTGAGCAGAATGACGGAGAGAATGTCCAGCCCCCCGCCCGAACCGACGGACTTCAGAATGATTCCACTGCCGATGCCCGAGATGATCCCGGCCGTCAGCGCATTCAGCAGAGGATCGCGGATGGGCAAAACAGGGACGGGGATAAAGAGGGCCAGCGAGAAAATCGTCATCCCCGCCAGGCTGAAAAAGAAAAAGCGCCGGCCGACGAATAGCCAGCCCACCACGAAGAGCGGGATGTTCAGGAGAAAATTGGAAACCCCCACCGGAATGATCGGGAACAGATAGTAAATGAACAGGCTCAGACCGCTCACACCGCCCGAGAGAAACTGGTTCGGGATCAGAATACCATTGAGGGCAACGGCGCAGAGGATGCTGCCGGCGGTGATCATGCAAAGGTTCCACACAATTTTAACAAAGGGGTGATGCGTCATGCTCTCCTTGCCTCATCCGAACAGGGTGTTGAAAAACCGCAAGGCCGTGACCCGGCGTTGTACGGCTTTTGTAAATGAATGACGGAAACGCCTGCGTTCGCGGGGAGGTCCGAGCCGGGCCCGGCCGCAATCGCAAGGGTTGCCGCAGGAAAAGTAGCACCACGATAACACCGGCGGGTCCGGAACGGAAGGCGTGCGCGACCGGTCTTCGCCGCGATCCGGCGCCGGCGCCCGCGGAGGGTGGGACGTCACACCGGCATGTGATACCGGATGCCGACGCCGTATGGGAACGGTTTTTGATCGGGCAGCTCTCGGCACCACTTGACCTCCCCGAGGGCCGTGGAGCGCATGCAATCACGAATGGTCGGGTCCCCGACACACGCCGGGCCGTGGTGAAGCCGGATGAAAAGTGTGGCCCCGGGTATGATCCGCTGCTCGCATTCGAAATACCCGCCGCTCGGGCTGACGTTCAGAAGGTGCGCTCTGTAGAAATCGGCCTTGTTGAAGTAGGCCCAATCGACCCCGGCGTCGCATCCGTGGCGATCTTCGCTCCGTTTTTCCGTTTCAGATCCCATCGCACTTGCCTCCGGCAGAGGTAAAGGAACGCTCATGACCGGGCGCCGCGGCGGCGACCGCAAGCCCTCTTGAACCAGACTGGGGACTAACCCTGAATTACTTTCTGCCGACTGAGCCGCGCACGAAACGACAGCGGGTGGCATTAACGCAGTGGCGAAAGTTCCCAGGCGGCATGTCCCGGACAAGCCGGCAACCGAGCCGAAAAATGAAAAAACCGGATGAGAAGAAGCTGGGCAGGACCGGGATCAGTATATTCGATTAAGATTATAAGCGATCCGCCCCAGGCTGTCAATCCAGGCCTGCGTCGCCGACACGGCCTTCCCGGACCTGCCCGGGCAAGAAATTTAGCCATGCCTGTTGACAGCAAGGCGTTTGCCATGTATCAAAGCGGGCCGGTTGCAGAAAAGTCTTGAAAAAATTTTCGGGTTCATTAATATAACCCAAATTGAGCGATTCTGTCGATGCGCACCTGCCTGCCGAAGCCTCGGCGCAGGCAGGTCGAGTCCCGTTGGGGTCTGCCGCAAAAACCAAAATTGGAATCGCTCAACTCAGGTATAAGAAACCTTGGGAATATAAGGAACCTCGGGCCGAGCCGCTGGTGGTGGGCGATCGAGCCGGTGATGATCGTGCACGTATGATCCGATGGGAAATGGCACTATGAAAGACAAAGACCTTAAATATTTCAAGGAACTCCTCACCCGCTGGCTGGAAGAGCTGTCGCGCCATGCCGACCGCACGATGACCGGCTTGAGGGAAGTCGACGAAAACCTTCCGGACCCGCTGGACCGGGCCGTTTTCGACTCCGAGCGCAACTTCACCCTGCGGATCCGCGACCGCGAAAGCATGCTGATCAAGAAAATCCGCAAATCTCTGGAAGACATCAAAGAGGGGGTGTACGGCATCTGCGAGTCCTGCGGGGAAGACATTTCCGTCGAACGCCTGAAGGCGCGGCCCGTCACCCACCACTGCATCCGCTGCAAAACTCAGATGGAGGCCATGGAGAAACAGACCGGGACCTGATGGGCCCAGCGCAGATCCGGGGAACCGCCCTGAACCATCACCGCGCGCCACCGCCGGACACCGAGCGGGCCGTGCGTCATCGTGAGCATCCATGGAGTGTTTTTATGCCATCCGCCAAACGCAGTGCTTCAAAAAAATCCGTCACGAAACCCTCCCGGGCGATCATCAGCGAAGAGCCTGAAACCGTGATCGACCACGACAAGAGCAAAGTGGAATGCGTGTGTCCGAAATGCGG
>Ga0105105_10001334_pt1 | contig 10481 bp, 16 predicted proteins | sample PPLLaktember2015_4_FD_79108 | JGI IMG/M metagenome (GOLD analysis project Ga0105105, IMG submission 79108) | Freshwater sediment microbial communities from Prairie Pothole Lake near Jamestown, North Dakota, USA - PPLs Lake P8 Core (1) Depth... | ecosystem: Environmental > Aquatic > Freshwater >... | reverse complement strand
GGTACTAAAGAAAAAAGCAAAACAGCTGCATTTGCGACATATAAAAAGCCTAATGCTATAAAGAGATTTTTTATGAGAACATTTTTGGACTTTTATTGGATTAAACTTTGAAACAAATAACATGGCACAACAAACATTAAGAACTAAAGTTGAAACATATAGAATTGATAAAAAATGTGAAAATTGTAAAAAAGGTATAATGTATTCAACTGGTCGTGGTATTACGCAATGGCATTCATATTGGGAACATAAATGTGATGGATGTGGTCATATAGAAAGTTATGAAAATATATCTTATCCATATACGGAGTATGTTGATGTAAAAAATAAAAACAAATAAACCATGGCACAATACAGAAAGAAACCAGTAGTAATAGAAGCAGTACAATATGATGGGAACTTTAGATGCTTAGACATTTTCAGCATTGTGGAAGTGGGTAACATAAGGCTTGGAAAAGAAGAAGATGGTTCCCCATACTTACTAATACCTACGTTAGAAGGAGATATGAAATGCTCTAAAGGAGATTATGTTATTAGGGGGATAAGAGGCGAATTTTACCCTTGCAAACCTGATATCTTTGAAGCAACATACGAAAAAATATAAAACATGGCACAGACAGCAGTAAATTGGTTATTAGAATTTATTGAACCATCATTGACATCAGAGCAAAAACATTTTTTTTCAAAAGTAATGCAACAAGCCAAAGCAATAGAAAGGCAAAAAATGATAGATGCAATGATGTATACATTTCATCAACAAAATACATTGCCATACGGTATGGAGTATATTGTAAAACGTGATGAAATGATTGAGAATTGTATTAAATACTACAACGAAACATATGGAACACACGAATGAAGAAATACTAGAATGGTATATGAAAGGGTTTAGCTCTCAAGATGATGAGAAAAAAGAGATTCCTCAGGAAGGAATATTAGAAATTGCTTTTAACATGGGCATGTCTCATTTTCAATTAGGAGATGATGTTAGGTCTGTTGATTATTTGTCAAATGATGAGATTCTTATGAATATTCATTCAACGTATGAATCTGATTATTTGGAATACAGAGAAGAATATTCAATATGTCCTTCATGTAATGGTTCTGGAGAAGGTCCTGCTGATGGAACTACATGTTGGAGATGTAAGGGTTCAGGAGAATAAATTTATATTTATGAAAAGAATAGAGTTTTTTGTAGAAGAGAACAACGTGTTCATACTTCCCACAATCAGGATTTATTTTGAAAAGATTCCCAATGCAAAGTTTAGGTATGTATATCTTGAACTTGTCTGGATCAGATGGGCAATAGGTGTTAGATTAATAGAAAATCTATGAATAATGTTCTTATTTTCGACATAGAGACAATGAAAGAGTTTTTTCTTGTAGTTGTTTACAATCCTCAAGAGAACACCTATCATGAATTTAAACTAAATAGATGGGAAAATGAATTGGATGAATTTGTCACATTTTCAGAACAACACCAAGACTACTACTGGGTGGGTTACAACAACCTACGATTTGACTCTCAAGTGGTGGAATGGGTCCTCAGGAACAATGAACAATGGCACGTATTTGATAGAATGGATATATGTGGAAGAATAGCACAGAAAGCTGCTGATGTCATCCATGATGCCAATTATGAGGTTTTTCCTGACTATAGAGAACAAGATCTTAGTCTTAAGCAAATAGATCTTTTCAAGGTGTGGCACTTCGATAATAAAAATCGTAGAGTGAGCCTTAAAAGACTTGAGTTTGAGATGGACTTTGACAATATAGAGGAAATGCCAATACATCATAACAAGGAAAACCTAACCAAGGAAGAGATTGAAACAACCATTCAATATTGTTATAATGATGTAAAGGCCACCTATGAGTTCTATCTTATTACAATAGGACAAACAGAACATCCTCTATACAAAGGAAATAATCAAATAGAGCTAAGACAAGACATCGAGAAAGAGTTTGACATTCCATGTTTGAATTATTCAGACAGTAAGATTGGTGACGAGGTTATCAAAAAGTATTACTGCCAGGAGAAGAACATTGAATATAAAAACCTTCCAAGGAAAGGAACGTTCAGAAAAGATGTCTATGTAAAGAATTGTATAGCTGATTATGTAGCTTTTAAAACAAAAGAATTACAGGATTTCCTTCAGAGGATAAAGAAGACGAAGATTGGAATGCAGGATGACTTTAAAGAGGAATTGCATTTCTATGGTAATGTCTATTCATTCATGAAGGGTGGCTTGCATACAGAAAACAAACCTGAAATATTTGAAGCTGATGATGAATATTTAATTATTGATTATGACGTTGCATCAATGTATCCAGCAACCATCATCAACAACAAGCGTTATCCTGCTCATCTAGGGAAGGAGTTTCTGAATGGCTATAAACAAATGTTTGAAAAGAGGCTTGAACTAAAACCTTTAGCTAAAAAAGACAAGAAGCTAAAAGGTATTGTTGGTGCTCTAAAGCTTTCTTTGAATTCTGTTTATGGCAAGAGCTCAGACATACAGAATTGGATTTATGACAGACAGCTCACAATGTTCACCACTATTACAGGAGAACTATCGTTGATGATGCTTATTGAGGCATATGAATTAGCTGGTATAAATGTAATAAGTGCAAACACAGATGGTGTAACAATAAGAGTGAAAAAAGAATTGGTTCCAACAGTTGAGAAGATAAATGATTGGTGGTGTAACATCACACAATATGAACTGGAACGCACCAATTACAAGAAGATTATATTCTCAACAGTTAATGACTATCTAGCAATCAAAACAGATGGAGAACTTAAATTCAAAGGAGATTTTGTCAAAGATTTTGAACTTTACAAAAACAAGTCTGCTCGCATTATTCCTATTGCCCTTGAGGCTTATTATGTACATGGTGTTCCTGTTGATCATACTATCCGCAGTCATAGTGCTATTTTCGATTTTTGTATACGACAAAAGTCTAGCTCTGATTTCCATTATGAAGGAATTAGTAAAAGCACTGGTGAAAAAACTATTTACAACAAGCTGATAAGGTATTATGTCTCAAAGTCAGGAGAAAAACTCCTGAAGGTGAAGAATGAGAATAGCCAATCAACTGCTCCAAATATATCCCAAGTGGAAGCTGGAGAATGGGTTTGTAAGGTTTGTAACTATCTTCCAAAAGACACAGCAACGTCTTCAGCAGGAATAAACTATGATTATTACATAGAACGAGCAAACAGAATAATTTACAAAATACAGACAAAAGGAAAAAAGAGAAACGTAGTGGTGAATCCAAATCAACTTTCTTTAAATTTTTAATCATGAAAGTAAATAGACAAGATGTAGCATTTTTTATAAAAAACATAAGAAGAAATTGGCCTGGAGAAACTTCTGATGAGCAATTTGTAGAACATTTATGCACTTACATGGAAATGAATCCTAGCTGTGTTGAAATGCAAGGCAAAGCAAAACGTGGTAGGTTTAGCTATCATACAGTGGGATATGGTGTAATGAGTCTTTTTGGTGAGAAATATAGAATGGGTAGAGTTGAAGTGTTTGATAGTGAGAATTCAGGTGGATATCAAGTGCATGAAGGAATTTACACTATGCCTCATGAAGCAGCATCTCAATTCGAAGACTTCATTGAATCCATAGAAACAGACCTACCTATTAATATTGAAATAGGCTCACACAATTGGTGTGAAGAAGAATGTGCTAAATCGTTAGGCTTTAAGGATGACACTGAAATGAGAGATCCAGAGAAGGTTAAAGAGTATAGAAGAAAGAAGAATGATGAGTTTGCAATTAAACAAGGCTATAAAGATTGGGATGATTTGACAGCTAATTCTAAATGGTTGAATAATGGAAAAGATAAAACGTGAAAACTTTGCTGAACATCTTGCTCGATACCAATTAGAGATGGTTGGAAGGGAATGGGAGGATGCTCTTAATGACAAACAATGGTTTTACAATATAACCATGACACAAAGCCAATTTGATGAGTTTATGAAATATGCAATTCCTCTTACAAAGAAGATTTTCAAATGCAACACTTCAAAAGCTCAAAGAGTTCTTGATTGGTTTAATGTAAACTTCGGATTAAGAATATATCCAACACCTATAGAGTTAAATTCATTACCAATCATTACATATGATAAGAACAATAAGGAAAATCAAGAAAATCTTAAAATGGATTCCAACTCTTTGGCATGATGAAGATTGGGATTATTATTTCATCTATTCCATTTTACAGAAGAAGCTAGAATTCACAAGAGACCACATTAAGAAAAATGGCCATCATCTTGATAGCAATCATGTTGCCTCAAGAATACAGACAGCTATAAATCTTATTGAGGCTGTAAAAACAGAGAAATACATAGACTTATTTATTGAAGAAAGAGAGGTGGAGTCTTTCACAGAAGAACAACTACTAAAATCTCTTAAAAAGCACGACAAGGCAAGAAATCTTTTATTTAAATTTTTAAATCACAACATTCCCCACTGGTGGGATTAAAATCAACAATTATGGGAGCAAATTGGTTTAGGAACACATCTACAGGAAAAAGCGTTAAAGAAGCTTACAACAGAGCTGTTGACATAGCAGAAGAAGAATATGGTCACCAACAAGGATATAGTGGTGAAATTAACTGTTCTTCTGGTTATAGGGATGTCACTGCTGAGTTTAAAGCAAGTAAAATGAGCTTGCAAGAGTTCATAGACAAGAAGCAAGACACTCTTACAAAGCATCAAGGTGCTCAAGCTATTTGTATAATTGAGCCTAAGTTAAACACTAATAAGACCAAGAGTCAAGTGTTAAACACTGCATTGAAAGGTACAACCAAATGGGTGCTTAAGTACACTGTAAGATCATTTGATAACATAATTAGCAGACACAATACAAAAGGTGATGCTATTAAAGCTGCAAGAGCTTATACAGAGAAACATGTCAATCAGTCTGAGGTGATTATGGAGAAATTGATGGAGAAGGGTAGTGATATTGTAGCAAGAGTTTCTTACAAGCGTTCTTCAGATGAGAGAGATGGTAAATGGGTGTTCTTTGGTTGGGCTTCATATTAAAATTATGTTTATGATGTTTGAAGATTATGAAAGGGAACACCTCAAAGAAATGATATATTTGCAAGAGGATTTATTTGAAACATTGGCAACAATAATAAGAGTGGAAAAACATGACAACATTGAAGGTGACGTTCAAGAAGTACGAAGAATTGATGTCAAAAGGGATTACATTGGATATGATGTATCTCCTAAAGCTTTTAAAAGAAGAGGTAGACGTAAAGTCTCTTTGCGAAAACAACGTGAAGCTAAATCTGATATACAGCACAATTCTTAGAAAGCAATTGATTACATCTGAAGGAAAACCTACAAAAGAAGGTGAGGACATTCTCACCTTCTTTGATTCTCCTTCTAGAGAAAAGCTAGTTAGGTTGACAGTTGATTCTTCTGACTTTGAGAGATGGTGGAAAGTCTATCCAGGAACTGATTCTTTTGAACATAAAAATGTTAAGTTTAAAGGAAGTAGAGCTCTAAGAGTTAATAAAGAAGAATGTCTCCTGAAGTTCAATAAGATTGTGGCTGAAGGAGATTATACAGCAGACGACCTAATAAAAGCTTTGGAGTATGATGTTGCACAGAAGAGAAATGCTTCTGTTTTATCAAAGACAAACAAGATTACGTATATGCAAAACTCCTTAACATATTTAAATCAAAGAACATTCGAACCTTTCATAGAGCTTATGAAGGAAGATGATGTAGTTGATAGTGTTGAACAAAATGGCATAGACATATAATAATTAAACAATAATCAACATGAGCTTTGAATTAATAAGGCAAGAAGTTAATGCAGGTCTTGAAGGTAGAAATGGTGGTATTCCAATGGGATTTGAAAGGCTCAATAAATACATAGGTATTAGGAAAAGCATGTTCTTTCTTGTAGGTGGACTGACAGGTTCAGGTAAGACAAGCTTTGTAGATGATGCTTTTGTTTTGAATCCTTATGACTGGTATATCAGTCAGAAAGACCCAAAATTGAAGTTACGCATCATATATCATTCAATGGAGAGGTCTAGAACATACAAACTCGCAAAATGGGTGAGTAGAAAGATATTCCTTGATAATGGTGTAATTATTCCTGTTCCTAAACTTTTAGGCTGGACAGATAAGATGACTAGTGATGAACACGATCTGTTTCTCATGTATGAAGATTACATTGAGCAGATGAGCCAAGTGATTACAATTATAGATGGTCCAGAGAACGCTGTTGGTGTTTCTAAAGGATTAAGAACTCACGCTTTGAACAATGGTCATATAGAACAAGTGGATGATTATAACAAACGTTACATACCAAACAATGAGAATGAGATAACTATTGTTGTAATAGACCACATAGGACTACTAAAAACTACTAAAGACCAATCGACAAAGAAGGAAGCTATTGACAAGATGAGTGATGAACTCAGGTATGTTCGTGACTTTTATGGATATACACCTGTTGTGGTTAGTCAGTTTAACAGATCTATTTCAAATGTCATGCGTATAAAAGCTGGTGATGTAGAGCCTCAATTGGAGGATTTTGCAGAATCTAGTTCTACACAAAATGATGCAGATGTTGTTCTTGCTTTATTTGATCCTATGAGGTATAATGTAAGCGATCCATCTGGTTATGACTTAACTAAACTTGTTGACAGTTATGGTGCTAAGTATTTTAGAAGCCTGAGGTTGATCAAAAACAGCTATGGTGAGGATAATCTGAGAATTGGACTTGGCTTTATGGGTCAAATAGGAATATTCAGAGAGCTCAAGAAAAGAAAAGAAATGTCTGACAGTGATTATGCATCTGTTGTAGATAAAACCTGGTTTTTAAAATCTTAAATATGAATAGACAAGAATACTTAAATCATAGAAACAACATAGAAATCATCTATCAATTCTACAGAGAGCATCACAATCCTTCAAAACATGGCAGCACGCCTTTGTCAGTGCAAGAGTTTTTCATATATATGAATATGTGCTGTGATGTAAATTATGTCTATGAGAAGGTTAAAGATCATTATGACACAAAGTTCAAAGTGACAATTCTAACAGACAAGAACAATCAATTTATTAAATTCATTTAACGTATGCAGAAAAGTATTAGAGACATTAGACAAGAAGAATTTGCAGATGTATGGGTGAATTCAAATAAGAAAGGAATATTGTTGTTAGCTCCTAGGTTTGGTAAGATAAGGACAACCATTCACATCTTCAATAAAATCAAACCAAAGTCTATACTAATTGCCTATCCAGACAATAAGATTAGACAATCTTGGGAAGATGACTTTGAAGCAGTTGGTTATGACAGCTCAAATGTAACATTTACAACACACTTATCATTGAAGAAGTATTGTGAAAATACATATGATGTAGTTGTAATAGATGAGATACATTTATTGTCAGAAGCTCAAATGGAAGCTGCTAAAGATCTCCTCAGTAGGAACAAAAGAGTTGTTGGTCTTACAGGTACACTTTCTAAGCCCACTGAGATTGAACTGTTCCACCAACTTGGAATGTCTGTAATAGCTCGCTATCCTATTGAAAAAGCAATAGAGGAAGGAATTATTGTAGACTATGAAATAAGAGTGGTGAAGGTTCCTTTGGATAATCTAACAAAGATTAAATATAAGGATAAGCTCAGGACAGAGAAAGAGCAATTTGACACATACAGTTGGGTTATAAACAAACTAGAAAGAGAAGGAAAGAACACAATGTTTCCACGTCTGGCTAGAATGAGAATAATACAAAGCAGTTCTGCAAAGCTCAATGCTACAAAGAAAATCCTTAAGAACTATTCTGACAAGAGAGTGCTAGTTTTCTGTGGAGTGACCAAAATCGCTGACTCCTTAGGAATTCCTTCATACCACAGTAAATCAAACGAGAAACAATTGTTTGAAGACTTTGCTTCTGGTAAGGGGAATCACATGGCTGTAATAAAGATTGGAAATACAGGAATCACCTACACACCTCTTAACATGGTGATTATCAATTATTTTGACAGCAATGCAGAAAATCTTGCACAGAAGATTATGAGATGTACAGCATTTGAATACAACAATGTCGAGAAAAAAGCGTATATTTACATTGTTTCTACAGATGAGGAAATTGAGCAAAGGTGGCTAACTAAAGCCCTTTCCTTGTTTGATAAAAACAAAATAAAATACATTAACGAAAAAACAAATTAAAACATGGCAAGCAAGTTAATTGGGATTGTAGGTGCTACAGGCACTGGAAAATCCACGTCAATCAAACATTTAAATTCAGAAGAAACGTACATCATCAATGTAGCAAAGAAAGAGCTTCCTTTCAAAGGAGCTGAGAAAATGTACAACACAGAGAACAGGAATTACAAGGAAGTGGATGATGCAATTGAAATTGCACGTCTGCTTAAGACAATTTCAGAAAAGGCTCCTCACATTAAGAACATTGTTATTGAGGACAGTAATTACATCATGGGTTTTAACCTAATTTCAAAAGCAACAGAGACAGGCTACACCAAGTTTACAATAATGGCAAAGGACATGGTTGAGCTTTTTAGGGAAGCAAGGAAACTTAGAGACGATCTGAAGATATTCTATTTTACACACCCTGAAACAATAGAAGATGGTGGTGAAATTGTTGGATATAAGATTAAGACTTCAGGAAAAATGATTGATAATCAAATAGTTCTGGAAGGACTGTTAACCATCTGTCTTTACACTCATGTTGAAGAGTCAAAAGATGGCAGCGTAACTTATAACTTTGTTACAAACAGGTTTAAGAAATATCCTGCAAAAAGTCCAGATGGAATGTTTGAAGAAGTTAAAATTCCAAATAATTTGAAGTATGTTTGTGAAAAGATAGATGAATATTACAATTAACAATTAAAAACAAAAAACAATGAGTGCAATCGGAGGAAAAAAGAAAGAAACACAGAATTACGAAGGCGGACAAGCATCCTCAAAGTACATCGGTTTGTTTGAAGGAAAAGTGGTGGCAGTAAACCCTGACCTTGAGCAGTACAAAGAGATTTTGGGAATGGAAATTAAAGAAGATTCTAAAGCCTTAGATTACATCGGTGAGAATGCAGATGGTTACAAAACTCTTCGTATCGATTTCTGGCTGGAAGAAATTAAGAACAAAGAAAAGTTCAAAATTACATTCTTCTTGGAAGACAGGGAAAGAGAAAACAAAGATGGTTCTAAGAAGCAATACATAAACAGTATTGGTATGTGTTCTTGGGCATCTGATGAAAACCTTCTTCAAGACTGGTTCAAGAAGGATAGGGAATATAGGGAAGCTTTTGTAGGAGAAGAAGACTTGTATACATTCATGAGGACTTGGTTAGGAAACCTTGACTATCGTGATGCAGAAACTACATTGTCTCTTGACTTCAAGAAGCTCATGCGTGGTAATGTTAAAGATCTTAGGGATCAAATCAATGGAGAGTGGGCTACATCTGTTGTAGCACTTGCCACTGTAAAAACTGTAATAAAAGAAGAGGAAACTAAAGAATATCAGTCTGTTTACAACAAAGCATTTCTTCCTTCCTATGCATTGAAGAATTTTAGGCTTGTTGATTATTCAAGCTCTAGTGTTGTTTCAAAACTTCGTGATAAGAAACAAAAGGAACTGAAACCTCACGAAAGGTTTGTAGTCAATGTTACAGGAGAATATGGTTGTAAAGACTTTTATATTCTGAAGGATTTCAAAGAATATAATCAAGGAGACAACCTTATAGCATCTTCAAACAGTGCTGTATTAAACGAAGAGGATGCTAGCTACTAGTTAATGTAATCTGTCATAACGTAAAAGCCTTCAGTAAAATGAGGGCTTTTACATTTATTTTACAAAATGATTGGAGGAAAAAAGAAACCAATTTCTCTCACTCCTGAAAGTGTGTTGAGCAAGATAAGTGATTATGACATCTTTAGGATGTATATGCCTAATAAAGGTTGGGAATTAAACAGAGTGACATATTCTCCCTTTAGAAAGGAAAATCATCCTTCCTTTGTAATAGGAAATAGAAAGGGATATATATCATTTATAGATTTTGCAGATACAAACTTAAGAGGAGATTGTTTCACTTTTGTAAAGCTCTTGTATGGACTGTCTACAATCAATGATGTTTTGAAACTCATTGATAAAGACTTTGGACTTGGTATAGCTGATGGTAAGCATACAGACGACTATAAAAAGATAGTGTCTGAATACAAGCAACCAGAATCTATTAAAAGAATATCACTCATCCAAGCAATAACAAGAAAGTTTACAAATGCTGAACTTGAATATTGGAATTCATATCATCAAAGCGTAGACGATCTCAGAGCTAACAATGTGTACGCTATTAAGAAAGTCTATCTAAACAAACAGCTGATAAGTAATATTGAAAAGGAAATGACATTTGGCTATTTGTACGATGGTCATTGGAAAATCTACAGACCTCATGCAGATAAGAAGAATAAATGG
>Ga0105105_10001333_pt1 | contig 10482 bp, 10 predicted proteins | sample PPLLaktember2015_4_FD_79108 | JGI IMG/M metagenome (GOLD analysis project Ga0105105, IMG submission 79108) | Freshwater sediment microbial communities from Prairie Pothole Lake near Jamestown, North Dakota, USA - PPLs Lake P8 Core (1) Depth... | ecosystem: Environmental > Aquatic > Freshwater >... | reverse complement strand
TCATTGCCTTGACGGCCGCGGCCTGCGCGGCGGCGTCCCCGTCGTCGGGTCCGAGAAGGTGGGTGGCTCCCATCGCGCGGGCCAGCGCGAGCCGCCCCGGGTCGAGGTCGATCGCGACGATCGTGTCCGCCTGCTGCAGCCGCGCCCCCTGGATCGCATGCAGCCCGACCGCGCCGCAGCCGACCACCACCGCCGCCGAACCGGGCTCGACGCGTGCCAGCCGCACCGCCGCGCCCATGCCGGTCATCACGCCGCAGCCGATCAGGCAGGCCCGGTCGAAGGGGATGGCCTTCGGCACCGCGATCGCCCCGGACTCGGGCACCACGGTGTACTGCGCGTGCGTCGACGTCGTCGAGAAGTGGTTCAGCATCCGGCCGCCGGCGAGCCGGTAGCGGGAGCCGCCGTCGAGCAGACGCCCGGCCGGCTGGTGCCGCGAGAACGGCTCGCAGAGGATCGGCTGGTCGCGCTCGCAGTAGAAGCAGTGGCCGCAGTGCGGGTTCCACGAGCAGACCACGTGGTCGCCCGCCTTCACCTGCGTGACCGCCGACCCCACCCGCTCGACCACGCCCGCGCCCTCGTGGCCCAGCACGATCGGCAGCGGATAGGGCAGGGCGCCCTCGATCACCTCGAGGTCGGTGTGGCACAGCCCGCTGGCGTGCAGCCGCACCAGCACGTCGCCCGGCTCGAGCGGCTGCAGCGTGACCTCCTCGATCGCGTGCCGTCCGCCGGCCTCGTGCAGCACCGCAGCCTTGTATCTCATGCCGGGCTCCGTCGCGCCGTCGCGCTCACTGTCCGTAGACGAGGTTCGGCAGCCAGAGCACCGTCTGCGGGAACAGCGTCATCAGCACCAGGACGACCATCATCGCGCCGAGGAACGGCAGCACCTCGACGGTGTAGTCGTCCATCGGCACCTTCAGCACCTGCGAGCTGATGAACATCATCTGCCCCACCGGGGGCGTCACGCCCGCGATCGTCAGGTTCGCGACGAGCACCACGCCGAAGTGCACCGGATCGATGCCGAGCTTGGTGAGGATCGGCACGAAGATCGGCGTCAGGATGATGAGCGCCGACGTGCCCTCCACCGCGGTGCCGAGCACGATCAGCATCACGTTGATCAGCAGCAGCAGCATCGTCGGATCGCGGGTCAGCGACACCAGCCAGGCGGCGAGCTGCGGCGGGATCCGCTCCCAGGCGAGGTAGAACCCGAAGGCCGAGGCCGCGCACACCATCAGCATCACCGACGCGGTGTCGAGCGCGGTCTCCTTGAGCAGCCGGGGCAGGTCGCCGAACTTCAGCGACCGGTACGCGTACTTGCCGACCAGGATCACGTACAGGACCGTGATCGCGCCCGCCTCGGTCGGCGTGAAGATGCCGTAGCGGATGCCCACGATGATGAACACCGGGATCGACAGCGCCCACAGCGCCTCGCGGAATGTGCGCCACACCTCCGCGCCGCCCGCGAATTCGGAGCGCAGCGGCAGGTAGCCCCGGCGCTTCGAGATCCACCAGGTGACGGTCATCAGCGACGTGGCGATCATCAGCCCGGGCACGATGCCGCCGATGAACAGCCGGCCGATCGACGCGTCGGCGATGTAGCCGTAGATGATCAGGCCGATCGAGGGCGGGATCAGCGACGCGATGATCGCCGAGCACGACGTGATCACCGCGGCGAACGCCGGGCTGTAGCCGTGCCGGGTCATCTCCGGCCCGATCACCTTCGCGAGCATCGCCGCGTCGGCGCTCGACGACGCCGTCAGGCCGCCGAGCAGCGTGGCGAGCACGGTGCACATCTGCGCGAGCGCGCCGGTCATGTGGCCGACCAGCGCGTCGGCCAGCGCCAGCAGCTTCCGAGTGATGCCGGCGCGGTTCATGATCGCCCCGGCCAGCACGAAGAACGGGATCGCGAGCAGCGGGTAGGAGTCGGTGGCGGTGACCATCTTCTGAACGAAGATGTTCAGCGGCACCTCGCCGTCGACCAGGAAGAACGACAGCGCGCTGATCGCGATCGCGAACGCGATGGGCGTGCCGAGCGCGAACAGGCCCAGCATGACGATGCCGGGGAGCCAGTCAGCCAGCATGCGTTTCCCTGTGCTCGTCGGCGTCCCAGCGGCGCCCGGCCATCACCTGCAGGTAGCGCAGCGCCATCAGCGCCGAGCAGAAGGCGACCGGTCCGTAGAGCAGGGTCTGCGGCAGCCGCAGCACGGCGGTCGGACTGTCCCAGGTGTCGATCGCGAAGCGCACGCCGAACCAGGTCATGAACGCGAAGAAGGCGAGCAGCAGCACGTGGTTCATCCGCCGCACGAGCGTCTGCAGCGCCGGCGGCATGCGTTCGGTGACCATCTCGATGGTGGGGAACAGCCGGTACTTGATGCAGGCGGCGCCGCCGAAGTAGATCGCCCAGGCGAAGGCGAGCGTGGCCACCTCGCTGGCCCACGCCGCGGGTTGCGCGGTGACGTAGCGCGTGACGACGCCCCAGCTGACCGACGCGATGATGACCGCCACGGCCACGCCGGCGACGATCTCCTCGAACTGGTCGAGCAGGGCGGACAGCGGGGCGCGCACGGGCGCGGCGGTGGGCGAGGCGTTCACGGGAAAGGGGCCAGGCGGGGCGGGGGCAGGCGCGGCGACGGCGCGCGGCCCCGCGGGCCGTGCGCCGCCGCCGACGCGTCGGCGCTACTTCTTGAGTGCGGCCAGCACGGTGTCGTGCAGGCCCGGCGTCCACTTCGGGAACGCCTTGTAGACGCTCGCGGTCGCCTTCTGGAAGGCGGCGGTGTCGACGTCGGTCACGAAGGTCACGCCCGCGGCCTTGAACTTCGCGACGTAGTCGTCGTTCTGCGCGAGCGTCATCCGCGTCATCTCGGTGCCGGCCTTGCGGCCTTCCTCGAGCAGCACCTTCTGGATGTCGGCCGGCAGCTTGTTGAAGTAGTTGATGTTCATCGGCCACATCACGAACGCCGTGAAGTGCCCGGTCGTGGAGATCGTCTTGCGCGTCTCGTGCAGCTTCGAGCCCCACAGCGATCCGAGCGGTGCCTCCGCGCCCTGCACGACGTTCTGCTGCAGCGCGTTGTACACCTCCGACCACTGCACGGTCGTCGGGCGCGCGCCCATCGCCTTGAAGGTCTCGATCCACATGGTGTTCGGCGGCACGCGCACGGTCATGCCGGTCATGTCCTCCGGCTTGCGGACCGGCTTGTCGGAGATCAAGTGGCGCTGGCCGAAGAAGCCGTTGGCCATGATCAGCTTGAAGCCGCCCTGCTCGAGGCGCTTCTCGACGCCCTGGTACCAGGCCGACCCGAGCAGCTTGTCGTAGTCGGCCGGGTCCTTGATGAGGTACGGGCCGTTCAGGACGCCGATGTCGGGCACGAAGTCGGAGAGGTAGCCGGGGTCGGTGATGTTCATCACGTTCGCCCCCTGCCGGATCATCTCGTTGACCTCCTTGCCCGGCCCGAGCTGCTCGGACGGGAAGACCTGGAGCTGCACGCGCCCGTTCGTGCGGGCCGCGACGTTCTTGGCGAAGAACTCGGCGGCCTGGTGCGCCGGCTCGGTGGTCGACAGCGAGTGGGCGAAGCGGATGCGGATCTGCTCCTGGGCGCGCAGGCCGGCGGGCAGCGTGGCGGCGGCGGCGAGCCCGGCGGTGCCGGCAACGACACGGCGACGGGCGTGGGACGGTTGCTTCATGGTCTCCTCCTCGTGGCGGGGCGTCTGGACGCGCCCCGTGTGTGCTCAGTGCGGACTGGAACGGAGCCGGGCCCGGTCAGGGTCCGACAGTCGTCCCGAGCTTCCCGGGCTTGGCGGCGCCCGCATACAGGATCGCCAGCTGGCGGTCCACGATCGCCGCGTGGCGCGCGACCGCGTCCGGATGCATCTCGGACTCGGGCGGCGGCTCCAGGTCGAAGTGGCCGTGGCGGTCGACGCCGCGCACCAGGGTCGCGCTCTCGCGCGGGCCGGCGAGCTGTCGCACGTGCGTGGGGATGTAGCGGATCGCGAAGCCGATGCGCCGGTAGTCGGCGGTGTTCGGCTCGGATCCGTGGACGATCAGCACGTGGTGCAGCGACATCTGGCCGGCCTTCAGCACCACCGGCACGACCGTCGCCGGATCGACCTCGACCTGGATCTCCTGGCCGCGCGACAGCAGGTTGGTCTCGGCGAAGGTGTCGACGTGCTCGACCTGCCGGGCCTGCGTGCCGGGCACGACCTGCATGCAGCCGTTCTCGAGGTTCGACGGCGTGAGCGCCACCCATGCGGTGATCACGTCGGGCGAGGACAGCCCCCAGTAGGTGCCGTCCTGGTGCCACGAGACGAAGGACGGGTCGTGCGCGTTCTTGGAGAAGAACTGCGCGCTCCAGCAGAGCACGTCCGGTCCGATCACGTCCTCGACCGCGTCGAGGATCCGGGGGTGGCGCACGAGTTCCGCGATCCACGGGTAGAGCAGATGCGGCTTCTGGTTGATGCGCGGGGGTATGCGTCCGCCGTGCGCGCGCTCGGTCGCCTCGAATCGCTCGAGGAGCGCCGCCGCCTCGTCGCCGCCGACCACGTCGACGGGGAAGTGGATGCCGTCGCGCCGGTACGCGTCGACCTGCCCCGGTGTCAGGACCTTGCCCATCTGTCGTCTCCCCCGGCCCCTCGCGGGGCCTTCGCCTGCGCGGCCCTGGGGGCCGTCGTCATTTCATTACTGAAAACGAGTTTCATCCCTAAAATGATCCCATGTCAAGGTCGCTCGCCAAGGTCGTCCAGGTCGCGCCGCGCTACGAGGCTCCGGCGCTCGAGAAGGGGCTCGACATCGTCGAGCTCCTCGCCTCCGAGCCCGCGCCACTCGGTCAGCAGCAGATCGCGCAGCGGCTGGGGCGCTCGGCGAGCGAGATCTTCCGGATGCTCGAGGTGCTCGAGCGCCGTCGCTGGATCGCCCGCGGCGAGGACGGCGGCTACGCGACCACCCTGGTGCTGTTCGAGCTCGCCCACCGGCAGGCGCCGGTGCACCGGCTGCTCGGCGCCGCGCTGCCCGAGATGCGGGCGCTCGCCGCGGACACCCGGCAGTCGAACCACCTGGTCGTGCATCACGACCGGCGCATCCTGGTGCTCGCCCAGGTCGACAGCCCCGAGGCGATGGGGTTCCGGATGCGCGAGGGCGCACATTTCCCGTTCCGCGCCGATCGGGTCTCGCCCTGGGTGCTCGCCGCGTTCCAGCCTGACGCGCGTCGCGCCGAGATGATCGACGAGATGCGCGACGGCGATCCGCGCGCGCCCTCCCGCGCGGCCCTGGTGCGGGGCCTGGAGCGCATCCGCCGACAGGGCTACGAGCAGCGCCGGAGCGACACGCTGCCCGGCATCGTCGACCTCTGCTTTCCCATCCTCGATGCGCACGGCGCGGCGATCGCGACCCTCGCGCAGAACTACCTCGCCCAGCGCGATGTCGCGGTCTCCGTGCCCGAGGCCCGCGAGCGGCAGGCGCTCGCTGCGGCACGGATCTCGGCACGGCTCGGGGCCGGGGCGGGGGCGCCGCCCGCCTGAGCCGCCGCGGTGCGTTCAGGCCGCGCCGGCGTATCCGAGCTGGCGCCAGGCCTCGAACACCGTCACCGCCACCGCGTTCGACAGGTTCAGGCTGCGGTTGTCGGGCCGCATCGGCAGCCGCAGCCGCTGCCCGGGCGGGAACGACTCGCGCAGCGGCGCCGGCAGCCCCGCGCTCTCGGCGCCGAACACCAGCCAGTCGTCCGCGCGGAATTCGACGTCGACCGGCCGGCGCGTGCCGTGCGTGGTCAGCGCGAACATCCGCTCCGGGTCGGGCGACTCGGCCGCCAGCAGCGCCTGCCAGCTCGTGTGCACGCGCAGGCCGGCCCACTCGTGGTAGTCGAGCCCGGCGCGGCGCAGCCGGGCGTCGTCGAGCTCGAAGCCCAGGGGCTCCACCAGGTGCAGCCTCGCGCCGGTGTTCGCGCACAGGCGGATCACGTTGCCGGTGTTGGGGGGGATCTCTGGATGGACGAGGACGACGCGGAGCATGGTGCGCAGTCTAGGCGGCCCGGGCCGCGACCAGGGCCACCACCCGCTCGGCGCCCGCGGCCTTCAGGGCGCGCGCGGCCTCGGCGACCGTGCTGCCGCTGGTCATCACGTCGTCGATCAGGCCGATGCGCAGGCCGTCGAGACGGCCGCTGCATTCGAAGCAGCCCAGCAGGTTCGTGCGGCGCTCCGACAGGCCGAGTCCGGCCTGTGGCGGCGTGTCGCGCAGCCTCGCCAGCCGGCGTGGCAGCACCGGCAGCGTGGCGAACGCCGGCGCGAGCGACGCCGACATCGCCCGGGCCATCTCGAGCGACTGGTTGAAGCCGCGCTGCGCCAGCCGCCCGGGGGCGAGCGGCACCGGCACCAGGCAGTCGAGCGGTTCGACGCGCAGCGCGCCCGCCCAGCGGGCCGCCAGCAGCTCGCCCAGCGGCCGCGCCAGCGCGAGCTGCCGGCCGAACTTGAGCGCCGTCACCACCCGGTCGAGCGGCGGCGCGTAGTCCGCCGCGGCCAGCGTGGCGTCGACCGGGGACGGGTCGTCGGCCGCGCAGGCCGTGCAGGCCGGCGCCGGTGTGTCGGTCGGCTGCCCGCAGCGCGCGCACCGGGCCCGGCGTGCACCCGGCAGGTCCTGCAGGCAGCCGGTGCAGAAGCCCGGGAAGGCGCTCGGTGCGAGCGCCGTGCCGCACAGCCCGCAGGCGCGGGGGGCAAGGTGGTCGAGCCATCCGCCGAGCCGTCGACGGACGCGGGCGAGCGAGCGGTCGAGCCGTCGATCGAGGGGTCGGTCGGAGGGGCGGTCGGGCGGACGGGGTATGGCCGCGTGCATGTCGAGAGGCTATCGCACCGCCCGTATACTGGACCGACGATGGCCGAACCTTCCGACCTAGATCGTTCGTCGGTACGCCGGCAGTTCGACCGCCGTGCCGGGTCCCCCGATCCGGCCGACTTCCTGCTGCGGGAGGTCGAGCGACGGATGCTCGAGCGCCTCGAGCTGGTCAAGCTGGTGCCGGCGCGCGTGCTCGACGTGGGCTGCGGCCTGGGCGACGGCGCCCGACGGCTGCGCGGCCGCTGGCCCCAGGCCGAGGCGATCGGCGTCGATCTCTCGCCGCGCCGGATCGCGCGCGCCGCCGCGATCGACCGGCCGGTCGGCGGCAGCTGGACCACCGGCCTCGTCCGCCGGCTGGCCGGCCGGGGCGCCCCGGGGCAGGGCGGCTCGCTCGCCCGATACGTCGTCGGCGACGCCCACCGGCTGCCCTTCGCCACCGGTTCGATCGACCTGGTCTGGTCCAACCTCGCGTTCCACTGGTTCGACGACGTGCCCGCCGCGATCGCCGAGTGGTATCGGGTGCTGCGCCCGGGCGGGCTGCTGACCTTCAGCGCGCTCGGCGTCGACACCCTCGCCGAGCTGCGCGCCGCCGGCCTGTCCATGTCCGCGCTGCCCGACCTGCACGACGTCGGCGACGCGCTGGTCGGCGCCGGCTTCGCCGAGCCGGTCATGGACGCCGAACGGCTCACCGTCACCTGGAGCGACCCCGCGCGCCTGCTCGCCGACCTGCGCGCGCTCGGCGGCGATCCCCGTCGCGGCCGAGCGCGCGGCCTCGTGACGCCGCGCCGGCGGGATCGGGCGCTCGCCGACCTGGGGGCGCGGCTGCGTGGCGGCGACCCGGCGGCGCCGCTGGTGGCCGGCTTCGAGCTGGTCTACGGGCATGCCTGGATCGGCGACAAGAAGCGCCTCCCCGGCGGCTGGTCGCCGGTCGAGTTCCGCCCGCCGCCGGCCCGGGGAGGGCCGCGGTGAGCGTCCTCCGCCGCCGGTCGGGAGGTCGCAACTTCCCGCACCGCGCCGCGTCTCTGGCTGCACGTCTCCGGCCTCGGCTTGCTGGGCATCCTGCCCGAAGCCTATAATTCAGCGTTGCGCCGGACGCACTGATGCATGTCATTCCCGATGCGGTACCCGTGGATCCATGTCGCGTCCTCGCAGCAGCAGGAGTGGTTGCTGAAGCGCAACTGCTCGCTGGCGCCCCGGCAGCTGGCGGCGATCTTCGGTGCACTGGCCACCGTGTCGCTGTCGATCGCGATGATGTTCGCGATGCAGGGTGCCTGGCTGGTCGTGCCGTTCGCCTGCATCGAGGTGCTTGCGCTCGGCGCGGCGTTCGTGGTGTACGCCCGACACGCGGCGGACTACGAGCGCATCGTGTTGTGCCGCGATTGCCTGCTGGTGGAGACCTGCAGGGGAGATCGGTTGCGGAGGGAGCAGTGCGCGCCGGCATGGACGCGGGTCGAGTACTCCGGTACACGGCGTGAATTGATCGGCCTGGTCGCGGCCGGGCGTCGGATCGACGTGGGACGGTTCGTCCCCGAGTCCGAGCGCCGCGACCTGGCGAGGCAGCTGCGCAGCGAGCTGCAGGGCATTCGAAGTTGATCTTTGGTGAGAGCATGGGACGGCACAAGACGAAACGCGGGGCGGGGATGGTTCGATCTGCAGTGGGCGCGGCGACGGCGCTGGTGGCCGGGGCGGCGTGGGCGGTCGGCGACATGCCCGGCGGTCCCGGGGTCAACCAGCTCAACCTGACCCCGGGGGTGACGCGGATCGCCGCGGACCAGTGGTGGATCCACAATTTCCTGCTGGTCGTCTGCGTCGCGATCTTCGTCGCGGTGTTCGGCGTGATGTTCTATTCGCTGTGGGCCCACCGGAAGTCGCGCGGCGCCAAGTCGGCCGACTTCCACGAGAGCACCGCCGTCGAGATCGCCTGGACGATCGTCCCGTTCATCATCGTGGTCGGTCTCGCCATCCCGGCCACGCGGATGGTGGTCGAGCAGAAGGACACCTCCCAGGCCGACCTGACCATCAAGGCCACCGGCTACCAGTGGAAGTGGGGGTACGAGTACCTCAAGGGCGAAGGCGCCGGCATCTCGATGCTCTCCACGCTGTCGACGCCGCAGGCGCAGATCGACGGCAAGGAGCCGAAGTCCGAGACCTACCTGCTGGAGGTCGACAACGCCCTCGTGGTGCCGGTCGGCCAGAAGATCCGGATGGTCGTCACCGCCAACGACGTGATCCACGCGTGGATGGTTCCGGCGTTCGGCGTCAAGCAGGACGCGATCCCCGGGTTCGTGCGCGACACCTGGTTCCGCGCCGAGAAGGTCGGTACGTACCGGGGCGCCTGCGCCGAGCTGTGCGGCAAGAACCACGCCTTCATGCCGATCGTCGTCGAGGTCAAGTCCCAGGAGGACTACAAGGTCTGGGCCGACGGCAAGAAGAAGGAGATGCTCGCGCTCGCCGACGACCCCACCAAGGAGTGGCAGGTCGCCGACCTGAACGACCGCGGTGCCAAGGTCTACGCCGCCAACTGCGTGGCCTGCCACCAGGCGACCGGCAAGGGCGTGGCCGGCGCGTTCCCGGCGCTCGAGGGCTCCAAGCTCGTGCTGGGCAAGCAGGAAGACCAGATCGCGCTGCTGCTCAACGGCAAGCAGGGCACGGCGATGGCGTCGTTCAAGCAGCTGTCCGACGTCGAACTGGCCGCGGTCGCGACCTACACGCGCAACGCGTGGGGCAACAAGCCCGAGGACACGGTCGTGCAGCCCAAGGACATCACGGCGGCGCGCAAATGACGCATGCCACCGCTGACGCAGTGAACTCAGGAATCGAGATCGGGAGCAGTCGATGAGCGCAGTTCTGGACCATCACGCCGGGCACGACGACCATGCCCACGACCATCCGACCGGATGGCGCCGCTGGCTCTATGCCACCAACCACAAGGACATCGGTACGCTGTACCTGTGGTTCTCGTTCGTCATGCTGCTGTCGGGCGGCGTGCTGGCGCTCACCATCCGCCTGGAGCTGTTCCAGCCGGGCCTGCAGTACGTGCAGCCCGAGTTCTTCAACCAGCTCACCACGCTGCACGGCCTGATCATGGTCTTCGGCGCGATCATGCCGGCGTTCGTGGGCTTCGCGAACTGGCAGGTCCCGCTGATGATCGGCGCGAGCGACATGGCCTTCGCGCGGATGAACAACTTCAGCTTCTGGCTGATGCCGCCGGCGGCGCTGCTGCTGGTGGGTTCGTTCTTCGTGCCGGGCGGCGCCACCGCCGCGGGCTGGACGCTGTACGCACCGCTGTCGGTCCAGATGGGCGTGGGCATGGACATGGCGATCTTCGCCATCCACATCCTGGGCGCCTCGTCGATCATGGGCTCCATCAACATCATCACGACGATCCTGAACATGCGGGCGCCGGGGATGACGCTGATGAAGATGCCGCTCTTCGTCTGGACCTGGCTGATCACCGCCTATCTGCTGATCGCCGTGATGCCGGTGCTCGCGGGCGCCATCACCATGGTGCTGACCGACCGCCACTTCGGCACGTCGTTCTTCAACGCGGCCGGCGGCGGCGATCCGGTGATGTACCAGCATATCTTCTGGTTCTTCGGGCACCCCGAGGTTTACATCATGATTCTGCCGGCGTTCGGTATTGTTTCGGCAATCATCCCGACGTTTGCCCG
>Ga0105105_10001332_pt1 | contig 10482 bp, 9 predicted proteins | sample PPLLaktember2015_4_FD_79108 | JGI IMG/M metagenome (GOLD analysis project Ga0105105, IMG submission 79108) | Freshwater sediment microbial communities from Prairie Pothole Lake near Jamestown, North Dakota, USA - PPLs Lake P8 Core (1) Depth... | ecosystem: Environmental > Aquatic > Freshwater >... | reverse complement strand
TTCAGCCTGCGGTACCCGCCATGCTTCGGAATGAGCGGTTCGTGGTCATTCATGGCCAACCTCAAAAATCGGTTCACTATCAGTCACTGTTTGTCCGTGTCCGTCCCGGTCTGTCCGCTGTTTCAGATCGCCGGTATGCATCTCGGATGATGATTCCGGCTCTGGCATGAAAAGGGCCTGGAGTATGACTGATAAAAAAAAAGTAATATACAGCTAACAGGCATTGTATTCCAATGAAACCTGTCCGATTATCCTGTTTCGGCGTGCCGGAGAAAACCGGGTTTCACCAAAGAAACACTTTGCTTATCAAAGAAGAATTCGCGAATATGTTAAAACAGGAACAAGCCTTCCCGGAGTGAAAGACCCGTAAGGGTTTTCCCGAAACCTGATTTTCTTTTTTTGTGAAAAACGACCCCGCAAGAGGACGCAGCAGCGCGACATTATGCGCCGCTCTCCCGAAACCACTCTTAAGGGCGATGCTGCTTCTGGCCGTCATAATGATGGTGTTCTCCTCCGCTTCACCGAAATGCGAGGCTGCAGAGCCTGCAACCGATAGTTCCACCGGCAGTTATCCCGAAACAAGCCGAAAAATAACCGTAACGCTCACGAAGCGAGCCGGCGGGGTGACCTACATGCAAAGCCGGGTCTATATTCAGGCCCCCCCTGGCGATGTGTGGAAGGTGCTCACCGACTACGATAACCTCAAGCGGTATATCCCCCGGATGACGAAAAGCTCTCTTGTCGAAGACAACGGAACCCGGAAGGTTGTCGCCCTGACCGGCGAAATCGGGCTCCTGCTGTTCAAAAAGACGATCCAGATGACCATGAATATGGTCGCCATCTATCCGCAAAGAGTCGATTTCGAAAAGATCTCCGGCGATTTCGACATCTACAGCGGCCACTGGATACTTGAAGCTCATCCCTCGGGGAAAGGCACCTGGCTGGACTATGTAGCAGAAATAAAGCCCTCGTTCCTTGCTCCGGGATTTATCTTCGACAGCATGCTGAAAAAGGATATCACCGAAGGGCTCGGGGTCATCCGTTCGGAAGCGGAACAGATAACCGCCCAGTAAACAGGAAAAACTTAAAGCTGGGGGATGGAGCCGGAGGAATTCTCATGCCTTGTTTCTGATTCCTTTCAGATAACCGTTCAGCAATGTGCCTGTCCGTTCCGGCATCTTACCGACAGGAACACGCAATTCTTCTCAAGTATCCCGGCTATACTGCCTACTGACTACCCTCTTTCCAGAAGCGCCCGAACGCCGAGATGGTAGCTCCGGGCGCCGAAACCGCTGATGACGCCGAGGCAGACTTCGGAGATCACCGAGGTGCGGCGGAACTCCTCGCGGGCATGGACGTTGGAGAGATGCACCTCCACAACCGGCAGCTTCACGGCGCTGATGGCGTCGCGCAGGGCAATGGAGTAGTGCGTGAGCGCCCCGGCGTTGAGCACCACTCCCCGGCAGACGCCGCCATCCTCGGCCTGGAAGATTTTTTCGATCAGGGCGCCTTCGTCTTCCGACTGGCAGAAGTCGAAGGCCACCTCTGCAAAGCTTTCGGCGAGTTCCCGGTTGATGTCGTCAAGCGTACGGGAACCGTACACCTCGGGCTCCCGCTTGCCGAGCCGCGAGAGGTTCGGGCCGTTGAGTACAAGAATCTGGCTGCTGCTCATAACCGTATCGGCTGAATTGAGTTGAAATCAGAACTATGCGGGAACACGGGCAAGGTTCCCCTCAAAGGATCAAAGGATGTACTGGCTCAGATCGCGGTCGGAAGCCACCGCCGAGAGCTTGTCGAGCACCATGGCCCTGTCGATCACCACCTTTTCGTCCGTGACGCTTTCGGGGATGTTGAACATCAGCTCCTCGAGCAGGTTGGTCATGATGGTGTGCAGCCTCCGGGCTCCGATGTTTTCGACGCTTTCGTTGACCTTGGCCGCGGTTTTGGCGATTTCCAGAATCGCTCCGTCGGTAAAGTCGAGATCCACTCCCTCGGTGCTGAGCAGCGCCTTGTACTGCTTGATGAGCGCGTTCTTCGGCTGGGTGAGGATTTTGTAGAAATCCTCCTCGGTGAGGCTTTTGAGTTCGACGCGGATGGGAAAACGGCCCTGCAGCTCGGGAATGAGGTCGGAGGGTTTGGCCACGTGAAAGGCGCCGGAAGCGATGAAGAGCACATGGTCGGTCTTGACGATGCCGTACTTGGTGGTGACGTTCGAGCCTTCGACGATGGGCAGAAGATCGCGCTGCACCCCTTCGCGGCTGACGTCGGGGCCCTTTCCGCTGCCGGTCCCGGTAGACGGGGCTGCGATCTTGTCGATTTCGTCGATGAAAACGATGCCCGACTGCTCGACCTTGTTGATGGCGTCCTTGATGACCGCGTCCATGTCGATGAGCTTCTGCACCTCCTCCTGTTCGAGAATCCTGCGGGCTTCGGCTATCGAAAGGCGGCGCTTCTTGCGCTTGCGGGGCAGGCCGCTCATGAGGTCCTGCATGATGTTGCCGATCTCCTCCATCTGGCCGAGCGGACCGAATATCTGCATCATCCCGCCGGGGTTCTCGCTGGCCGTATCCATTTCGATCTGCCGGTCTTCCATCCGGCCGCTGCGAAGCCGTTCGAGCATCTTCTCGCGGCTGCGCCGGTTAAGCGCCTCCGAAACGTCGTTCTCGTCGGCCGGAGCCATGGCGGTTCCCGGTTCGTCCTGTTCGGCATCCTCGTCGTCCTGCTCCTGCGCGCGAGAGGAGGGCGTCGGAGGCAATAGGATGTCGAGCAGTCGCTCCTCGACGAGCGCGGCGGCCTTCTCCTTCACCTCTTCGGATTTTTCGCTGCGCACCATGGCCACCGACTGGTCAACCAGGTCGCGGATCATCGACTCCACGTCGCGACCCACATAGCCGACTTCGGTGAATTTGGATGCCTCCACCTTCACGAAGGGAGCTTTGGCGAGTTTGGCGAGCCTGCGGGCGATTTCGGTCTTGCCGACGCCGGTAGGTCCGATCATGATGATGTTGTTCGGCATGATCTCCTCGCGGAGGTCGTCGCCGACATGCTGGCGGCGCAGCCGGTTGCGCAGGGCTATGGCCACGCTTTTCTTGGCATCTTTCTGCCCGATGATATATTTATCGAGAAGTTCTACAATCTGGTTGGGGGTCAGGTTGTGTGCGGCAATAGCACTTTTCCCCGCTGTGATTACAGCAGCTTCGGTGTCGCTGTGAATGGTCATTGCTGATGGTTGTGAATTCTGATGAAACGGCAAGGAACTCCGGGCATGGCTCAGAGCTCTTCAATAACAATATGATCGTTCGTATAGATACAGATATCGGCAGCAATCTTCAAACTTTCCTCGACGATATCGCGGGCCGGAAGCGAGGTGTGCTTGAGGAGCGAGCGGGCCGCGGCAAGCGCGTACATGCTGCCGCTGCCGATGGCCACGATGCTGTCTTCCGGTTCGATGACGTCGCCCGTTCCCGAAATGATGAGCGCCTTGTCCTGGCTGACCACGGCAAGCATGGCTTCGAGCCTGCGGAGGTACTTGTCGGTGCGCCAGTCCCGGGCCAGCTCGACGGCTGCCCGTTCGAGCCTGCCGCCGTATGCGTCGAGCTTTTCCTCGAAACGGTCGAGCAGGGTTACGGCATCGGCCGTGGCGCCGGCGAAACCGGTTATGATCCGGCCGTGGTAGAGGCTCCGTATCTTGCGTGTTGAGTGCTTGAGCACGGTATTGCCGAGCGTCATCTGTCCGTCGCTTCCGAGAGCCGCCTTGCCGTCGCGGATAACGCCGATCACCGTCGTTGAGCGTATCAAGGGCTTGGTTTCCTGACCCATAGTTGAAAACACCTGTTAAAATATTTTTTTTCTTAGCCTTGCAACTGGAATTTGCATTTGTTCGCGGTATTTTGCAACCGTTCTGCGGGCAATGTTGATGCCCTTTTCCCTGAGTATCCGGGTAATGACGTCGTCGCTCAGCGGCTGCAGGGACGCCTCCCCCTTCACCAGTTCGGCAATGTTCTGCCGGATGATCTTGCTCGACATGTCGTCGCCCTCGTCGGTGGAAATCGAGCTGCTGAAAAAGTATTTCAGTTCGAAAACCCCGAATCGGGTCTGCACGTATTTGCCGTTCACCGCGCGGCTGATGGTGGAAATATCCAGGCCGGTATCTCCGGCGATGGCTTTCATGCCGAGCGGCACCAGATGCTCCGGACCGGAGACGAAAAAGGCGTACTGCGCCTTCATGAGCGACTCGATAACCTTGAGGAGCGTCTGGCGGCGGATGGCCAGAGCCGCGGCGAAATCGTTGGCCCGCATGAGGTTGAAACGGATAAACTGCTTTTCGTCCTTCGGCGCCTTGCGGTTTTTGAGAATGCCCTGGTACTGTTCCGTCACCTTTATGGAGAGCGAGCTGCGGTCGTTGAGCACGGCGGTAAGCTCGCCGTTTTCGTAGGTCACGATGAAATCGGGCGTGATGTAGTGCCCCCCCTCGTCGTGAAAAACCTCGACGGGATGAGGATCGAGCGCGGTAATGAGCTGCATGGCCCCTTCGAGCAGCGTTCTGGAGATATCGAGTTTCTTGAGCAGTCGGTCGTAGCGTTTGTGCAGAAAATCGTCGTAAAACCCGACCAGGATACTGCAGGCCGCGCCGTAGGCGGCAGGCTCGCTTGAGGGTTCCCTGAGCTTCAGCTGCACCAGCAGCCGCTCCCGGAGATCCCGCACGCCGATGCCGGGAGGATCGAGAAAGCGGATTTTATGGAGGATCCGCTCCACCTCCTCCTCTTCGACCTCCAGACCGCTGCGTTCGAGACCAGAAAGAATGACATCGGTCTCCTCGGTAAGGTAGCCGTCCGGATCGAGATTGCCGAGAATTTCTATGGCGATGAGCACCTCCCGTTCGCCGACCCCCTCCTGCAGGGCGAGCTGACGGAGGAGCTGCTCGTCGAAACTGTCGTGCTGGATCGCCTGGAAAAACCGCTCCTGCGGCGCGTTCTCATGGATGAAGTTCAGCCGTCCGTCGGAACTCTCCTTTGCCGGAGAGGCCTGCAGGGGCTCCTTCAGGGAGCTTTTGCTGAAGCGCTCCAGGGAATCGAACATGTCGTCGTCCGAAGAGGCGTCGTCGTCGGTGGTGATGTCCCCCGCCGTATCCTTCTGCTCCCCGTCAAGTTCGAGCATGGGATTTTCCTGCAGCTCGTCGTATATCCTCTGTTCAAGGTTGAGAAGCGGAAGCTGGAGTAGCTGACTGCTCAGTATCTGCTGTGTCGACAAAAGAGCCTTCTGTCGCTGTTGTAGCTTGATTTCGGGCATCAGGATCTGGGAGAAAAATCATCGAATGCTTTGAGGCTGCTCACCCACTCGGTACCGTAAGCCGTTTCAAGTGCCTTACTGATATAATCCACAAGTCTTGTCCGGCGTTCCCCCCCGAGTTTTCTTGCCGAACGGCACATCTGGTGCTGCTCGTAAACCAGGTGATCGAGCCCGAATTTTCTGCGTACCCTCACCGGAAAGAGCCTGCAGGAGAGGGGCTTGTCGAAACCGGTGAGCCCGCTCCGGAAAGCCTCCTCGACGGCACAGAGGGTAATGCCGTCGCGCATGAAGGTATAGACGCACTCCCGCCCCTCGATGGTTCGGGTGTACTGCATGCCCCTGTAGACCTCCACTGCGCCGTGGCGACGCAGATAGCGGGCATTCCTTTCCGGCAGCATCCGTATCAGCTCTTCGGGCGCCGCTTCGAGCTGTGCGGCCTCCCCCGGAGCGAGCGGCGCGCCAAGCTCTCCCTCGACGCAGCATGCCCCCCTGCACTGCTGCAGGTCGCAGGCGAACTCCGCCTGCAGCACCTCACCGTCGATGAGCACATTGCCGATGGAAACAAGCGACATACCGGAACTGAAGTTGGTGAACAAAAAAAACCGCCCGCTTTTCAAAAAAAATGAATGTCAGGGGAAGCAAATCTAAGAAACTTTAGGCGAGTTCTAAAACCCGCAACCGGGAGAAGCCGCCCTCAGACGGGGCAAAGCTCCTCTTTTCCCTGAAATGCCCTCAGCTCTTCGAGCTTCCGGAAGGCCGCCCCGGAGGCAAGCGCATGGCGCGCCATACCGGCGGCACTCCTGTAGTCCGGGGCCATGCCGGCGATGTAGAGCGCCGCGGCGGCGTTCATGCAGAAAAAATCAGCGGCAGCTCCCCCGTTCCTTCCCTGAAGCACATCGAGCACCACGGCGGCATTCTCCCGGGCGCTCGCCCGGCTTGCTATGGAACTGAATGGCACCCGCATCATGCCGAAATCTTCCGGCGTTACCTCATAAACCGAAACGCTGCCCCGGCGCAGCTCGACAACCCTGGTGGGGCCGGAAAGCGAATATTCGTCGATGCCGCACTCCGGCGCCATACCCTCGACCATGCCGTAGGGGGCCACAACCGCCTCCATCCCGATCTCCTTCTGTATGGCGATCATCCGGTCGCAGACAGCCGGAGCGTAAGCGCCGATAACCGCGCAGTTGTTTTCCGGACAGGGCCTGGTAAGCGGACCGAGTATGTTGAAGGCGGTGGTGAAACGCATGCTCCTGATGAGGCGCGACCAGCCCGATTTCAGGAAAGCCTCCCCGGGCAGGTAGCAGATGCCCGCTTCCCTGAGCGCCTGTGCGGCGCGCTGGAGCGGCAGGTCGAGATCGATGCCGAGGCATTCGAAAACATCCGAAGCGCCCGAAACGCCGCTCACCAGACGGGCGCCTTTCTTGGCCATCCTGAGGCCGCAGGCCGCGGCGATCAGCGAGGCGGGAGTCGAACAGTTCAGGGTTTTCATGGGGTCCGAACCGGTGCCGACGATATCGCAGACCGGCCCCGCTGCCTCTACGGAAATTTTGGCCGTATCGTAGAGGTCGAGCGCGTCCCACGCCCCCGAAAGCTCCTCGACGGTGGGAGTGCGCATGAAGTGGGCCAGAAGAAAGGCTCCCTGCTGCAGTTCGGGCTGGAGGTCGAGAATGACCTGCCGGTAGGCCTCTCTGGACTCACTGCGGCTCATGACGTGGCCTGAGGCAATCGAGGAGATCAGTTTTCCGAACCGGCGAAGCTCTGTTTCGTGTGTCATGTATTTACAGTCAGAATGCAACAACCATTTTAAAATGTCCTCCTCCGATCACCTCCGGCATGGCGGCCGCAAGCTCTTCGAGACGGAGCTTCCGGGAGACCACAAAACCCAGATCGCCGGAAAAGGCGTCGAGCAGCGAGAGCGCCGCCGCCATCGAGCTGCGGGTACATCCGTAAGAGCCCAGAAGCTGCAGTTCCCGGTAATGCAGTGCGGCAAGGAGCGCCGGTGCGGTTTCGGGAATATCCTGAAGCGCGCTGAAAAGGCAGTAGCGTCCGCCCGGGCGAAGTATACGGAGCCCCTCGAAGGTGGCGGGCGCAGGCGAGGCATTGAAGGCGGCGTCGAAACTGCCGCAGAGGGAGGAAGGATCCCAGGCACTGCCTACGCCAAAGCGCGCCCTGAAAATGCGGCTCTTGCGGAGTTTTTCACGGTCGGGCTCGACAAGCACGGCAAGGGCGCCCCGATCTCCGGCTCCGAGCGCAAGAAAAAGACCAAGCGTGCCCCCTCCGTAGATCACCACCCGCTCGCCGGCGCGGACACCGGCCCGGTCGAGAGCGTGCAGGGCGCATCCGAGCGGTTCGGCAAGCGCGGCGAGCTCCATCGAAAGCGTTGCGGGAACCGGAAGCAGGCTCGAAACGGGCACGGCCAGATACTCCGCGAACCCGCCGTCGTGATGAAATCCGAGAATCCGCATGGAAGAACAGAGATTCTCCCGCCCTTCGATACAGAAACTGCAGTTGCCGCATGCGCGGCCCGGCCACAGCGCAACCCGCTCGCTCCCCCGGTAGCCTGAAATTTCGTGGCCGAGTATGCGCGGCATAACAAGGTCGCGATGGCCGCTCCGCCACATCTTCGCATCGGTACGGCAGACCGAGCAGCAGGCGACACGCACCTGCGCCTCCCCTTCGTCCGGCTCCGGATCGTTGCGTTCACACAACTCGAGCTTCAGCCTGTCCCTGAGTACGAGAGCCTTCATCCTCCTCTGTAAAACCTGTTTTCAGCGTTAATCAGCAAAAGCTTTATAAATACACAGATCCGGCCTCTTCTGCAAGCTTCCGCCGGAAGGGAAAAACAGGTTTCAGCAAAAGCCGGAGAAAGCATATCTTTCCTTCTTTGCACTCCCGATACATTTTTTTTCAACCCTATCTTACCAGGCCAGAGCATCATGCTGATTATTGACGGAAAAAAGGTCTCCAGCGACCTGAAAAACGAACTGAAAGTCCGCGTCGATTTGCACCGGACAGCAACCGGAAAGGTTCCGGGACTGACCGTTATCATTGTCGGAGAGGACCCGGCTTCGCAGGTCTATGTGCGCAACAAGGCGAAGTCCTGCAAGGAGACCGGCATGCATTCCACGGTGCTGGAGATGCCGGCGTCAACCACTCAGGAGGTGCTGCTCGGCGCCATAAAAGAGCTGAACGAAGACCCCGACGTGCACGGCATTCTCGTACAGCAGCCCCTGCCGAAGCAGATCGACGAGTTCGCCGTGACGCTTGCCATCGATCCGGCAAAGGATGTGGACGGCTTCCATCCGGAAAATCTCGGACGGCTGGTCATGGGCCATCTCGACAAGTGCTTCGTGAGCTGCACCCCCTACGGCATACTCGAACTGCTGGGCCGCTACAACATCGAAACGAAAGGCAAGCACTGCGTCGTGGTCGGCCGCAGCAACATTGTCGGAAAACCGATGGCCAATCTCATGCTGCAGAAACTCGACGCGACGAACTGCACCGTCACCATCTGCCATTCGGCCACCAGGGACATCCCCTCCTACACCCGGCAGGCCGACATCCTCATCGCGGCCATCGGCAAGGCCGGTTTCATTACCGCCGACATGGTCAAGCCAGGCGCGGTGGTGATCGACGTGGGCATCAACCGGATCGACGACCCGTCGGCAAAGAGCGGCAGCCGTCTGGTGGGTGATGTTGATTACGAAGGCGTTTCGGCATTCGCTTCGGCCATGACCCCCGTGCCGGGAGGCGTCGGACCGATGACCATCGCCATGCTGCTGAAAAACACCCTGCAGTCGTTCGAACGGGCCAACAGCCTGCAGTAGCGGCGCCATGGCAAAAAGCGCCGTCCGATATATCTGCAGCAACTGCGGTGCGGTTTCCCTGAAATACCAGGGAAAGTGCTTCGAGTGCCAGAGCTGGGGAACCCTCGCGGAATCGAGAGTGGAGCCCGAAGAGAGTGGCCGCGGACGGCGCCCTTCGGGCGGTGCGGCTCCCCGGACCCAGAAACTGCTCGATGTCGAGCCCTCGGAGTTCCGGAGGCACATGACCGGCATAGGGGAACTCGACCGGGTGCTCGGCGGCGGACTCATGCAGGCTTCGGCGGTGCTGGTGGGCGGAGAACCGGGCATCGGCAAATCGACCCTCATGCTGCAGCTTGCTCCCCGCATGGCTCCGGCAAAGGTGCTCTACATTTCCGGCGAGGAGTCGCCGAACCAGATACGCGAAAGGGCCAAACGGCTCTCCATCAACGCGGAAAACCTCCTGCTGCTTCCCGAAGTGAATCTGGAGCGTATCATTGCCGCCATAGAGCACGAAAAGCCTGCCCTGGTGATCGTCGATTCCATCCAGACCGTCCATTCGGAGGAGTACCAGAGCTCCGCCGGCACCATCACCCAGATCAGGGAGTGTGCGGCCATGCTGATCCGCAAGGCCAAGCAGCTCAACGTGATCCTCATGATCATCGGCCACATCACCAAGGAGGGCGCGCTCGCCGGCCCGAAGGCGCTCGAGCATATGGTCGATACGGTGCTGCAGTTCGAAGGGGAGGGCTACCAGCGCTACCGGATCATCCGGTCGGTGAAGAACCGCTTCGGCTCGACCAACGAGATCGGGGTTTTCCGCATGGAGGAGAACGGTCTGGAGGAGGTTGCCAACCCTTCCGAATTCTTTATTTCCGGAAGGATGAGCGACGTTCCGGGCAACTCCATCCTGGCCGGCATAGAGGGATCGAGGGCGCTTCTGGTGGAGGTGCAGGCGCTGGTCTCGAAAACCGGCTACGCCATGCCGCAGCGCATCAGCACCGGCTTCGACCTGAAACGCATGTCGATCATTCTTGCCGTGCTTGAAAAACGGCTCGGCATGCAGACCTGGGGACAGGATGTATTCGTAAAAATAACCGGCGGCCTGAAACTCGTCGAACCGGCGGCCGATCTGGCCGTCGCCGCGGCCATCGCCTCGGGGCTTGCCAACCTGCCGGTTGAGGCCTCGACGGTCTGCTGCGGCGAAATAGGCCTTTCCGGCGAGCTCAGGGCCGTCAGCGACAGCGAACGCCGCATCCGCGAAGCCGCGCATCTCGGGTTCCGGCGCATCGTGCTTCCCGAAGCCAACACCCGCGAACTGAAACCCTCGCTGAAAAAGCTTGACATCGCCATAACCGGCAGCAGGACCCTTCAGGATGCGCTCTCC
>Ga0105105_10001331_pt1 | contig 10483 bp, 9 predicted proteins | sample PPLLaktember2015_4_FD_79108 | JGI IMG/M metagenome (GOLD analysis project Ga0105105, IMG submission 79108) | Freshwater sediment microbial communities from Prairie Pothole Lake near Jamestown, North Dakota, USA - PPLs Lake P8 Core (1) Depth... | ecosystem: Environmental > Aquatic > Freshwater >... | reverse complement strand
CTGTCGCACGACCTGGTTGACGGCCGAGTGCCCGGCGCTGCGATTGATCGCAATCGGCTTGTAGGTGCTGACCGCCCAGCCGATGACCGGGATCCAGATGACCTCCCGCTTCAGCAGCCAGGATGCGGTCGGCACGACGAACATCTGCGCCATCGTTTCCCAGGCCGACGAGTGCTTCCACAGCGAGATGAACGGCTCGTTCGGCAGGTTTTCCTCGCCTTCGACGACGTACCGCAGTCCGCAGATCGGGCCGGCCAGCCAGGTCAGGAACCGGCCCCAGGCACGCGGGATCACGTAGCGCTGCTCGATGGTCAGCGGCAGCAGCGCCGAAACGAGCACGATCACGCCAAACACGAGCGTGACCAGGAACAGCAGCGTCGTGTAGAGCAACGATCTCAGCAGGATCATCGGGGCGGGCCGTTTCAGCCTGGCAGGCGCGAAAGATCCGCGGCGTGCATGAAGAGTCCCTGCAGGCGTCTCAACAGTGCCAATCGATTCCCCCGCAGCGTCGCGTCGTCGGCCATCACCATCACGGAATCGAAGAAGTCGTCGACGGCCTTGCGCAGCACGGCCAGCGACTTGAGCGCCGACGTGTACTCGCGCGCTGCGAACCTGGGTTCCACCTGGCGCGCGATCGCCTCGATCTGCTCGCCGAGGATCTGCTCGGCCGGATCGATCAACAGACCCGGGTCGAACTGATCGCGAACGGGTTCCGTCGACTTGCGCAGGATGTTGGCGATGCGCTTGTTGGCCGCGGCGAGGCTCTGCGCGTCGGGCAGCTGCAGGAATTCCACCAGGGCCCTCAGGCGTGCGTCGAAATCGAGTGGCGAGGCCGGCCGCGTGGCGAGCACCGCGTCGAACATCTCCGCCGTGACCTCGAACCCGGCGCCACCCTCGACGTAGTAGGCGCGCAGGCGTTCGATGATGTAGTCATAGACGTCCCGCGCGCAGTTCTCCGGCGCAGCGAACGGCAGTGCTGCGACCGCCTGGCCGATCAATTGCTGCAGGTCGAGCTCGAGCCGGCGCTCGATCGTCGTGCGCAGCAATCCGAGAGCAGCGCGGCGCAGCCCGAACGGATCGCGCGTGCCCGTCGGCTTCTGCCCGGTCGCGTAGATGCCCGTGATCGTGTCGAGCTTGTCGGCGATCGAGACGGCCATGCCGCTGCGCGTCGCCGGGAGCTCGTCGCCGGCAAAGCGCGGCAGGTACTGTTCGCGAATCGCCTCGCAGACCTCGGCGTGCTCGCCGTCGTGCTGCGCGTAGTAGCGGCCCATGAGCCCCTGCAGCTCGGGAAACTCGCCGACCATCGCGCTGATCAGGTCGCACTTGGCGAGCTCGGCGGCGCGATCCGCCAGCCGGGGGTCGCCGCCGATCGAGCTGGCCACCGATTGCGCGAGCTTGCGTATCCGCTCGGACTTGTCGTGGATTGAACCGAGCTGGGTCTGGAACGTCACGCGACGCAGGCCTTCCGCACGCGAATCGAGCCGCTGTTGCCGGTCCGAGGACCAGAAGAAGGCAGCGTCGCTCAGGCGCGGGCGCACGACACGCTCGTTGCCTGCGATGACCTGCGCCGGGTCCGAGCTTTCGATGTTCGCCACGGTGATGAACCACGGCATCAGCGCCCCCTGTGAATCACGCACCGGGAAGTAGCGCTGGTGGTCCTGCATGGTCGCGATCAGCACTTCCGGCGGCAGTTCCAGGAACCGCGCGTCGAAACGCCCGGCGAGCGGGACCGGCCATTCGACGAGCGCGGTCACCTCGTCGAGCAGCGCGTCGGCAATCACGGCGTGGCCGCCAAGCCGCGCGGCTGCCGCCGTGACGCCTTGCCGAATCGTCTCGCGGCGCTCGTGGATGTCGGCCAGCACGCGGCCGCGCTTGTGCAGCGTCGCCACGTAGGAAGCAGGCGTGGAAATCCGCAGCGCCTGCGGCGCCATGAATCGGTGGCCATAGGTCACATTCGACGACGGGACGCCGAAAATCTCGCAAGGGAGCGTCTCCTTGCCGAAGAGCATCAGCAGCCAGTGCACGGGCCGCACGAACTGCGCCTCGCCCGCGCCCCAGCGCATGCGGCGGGCGATCGGCAGCGCGTCGAGCGCCGCCTGGACGATGGCGGGCAACAGGCTCGCCGTATACGCGCCGGCTTCGGTGCCGCGGTGCACGAGCCAGACGCCCTTTGGCGTTTCGAGCTGCTTGAGCTCGCTCACCTCGACGCCGCAGCTCTTCGCGAAGGCGGCGGCAGCCTGTGTCGGCGCGCCCTGCGCGTCGAACGCCGCCTTGAGCGGCGGACCGCGGCGCTCGATCGCGCGATCCGGCTGCCGCTCGGCGAGCCGCCGGACACGGACCGCGAGCCGGCGCGGCGTCGCAAATCGCTCGACCGTGCGATGTTCCAGCCCGGCGTTGGTGAGGCCCTTGGCGATGCCATCGGCGAAAGCGGTGGCCAGCGTCAGCAGCGATTTCGGCGGCAGCTCTTCGGTGCCGATCTCGACCAGGAAATCGCGGTGAGCGGCGGTCACGACACCACCTCGGAAAAGGAGGGTGTCACCGGCAGCATCGGGAAGCCGAGCGCCTCACGACTCGCGTAGTACGCCTCGGCGACGCCGCGGGCCAGCGTGCGTACGCGCAGGATGAACCGCTGCCGCTCGGTGACCGAGATCGCCTTGCGCGCGTCGAGCAGGTTGAACGTGTGCGAGGATTTCAGCATCCGCTCGTAGGCGGGCAGCGGCAGCTTCGCCTCGAGCAGCCGCAGGCACTCCTTCTCCTGCGCGTCGAACTGCCGGAACAATTCGTCGACATCCGCATACTCGAAGTTGTACTTCGACTGCTCGACCTCGTTCTGGTGATAGACGTCGCCGTAGGTCATGCGCCCCAGCGGCCCGTCCGTCCAGACCAGGTCGAACACGCTCTCGACGCCCTGCAGGTACATGGCCAGCCGCTCGAGGCCGTAGGTGATCTCGGCCATGACCGGCCGGCAGTCGAGGCCGCCGACCTGCTGGAAGTAGGTGAACTGCGTGACTTCCATGCCGTTCAGCCAGATCTCCCAGCCGAGGCCCCAGGCGCCCAGTGTCGGCGACTCCCAGTTGTCCTCGACGAGGCGGATGTCGTGCACCCGTGGATCGATGCCGACCGCGCGTAGCGAGTCGAGGTACAGGTCGATGATGTCCACCGGCGACGGCTTGATCACGACCTGGTACTGGTAGTAGTGCTGCAGCCGGAACGGGTTGTCGCCGTAGCGCCCGTCGGTCGGCCGGCGCGACGGCTGCACGTAGGCGGCGCTCCACGGCTCGGGTCCGAGCGCCCGCAGGAACGTGGCGGTGTGGAACGTGCCCGCGCCCATCTCCATGTCGTAGGGCTGCAGGATTGCGCAGCCGCGACTGGCCCAGTAGCCCTGCAGGGTCAGGAGCAGGTCCTGGAACGTTCGGGGGGGCGTTGCCGCCTTCTTGGCCATCGTTGAACCGCCGCGGATGAGTCGCTGCAAGGCGGCGCAGTATAGCGAACGGGCTTAGTTTCGCGGTTTGAGCAGCGGATTGACCACGCGCAGCGCCGGAAAGCGACTGAAGTCCCGGTCCGCGGACCAGAGCTCGGTCACCCCGTGCTGGAGACAGAGCGCGGCGATTCGCGCGTCGTGAACGCGGCCACCCTGTATCTGGCCTCGCTCGATGAGCGGGCGCAAGTGGTTCCAGTAGCCGGGCACCTCACCTATGGTCACCAGCCCAGGCGCCTCCCGCCAGCACTCCACCTGCTGCAACGCGTCCGCAACTGGAGTCGGTGGATCGAAGATCCGCGGATGAGTCGCAATGGCGAGAAACTCATGGACGCAGGGCCATGGGATCGCCCACGCTGCAGGCGACTCTGCCAGCGTTGCGAGGCATGCGTCGGCAGGTTCGTGCCAAGGCGAGTCGCCCCGATGCGCATACAGCAGGATGTTGGTGTCGACGGCAATCATCCGCCGCGCCCTTCGTAGGAGAGGTCGCGAATCCGCTCCCAGCCGGCCTCGGCAGCCTCGGGTCGCAGTCCGTTGCCGGAAAACGTGTGACGGCGCAGCTGGAATGGGGCGCGCCGGGTGCCGGATTGCGATTGCAGGTAACTTCGCAGCGCCGCCTCGAAGACGCCTCGCAGCGTGGTCCCCTGGCGAGCCGCGACGTCCCTGGCCGCCTGCAGCAGCGTGTCGTTCAGTTCAATGGTTGTTTTCATATGGGTACCCATACTAATCTGACCGTATACCCATAAAAGCTTGGCGTGATGGCCACGATTGGTCAATCGGCATTTGAAGCCGGTTCGTGGAGAATCAGCAGCCCGGCATAACCGAGTCCCATGCTTCATGCGCGCAACTCAGGATCCAATCGAGCGCTTCCTGACCTCACCGGCCTACGGTGTCGTCGGAGCCTCGCCCCGCCGCCACAAGTACGGCAACAAGGTGCTGCGCTGCTACCAGCAGGCGGGCCGGCGGGCGATCCCGGTGAATCCGCGGGAGACGGAGATCGAGGGAGTCGCGTGCGTGGCGAGCGTGCTCGACTTGCCCGACGAGGTGAAAAGCCTCTCGATCATCACGCCGCCGGCGGTGACCGAGCGGGTGGTGGAGGAGGCGATCCGCAAGGGCATCGAGCATGTCTGGATGCAGCCGGGCGCGGAAAGCGAGCGGGCGGTGGCGGACTGTGAAGCGGCCGGGATCAACGTCATTGCGGACGGAAGCTGCGTGCTGGTCGTACTCGGTTACCACGAGCGCGGCCGATGAAGGCGCGGGAAGATATTAGAAAAAACGAACAGTAAGAACAAATGATCTTCTCTGATGACAGTATTGTTAATTTGAATAGCGTAATGTAGTCGGCCGTCGTGCGCCGTGTTCAGCGGTCGGCACTACCGTCGGAGTCGATTCCCTCAGCGGGACCCGAGCCGCCCATTCCACCACCGCCGCCGGCGCCGCCGCCTCCGCGCCCGCCGCCGGCCTCACCGCCCTTGCCGCCGCGGGAGCCCGCCGGCGTCGGGCGCAGGGGGCCCTGCTTCGGGATGACGACCTCCATCGGCACGGGTTCGAGATCGAGGACCACGCGTATGAACGTGCGAAGCGAAACGACGATCTCGGAGGTCTCAACCGCGCGGCCGGCGGCAAGGTCGCTCGCCGCCCTGGCGGCCAACCGCACCTGCTCCTCGGTACCGAGCAGGATGATGTCCGACAGCGCAGCCTCCACTGCGTCGCGAACCCGTCGCCGCCGCTCGCTGCCCGGCAGATCGGCTTCGGTCGGCACGTTGTCCTCCGATGCCCGGAGTCGCAGGTCGCGCAGGTGACTCGGATCCACCGCAAGGTCGCCGGTGAACGAACCACCGAGCGTCTTGTAGGCAGCGATGAGGGTTCGCAGCCGCTCGTTGATCTGGCGGTTCTCACGCTCACGGCGCTGCTGGACCGTCTGCATGACGAGCAGGCGGATCCCGACGATGACCAGCGTCACGAAGGACAGGCCGAGCAGTGTCGAGAGCACGGCCTGCCACGAACTGAAATCGAAGCCATTGAGCACGGGAGACCCTCAGGATGGGGGAGGCACGGCGGCGACGCTCAGACGTACGGGCGGTATTTCTCCAGATAGCGCACCGGCTTCGACAGCGCGTCGCGCCGGAAAGGGTCGCCCAGCTCCTGCGTGACCATCATCTCGAGCACGGTACACGTCCCGTCTGCCTGGGCGCGGACGGCCGCCTGCAGCGCCGGTCCCACGTCGGCGAGCCGTTCGACCGTCACCCCGGCACAACCGAAGGCCTGGGCCACCTTCGCCCAGCTCGGGCTCTCGAGGTTCACGCCCTGGAAGCGGCGCGTGTAGAAGTCCACGTGGTTCTTTTTCTCCGCGCCCCACTGGCCGTTGTTGAACACGATCACGGTCACGCCGATCTTCTCGCGCACGCAGGTCAGCAGCTCGTTCAGGCTGATGCCCCAAGCGCCGTCGCCGACATAGGCAATGGCCGGCCGGTCTGGCGCAGCCACCTTGGCGCCGCAGGCGACCGGGAACGCATAGCCGCAGTTGCCGAAGCTCATCGCCGCGAACATCGAGCGCGGCTCCTCGAAGCGCAGGTAGGAATTCGACACCGAGCAGATGTTGCCGATGTCGGTCGAGACCATGGCGCGGGGCGGCAGGGCCTTCTCGAGCTCGCGCAGCATCTGCCGCGGGTGCATGTACGGCGAGTCCTTGGCGACCTCGAGCGAGTATGGGTCCTGCTCGTGGGTCCACGCGTCGAGCTCCTGCTCCCAGGCGTCTTTCGCGGCGGCGATCGTCGCCCGGCGCTCGGCACGATTTGCGGCGCAGGCAAGCTCGCGGCCCGCCAGCCGCTCCATGAGCGCTGCGGCCGCGGACCGGGCATCGCCGTTGATGCCGACGCTGATGCTCTTCACGAGGCCGAGCACGCGGGGATCGACGTCGACCTGGATGATCTTCGCGCTGGCAGGCCAGTATTCCATGCCGTACTGCGGCAGCGTGCCGAACGGCCCGAGGCGCGTGCCGAGCGCGAGCACGACGTCCGCCTGCGCGATCAGCTTCATCGCCGCCTTGGAGCCCTGGTAGCCGAGCGGGCCGCACCACAGCGGATGCGAGGCCGGGAACGAATCATTGTGCAGGTAGCTGTTCGCGACCGGTGCGTGCAGCAATTCGGCGAGCGAGATGGCCTCCGCCGTGCCGCCCGCCAGGGTCACGCCACCGCCCGCGACGATGACGGGAAACCTCGCCTGCGCGAGCAGTGCGGCCGCCGCGTCGAGTGCGGCCATGTCACCGGGTCCCCGGCCGATCCGCATCGGCGGGCTGATCGCAGCCTGGATATCGCCGTAGAAGTAGTCGCGCGGGATGTTGAGCTGCGTCGGCCCCAACTCGAGCATCGCGCGGTCGAAACAGCGCCCGGCGATCTCGGCCATGCGCTTCGGGTTGTTGACGTGGCCCTGGTACCTGGTGATCTTCGAGAAGATCGGCAGCTGCTCGGTCTCCTGGAAGCCACCGAGGCCCATCGTCATCGAGCCCGTCTCGGGCGTGATGAACACCACCGGCGAGTGCGCCCAATACGCGGCCGCGATCGCCGTGACGAAATTGGTGACGCCCGGTCCGTTCTGTGCGATGCAGACGCCATGGCGACCCGACGCGCGTGCATAGCCGTCCGCCATGTGGGCTGCGCCTTGCTCGTGCGCCACCGGGATGAAGCGAATGCCCGCCGCCGGGAAGATGTCGAGCGCGTCCATGTAGGCCGACCCGACGATGCCGAAGACTTCGGTTACGCCGTTGGCGGCCAGGGTCTCGACCAGGGCTTCGGAAGGTGTCATGCGTTGCAGAGTGGGAGCGGTCACGGCGGGCCTCCATTGAACTGCGACAAGATAGTCCTTCGAGCCGCTGCCAGTATCAGGAGCTGCCGAAACGGCCGCGGCCGGCGAGGCCCACTGTCGTGAACCCGGCCGGCCGCGTCATCGAACGATTCGCGGTCGCTGCGTGCGCCGCTCAGGCCGCCGGTTCCTCCGGCGGCACGATCGCCGTCCACGAGCTGTCCGGATCGAAGCTCTGGATCGCCTCGACGGCCGTTGCGGTGTCCTCGCCCAGGTCCTTCTGGAAGACGATACCGTCCTGGTTGACGATGAAGGTCTGCACGCCGCTCGAGCCGTAGTCTGCAGGCCAGGCGACCAGCGCAAAGCCTTCGGTCAGCAGCCCGTCCTTGAAATAGTCGCGGGCACCACCGTTCGCGTTCTCGCCCTGGGCATAGAGCATCCGATAGTAGTAGCCGTGGTACGGGACGCGTTCGTTGCCCTCTGCCCCGCGGTATCCCTCCGCCGCGGCTGCGGCGACGAACGGACCCGCCGGGCTCGCCGGCTCGCCTTCCTCGGTGGGCCAATACAGCCCGTTCTGCAGGCCCTGGTCACTGACGAGCTTCAGTGCGTAGATGCCGGCCGGGTCGCCGTCGCGACCCTCGGCGGCGTACTCGAGCTGCGCGTTCACGAAGCCGCGACTCACGTCGATCGCGCCGAGTTCATTGCCGCCGACGCGGCGGTAGATCATCTCGTCGATGCCCGCCTCGCCGTCGAACTGCCAGCGGCCGTCGCGCTTGACGATCGGCACCGGCATCGGCCACTCGTCATCTCCAGTCACCAGCACCTTGCGGTCGGGACCGTCGTCGGTCAACGAGTGCTTGGTCTCGTAGGCCACCAGGAACGCGGCGCGATCGCTCGCATCCTGGACCGCATCACCCGAATTCAGCAGCTCGTCGCTGCCGGGCCCGAGCATGGCCTGCAGGGCGGCCAGGTCGTCCTTCTGCATCGCTGCAACCAGCGCGCTCACCGCATCTTCTGGCGACTTGAATGTTCCGTCCTGTGCAGCCTGCTTCGCACAGCCAGCCGTGATCAACAGTCCGAGCAGAATGGCAACGGCGCTCAGCCGCGGCGCACGCAGAATGTTTGTCGTGTTCATCAGTGTTGCTCCGTGCGGTCAGCGCTGTTTCTTCTTGGCACCGCCGCCGCCGGCACCCTTGCTGCGGGCACCCTGCGGCAGGCTCTGCTTGCCACGCTGGCTCGCAGCGCGGTCCTTGCTGCCGCCCTTCCCGCCGGACATTGCCGTGCCGTGGTTCCCGCCCGATGGTGCTGGTCGCGTCGTCTGCATCGGCTTCGCGCCTGGCGGCCGATCAGCAGGCTGCGGCCGTGCTGCGGGCTTCTGGTCGACCACCGGCTTGGCATAGCCACGATCGCCCGCGGCCTTGTTCGGTTTCGGCAGGTCCTTCGTGGCCGGACCCGGACGCGGCACGTCGCGTGTCTGTGGCTGCGCGCGGTCGGGCTTGGCGCCGGCATAGCTGCCCTGAACCTTGGGCGGTGCCTTGGTCTTCGGCACGTCGCGGGTGCCGGGTCGCGCTTGTGCAGGCTTGGAGTAGCCAGGCTGCGCGTTCGCGATTCGATCCTTCGCGTCCTGCTTGTTGCCAGGCTTCGCGCCTGCGTAGCCGCTCTGGCCTTTCCAGTTGGCGGCGGTCGCATTCGGCGACGGTCGCTTTACGTCGGCTGGCATCGCGCGCGGCTGCCGCTTGTTCAACTCATTGAGCTCGGGGCGGTTGGGGCGTGCGGCCGAGATCGGGCTGGCCGCCTTATTGTCGCGCTGGTATCCGTTCGCTCCTGGACGCTTTTTGTCATAGCGATCCCAGTAGCCGTTGCCGCCGCCAGGGCGATTGCCACCCGTGTTGATGACGATGTTGCCGTTGTTCTGGAACCCGCTGTTGTAGTTCGGCGGACGGTTATAGCCGCTGCTGGGGTAATACCCGCCGCCGTACGACGGCCGGTACGGGTAGGGCGGGTAGTAAGGCATGCCGCCGTAACCGTAGTTCGGGTAGTAGTAGTCGTACTTGTTCTTGTGATGGTCGTCGTCATCGAAGAGCTCGTTGACGAGGATGCCCGCGCCGAATGCAAGCACGCCGGTCGTGATCATCGCGCCGGTCGAGTGGCCGCTCTTTTCTTCAGTGACTGCCGTCGTCGTCGCGGCCGGCACCGGCGCATAGGCTGTCACCGGGTCGTATTGAGGCACGTAAACGACCTCGGGCTGCGCCGGCTTCAGCACGACGACTTCCTGTCCCTCCTGCTGCTGAGTCTCGACCGTCATCTGCTCGGTCGACTGCAGGTTGCCGACGTCCTTCGCTTGCCTGCGCAGCCGCTGCACGGCATCGAGCACGCCGGGCTGGTCGGCAACGAAGGCTTCGCCGAGCTCGGTCGTCCAGCCGAGCTCGAGGCACATCATGTCGACGGTTTCGGGAAACTGGACCAGCGCGCGGACCGGTGGCGTGAATCCTGCGGCAGCGGCCGCGTCATCGAGCGCGCCGCCCTTGAGCCCCGTGTTCTGCAGCAGCCAATTACCCGCATCGAGCACTTCCTGGGGGTTGGTCGATGCGATCAACAATTGCGACAGCACCGGATCCGGGTACAGCGCGACGGGTGCAAGCAGTTCTTCCAGCGCTTCCGGCGACCAGGTCTGTGTGACCTGGTCGGCCGTGACCGGTGCCGCTGGCGGTGCGGCCGATGGAGTCGCATCGGTGGATGCAGGTGCGGCGGGAGCCGGAGCCTGGGCCGGAGCCGGCTCTTTCGAGCCACAGGCGGAGATGGACGTCAGGGCGCCGAGGACGACGCAGAACGCGAGCGAACGTAGATCCGCAGCGGGGCGCTGCATGTGAGAACTCCCCCCGCGGCGAGCGCGGGACAGCATCCATACCGAAATGCCGACGACCCTGCCCCGCAATACGACGGATGCAGAAACCCCGACACTCTTCCACGCCCCGCCGCGAATCTAGCATGGCGCCCCGCGGCGAGCGACGTGACTTGAGTCTTCAGCGGCTGGTGCCACGCGTCAGGGAGCAGCGAGCTGCCGCAAACCGCGCCTGCACCGAATCGCACCATTTTGAGTCGCAACGCACCATTGTAGGGCATGAATCAGACTTCGATGGCCCGCTTCGGTCGGCATTTCCGCATAGTTGCGCCATCGAGGTGCGCTGGCATACTAAGTGCATT
>Ga0105105_10001330_pt1 | contig 10485 bp, 11 predicted proteins | sample PPLLaktember2015_4_FD_79108 | JGI IMG/M metagenome (GOLD analysis project Ga0105105, IMG submission 79108) | Freshwater sediment microbial communities from Prairie Pothole Lake near Jamestown, North Dakota, USA - PPLs Lake P8 Core (1) Depth... | ecosystem: Environmental > Aquatic > Freshwater >... | reverse complement strand
TCCGCCTCACGGCGGGATTGCTTTCGGTTTCGACCGCCTGGTGATGCTGCTCTGCGGGGAAGCCTCGATCCGCGACGTGATCGCCTTCCCCAAGACTCAGAAGGCTGCCTGCCTGCTCACCAACGCGCCCTCGGCGCCGACCAAGGTCCAGCTGGACGAGCTTTATCTTAAGGTGAGTCCGCTGGCGCAGTCGTGACGGCGCGGGGGTTGGATGCGTCTCACGCCGGCGGCCCCGAAAACGACAAAGTTTTTATTGACAGAAAAGGAACTTTTGAATAAATTTCACAAGTTGTGATATTCCCCGATAGCTCAATCGGCAGAGCGGGTGGCTGTTAACCACTAGGCTGTAGGTTCAAGTCCTACTCGGGGAGCCAACGATCATCAGGGCCGGAGCGATCCGGCCTTTTTTCATTATGGGTTACTCAGTCTACATCATCCAGAGCGAGAGCAACGGTCGGTACTACTGCGGCCAGAGCACGGATGTGGAGCGGCGTCTTCGGCAGCACAACGATCCAGACTATTGTTTGTCGAAGACGACCAAGCGCTTGGATGGGCCATGGAAGCTCATTTAGTCGGAGGTTTGCAGCGATCGCAGCGAAGCGACCCGATTATAGCGCAAGATCAAGAAGCGGGGGACTGAGGGGTTTTTATGCTAACATTTTACAGGTTTTGCTCCTTCTATGCCCTTCATCAACGCATTCGCAATATTGGAACTTTCAATGCGCATGATGCTTTCTTGGGAACTCCCGTAGCTCAACAGGTTGATACTGCCGTACCACACGACCTTTTGATCCACGATGGCGAACTTTTGATGGATATCGGATTTGAAAAAGACACTGACGCCGCTATCTTTCAGTAGGTCTAATGCCCTTTGCATAACGGTATGATCTCTCGTAGGAAAATCCTCTTTCGGGCGGGTTACAACAATAACGGGGAGATTCTTCGCTGTTGTAATTTTCAAGTGTTGAACCATTTGATGAGTCCGCATTTTCCTGATATACGGGCTTACGATTACAACCTCCTTATCTGCAGCAACGATATCCTGGTTGAAAACAGGCAAAAAATTATCTTTATCGAAAATGATATCCAAAGGCGCATCTATAGCCTCCTCGCCCTTGGCCTTATAGCCCATTGAGGCGTATCCGTTCAGCCTTTTGTGATACATTCTCTCCAGCATCTTTACCTGGATATCCACATAATCATAAATCCGCACCTCTTTTTTTGTTTTGAAGAGGCGATGTAACCTTCCGGCATATTGCTGTAGCGTGCCTTTCCAGGATATGGGCATGGCTAAAAATAAGGTGTCAAGACGCGGTTCATCAAAACCTTCTCCGATAAATGGCCCGGTCGCCACCAGTACAATTGGTTTTTCGACAGGAATATCGGCGATACTTTCAAAGGCTTTCTGAATTGATTTCCTGCCCATGCCGCCCGTCAAGGCTATGACATCCGGAATATGTTCGTATAACTTTTTTGCGAGATTCTCGACATGGGCTGTTCGGAGGGTTAGCACTAGACAGCTTCTGCCTTGATGATGGTTTTTCAATACATCTTCGATGATCTGCTGATCCCTGAAATCATTATCCATGATTTCGGCATATAAGGCTTGGATGGTTATGTCTTGCGGATCAACGGCCAAAGGCACTCTCATGGAGGTAAACCGTGGGATAATATAGTGATCAAAAGGCCTGTTTTCCGCCTGCTTTTTCGGGTTGTCCCGATACCGAATCGGTCCGCAATGCATGAATAGAATTGGATGATGCCCATCTTTTCTTGTCGGTGTGGCGGTCAGGCCATAAACATGTTTTGCGTGAGCGGTTTTCAGAGTCTGCTCATAAGTGAAAGCTGAAGCATGGTGGCACTCATCGGCAATGATCATTCCATAGTTTTTAACGTAATTCTTGACCTCTCCCTGTCGGCTCAACGATTGCATCACGGCTATATCGATAATTCCGCCTGCAGTGTTTTTACCTGCGCCGATTTGCCCAATGATGCTTCTTTCCTTCTTACGGCCCCTTTTTTTAGGCTCCTCAGGCAATATCTCGTTGATATCAAGAAATTCCAACAATCTTTCTTTCCACTGTGCCAAAAGGGCGACCTTGTCCACCAGAATCAAAGTATTTATTTTTTTATCGGCAATTAGCTTGATCGCCACGATAGTTTTACCAAAGGCCGTCGTCCCCGAAAGAATGCCGGTATTATGGCGAAGCAGGGAGTTGAGCGCCACATTCTGTTCATCCCGGAGATGGCCTTTGAATTTCACATTGATAGGCTTTCCTTCAAAGGTTTTGTCGATCATGCAGATATCCACCCCAAGCGGTTCAAGTTCATTGCGCAGATCGGGCTCACACCCTCTGGGCAGGCACAGATAGTCTTGTGTTTCGTCCGCGCAAGAAATGACCCTTGAATGACCGTATGTCGGCAAACGCATGGCTTGCTGTCTGTAAAACATCGGGTTTTTAAAGGATGCAAGACGCTTTACCCGATTCAAAGCCCTTTGAGAGATTCCTGCCTTTGGTAGAAACAGCATGTTTGCCCTAACAACTGAAAGCTTATCCGGAAAATCGCTTTTATCCAAAATGATGGTTTTGGGCTTATGCGTTTCCCACGGCTTATCCTCTTCTTCATCGATTTTCAAATCACCCAATTCATTTCCATTGGAAAGCGTGAGAATAAAATGCTCAAGACGGTCTTCGGATATCCTTTGAAGCGTGGAAAGGAATGCCCACTGATCAAGATATGATTGAAAATCGTCATCGATGAATTCGCTATTGGCGTTCTCCCTTGCCGCTTTTTGCAGCGGCAATGCGATCAGGTTCCCCAAACCGACCTTGGGCATGGTATCCTGGCTTGGAAACAACCGGTCATAGGACTTGAATTGGATTTCATGTCTTCTGTTCATGGCGCAGGTGAGCAAGGCCGTTCCGAATTTGCGTGCTAGGTCCGCAGAAACTGGGTGCTCGAAGAAAAACCAGGCGTGGCACCCCTTGCCGGAGCGTGACCGCTCGACGGCTACGGGAACCGTGAATTCATGGCAAACTTCTCTCACGGCAGAGATATCTTTCTCCCAATCCGCTTTGTCAAAATCCATGGCCAGGAAGCAGCAGGTTTCATCAGGAAACATGGGATAAATGCCTACAACGGCATTGCCTCTCAAATGTTCCCCAATGACGGATTCATCCAATTCGGCATAAAGTGTGTTTTTGCATGACGAACAGGGTATTTTAGGTTTCCCGCAAATCCCCCTTTGCCACTGGTTTAGACAAACCGGAGCATAACCCGATGTTCCTTTGTTTTTATTTTCCCATCGTTTTGCATAGACATCCTCACGGCCTTTGAAAAGGGACATGAACAGACGGATCTTGGAAAGAGAATCCGATGTGCAATCCACACCTGGATAAGAGCTATCGAGAGTCGATTCCTTGTGACGGGTATCTGTTTCCGTGTTTTTGGCTGAGGCAGTCTTTTGGACAAGCTCGGATTCCTGAAGTCCGAGTTGAGTTCGCAAGTGGATGTTTTCTTTGGTTAAGAGGTTTACATGTTCCAACAGAGCATTGTATCTTTCGAGTAATTCCCTGTAATCCATTGTCAAACTCATGGTCCAGGTGCAGACCATTTTGAAAGGGAGGTTTTTTTGCAGCCTTTGCCTTACAGATGATATTCGACCCCGGCTTTTTATGCTTCATCCGAGAAGCGACTCGTGGGTCTACTCCGCTGAGTCCGGCAGGCCGACGAGGAACCGCCATGCCGGTACCACCTCGATGGTCCCGGCTTCCACATCCATCCGCTCATCTTCGTTCCGGGTCACGATGGTTCCGGTTTTCAGGTTCAGTTCGGCCATCGATTCATTCAAGGCTGCGGTCTCTCGTTTCCGCGTCTGCGGCTCTGCCAGGGACTCGCACACCTGGACCAGCATTTTGGGCAGTCCATGCGTCTGTACGATAAAATCTACCTCCCGACCGGTCTTGGTCTTGTAATAGTAGATTTCCGGGTGAAGACGCCGGAGCGCTGTGAATACCAGGTTCTCCAAGAGATGGCCGGAATTGACCAGGATTCCTGATGAGACCGAAGTGACCATCGCGTGGTCGACGCAATAGATCCGTTTCGGGTTGGTGTCTCTGCGTGCCGCCGATGCGTCGAATATCCGCACGGTGAACAGGAAATAGGCATCCTCGAACCATTGCAGGTAATCCGAAACCGCGGACTTTGGCACCTTGTGCCCCAGCGATTTAAGATATCCTGTAAGGCTATTGACGGAATAGAGTGAGGCCGTATTGTCTACCAGTCGGTGGGCCAGGTCGGTCACCGCTTTGGGATGAGAAACGTCGTGGCGCTCGACCAAATCCCGGAACAGGATGGTGTGGAAGTATTCCTGGTGCGTCTTGATTCTCAAGTGGCGGGGGAGGCCGGCGACCTCTGGAAAGGCGCCGGTCTCCCAGTATTCCTCGAAAGACTTCTGCACCAGGAGCCGCTTCTTCGTAGATAGCGCGCCCTCGCTCTCGATTCCTTTGTAGTCCAGGAATTCCCTGAACGAAAACGGAAACATCTCCCATGAGAGAGCCCGCCCGCGCATTTGCGTGGAGATCTCCTTCGACAGCATCTTGGCCGACGAACCGGTCAGGTATACTTCGCATTTTTCCGTGCGCATCATACGGTCGATGAAAGGCTCCCAACCCTCGACGGCCTGAATTTCATCGAAGAAACAATAAACCGTCTCGGTGTTTTTTTTCTCGGGAAACATGGAGAAATAAGCCTCGGCGATCAGGCCGAGGTTGTCCTGCCGCAGGTTGTGGAGCCGGTCGTCGAAAAAGTTCAGGTACAATATGTTCTGCCGCGGGACCCCGCTATTAAAAAGCCGCTGGATGACCTGGAACATATATGTCGATTTACCTCCCCGCCGCACGCCGATACAGACGGCAGCTTTGCCGCGAACCGTCTCGATACGCAAACGCCGGGGCACCCCAGTCTCCGTCCGCATTTCCTGGAAATCCAAAATGATGGATTTTATGGTCTCTATCATCGGGTCATTCCTGATCATAAGTTTTTCCGGATTTTACTTTAACCGGTAATAAAAATTACCGGTATGATTGTCAAGAAATATTCCCCGTTAGGCTTGTGAGATCCGCCGGGCAAACACCCCGGGCACCGACGTTCCTTTCATTTTTTTCCTTGATGCCTTGATCAAACACGGCCTTGTCGAGATGCAGGAGGACAAACTCGCGCTGTTACCGATATCAAAAAGGTGGGGTTGATCTCCCCCCGGTCCAGCAACAGATCCAAGAACCTCCGTTCAGAATCCGTGAAAGGCAGGACTGCGGATAGGCCTTCCCCGCATTCCCTTGCAAGGCGCGCTCCGTATTCGATTGGAGAGCCTGGGCACATCGAAAACAAAGAGATTCAAAGCCGTGCCGCCTGGTTGGCTTGACGTATTCTCTTGACAGTCGATGGCCGGGAAAAAGAATTGGGACATCCTTTAAATAAATGACAGGAACAGCAGGGTATCATAATGATGCCGGCAGCCCCCATTTAGTATGCTTTGATGCGCCCGGAAACAACAGGGACGCCTTTAAATATTTACTCTCTCCGGGTTGAATTCCCCGCCGCTTGCGGCGTAAAAGTAGGGTAAGAATCGCCATATCGCCGAAGCGCGGGGATTGTTCTGCCATTGGTGCCGGCAGGAGCTTGGGCTGTCGGTGACGGCGCTGGACAGAATGCTGTCGCTCACGCCGGCCGCAGTGGTCTATGCCGCCAGGCGAGGGGAGCGATCCGCCGCGGACAAGGACCTTCTGATCGAACCTTGATTTAACTTCTTAAAGACGTCCCTAATTTCCTCGACCGTTTCGATCATGGGGCGCCGGCGATCGGGGAAGCGACGCATCGGACAGCCGGCTGAAGGGGTTTCATCTGTTCTTGCAGCTGATGGAGATGCCGGAGCTGCTGGAGCGGTCGATAACGGTCTGGTAGTCCGGCCGGCTGCGGACGTGGTCCAGAAACTCCTTTATTCCCGGGAAGGAGTTGGCGGCGTTGTGGGCTGTGAAGCAGCCGCCCCTGGCGAGCTTGGGGTCCAGGTCCTTGAAGTACTGCGGGTACCATTGCTTGTCCGCATCCAGGAAGACAAAATCAAACGGCCCCTCCAACTCCTTCACCAGGTGATGGGCGTCGGCGCGCCGGGCGTCGATATAGGCCTCCAATCCGGCCGCCCTGAAGTTCTGCAGGGCTTTTTGGCGCAGCCGCTCGTCGATTTCGATGGTGATCAGCTTACCGCCGGTTTTGCTCAGGGCCCAGGCGATCCAGACGGCCGAATGCCCCGAAGAGGTCCCGATTTCCAGGGCACGGGTGTACTGGTTGCGGACGATCAAGTCGTGGAGCACTTTGCCGTCCTCATAGGGTACGTTCCAGTCGCGCCAGTTCGAGCGCATGTCGTCGAGGAATTTTTCGACGCGGGCATCTAACGACATGGATGCACCGCTTGTGCAAACTGCTGCGAGAGCAATGGCAATGCAGAAAAACAACGGTATTGCCGCGAAATGCCATGATTTCGCCGAGCTTGAAGTCATGCGGCCTCTGAATGGCACCTGTCGAGGTTCTTAACCAAACCGTAACCGGGCTCGATACTCACAATTGCTCCAAGACCTTTTTCCCCCGGTGTTTTTGTACTTGCATCAAACCGAGAAATGCCTTTCGGGCGCTTTGCCGGTCCAGCTCGGCGATGCTGGAGGCCTTGACGTACTTTTTCAGCCAGTTCTTCAGGTGCTCCCTGCTCCAGCCCAACCTCCGGGCGATCAGGCGAATGGCCACGATGTGCCGGTAGTTTGGAAAACGGGAAGCATCCCCCGTCATCTGATTTTCGCGCCGGGGGGTTAAAAAACACTTCCTCCGGCCCCCTTCCATTCGTTGGATGAGACAGGTAGCTTCCTGCCGGGACAGGGCGGTAAGGGAAGGGATGCCGATCAGTTCCTCGACCATGGAATAGAGCTGCAGGTCCGAAAGCGCAGAGCCGCGGGACAATACATGTATGAGCCGATTCTGCTCCCTCGTGATGGGCTCAAACAACTGCAGCGGGGCCTTCATCGCAACGCACGCCTCTTAAACCAGTTTCTCCGGACGAGGACGAGGTCGAAGCCGGCTGCGGGCGGCCCGCAGAGAAAATCGTGCCTTTGCCACGCAATACCCCCCTTCAAGGCGGTCTTCAATCGGAAGCGTCCTCTTCCGGCATCCGCTTCAAACCAGGTCGAGATCATTGCCTCCGGCATCTCCCTCAGGCTGCTCGCGGGGTAAACGGCAGCCGCGGCCTTTTCGAGATGGGCCGGCTGTAGGTCGGTGGCCGTTATCTCGAGGGCTGGCAGAGGGCCGGTCGACCGGCTGATCCGTTCCCAGAGGATCTTGAGGCTATAGACCTCCTCGCCGCAGGCGCAACCCGCGGACCACACCTTGATGCTGCTCTTGCCGATTTCGACCAGCTCCGGCAGGATCCGGTTTTCAAGGATGTCCCATAACTCCCGGTCGCGGAAGAATCGGCTGATGGGAACCGCCAGCGCCAGCGCGCATTGACTTCTGACCTCAGCCCTCCGCTCCAATTGCTTCAGGTACTGCTGCAGGCTGCGGCAGCCCAGGCTGCGCATGTGGCGGCCGACGCGTTTCTTAACCCCCTTCCTGACCTTGCGGTACCCCTGCCGGGAAAGGCCAAGGAACTCCAGCAGCCGACCGAACTCCCGGTCATCCATGCCGGCATCACGGCACATCGCATGCGCTCAGACACTCGTCCAGGCAATAGTCCCACCTGTCTGCGCATGTATCCGTAACGACGCTGCTCTCCTCGCATGCCGCGAGGTCGTCGTCGCACTTTCGTTTGCAGGACAATTCGTCCTCTCGTCGAGTTTCCATGTGTGCGCTCCTTTCCCCCCCGGCGGTTTTCGATTTTCTCGCCGCGGGCAGGTTCCATGAAAAACGACCCCAGCGTGTGTAGGAGGGTGTCTGCCGGTTCTCGCCATCGGGTGGGAACAGGCGATTCAGTTGCAACCCCCGATCGAATCACGCGTCGCCAGGAGGGGGGCCGGGTCGTTTGACATACCCGCGGGTAAGGGCTTGCCCGCCAGAAATTAAAATAACGCTGTTTGCATGCGTGTCAAAAGGGCAGGCGGGCAGCCGATGTCGGCCTGCCGGCATCTTGCACGCAAATACCGGTTTCTTGCTCCCGCGACGGCAACGACGCACCTGCCCGGCTGGTGAGTCAGAGGGGAGAGGGGCAGAAACAGGCGATCAGAATGTGAGGGGATCTGACATTCCATGTCGAGCCGAGGATACTTACTATAAAAGCACGCTGAGCATCCAAAATACACCGAGGAGGTAGCGTGATGATAAAAGCCTACGCCGCATTTGATGCCGGTGCTGAACTGAAACCCTTTGCCAGCTATTTCAGAACCGCTACAAGTCCATCGTTTGCCAGGAGGATGCTTATCTGAAGGAGCTGGTCCGATACATCCATTTGAATCCCTTGCGGGCGAAGATGGTAGGCGGGCTTGCGGGGCTAAAGGAATACGCTTACAGCGGTCATCGAGTTCTCTTGGGTGTTGGGGAGTGCCCCTGGCAGGACGACCGCTATGTGCTGAGACAATTTGGCAAAGGGTTGCGTGCTGCCCGCAGCCGTTACCTGGCTTTTGTTGTGGCCGGTATGGATCAGGGCCGTAGAGAGGATCTTACCGGAGGCGGGCTGATCCGCAGTTTAGGCGGCTGGTCGGAAGTGAAGCGGCTGGGCCGCAACGGCCGGGAGCGGGTCAAGGGCGATGAACGGATTCTGGGCGATACGCAATTTGTCCTGCAGATTCTGGAACTGGCCAACGAAAGGCTCGAGCGGCGGTATGAGTTAGCCAGCCGGGGCTGGGACGAGACAAGGGTGGCTCGCCGGGTAGCCCACATTTATGGCCTTGCAGCGGATGAGATGTTCCGGAAGGGTTAGAATCGCCATATCGCTGAAGCACGGGGATTGTTCTGCCATTGGTGCCGGCAGGAGCTTGGGCTGTCGGTGACGGCGCTGGCCAGAATGCTGTCGCTCACGCCGGCCGCAGTGGTCTATGCCGCCAGGCGAGGGGAGCGATCCGCCGCGGACAAGGACCTTTTGATCGAACCTTGATTTAACTTCTTAAAGACGTCCCTTATTTCCCAAGTGAACTGCCGATCAAATGCTGGCGTTCTTGAGGACGTGGTGCCGTATGCCCTCGCTGCGACCTTGGAAGTGGGAGAAGATATAGGCATCGATATTTACAGTGAAGTTGCGGTTCGAGTGAATGCGGCTCGTGTCCGGGTTGCTTCTGGTGAACAAGGTACGTAAATCATGATCCAGGATTTGGAACAGATTGAGTACCGCCGGGGCATGCTCGAAAAGGGCATGAAACCCGATAGCCTTCCCGTGCAAATATGGCGTGGGGCGAAAATTCCTGCGGACATGCGGGCTGCGCAGCAGGGAGGATCTGTTTAACCTCGGCGGCGTTTACGGAGGCAAGAATGCCGGCGATCCGATGGAATACGATTACCTCAAGCTGATCCTGACCGACGACACTGTCGAGATCACGGTCTACAACCGCGGGATCGCTCTGTTTATGTCGGACGACGAGCTATACACCGGGTCCTGTGCAAACTCGATGGATCGGGGAGAGACTGATGGTCGGCTCAACGGCAAGCGCGGAGAAGGGTAAACATGGTCCGGCTGTGTCGTGGCTGTTCAGCCCCGCATCCGGCTCACGCGGTCTTTCGATGAGCGGTCCCACAGCTACCTGGGGTACGTGCTTCGCATCGACGGGACCTGCGGCGGGGAGGCCGGACAGTTCCTGATTGCGGTCGGTGAAGCTGCGCACGAGAAGCACCGGTTCCAGACAGGCATGGAACTGGGCGGATGTCCCGTGCCGGTCGAATACCCGCGGAAGGAGATGGCGGCGCTCTACAAGACGAGCGGGCTCAAGGTCGTCAAGAATGCCGAGGGTAAAACACCTGCCGGACCGCCGTATCATGGCGTACCGCCTGGACTGGAAATGTGCCGGGCTCGCGGACATCGTCGTCTGCATGCCCGGACCTACGATGCCAAATGCACCACCTGCATCTGGAGCTGCCGGATGCCGGTGGAGATGATCATAGACCAAAGGAAATATCGCACGTTTTGGGCCATGAAGTTTCCCGAAAACCGCCCGAAGAAATCGCCCAAACGAGCAATTGCGAACATATTTGAGGATGATCAATGCAGGAACCGCATCGCCTGAGCGCCGAGAATGTGCTGAAGAACCATAAAACATCCCCACAGCAGGGCCTGTCGACGTCTGAGGCGACGCGCCTGCTGAGCGTGTATGGCCCGAACGAACTGATTAAAAAGGGAAAGAAAAAGGCCTGGCGCATTCTGTTGGCCCAAGTGAAGGAAGTCATGATCCTGATTTTGCTGGCCGCCGTGGTTATTTCGGCGGCGCTGCAGGAATATATCGATGCCATCGTGATTTTCGT
>Ga0105105_10001329_pt1 | contig 10486 bp, 9 predicted proteins | sample PPLLaktember2015_4_FD_79108 | JGI IMG/M metagenome (GOLD analysis project Ga0105105, IMG submission 79108) | Freshwater sediment microbial communities from Prairie Pothole Lake near Jamestown, North Dakota, USA - PPLs Lake P8 Core (1) Depth... | ecosystem: Environmental > Aquatic > Freshwater >... | reverse complement strand
TGGTCGATGGTTTTTTCATTTTCGTCGTTGTCATCATCCGTAAAATCGTAGGTGCGGTGGGTTTTGAACAGCGAAAGTCCTACGGTTGTCGGGCCGCCGAAAGCCCAGGGTTCGGTGAACGAAAGCCCGAGGGTGCTGTAGTCGTCGTTGCCGAACTGCCACTGCAGGGAGAGTTTCTGGCCGTCTCCGTGAGGCAGCGGCCGATAGGCTTCAGGATTGAAAATGTCCTGAAGCGAGAAGTTGTTGAACGTCACGCCGAGTGCTCCGGTAAATCCGCTGGAACCGCTGTAGCCGACCGACGCGTTGAAGGTATCGCTCTGTTTTTCGGTAACGCCGTAGGTTATGTCTACGGTATTGTTCTCTTCGTTCGGCTGGATGTCGGGCTTGAGCGATTCCGCGTCGAAATAGCCGAGCATGTTGATTTCCCTGATGCTTCTTACGACGTTTTTCCGGCTGAACATGTCTCCCGGAACGGTGTAGAGTTCGCGGCGGATGACGTGGTCTTTGGTTTTGGTGTTGCCTTTGATGTTGACCGTATTCAGCTGGAACTGCTCGCCTTCGCGAATGTAGATTACGAGGTCGACCTTGCCCGGTTCCGTAACCTGTTCCTCGAGCTTGGCCCGGAAACCGAGATACCCCCGGTCGAGGTAGAGCGAACTGACGTCGGAGTTGTCCTGGGAGAAATTCAGCCGCTCCTGAATGAGTTTCGCGTTGTACCGGTCGCCGCTTTTGATCCTGAAGGTTTTCTCGAGAATATCGGCGGTGGCGAACTCCTTGGTATTGCCGGTGAAGGTAACGCCGCCGATGGAGTAGACCGGGCCCTCTTCAAGGAAGATATCCAGATAGAGGCCTTTGTTGTCGGGGGTGTAGGATATGGAGTCGCTGAGTACCCTCGCATCGCGGTAGCCGTTTTCCCTGTAGAAATCGACCAGCAGGTTTTTGTCTTCGTCGAACTTGTCCTTGTCGAGTTTTGGCGCACCGAAGATCTTTCTCCACCAGGAGTTCTGGGATGTTTCCTTGAAGACCCCCCTGAGCTTTCCCTGGCTGAAGGCGTTGTTGCCGTGAAAACGGATTTTCTCGATAGCGACCTTGGTTCCTTCCCGTACGGTGATGAGCGCCTTTACCTTGTTCGGTCCGGTTTCCTGCAGCCGGTATTCGGCTCCGGCCGTAAGGTATCCTTTTCCGGCATAGAGCTTTTCGATCTTGTTGGTCGCGGTGAGCAGATCCTGCTCACTGACTCTCTTGCCGGTGCGGAGGTCTGCGGTTCGCTGCAGCTCCTCGGCATCGAACTTGTCGTTTCCTTCAAATGAAACCGATTCAAGCTGCGGCAGTTCCCGGACAATGAATCTCAGGGCAACGGAGCGGCTGGCCTGTTCGGTTTTTTCAACGCTGATGTCGGAAAACATCTGCAGCTGCCAGAGGTACTGAAGGGCTCCGGATATCTCGGGACCCGGGATCTCTATCCGGTCGTTGATCTTGAGCGGAAGGCTTCCCGCAAGCTCCCCGGCATTGAGCGATTCAAGGCCGCTGAACGAGATCGATGAAACGGTATAGAGATTTTTTTTCGCTTCAGCTTTTTTCTGCTGCTGCGTTGCCGGGGTTTTTGGTGCCGTTCGCGTTTTTGCTTCAACAGGAGTGCCTGCTGCATCGAGAGCGAGAGCAACAAGTACCAGAGCTATCAGTTTGCGCATTTTTTTCATGGAACTTCCGTATCGGTCAGGGTTAAAGCTTACTTGTTTGCTGTTTGTTTTGTCTTGATCTGCTCGCTTGTCTGGCCGAAGCGCCGCTCCCGGCTCTGAAAATCCCTGATGGCATCATAGAGCTGGGTTCTGCGGAAATCGGGCCAGTAGGTATTGGTGAAATAGATTTCGGTATAGGCGCTCTGCCAGAGCATGAAATTGCTGATCCTGAATTCTCCGCTGGTGCGGACGAGAAGCTCGGGGTCGGGAATCGTGATGGTCGAGAGGTACGATTCGAAAAGCTGTTCGTCAATGTTTTCCGGATCGAGTTTTCCGCTTTTCACGTCGAAGGCTATGGAACGGCATGCTTGCAGGATATCCCATTTTCCGCTGTAGCTGAGCGCAATGCTCAGAACCAGGCGGCTGTTGTTTTTGGTGAGCTCCATGGTTTCCCGGAGTACGTGGCGCACATTTTCGGGCAGCATGGCCATGTTTCCGATCACGTTCAGCCTGATATTGTTGTCATGGAGCTCTCTCGACTCCTTGCGCAGTACCCGGATGAGCAGCTGCATGAGGGCGGACACCTCTTTTTCGGGTCTTTTCCAGTTTTCGGTGGAAAAAGTGAACAGGGTAAGATACCCTATTCCGAGCTGAGCGGAGGCCTCAACCACGTCCCTGACGGAGTCTACGCCTGCTGCATGCCCTTCGATTCTTGTCTTTCCTTTCTGGCGAGCCCACCGGCCGTTGCCGTCCATGATGACGGCGATATGACGGGGGAGATCGCAGGTCGCTTTAAGATCCTCCTGGGTTTTTTCATCACCGGGATCTATGTGCGATGAAAACCAGTGCGGCTTGAAGGCTGATGAGAGACCGATCGTAGCTATGCGGGCCATATGGTGGTATTTCCTCTTGTTGCAGCTCCGTTACGGCAGTTATCTCTGTTGTAATAACCTTCGGTCAGCCTTCGGTAATTTGAAAACACTTCAAATTGAATAATATGCAGTTATTTCTTATTATACAAACCTTACATGGTGAGGATGATTCCGCATGCCGACGTTTCATGACCCGTAAGGGGCGGCGGCTTATCCCTGTTTTCCGTTATCCTTCCACTAAAATAATTCAGAACAGACGTGCAATTCAGTAGTTACCAGGATCTGCGCACAGCGCTTCTTGCGCGCGCGATAACCTGCCAGGAGGTTGTGAGCGGTTATCTCGAACGGATAGACCGGCATCGCGACGATAACATCTATATAACGGTTTTTCATGAAAAAGCCCTCCGGAGAGCGCGGGAGCTTGACCGGAAGCTTCGGGACGGAGAGACGCCGGGCCGTCTTTTCGGTATGCCGATGGCCATCAAGGACAATATTTCCATGAAAGGGGCCGGACTTACCTGTGCATCGAAGATTCTCGAAAATTATGAAAGCGTCTACGATGCTACGGCAGTTCAGCGGCTGGAAGCCGAGGGCGCCGTTTTTCTCGGCAAGACCAATATGGACGAGTTTGCCATGGGCAGCTCCAACGAAAATTCCGCATTCGGCGCCGTACCCAATCCGTTCGATAAAACCAGGGTTCCCGGCGGCAGTTCCGGTGGTTCTGCGGCGGCTGTCGCCGCGGGTCTTGCGCTGGTGGCGCTCGGATCCGACACGGGAGGATCGGTGCGTCAGCCGGCAGGCTTCTGTGACATTGTCGGTCTGAAGCCTACCTACGGCAGGATTTCCCGCTACGGGCTCGTGGCTTTCGCTTCGTCCTTCGATCAGATCGGCGTACTCGCCCGGAACTGCGACGATGCGGCGCTGGTGCTCGGCGTCATGGCCGGTAAGGACATGCATGACGCCACCTCGTCCACCCATGCTGTGCCCGATTATGCTGCAGCCATGGCGGATGTGCAGGTTGAGGGATTGAAAATAGGCGTCCCGAAAGAGTATTTCCATGAAAGCCTCAATCCGGAAGTCTCGCAACTTGTTCTGGCAAAGCTCAACGAGTTGCAGGAGCGGGGTGCGGAACTTGTCGACATCACCCTTCCGGAAAGCGATTATGCCATCGCCGCATACTATATTCTGGTTACCGCGGAAGCATCCTCCAATCTTGCCAGGTTCGACGGCGCCCGTTACGGCTATCGTTCGAGCGACTCCGCCGATGTACAGGCGATGTACGTCAACTCCAGGACCGAAGGGTTCGGCAAGGAGGTGAAACGCCGTATCATGCTCGGTACCTATGTGCTGTCTGCCGGATATTACGATACCTACTACAAGAAGGCGCAGCAGGTGCGCCGCGTTTTTCAGGACAGGTATCGCGAGGCTCTGGAGAAAGTCGATGTCATAGCCGGTCCGACCTCTCCGTTTCCGCCGTTCGGTATCGGCGAAAAAATGGCCGATCCGCTTGAAATGTATCTTGCAGACGTGTTCACCGTGCCGGCCAGCATCGTCGGGATGCCTGCGGTCAGTGTTCCGGTCGGCCTTGACAGCCGGAATCTTCCGGTAGGAATGCATCTGATCTGCGATTTCTTCGAGGAAGGAAAGCTTATGGGTATTGCCCGCCATATGCAGCGCCGGCAGTGTTCCTCTGCAGTTGTTTCATAACTCTTAAATTCACCAGTGCCATGAGTGTTTTAGTCAATAAGGATACTCGTCTGCTCGTGCAGGGGATAACCGGCGGGGAAGGTACCTTCCACACCTCCCAGATTCTCGAATACGGAACCAATGTGGTCGCCGGCGTCACTCCGGGTAAAGGCGGCGTGCTCTATCAGGGTAACGAGAAAGACCGTTTCTGTCGCCCCGTTCCGGTATTCAACACCGTCAGGGATGCTGTCGATAAAACCGAAGCCAATACATCGGTCATTTTCGTTCCGGCGCCTTTTGCCGGCGATGCCGTCATGGAAGCCGCCGATGCCGGTCTGAAGGTCATTATCTGCATTACCGAGGGAGTACCGGTCAACGACATGATGAAGGCGTACGCTTTCGTGCAGGAAAAAGGCGCTGTGCTTGTCGGGCCGAACTGTCCAGGCGTGATCACACCCGGAGAGGCCAAAATCGGCATCATGCCCGGTTTCATTCACAGGAAAGGTTCGATCGGCGTGGTTTCGCGCAGCGGCACCCTGACCTATGAAGCGGTTCATCAGCTTACCGCAGTCGGGCTCGGGCAGTCTACCTGCATCGGTATCGGCGGCGATCCCATCATCGGCACGCGCTTTATCGATGCCGTCAGGATGTTTGCGAAGGATGACGAGACCGAAGGGCTGGTGATGATCGGCGAAATCGGCGGCAGTGCCGAGGAGGAAGCCGCAGAGTACATTAAAAAGTATTTCAAAAAGCCGGTTGTCGGCTTTATTGCCGGCAGGACGGCGCCTCCCGGACGCAGGATGGGTCATGCTGGCGCCATCGTATCCGGCGGTAAAGGCACGGCCGAAGATAAGATCCGCGCCATGGAGGCCGCCGGCATCCATATGGTGGACAATCCGGGGGATATCGGTACAGCCATGATGAAAGCTCTCGGCAAGTAATTCCGTGATGACGGGTTCGAGGCATAACGGGAAAAGGTGCGCCATCTGGCGCACTTTTTTTTTCTACAGCCCCAGCGTAACCAGATCGTGGATGTGTACGATGCCTACGGGACGGTTTTCCCGGTCGCATACCATGAGCTGGGTGATCCGGTATGTTTCGAGCATGTCGAGACACTCCCTGGCGAGTGTGTCGGGGGTGACGCTTTTCGGGTTTCCGGTCATGACGGAGCCGGCGGAAAGCCGGAGAAAATCACCCCCTTTCTGGACAATACGGCGCAGGTCGCCATCAGTGAAGATGCCGGAAAGCCTGCCTTCGGAGTCGACGATGGCGCTTACTCCGTAGCGTTTTGAGGTCATTTCAAGAATGAGTTCACCCACCGCGGCAGCCTCTCCGACGACCGGAACGGCCAGGCCCGTTGCCATGACGTCGGAAGCTTTCATGATCAGTCGCCTCCCCAGTGCGCCCTTGGGATGAGTCAGGGCAAAATCGCGGTGGGTAAAGCGCTTCTCCTGCATGAGGGTTATGGCAAGGGCGTCTCCCATGGCCAGCATGGCCGTTGTCGATGTTGAGGGTGCAAGGTCGAAAGGACAGGCCTCCTGCTCGATACCGGTGTCGAGTACGATATCGGCATGCTGTGCCAGATATGATCGCGGGTTGCCGGTCATGGCGATAATGGTCACTCCGATCCGCTGCAGGGCAGGCAGGATGAAATTGAGTTCTTCGGTTGTGCCGCTTTTCGAAAGGCAGATGACCACGTCGCCTTCGGAAACAATGCCGAGATCGCCGTGCGCAGCATCCGCCGGATGCATGAACAGCGCGGTTGTTCCGGTCGAAGCCATGGTGGCCGCTATTTTCTGCCCGATGATTCCCGACTTGCCCATGCCGGAAATGATGATTTTGCCCCTGCATGCGTGCATGACGCTTACCGCCCCGGCAAAAGCGTCATCGAGCCGTTCGGCTATCTGACGCAGGGCTGCCGATTCCTGCTGGAGAATGGTTTTTCCGCTGGCGGTCAGTCTCCGCATTTCGTTGCTGCTGTTCATAGGTATCGCGTGGTCGAACGGTTTCTGTTTGAAATCAACGAATAATAGTATTTTTATAGAACGTATTATCAGCTAAATTATGTGGCACAGGCATAGGGCGCCTCTGTTGGATCTGTCCGGCGTCCCGGTCGCATCGTCGTGCGGTGCTCGAAATCCCCATGTACCGCGCGGTGCACTCCGGTTTCGTGTCTTCGCCCGCCTCGATTGCAGGTCGCCCGGGACAATTTGCTGCGGGGCCGGTAACGTTGTCGGCATTTTTATCCACGATTAATACCTTGGTTATGAGCTGGGTCGGTCTTTTTATCTTTTCGCTCGCATTTTTCTTTGTGCTTCTTTTTCTGCTCTCCCGGTTTGTCGGGTACATGAAGAAAGAGCAGAACATGGAGATCGAGTCGCTGAAGGATACGCTTATCGACAAGGACAACCCTGTCGGTCTCAGAGGAGAGGAACTTGAGAAGCTCAAGCAGCAGCAGGCCGAAGCGCAGCGTCATCTCCGGGAGGTCATCGCCAAAATTCCCGTTGTTCAGAAAGAGGGCCGTTTTCAGATCGATCAGGAAGAGGTCCGGAGAAGGAAGGCTGAAGCGCAGAGGAACGGAAGTCCGGGAGAGGCCGGTAACGATGTACGCTAAGCCATATTCCGCAGTTTCATGCTCGCAAAGTTAAAGCTGCTTGCCAAAGATACCGTTATCTACGGTTCCAGCACCATTGTAGCCCGCAGCCTCAACTACCTGCTGGTTCCGCTTTACGCCAACAGGCTCTCCACGTTCGATAACGGCATCCAGACCCTGGTATATGCCAATATCGCCATTGCCAACGTTCTGTTTTCCTACGGCCTGGAAACCTCCTATCTGAAATCGGCATCCGATACGCTTCATCGCTCGGGTGACGCAAAGGGCTATTTTTCGACCGCTTTTTTCAGCCTGCTCGTCACCTCTACCCTGTTCGCCGCGGTTATGGTGCTTTTTTCAGCCGATATTGCGGCTCTGATAGGGTTCACCGCCAGAGAAGGGGAGTTCATCAATTATGCAGCAGCCATTCTCTGGATCGATACCCTGCTGGTCATTCCCTTTGCCGAGCTTCGCCTGAAACGCAAGGCCCTGCAGTTTGCCGCGGCACGCATTATCGGTGTGGTTGCCGTGGTGGTGAGCGCTCTGGTTCTTCTGATCTCCTTCGATGCGGGGCTTCCCGGCGCGTTTTTTGCCAATATTATCGGTTCCCTGGTGAGCCTTGCGGTCGTTCTTCCGCTACTGCGGGAACTGCGGCCGTTTTTTTCGTTCTCCTACCTTCGGGAAATGCTGCGCATCGGCCTGCCTTATGTTCCTACAGGCATAGCCGGACTGCTGATCCACCTTATCGACCGCAACCTGCTCATCAGGATTTCTCCTTCCGATATCGGCAGAATCTACGGCAAAGGGTTCATGGCGTCGGATATTGTCGGCATTTACGGGCGTGTTGCGGCGTTCGGCATTATCCTGCAGCTGGTGATCCAGGTTTTCCGGTTTGCCTGGCAGCCTTTTTTTCTGCAGCACTCCAATGATCCCGACGCAAAACGGATGTTCCGCTATGTACTCAGCATTTCAACGCTGGTTACCATGTTTGCGGCGCTTGCGGCTACCTTTTTCGTGCCGGATCTTGTCATGCATCACTACGGGGGGAGTTTTTACATTCTCCCGCCGAAATACTGGATAGGGCTTTCCGTGCTTCCCTGGATATTTCTCAGCTATGTGTTCGATATGGTTTCAACAAACCTCTCCTCGGGAATACTTGTTACCGGCAATACCCGCTATCTTCCGGTGGTGACCTTTGCAGGAGCTGCAGTAACAGCCCTCGGATGCTGGCTTCTGATTCCCCTCGGCGGCATGGACGGAGCGGCGTATGCCATTGTTGCAGGAACCGTTGTGATGTGCCTGGTGATGGCGTACTATTCGCTGAAAGTGTTTCCGAACCGGTACGACTGGACAAAGCTTCTGCTCCTGCTTGTTGCAGGTATCGTCGCTGTCCTGCTTCAGGAGCAGTTCGCATTGCGCCTTGAAGGGGTGTGGAGTGTCCTGTCGCGCATTGTTCTGCTCTTTGCCTATGCAGGGGCGGCCATGCTGCTTTTTCGCGAGGAGTGCGTGCTTCTGAAGAGGAAGCTTTCCCGAAAAAAAAGCGCCTGAAGCATATCGGGAGCTTCAGACGCGGATGAGAGACGGGGCCGGTTTCTCTTCGACGGGCGACCGGCAGGGGCGACTCGACTATCGCTCTTCCCTGATGATTTTTATTTCACGTACCTCGCCCTCGGGGCCCGCAAAGCGATCCTTTCGGACTTTTATTTTACGTGTCGCGATCTGCTCAAGCACTTTGCGCAGGGAATCCCGCTGCTCAGGAGTGCAAACCAGCGCCAGTTCATGGAAATGCAGGGCCAGCTCTTTTTCCATGAAGGCCTGCTTTGTGCCGATCGCTTCTGCAAGGGAGTCGATTTTCGCCGTATCGGGTTTTTCCTTTACCGATTCCCTGATCAGCTCTTTTTTGAGCCCTGCGATAGCCTGAATGTCGGGAGTTACTTTTCTGAAATGGTTTTTCCGTATCTCCCTGAACCTGAGGCTCTGTTCCTCGGTGAGCGAAAGCGGCCCGGTGAAATAGATATGCCGACTGTACTGACGGGTTATTTTTACCGGGTCGTGTCCGGGTTTATGGGTGTTCTGCCACCACAGAAAGCCGAGCAGCGTTACATTGAGCACGACGAGTACGGCAAGTGTTGTGGTAATGAAGCGTTTAGATGTAAGAAAATCCATAATAGCTTAAGAGTCCATACGGCAGTTGCCGGTGTTGGTTTATGGTATATATGCGTACGTTGCTGCAATCTGTCAGAGCATCATGCCGCCGTGTTTTCCCCCCGGCCTGTTCTGCATGAAGGTTTTCATTTTTTCCATCTGACCGGGGGTCAGCAGGGAGGCCATCTCCCGGAGATGGGAACTGCGCCTGAGAGCCAGTTCGGCATGGGTATCGCCGATTTTTTTCGAAAGCATGGAGATTTTGCGGTTGTCCGGATTTTTCTTCAATGATTCATTCCTGATCTCCTGCTGCAGGGAACGGAGCTGCATGCGCTCTTTCGATGCCGCGGCAAACTGTTTTTGGCGAAGCGACTGGAGTTTTTTCTGCTGTGCGTCGTCAAGGCCGAGAGTCTCTTTTCCCGTCGCTCCGGGAGCACACCGGCGGGACTCTTTTCCCGTGCCGCCCGTTCTTTTCTCCCACTCGCTGCGGTAATCGGAGCGTTCCTCCCTTGGCGCGTTGCGCATGGTTTCCCGCATGCCCCTCAGTTCCTTATCGGAGTATCGGCTGTAGTCAGCGGCGTAAGCCGATCCTCCGGCAGCAAGCATAACTGCTGCGGTCAACATCATCATCGTGTTCTTTTTCATCGTTCTGTCTGGTTATATCATTACGTCATTACGGTTTACTCTGCATCAACAACATCATTCCGGACTTTTTCGGCCGCGCTCACGGCCTGACATTTTTCTCTGCTCCCGGTTCCCCTTCCTGCCGGCTGAGGGCGGTATCATCGGTTTCAACATAGTAGGCGAGTTCTTCTCCGGAATAATCATCGCGGAGCTGTTCGATGGCTTCACCGGCATCCGCCAGAGAGAGCGGCTCCGGAGCGTTGAAAAACAGCAGCGCCGAGCTGATGTTGACAACCAGAAGAAGTGCGGCGACGGCAAATTTAATCCGGAATCCTTCCGCCTGCCGGAATGCTCCGTATCCGAACCTCCTCCTCTGCGACGCCTCTATTCTCTGCATCAGGTGTACCCTGAAAAGCGGGGAGGCATGAAGAGCCGGAAGGTCGTCAAGGAGATCGAGGGTTCTGCGGATCTCTGCCTCTATGTGTTCATCGGGTCTTTTCATGATTGTGTTCCTGTTTTCATCTTTTTTGACGACAGTCGCCGGAAAACCTTGCACGCCACCTCCCCGGTTGTAGTTTCCTCAGTTGTTCGCATAGTATCCGGAGAGCTTGTCGTGCAGATTTTTCTTTGCACGGTGAATCAGCGATTCAACTGCAGAGACCGAGGTCTGAAGGATGTCGGCAATTTCGCTGTTGCTGTATCCGTCCTGCTTGCTGAGCAGAAAAGCGGTTTTCTGGTTATCCGGAAGCGTGCTGAGCGCATCCTGCAGAATGCCGGCGCGCTCTTTGCCTGCAAGCGCCTGCTCCGGATTGTCGCCTGAAGGTGACGGCAGATCTTCAGCCGGATCGTCGATGCCTATGATTCTTTTGAGGGACGAAAAACGTTTT
>Ga0105105_10001328_pt1 | contig 10489 bp, 15 predicted proteins | sample PPLLaktember2015_4_FD_79108 | JGI IMG/M metagenome (GOLD analysis project Ga0105105, IMG submission 79108) | Freshwater sediment microbial communities from Prairie Pothole Lake near Jamestown, North Dakota, USA - PPLs Lake P8 Core (1) Depth... | ecosystem: Environmental > Aquatic > Freshwater >... | reverse complement strand
TTGTTTTCATTCTGTGCCGGAGGCCGGACTTGAACCGGCATGAGGTTGCCCCCGGAGGATTTTGAGTCCGAAATCGAGGAAAATTGAAACATCAGCAATATCAACTATCTATAGGATTCATGCATTAATTTTGTTGCCAACCGTTACACTCCTTAGCAATATAGAGCAACTCTTTATAACCACCGCCCATGGCTGCAACTCTTCATAATAACTGTGGATAGCTTCGGTCGAAAAAGTAGATCGTGCTGTCACGTTTTGGCTTAAGGGTTTTCTTCTGGCTCGCTAACACTGAATAACCACCATCTCGCCCCTCCCCTTCCCCCGCCTGCCTGCCTTTCGAAATAAAGCTTCATGGTGCCATCTGAATCCGAGACCACCTCGTACCAATGCTTGCGAATGTACATCTCGGGGCTGCCGTGGCGACACTTCCCAGTCTCCCGCCAGGATCGTAACACTACCAGCACGACAACAGTTTCACCCCGCCACACGAACTCACTGGGCAGGCCAGGCTCCCCAATTGCCATGCGGGAGGTGTCAGCCGTTTCGGTTAAAAACTTGATGGGCTCGCTGATGAATCGTTCGGGCATGAGCTTACTGGTTTCTTCCGGCCATGACTCCGCCATCCACGTCCCACAAGGCACCGGTTACCCAGCTTGTCTCCTCTGACAGCAGAAAGACGATCGCGGAGGCCACGTCTTGGGGAGTCCCGATACGCCCGATGGGGTGGAAGGCGTTAAAATTCTGAAGCGTCTCATGCACCTTGTCCGGGGCAATGAAGGCTTCGTAGATAGGTGTCTCCACCACAGCGGGGGCCACGGCATTGACGCGAATGCGGTGATCCGCCAGTTCCATTGCAAGGTGCTGGGTGAAGGCATGCAGCCCGGCCTTGGCCATGGAATACGCCGAGGAGGGTGTTGCCTTGATCGCCTGTCGAGCCCACATCGATCCCACATTGACAATGGCACCGCCGCCGCTTTCGATCATGTTTTTCGCTACCTGCTGGGTCACGAAGAAGGTGGCCCGGTTGAGCTGCATGTAAGCATCGTAGTCCTCGCCGGTATGCTCCAGGAAGGATTTGGGCGAGAAGACCCCTGCGGCGTTGACCAGGTACTTCACATCCTTCATTGTTTCAGCCACATGGCGGATCAATCGCTCAACGTCGGCATCTCGCCTAAGATCACATTGAAAGGCGTGCGATTTGTCGCCAGCGCCCAGAGCCTTAAGCGCATGATCAAGCTTCTCCTTCCGGCTGCCGACTATTGTCACCGAGGCCCCGGCCTTGAGCAGCATGCTGCCTGCTTTTAACCCGATTCCACTGCTTCCACCAACGATCATCGCGTGTTTACCTGAAAAGCTCATATTTCCCCCTTTCCGAGACAGCTATCATTTTCTTCAACGCATTCAACCCCAAATCGGTTCTGCTCATATGGCCACCGACCAAATTAAAAGGCACCCATCAACACTACTACTGCCGACCAGACCCGCACAAACGCTGGCAATTGCCTGCGATTCGGTGAAGGACATCCACAACGATCAATCGTACTGTGATGTTACAGGGCTCCTCCCATCTTCATTTCAACTCCCCGATGATTTCTTCAGAGGTCATTACTCGAAGAAGGGGCTGCAACGGGTTTTTTCTGTAAACATCACAAGTCGCCGCATGAATCTTTTCGAATGCGGCCGCGCTGCAATCCTCGACCAGGACAGCCCTGAAGTCATTGGCCAAAGCGTCGAAGGCACTGGTGAGCACACAAAAATTGGTGGCGATTCCACAGACAGCGCAAAGTGTTACGTCCCGATCACGCAACCACCCCTCAAGCCCTGTTTTGAAAAATGCCGACATACTCGGCTTCGGCATCCAGTAGTCCTCCTCCTGCCGATCCAACTCGTCGATCACCTCCGCGCCTGTCGTACCGACCAGCGAGTGGGGTTTCATTCGACCGCTGAAAAAGAAGTGGCCGGGGTGAAAGGCATCCGTTGCAAACACAATGGGGAATTTCCGCTTTCTGAAAATCTTGATTGCCGAGTTGATGGGCGTGATGATTTTTCTTGCAAACGGCGTAATCGGCAGATTCCGGCGTTCATCGAAATTATCCTTCACCATGTCGATAATGATTAGTGCCGGTCGATAATCGATATCCTTGCTTGTCATAAAGATTCAGCTCCGTTCATTGGTCTACTGGAGGCGTTATGGTAATCTTGAATCGATTTTGGGACCGCATGAAGTGGCCCTCACTCTTTCGTACGGCAACGCATTCATCCCTTTGCGCCCGCCATCAATATGCCGCCATAAATACCATGATGCGTGGTCCGTCAGCAAAGCTCTGTTATAAGGTATGCGGTTCTCCAAATCGCGACAGGACCGCATAATTGTAACCGTTACAAGATCGAAAAATTTGCTGGATGCTGCAATTCGGTTGTAACAGTCTGCTTTTAACGGGAAGGCCGATAAATCTTTTCAGGATTGATTCGGCTTGACCAAGGCAACCCAGAATTCTGCCAACCGTTTAAGGTTCGCTGGCCTCGCTGCGGTCCCTCCCTGCGAGCATCACCCTGAAAGCCATGCTCAACGAATTTTACCTTGGAAAAGCCGTTTTTCAGCAGCAACTCCGCGCTGGGCAGCCCCCGAGCACCGCCTGAACGGCACATGGTAATAATCAGCGAATCCCGGTTGAGGCCCTTTTTGGAAAGTGCCTTGTCCACCTCGGCAATGAAGTTTTTGTTGAAATTCATTTGAAAAGCCGCTTGTTCATCATTGAAATCAAACGGGTCTGTGATTGCCAACGGGATGTTCCGGTCCACGCTGTCTGTGAAGCCGGTGAACATGATCTCCATCGGATCGCGAACATCGATAAACAAGATGGATGCTCCTTGTTCCTGCACGAACCAGTAGGCTTCCGTTGGCGTGATACCAAGCCTATGCTCAGCCCCTAACGCAGAAATCGGCACCAAGAGTATCAAGAGGCTTACCCATTTCTTCCACATACGCAATGTCCCTTCTAATTCCATTCGTTGGGCGTAATGATCACTTGGGTATATTTTCAAGGAATTCTGGTGGTTTTTCTCATAAACACTTTCATCATATCAGGTCAATGACTTTTAGAGAGAGTTTGGAAAGTGGCCTTTTTTAGCCCTGGAGATTCAAGCCTCCATGCCTGTCGGGAACCCAAGAGATATAACGCCTACCGTGACCGCAACTAACACTCGGCCTGTGTTACAATGCCCCCGACAATCCAATTCAACCCCCGAGAGAGAGGCATATCCATGACCACCGAACCAGTCCCCTTCCCCCGCTCCTATTGGGTCGTCCCCGGAAAGCTCCTCGCTGGTTATTATTGCGGCCACCAAGGTCCACAAAGAAGCTGCCGCCAAGATTACCGCCCCGGTCAAAGCCGCCATTCGTCACAGCATCAACCGTATTGAACCAAATGGAAGAGAGAGCACAAAAGATGAACCTTTGGGGTTGAATGAGGTGGCAATCGACTACCACTCCCTTTAAATAGCCATTGCCTGCCTCGAAGCAAACACGAAAAAAGGCCCACCGCTTATCCAGCAGTGAGCCTTTCCAGATTAGTTTACCATTTTCTTTGGATCTTTACCCTGTCACCGCCCACTCATACCGAAACTGAACGCCGACCCCGCATCGGCAACGGACATCCCGAAAAAGAACCCGCTCGGAGGAGGAGGTGCCGGAGCTGCATAATAAACAGGTGCCGGATAATAGTGCCGCTCCACAACAACCGGCCGATAGTGCCGCTCCACATAAACCGGTCTGGGCGGCGCATAATGGTAATGATGATGAACCCTGTGCTTGTAGTGGCCATAACCGTGCCCTCGATAATGCCCACGGTCGTCGTCTGCCAATGAAACACCAGCACTGATAAAAATTATAAGAGCCGAAATTGTTAATATTTTCAAAGCGTTGATTTTCATTGTGTCCTCCTATTCGCGTTAACTTTGACGGGTTAGACGGGGCAGGAGAGAGGAGGGTTTACATAGGAATTGGCACTGCAAGCTGGAGGGACTAATCACACCATTGTCTTTCGCAAGGGATGCCGTCGTTATCCCCGTCCATTTTCACACCAGGGCAATTCTCAAGGAAAAACTTAGCCTCTGCACAGGACGTCATTTGGGAACAATAAATTCTGCCGTCACATTGGTATGTTGCTGACTGCTTAGATATCCGCCCGGCCGAAGACGTCTCAACAAACTGGGTTCCATCGGCAATTCCTATTTTGCTCTCTCTTGCAAAACGGCGCACTTGGTATTGTTCGAATCCTTGCCAAGCAGCGAGCACGAGCAGAACGCCAATGATCACACGTTTCATCAATTCACCATGGCAGGCACAAAACTATGGATTGAGCGAAATGAGCTGTTTGGAATTTCTCTTGATTCGATCAATTTTACCACATATTGGCGGGGGTTCAAAATTTCGAGGATGGCTGACAGGAATAGCAGTCAGAATGTATTGCAGATTAATTCACTATAACAAAGGCATTCTGGATGGCTGATATTTTGGAAGAGCTGTCAGTATCGCTTGTTTTTGGGGAGCCGAGTTCCTTGTGGTATCCCCGGAATCGGTGAGATGAAGCATTGGTTTTGGAGCAAGGCTTTTATGACAGGACCTCCATGACGTTGTTGTCGCTGCCAAAGCAGTTGGGGCACTTCGTAGTGTTGTTGGGATCGTTGTACCATTGCCCGTCCACCCACAAGCGGTATTCATAGCGGCCAGGGTAAAGCATCACGCTCGTCCGCCAGACTCCTTCCTTATCTTTACGCATCGGGTTTATTTCAGGGTTCCACAGGTTGAAGTCGCCCATCAGAATCACCTGCTGCGCTTCAGGCATTTTCAGGTCGAATTTAATCCGGCGACGTTTGACGCCATTGTTTTTTTTTGCTTCGCGAAGCGTGGCCACGGGCTGAATTCTTGCGTTCTGCATAATGCCCCTCCATCGTTGAAGTTAGGAATTAAGATCAAAAGTAGCCCCAGTATCCTCTTACCTGTAATGCCCCCCACCCCATAACCCAATCGTACATCGTAGGGTCAATACACGCACTCTCTATGAGCATCCCAGACAGAATAAAATAGGGTCTATCATGTATTTATTCCTGAACAACCCGTACAGATCGAATCCCTACGATTCGGCGATCTGGGTGGTTCCGGCTCTCCATATCCTAAAAAATAGGGCGCTTCCGGCCGTGCCTTCCTACATATTTTCATGTCGAGCACCCTGCAGGAAATAAAATACATTTTACGCTCCATAGCTTCTCACGCTTTTTTTGATAATCTTAGGTATCAGCCCAGGCCTACCGCTCGAATGTGCCCATGCTCCACAACAGTTTTGAATTTGACGAAACTCTCAGCTGCGATAAGCAATTTCGGTCTTATATCGCGATAGGGGAAATGTTGCTTGGAATCAGGCTGATAGAGTTATAAGGAGAGACATTGAAAAAGGAAGGGCTGAAAAACCGGATCATTTTATAGGAAAATAATTTCACAGCGACCGTCATGGATGAAGGGACTTATGATGGCAGAGAGAAATAGGATATAAAGGGGTAAAGATTCCGGATCATGCCTGAAGTGTTTGAAAAGCGATATCGGTATATTTTGGAAATAGAATAGTCCTCCTGCTAAGCTGTCATTACCCTAACGATGCATAAAACTTTCGATTGAGTGGTTCATTAGCCCTTTATTCATGTGAGAAGGACCCATTTTCACAGCAGCATCCAAAACTTAACCAACAATGAATTCCTTCCGTATGTATTGATCTGGCTGCAAATTTGCGTGCAGCTTGATGTTTCAGCGGAGCATAAGCAGAATTTTTGCAACAGTAGGGATACCAGCATTGAAAGGAGACGCTTTTAAAGTGATATTCAACTCCATCACTTGATCAATACAAAGCCTGCCGTAGGCTGATTTTATCTAACGGGCAAAACGGCTGGCTTGATGTTCTGATCCGACCTGGGCAAAAATGACAGATCAGAAGCCAAGCGAGGGTTTGAAATATGTAAGGCATGCTTGCCATTGAATACAATTTTGGCGGAGTTGCTCTTCGGAGATTGAATAAACCTGTGAAACACATCCAAGCCAAATGGATGTATGTTCTTCAGGCCATTCGTGTAAACGTTGATCATTCTTGCTTCTTCAGGCAATATCTTTATGGCATATATCAGTTCATATGCCGATGTAGCGTCGAAGTCGCCTGTCATTATTAAGCCAAAACCGTCGCAGTTTTTATCGATGGCAATTTCAAAATTTGATGCCATGACCTAATCCTTTCTATTCTGGTAATCGCTTCTTCATTTTTAATCACAACCCCACTCTTATTTTCATTTGGTGATCTCTTGCGGGGTAGTCGGGAGGGATGCCTTAACGCCAAAATTCTTTTCTAACTGGAGGAATTTAACACCTACGCCATAGCCAAAATAAGAAGCACCTACTAACTTTTTGCACCACACAACCTTTGCCTGCACTTGATTCTGGCGAAAGTAATAGTCATCAATTGTGACAAGGACATGATCTTCAGGATACAGCTCGAATGGTAATTTAAAATACATTCCCCTTTCGCTTAGATTATAAGATTCCGCGTAGTACTGAGTTAGCGTCGGGTCGTCTTCAATAGTAATCAAATATTCATAACTAAAACGCTCGCTCGCTCTAAATTCCGGTGTCGCCTGCATGTAGCACCTCATGAGTGTTATCAGAGTTGACTGATTTCTTATATGAAACAAGAGTCAGCATGCCCTTGCCTGTCGATGTTAAAGTCTTCAAGGGCTATGAGGTCTTTTTCGGTTGCTTATCCTTCGCTTTTTTGACCTTCTGCTCGTGTTTCTTAGAAATTTGTTTCTTGCTCTTGTCCTTATCTTTCTTGCCGCCCTTGTCTCCCATTGCCCGGTCCTTTCGTATTGTCAGTCTTTACCCGCCGTGTGTGGCGTCGTCGCGACCCTTTCCACAGGCAGCGCGGTCGTTACCTTCTGACAGTCTTAAAGCCTTTGATGGCTTTTCCCGGGGAGTTCCCTATGTCCGGTTGTTTTCCGGCACCGAAGAAGGCCACGATGATCACTAAAATAATGATGAGTTCGGGCACTCCGATTCCAAACATCTTCGTTATCCTGATTTTTTAAGGGTTAAACTGGCAGGCGTTCGTTTATTCTACAGCCGTTACGGTAATTGCACCGATTTGATCCTTGCGAAATTGGGTAACATCCCAATCTCATTTTTCGCCCGCCACGCATTTAAACGGTTGATTCATAATTCTTACGCCGTCTGCTCTCCCATACGGAGAACAATGCCCCTAGATAGTCGCCATCCAGAAATGACGGCTAAAAAGACTGTGGTCGGGACTCTCCCTGGGATATATGGGAGGCCTTGTTCCCTGTAAACACAAGCTTTCTGGATTGAGCATCATACGTACTCATATTCCTGTGAAAAACATCCAAGCCAAAAGGGGATATGTCTTTCAGGCCATCCGTGTGAATGAAGATATTTAAAATGTCTCCCGGCAATTTTTTTATGGCATAGATCAGTTCATATTCCGACGTGGCGTCGAAGTCACCTACCAACTTTAAGCCGAAGCCCTTGCTTATTTTATGGACGGATACTTCGAAATTTGATGCCATGAACAATCCTTCCTTTTCCTGGTTAGCTCTTCCCCATTTCAATCACAGCTTCATCCTTCCTCATGTTTTGTGTCTTCATTCGTGGGGCAATCGGGAGGGATGCCTTTAAGCCAAAATTCTTTTGCAACTGGAGAAATTCCACACCGACGTCGTAGCGAAATGTGGCGGTATTTTCCAACTCTTTACACCACACGACTCTGGCCGGGACCTGATCCCGGCGCGATATGTGGTCATTGATTACGATATGGATGTGAGATCCCGTATACAGCTTGAAGAGGGACTTGAAATACTTACCTGTTTCGCTCAAGTTGCATGATACCGCATAGTAGGGAGAAAGCGTGAGGTCCTCTCCAAACTGGATGATGTATTCATGGGGAAAACGTTCGCTTCTTCTAAATTCTGGCTTCGTCTGCATACGGCACCTCACGAGAAACTTTAAAGTTAACTGATTTTTTTTAGCAAAAGCGGTCAGCAGGGAAAACGTTTAGATTAAAAGTCCCTTCTCAAATGCGCAGCAGCGCAGGCAGATAGGCAGGAAGTGGAAGAGCCTACATTCGTATGATGACTAAGATCAATGAAAATAGTATTAGCAAATGGCCTGCCACCAACCAGAAAAAAGCAAAGGTTGCGGATCTTAGTTTAATAACGGAGGATTAGATGAATAGGAGAGAGCCGTAGAAACGGGGAAACGATTTGTTTGGCCTCAATATCTGGTGGAACCTCAATAGGCTGAGGGGTCCAGTGATGAAAGCCGTGTCGCTTAATCCGGCTCCTTGGCCTCCGGGCGGAGTATCCCGAGCTTATGGATCCTCGCTCTCAAGGTACTCGGGTGGAGGCCCGGGATCGGCCAGCTGGCGAAAATCAAATGAAATTGGACCGGATGATCAGGAGTATATCACAGGTTTGTCGTTTCGGTGATTTGTCGGATATCTGCCAGCTACCCAACAAGCTAAAATCATTGCAGATTAGTCCCGTATACCCTATTCTTACCTCCGTAGGCCCACCCATGTCAAACCCAAACAGAAGGTGGGTACCCGCTTCTTGCCTGGATTAGCATGGCTTCTACCACACGTTTCTAAAAGGCGATACATTGAGGGTCGTTGTCACAAACGTAGCCTTTTGGAGAGTCAAGTGTACAGCGATATTGTCGACAACCCAGCTCACCTGCACCGGCCTGTCAGGGAGCTATGTATCAGATGTTTCTATTCTGTGGCCCAACGCTCGGCATCAGCCGCGCGCCCTGCGCGTCAGGTGCAAGTCAGGCATCGCCTTTATCCAAGATTCGAAATCTGAAACGGACGCTGCCGATCTGAAAGCGGTCCCCATCTCGGAGCCACACCTCGTTAACGCGCCTGTTGTTGACTATAGTCCCAGCTGCGCTATGAAAGTCGATAAGCACAAATCCATACTGGCCACGCTCGTCGGAGCTGGAACGGATGGGCTGAATTTCAAGTCGACAGTGGCTCCTGGAAATGTAGTCGCCGTCCACGACGAAGTCGCAGTCTCGGCTGCGGCCAATCGTCACGCTCGTCATTCCTTCCGTCAAGACCAATGACCGACCTCGATTCTCTCCTGTTTCGACTTCTGCGATTGCTATCGGTCTTTCTGGTGCGAGTCGAATCTGGTCTGGCGTGCCTGCGGATTGCGCCGTGATAGGCACCTTCGTCAAACCCAGCGAAGCCCGAACGGCAGCGATCAGGTTGGTCAATCCGACGTGCTCTCGGCGGCCGTGCCACCCCACCAAATCCGCCGTCTGAATGATCCGGAAACGCGCAGGGGGGCTCGCGGCATCGATAAGTGCTGGCACGAGTACGCCTCGATCGGCAGCTGCTGCCGCCTCGGCGCGCACCCAATCGGACCTTACTGAAGCGGATGACCATAACACGACGACGCACGCAACGTGCGAGAGCTGCACTTCAATGACGTCCTCCCAGGTCTGGCCAACCGGTATCTCTCGGTCCCAAAAAACGGACCAACCCTCCTCGCGGAGGCGTTCTGCGACTTGCTTGGCTATGCCAGCGTCTTCTCTTGCGTAGCTCAAAAAAACTTCAGTCATCGAATCCGTAGCTGCTGCTCCCTGTGGGGATTGCACTGCCTAATCGGTAATTATGCAGATCTATTTTTATGAAAATTGTAATGATATTCAGAAAATCTTGTCAATATCACCAAGCTGTGTTCTTCGGTGATTTGTCGGATGATCTGTCAACTGCCCAACAATTAGGAATCATGACAGATTATATTCTTCAAGCTCACGATTCTGAGATTCAGATACGGTGCTCTTCGCTGTCAGTACCACCTAAACGGGGATGATCGCTTTTCGTTGGATATATTCTCGGGACACAATCTATCCAAATTTATCCCTGCCGAGAATATATCCACATTTTTTCGGAGCACGCTTTGTTTGAGATTGCCTGACGAACGACATCAAATTTTCATAAATCCCAAAGGATTCTATATCGCCGATATACGTACCTTGAGTCGGGTTGCTATTTGATATGGGTGTACGAAACCGCTTCGCGGTAGCTGTCCCACCCGCAACAATCAACCCTTAACGCTTGCCTGTAGTACGTGTCGTTTCTTTTCCCCCTGATCATGTCAGGTTACCTCTCGGATGTCGTTAAACCCCAAACTGAGGAGGTGTCACATGACCGAACTACGTCAGAAGATGATCAGGGACATGGAGTTGAAGAATCTCTCCCCCCACCCCCAGCACGCCTTCCTGGCCGCAGTCACCGGGCTTGCCAGACACAATCGACAATAGCCCGCTGAGATCACCAACGAGATGATCGAGGATTATCTGCTGTTTCTTAAAAAGGCCAGGGCCTCCTCCAGCCGCCCCCAGGCCTTCTGGATCAGCGCCTGGTTGCCG
>Ga0105105_10001327_pt1 | contig 10491 bp, 9 predicted proteins | sample PPLLaktember2015_4_FD_79108 | JGI IMG/M metagenome (GOLD analysis project Ga0105105, IMG submission 79108) | Freshwater sediment microbial communities from Prairie Pothole Lake near Jamestown, North Dakota, USA - PPLs Lake P8 Core (1) Depth... | ecosystem: Environmental > Aquatic > Freshwater >... | reverse complement strand
GTCCGGGGGCGGGCGCGATGTTCCGGTCGAAGAAGTCCTTGAGGGCGCGCAGCATGCGGGGCTCGGCGAAGGCGGGGCGTCCCGCCATTGTGCCGTGCCCCGCCGGCCGCGCCCGATCAGGCCAGGCCGAGCGCCTTCAGCCGACGGTAGAGGGTGCGCTCGCTCAAGCCGAGCAGCGTCGCCAGTTCGCGCCGCGTTCCACTGAAACCGGCGACGCGTCGCGCCAGTTCGTCGTCGCCGTTGCTGGGCCGATCATTCACCGGGCTGTCGGCCGACGGCACGGCGAGCCGCGCGGCAGGCCCGAGTCCGAGCTCCTCCGGCAGGTGCTCCGCGCGAACGATGCCGTCGTCGGCGAACAGGCGCGCACGGTCGAGCACGTTGCGCAGTTCCCGGATGTTGCCGGGCCAGTCGTGCGCCTGCAGGCGAGCCATGGCCTCGGACTCCACCGAGACGCGGTGCTTGGTGGTGCCGCCACGCTGCAGGAACGAATCCACCAGCATCGGGATGTCCGCCGCTCGGTCGCGCAGGGGGGGCAGGTGGATGGGAAACGCGCTGATGCGGTAGTACAGATCCTGACGGAACAGGCCGTCGGCCACCATCTGCTGAAGGGGCTTGTGGGTGGCGGCGACGAGTCTGAAGTCGGCCTGCTGGGTTTCGACGCTGCCCACCCGGCGGAACGTGCCCGATTCGATGAGCCGCAGCAGCTTCACTTGCATCGACAGCGGCACGTCGCCCATCTCGTCCAGGAAAAGCGTGCCACCGTCGGCGGTTTCGACCAGCCCCTTCTTGCGTGCGTTGGCACCGGTGAATGCGCCTTTCTCGTAACCGAACAGTTCGCTTTCGAACAGAGTTTCGCTCAGCCCCGAGCAGTCCACCACCACGAACGGGCCGCCGGCGCGCTCGCTCGCCTCGTGCACGGCACGCGCGAACAGCTCCTTGCCGGTGCCCGATTCGCCGAGCAGCAGCACCGGCAACATCGAAGGGCCGACCCGCTGCACCGCCGACAGCGCCACGTTGAAGCGAGGCGATCGGCCCACCAGGCCATCGGCACTGGGTCGGGCCGAGGCATGTCGAACCGTCGACAGGCGCTCGACATAGGCCACCACGTCTCGACGGGCGTCGAGGATCGGCCGCAGTTCCACGTCGACGTGTTCCGGACCGCGGGGCGTGTGGTGGATGTGCAGCACGCGGTCGGGCCCCTTGAGTTCGAAGGCCCGCTTCATGGGGCAATGCTCGCCGGCCTGGTCGCACGGCACGTCGTAGTGGTGCGAGATGCGATAGCACTTGTGGCCGATGTAGGGCCGGTCCACGGCGCCGAACTGCCGCTTGTAGGCGGTGTTCGCGGCCAGGATGTTGTAGTCGGGGTCGAGCACGATCATGGGCTGCGCTTCGTGCTCGAGGAACGAGATCAGGGCCTGAACCTGCGGCGCGGTCCTCAGACCGTCGGGTCGAGGCGCAGCGGGTTCCGATACCGGGGTGGAAGGTGTGTTGGACACGGGCGATCCGAGTGGGTCGGGCGATTGTGCGCCGTACTGCCAACTCTGCCAACCCGATGGCAGAAGCTGCCATGCCTCACTGCCACCCTCGCTCGACTGCCGGCCGCACAGGGCTGCCCATGCCGAAGGACATCTCGAAAGTCCATTGAGTTCAATGGGTTGCGAGGCAGCTCAGGGCTTCCACGCAGGTGGCACGCAACTTGATATGCAGCATGGGGCGACATCGGCACGGGCCCGCTTTACACGCTGCTGCGTATCGACACCTGCACGGTCGGCTGTCCCTGATCACCGCGAGGAGACACATGAACACCCGCAGTTCCATCCAGGTCGAAGGCTTCTTCGACCCCGGCACCTGGACCGTCAGCTACATCGTCCTCGACACGAAGACGAACCGGTGCGCACTGGTCGACAGCGTGCTCGACTACGACCCGAAGTCAGGCCGCACGGCGCATGACAGCGCGGACCGCTTGATCGCTCGCGTCCGTGAACTCGGTGCGACGGTCGAGTGGATCCTGGAAACCCACGTGCACGCCGACCACCTGTCGGCGGCGCCCTATCTGAAGGCGCAACTCGGGGGTCGGCTCGGCATCGGCGAGCACATCAAGGTGGTTCAGGACGTCTTCGGCACCTTGTTCAACGCCGGCGGCGAGTTCGCCCGCGACGGCCGTCAGTTCGATCACCTCTTCTCCGACGGCGAGACCTTCGGCATCGGCAGCCTGAAGGCCCGCGCGATGCACACGCCGGGCCACACGCCGGCCTGCATGACCTATGTGGTGAGCGACGGTGACGGCGTGGACGCGACCCCGGTCGCCTTCGTGGGCGACACGCTCTTCATGCCGGACTACGGCACGGCACGGTGCGACTTCCCCGGCGGCGATGCGCGCACGCTCTACCGCTCGATCAACAAGGTGCTGAGCCTGCCGCCCGAAACGCGGCTCTACATGTGCCACGACTATCAGCCCGGCGGTCGCGAGGTGCAGTTCGTCAGCAGCGTCGCCGAAGAGCGCGGCCAGAACGTCCACGTCCGCGACGGCATCAGCGAAGAGGCGTTCGTCGCCATGCGCCATGCCCGCGACGCCACGCTCGGCATGCCCACGCTGATCCTTCCCGCCGTACAGGTCAACATGCGGGCGGGCCAGCTGCCCGAGCCCGAGGCCAACGGCACGAGGTACATCAAGATCCCGCTCAACGCCGTCTGATCGGCCCTGAACCAGAGCCTCCCCGAGAGGCCCCTCACGGAGACGCTCCCATGGACATCAAGCCCCTCACCGCCGAACTGTCGGTCGCCCCCCAGATTGCAGCGACCGACATGCGCGCGGTCGCCGAGGCGGGCTTTCGCTCGGTGATCTGCAACCGGCCCGACGGCGAGGGGGCCGACCAGCCCGTCTACAGCGAGATCGAGCGGGCGGCCCGGGACATCGGCCTCGAGGTGCGCTACCTGCCCGCGGAGTCGGGCAAGGTGACCGATGCGCAAGGGAAGGCTTTCGGCGCGCTCATGACCGAGCTGCCGAAACCGGTGCTGGCGTTCTGCCGCACCGGCATGCGCTCGACCACCCTGTGGGCGCTGTCGCAAGCGGGCAGCCTGCCGCTGCCGCAGATCATCGAACGGTCCGCCAGGGCGGGCTTCGACCTGAAGGGCGTGGTGCGTCGGATCGTGAATGGCGGCAGGACGCCGGTCGACGTGGCGGACGCGACGCACGAGGTCGTCATCATCGGTGGCGGCGCCGCCGGCATCGCAGTCGCCTCCAGCCTGCTGGCGCGCAGTCCGGGGCTGGACATCGCCATCATCGATCCGGCCGACGTCCACTATTACCAGCCGGGCTGGACGATGGTCGGCGCGGGCATCTTCGATGCGGCGACCACCGCCCGCACGTTGGCCTCCGTCCTGCCGCGTGGCGTGCACTGGATCAAGTCGGCGGTCGCTGCGTTCGAGCCCGAACGCGATGCCGTCGTCCTCGACGGCTGCCGCGTCGTCAGATACCGCCAACTCGTGGTCTGCCCTGGACTCAAGCTCGACTGGCACGGCATCGAAGGTCTGCCCGAGACCCTGGGCCGCAACGGCGTCACCTCCAACTATCGCTACGACCTCGCACCCTACACGTGGCAGCTGGTTCAGGAACTGAAGCGTGGCGAGGCGATCTTCACGCAGCCGCCGATGCCGATCAAGTGTGCCGGTGCGCCGCAGAAGGCGATGTACCTGTCGGCCGACCACTGGCGTCGCATCGGCGTGCTCGGGGCCGTCGACATCCAGTTCTGCAATGCGGGCGCCGTGCTGTTCGGCGTGGCGGACTACGTGCCTGCGCTGATGGAATACGTCGAGGCCTATGGCATCGGGCTGAACTTCGGACAGACCTTGATCTCGATCGATGGCCCCGCGAAGCAGGCGACGTTCAGCAAGGCCCATGCGGATGGCGCGAAGGAGCTCGTCACCCGGCACTTCGACATGATCCACGTCGTGCCGCCTCAGAAGGCGCCGGACTTCGTCCGGGTCAGCCCACTGGCCGATGCCGCGGGCTGGGTCGACGTCGACCCGGGCACGCTGCGCCACAAGGTCTTCGCCAACGTCTTCGCGCTCGGCGACGCCGCCAACACGTCGAACGCCAAGACCGCCGCAGCCGCGCGCAAGCAAGCGCCGGTGGTGGCGCACAACCTGCTCGTCACGCGAGGGGCGCTGAAGGGCGAGGCCCACTACGACGGGTACGGTTCCTGCCCGCTCACGGTGGAGCGCGGCAAGATCGTGCTGGCCGAGTTCACCTACGGCGGCAAGGTGGCACCGAGCTTCCCGAATTGGCTGATCGACGGCACGAAACCCTCGGCGCTGGCCTGGTACCTGAAGGAGCGCATCCTGCCGCCCCTTTACTGGGATGGGATGCTCAAGGGCCGTGAATGGATGGCGCAGCCCGAGATGGTGGGCTAGTGGCGCAGGCTGTCGCGACACCACGCTGGCGGCAATGGCTGCCATCCGTCCCCATGCTCGACTGGGGGCGGCGCTACGACCGCGAGACCTTCGTCGGCGATGGCGTGGCGGCACTGATCGTGACGATCATGCTGATCCCGCAGAGCCTGGCCTACGCACTGCTGGCCGGACTGCCGCCCGAAGTGGGCCTGTATGCCAGCGTGGCGCCGTTGCTGCTGTACGCGCTCTTCGGCAGCAGCCGCGTGCTGGCTGTCGGACCGGTGGCGGTGGTGTCGCTGATGACGGCTGCGGCCATCGGCGAGGTCGCCGCGGCCGGTTCACCCGCCTACTGGTCGGCAGCCATCACCCTGGCTTTCCTGTCGGGCGCCATGCTGCTGCTGATGGGCCTGCTGCGGCTGGGCTTCCTCGCCAGTTTCCTCAGCCACCCCGTGATCTCGGGCTTCATCTCCGCGTCCGGTCTGCTGATCGCCGCCAGCCAGCTCAAGACCCTGATGGGCATCAAGGCCGAGGGCCACAGTCTGCTGGCGCTGCTGACATCGCTGGCCCGTCAGGTGCAGGACACGCACCTGCTGACGCTGGTCGTCGGCGTGCTGGCCACAGGCTTCCTGTTCTGGGTCCGCAAGGGCCTCAAGCCGCTGCTCGTGCGTTGGGGCGTCGGCGCCAAGGCGGCCGACGTGATCGCCAAGACCGGGCCCGTCGCTGCGATCGCGGTCACGACCGGCCTGGCCTGGGGCCTGGGCTGGCAGGAGCAGGGCGTGAAGATCGTCGGCACGATTCCCCAGGGACTGCCTCCGTTCACCCTGCCCAAGTGGGACCCGGCGCTGTGGAAGAGCCTGCTCCTTCCGGCCCTGCTCATCAGCGTGGTGGGCTTCGTCGAGTCGGTGTCGGTCGGGCAGACGCTGGCGGCGAAACGGCGTCAGCGCATCGAACCGGACCAGGAACTGGTCGCCCTGGGTGCCAGCAACCTGTCCGCCGCCTTCACCGGGGGCTTCCCGGTGACCGGCGGGTTCGCGCGCTCGGTCGTCAACTTCGACGCCGGTGCGCGCACGCCGGCGGCCGGTGTGTACACGGCCGCCGGCATCACGCTGGCATCGCTGCTGCTCACCCCGGCGCTGTACTTCCTGCCGCAAGCCACGCTGGCGGCGACGATCATCGTCGCGGTGCTGTCGCTGGTGGACTTCGGCATCCTGAAGCGGACCTGGGTCTACTCGAAGCCGGACTTCGCCGCCGTGGCGTCCACGCTGCTGGCGACGCTGGCGCTGGGAGTCGAGGCCGGGCTCGTGGTCGGCGTGGGCGTGTCGTTGGCGCTGTACCTGTTTCGAACCAGTCGGCCTCACATCGCGACGGTCGGCCTGGTGCCGGGCACGGAGCACTTCCGCAACGTGCTGCGCCACCGAGTCAGGGTGAGCCCGCGGCTGGTGAGCCTGCGCGTGGACGAAAGCCTCTACTTCGCCAACGCACGCTGCCTCGAGGATCGGGTGAACGACGCGGTGGCTGCGCTGCCGGCGCTGCAGCACGTGGTGCTGCAGTGCTCGGCCATCAACGACATCGACGCCAGCGCACTGGAAAGCCTCGAGGCCATCGAGCATCGGCTTCGGGACGCCGGCATCACACTGAACCTGTCGGAGGTGAAGGGGCCCGTGATGGACCGTCTGAAACGGTCCGACTTCCTGAAGGACCTCGGCGGCAAGGTCTTTCTCACGCACTACCAGGCGGTGGTCGCGCTCACGCCCGAAGTGCTCGACGAGCCGTTTCCCGAACACACTCACTGAAGGCCACGACGTGTCCGACATCTCCATGCCGATCGAAGCCCACCGCCTCACGTGCGGCAGCCGCACGGACCGCATCGTCGGTCGCCCGACCTGATTCGCACCCCGGAGACCCGCCGAGATGGACTTCACCGTCAGCATGCTGCTGGCCACGTTCCTGCTGTCGATCGCAGCCTTGTTCGTCTTCATCTGGTCGTTGTCGAACGGCCTGTTCGGCGACGGTACGGCCGCGGCAACCGAGATCTTTGCGCCGAACGAACTGGGTCGCGTCGAAGATCCCGCAGCCACGGCCGCTCAGAAGGGCGGCCTGCAACAGGCCATGGCGCCTGGCGAGGAGGCGGACCACCGGATGGCGGCCATCGATGCCGAAGCCCGCGCGCGCGCCGATCAATCCACCTCGCTGGTCGTCGGCGTGAGCCTGACCCTCGCCGTCGTCTGGCTAGTGCTCGCCTCGCTGGCGGGATTGATCTCGTCCATCAAGCTGCATGCACCCGACTGGTGGGTGCAGTACGAGTGGCTCACCTTCGGCCGCATCAGGCCCATCCACCTGAACATGGTGGCCTACGGATGGTGCTCACTGGCAGGTGTGGGGGTGGCGATCTGGCTCATCCCGCGTCTGCTCAAGACCGAACTGGTCGGCGCAAAGTACGCGCTGATCGGCGGAGCGTTGTGGAGCGTCGGTGTCTTCGCCGGCACCGTCGCGATCGCGATGGGATACTCGGACGGCCTCGAATGGCTCGAATACCCCTGGCAGATCGACATCCTGTTGGTGATCGGCGGCGCCATGGTCGGCGTGCCGCTGTGGCTCACGCTGCTGCAGCGCAAGGTCAAGCACCTCTACGTGTCGGTCTGGTACATCGCCGCCGGGCTGTTGTGGTTCCCGATCCTGTTCCTGATCGCCAACTGGCCGGACCTGCATTTCGGCGTGCAGCAGGCGACGATGAACTGGTGGTTCGGCCACAACGTGCTGGGCCTGTGGTTCACGCCCATCGGACTGGCGGCGTCCTACTACTTCATTCCGAAGGTGCTGGGCAAGCCGATCCATTCGTACAACCTGTCGCTGCTGGGGTTCTGGTCGCTGGCCTTCTTCTACAGCCAGGTCGGCGGCCACCACCTGATCGGCGGCCCGGTGCCGTCGTGGCTGGTCACGATATCGATCGTGCAGAGCATGATGATGGTGATCCCGGTCTTCGCCGTCGCCGTCAATCAGCACATGACGGTGGTGGGCAACTTCCGCGCATTGATCTACTCGCCCACGCTGCGCTTCATCGTGCTCGGAGCGATGATGTATACCGCAGCCTCCGTTCAGGGCTCGCTGGAGGCACTGCGGGCCGTCAACACCGTCACGCACTTCACGCACTACACGGTCGCCCACGCGCATCTGGGCCTGTACGGCTTCTTCTCGATGGTCATGTTCGGCTCCATCTACTTCATCATGCCGCGCGTGATGAACTGGGAGTGGCCTTACCCCAAGCTGATCTCCCTGCACTTCTGGCTGGTGCTGATCGGCTTCGCCATCTACTTCATCTGGCTGTCGATCGGCGGCTGGCTGCAGGGGCTGGCCATGCTGGATGAGCAGACGCCGTTCATGCAGTCCGTCGCGCTGACGCTGCCTTACCTGCAGGCACGCTCGATCGGCGGGGGGCTGATGACGCTGGGTCACCTCGTGTTCGCCGGGCACTTCTTCGCGATGGGCTGGAAGTTCGGACCCAGCCGCCTGGGCGCGGCCTTGCTGGGCGCGCCCGTGCTCGGTCGCATCTCCGGCCAGAAGGCGGCGGCATGAGCGCCGGCAAGAGCTTCTGGGAAATGGACGAGCTTCGGATCGTCACGGGTTCGATGGTCATCCTGAGCTGCGCCACGGCACTGCTGGTGGTGATGCCCTACATGCTGCTGAAGGCAGTGCCCCCGCCCGCGGCACTGAAGCCCTACGACGACGAGCAGTTGCTCGGACGCCAGTCGTACATCGCCAACGGCTGTGTCTATTGCCATTCGCAGCAGCCGCGCGACATCAGGCAGGCGCCGGACGCGACGCGCGGCTGGGGTCGCGCATCGGTGGCCGGCGACTACGCCTACGACACACCGCATCTGCTGGGCACGATGCGAACGGGCCCCGACCTGATGAACATCGGCGCTCGCCAGCCGAGCAAGGACTGGCAACTCGGTCACCTGTATCAGCCGCGGGCCTACACGCCTGGCTCGATCATGCCGCCCTATCCGTACCTGTTCGAGGTTCGCCAGGGCGCGGCACGACCCGGCGAGACGGTCGTCAACCTGCCGCCGGCGTTCGCCAAGGCGGGAGAAGTGGTCGTCGCCAAGCCGCAGGCGCTGGCCCTGGTCGCCTACCTGCTGTCCCTGGACCGCACCTACCCCGCGCTGGCGCCGTTGCCGGCAGCGGGCAAGGACACGCCATGACCCGCCCAGAGCAGACGCCGCAGCAGAAGCGAGAACATGCCGACCCCGACGAAGGCTCGCGACCCCTGCCCTGGTTTCTGACGATGTTCCTCGGTGCCATGGCCATGTGGGGCGCGTTCTACATCTACGCGACGCCCTCCGGTGAAGAGTCGTCGTACGGCGACCAACGGACCGTGGCGGCGCTGCGTCCACCCGTGAAGGCCGCCGGCACCGCCGCGGCGGTCGACGGCAAGCAGCTATACGTCGGCAAATGCGCCGCATGTCACCAGGCCACAGGTCTGGGCGTGCCAGGCGTGTTTCCGCCGCTGGCCGCGTCGGAATGGGTGGTGGGCGACGAGAAGGTCCTCACGAACATCCTCCTGCACGGCGTCATTGGGGAGATGGAGGTCAGAGGCACGACCTACCGAGGCGCCATGCCGGCATGGAACGCGATGGCCGATGACGAGCTGGCGGCGGTCATGAGCTACATCCGCAACGAATGGGGCAACGCGGCGCCTCGGATCGTGGCGGACACGGTGAAGGCGCAACGCGAGGCCACGAAGTCGAGAACCGAGCCTTACAAGGGTGGACAAGAAGTCAAGTCCGGTGGCTGACGGCCGCACGGAAGCCGTGGGTCTCTGGAAGACCTTCGCGACCAGCGTGGTGGCGATCGTCATCGGGCTCGCATGCCTGCTGCAGGCCACCGCAGGCGGCAACGCCTTCACCACCGAAACGCTGCGGCGCACCGAGGTTGCCGATGCGCCCAGCCAGGTTCCGGACCTGGCCATCCGCGACGCTGCGGGCCACCGGAGCACCTTGCGCGAGCTGCTCGCCGGGGGCGAGCGTGTCTGGATCGTCGACTTCGTCTACACGCGCTGCCAGACGGTCTGCACCACGCTCGGGTCGGTGTTCCAGCAGCTCCAGCAACAGATCCGGCAACGCGGACTCGAAGGACGGGTCGGTCTGCTGTCGGTCAGCTTCGACCCGGCCAACGATACGGCCGAGTCGCTTCGGGCCTACCTCGACCGCATGCAGATGGACCCGGCCATCTGGCACCTGGTGAGTCTCGATTCGCCGCTGGACCGGCGCGAGCTGCTCGACGCGTTCGGGATCATGGTGATCCCCGCACCGCTCGGGGAGTTCGAGCACAACGCCGCGCTGCACCTCGTCACCGGGCGCGGCATGCTGGTCCGCATCCTCGACTACGACGATGCGGCGCTCGCCCTCGAGACGGCCCTCGCCGCCGTCCCATGAACCGCATCGGGTGGCAGCGGTCTTCGTCGTGGATCGGGTTGGCGCTGTGCGGACTGGGCTGCGCCCTGTCCGTCCCGCCCTGGCGCAGCCTCATCGAGCAGAGCATGGTCTGGCACATGGTGATCCAGATGCCGATGCTCGTCGGCGGGGGCTGGTTGCTGGCGGGCAGCGGTATCCAGGCCCCGAAGATGCAGCGTTTCGCCGACTGGAACCGATTCGGCCTCACGGGCTTCATCGCCAGCCAGCTGATCGCCGCCTACTGGATGCTGCCGCTGGCCATCGACCGTGCCGTGGTGCTGCCTCGGACCGATGTGTTCAAGCTCGTCTCCCTGCTCGCCTGTGGTGCCCTGCTCAAGGCATCCTTCGGCCGCTCGCCCGCGGTGCTGCAGCTGTTCTTCGTCGGTTACGCGGTGTCGATGCTGAGCGCCGCGGGTGTCTTCCTGGCCAGCACCGACAGGCGCTTGTGCAACGCGTATTCGCTCGACAGTCAGTGGAACGCCGGCAGCAGCGTCGTCGCGCTGGGTGTCGCGCTCGGCTGCGCGTGGGCGTGGCGCCTCGTTCGGGACACCCGCAGGGCGCAGGCGCGACCGCAGGCGCGGCACTGAGCGTCGGCGCGGCGCGCCGCCGCCGAGCGCCATCCGCCGGCCGCGCCCGATCAGGCCGG
>Ga0105105_10001326_pt1 | contig 10495 bp, 10 predicted proteins | sample PPLLaktember2015_4_FD_79108 | JGI IMG/M metagenome (GOLD analysis project Ga0105105, IMG submission 79108) | Freshwater sediment microbial communities from Prairie Pothole Lake near Jamestown, North Dakota, USA - PPLs Lake P8 Core (1) Depth... | ecosystem: Environmental > Aquatic > Freshwater >... | reverse complement strand
GGCCGGCCGGCACCATCCAGGCTGAGCCGCTCTTGAGCTTTCCATCTTCATACACCTGCGACAAGGCGACGAAACCGAGTTCGGCATTTCCGGTGCTGACGAATTGGAAAGTCTGCGCGATGTTCTCGCCCTGCACGAACCTGCCTTCGACGCTGCCGAGCAGGCCCAGCCTGGTCAGCGTCTCGACGGCCGCAGCACCGTAGGGTGCCAGCCTGGGATTGGCGATGGACAGATGCTTGAACGTGCCCTTCTTTAGAACTTCTCCCTTGTCGTCGACATAGCCAGGCTTGGCCGACCATAGTGCCAGCTGGCCGATCGCGTAGGTAAAGCGACTGTCGCTGACGGCGGCCCCTTCTTTTACCAGCTTGGCCGGGGTTTCGTCGTCTGCTGCAAGCAGGATTTCAAAGGGCGCGCCGTTCTTGATCTGGGCGTAGAGCTTGCCGGTAGAGCCGAATGAAAGCAGCGCCTTGTGGCCTGTGTCCTTCTCGAATTCGACTGCAATTTTTTGCATCGGGGCAGTGAAATTGGCCGCCACGGCAACGCTGACATCCGCAGCCAGCGCCGGAGACGCGAAGGGGGCAGCAAAGAGGGCAAGGGCAAGCAGTCTGAATGAGGTTTTCATGAGCTTCCTTTCGATATGCATGGCGATATATAACGACTGACAAAAAAATAGGGATTAGTCCCTATTACTACTACTTCAAGCTTCCCGCTCTGCCAGCAGACGGGAAAATTCGCGCATTTCGGTGGCGACGCTGGCAGCCGCCTTGACTTCCATGGCCCGGTAACGCGCCAGCACTTCCAGGCCCGCTTCGGTGATCCGCGCCCCGCCACCGCCAGAACCGCCTTTACTTGCCTCAACCAGTGGGGCGCGGAAAGAGCGGTTCATGGTATCCACCAGCATCCAGGCGCGCCGATATGACATGCCCATCTCCCGCGCCGCCGCTGAAATCGAACCGGTGCGGGCTAAGGCATCGAGCAGGTCCGCTTTCCCAGGCCCGATCGCGATTTCGGCGCCCAGAAGAATCCGCAGTTTGGGCTTGATCCGTTTATCCAAAATCGGCTCTCATCAGGTCGATATATTTTGAAAGATATAACCCGGCGAATTTTCTGGCAAGTGCATTGAAAGGGATTGGCTGAATTTTTGGCGGTACGATCGCCTCGTAGCCTCCACAAGCTTGTGCGTCTGGTTTAGCCCGAGAAACGGCCATTGACGCCAGTCATCTCGACTGACTCAAACTGGCCGGGAGCACCTATTGGGCGACGTTGCTGCATTGCAGTCATTGGACGGCAAGCTTCATTTCCCAGAGGCTGCTTTGAGGCGCTTTAGCCCAACCGTTACTACCGGCCAATAACGGAAATTCATGCCGATTGCCAGGAGGACCGGTCTTCGGCCCATTGCGGACGGACGTGAATCCAAGCCGGTAATCCTCTTCACAAGCAGAGAGGCTAGGGGCCATGCTTCACTGTACGTCTTGCCGGTAATCCTGCCATCTGGCGACCGCATCGGCCTGGAGATCACGCCCATCAGCCGTCACTTGGTAACCCGGCTGCTTGCAGTTACGATTCCTTGTCCTCACCAATACAGCACCGCCATGGAACGCTTCACCATCTCGCTCGATGAATCTCTGGCCCAGGCTTTCGACACGCTGATTCACGACCGCGGCTACGCCAATCGTTCCGAAGCCGTGCGCGACATGATCAGGCGGGAACTTGAAAGCCGTCGACTGGAGAGCAAGGATGCGCCGCATTGCATCGCCAGTCTGTCATACGTATACAACCACCATGAACGCCGCCTCGGCGAGCGCCTCACCGATCTGCAGCATCATGCGCACGATTTGGTGGTGTCCTCAATGCATGTCCACCTCGATCATGACAACTGCCTGGAATCGGTCATCCTGCGTGGCCGTACAGAAGAGGTGCGGGCCTTCGCTGAAAAGCTCTCGGCCGAACGTGGCGTGCGCCACGGCACCCTCAACCTGATCCCGGTGGAAACCGAAGTCACGCCGCACCATGTCCACAGCCGTCCGCGCACCTGAAGCTTCGTAGCCCCACGGCATCCGTTCCCCCGGAGCAGCGCTACCCCACAACTTCGAGGCTTTTAGTGTCCCCCGGGTGTTGCTGTTAGGCACCGGGATAGGAAATGCTATTAGCCAAAGTTCATACGAATTATCTTTTTGTAATACTTCATATTAGGATACGGGCATTCTCTGTTCGGGAGTCGCCTTCTTGAAAACAGCTGTATTCCTTCTTGCCAGCCTTTTCCCCACTCTAGCCTGTGCGCACGACCTCTGGATTGAACGGGAAGGCCAGTTGCACACCTTGACCTACGGACACGAGCGCTCCAGCCACGAGGGTGCGAAGAAGCTGGAGTACAAGCCAGATACGGTGAAACAGGCCGCGTGTTTCAACGCAGCGGGCCAGAGGGTCAACGCGGAAAGTGGCAAGGCCTATCCCGCCACCTTGACGGGCGACTGCGCGGCAAGCTGGTTCCTCACTTCAAGCGGTTACTGGAGCAAGACGCCGTATGGCACCAGGAATCTGCCCAAAGATGAGGCTGGCGCGGTGATCGACAGCTGGCTCTCGGTCGAAAGCATCAAGCGGATCGACCACTGGAACACCGGCCTGTCTCAGCCCCTGACACGTGAACTGGAACTGGTGCCGCTGGACAATCCCCTGCAACTCAAGCCAGGCGGCAAGCTGCATCTGCGTGCCTGGTTCCAGGGCAAGCCGGCCGCGGGGGTGACCGTGGCTTATTTCGGCAAGCCGCGCGGCGTCACCGACGCAGACGGCAAGGTGAATATCCGCTTGCAGAACCCCGGCTTCCAGTTGATCCAGGCCAGCTTCGAGCTGCCTCTGTCCGACGGCAAGGCGGACAAGACGATCCACGCCAGCACGCTGCAATTCGACCTGCCATGAGCAAGACGCTGCGCGCCCTTCTTTGGAGTGGCCCGCTGGCATTGGGCATCCAAGCCAGCACGGTTCTCGCACACGACCTGCAGTACACCACCAGCAGCGGCCAGGCGGTGGTCATCAAGCTGTTCTACGTCGACAACAAGCCGTTCAGCTTCGAAGGCTACGAAATCACCCGCGAGGGCGACAAACTGCCTTACCAGGTCGGCCGCACCGACGGCCAGGGGCACATTGCCTTTCTCCCGGACCGCGCGGGCAAGTGGCACGTCAAAGCCATCTCCGAGGACGGCCATGGCCTCGACTTCACGATCACCACGAACGCCGCTGCAGGCATCGAAGGCAGCGACAAGCCCGCCTATGAACGGTATGGCCGCATCGTCGTTGGCATCGCGGTCATTCTTGGGGTGTTCGGTCTTATGTCCCTGTATTTGAGGAGGAAAAAAACATGAAAAAGCGTCTGATCGCTTCCCTGCTGCTTGGCCTTTTAGCCACGCCGGCCTTCGCTCACCACGGCATTGCCTCGCTTGGCGTGGCCGGCCTGGAAGGCCCCGGCGCGCCGTTGCAAACGTCCAACTCACAGACCTTGCCACAGGGCAGCTGGCTGGGCTCCCTGCAAGTCGATCACGCCCAGTTCAGGACATTCGATCCTTCCACCGCGCCAGGCGATCAGGAAAGCGATTACGCTCAATACTGGATGGCGGGGCTGGGCTATGGGTTCACGCCATGGCTGTCGGCTTATCTTTTCCAGCCCTACAACATCAAAGAGGACGAGTACGGCGACACCAGTTCGCGCGGCTTCACCGATGTTTCCGTGATGGGCGTAGTCGGTTTCAAGTATGACGATGGCTTCATGCTGGTACCCGCCAACGAAAGCCTGGATGACATGATGGACTGGCACTTCACCGTCTATGGTGGGGCCAGCCTACCGACAGGCGATGCCGACTACGTGCTGGGTGATGGCAGCATCGATCCAGGCAAGTCGCTGGGATTTGGCAAACCCAGCTTCAACTATGGAATGACCGCGACCAGGCAGTTCACTGAAGATGCCACTGCCGTGTTCGAAGTCGGTCAGATCCGCTTCCAGGAGTACCGCTACGAAGACGGCCAGACCATGAACTTCGGCACCGAGACGCGGGTCAATGCGGCCCTCGCTTATCGCCTGAAGACTTATGCGGAGAGCCGTTTCCGTCTGGATGGTATCGTCGAGGCGAACTATCTGGGTCTGGGGCGCGACGTCAGCCAGGACGGCCCCGAACGCGCCACCGGTGGCAAGATGCTCTATGCATTGATTGGCATGCGGCTGTACAAGAACAACATGAGCCTGGGACTGGGCCTGAAAAAACCGGTCTGGACCGATCTCAACGAGGAAGACGAGCAGCAGGGTGCGGAGGGTCGGGAAAAATACCGCGCCATCGCCACCTTCTCGGTTCTGTTCTAGGCCATGCACATCCCTGACGGCTTCATCGCCCCGCAAATGTACCTGCCGCTCTACGCTGCGGCTACTGCGGCATGGGCCTATGGGGCCAAACGCGTGGGACAGGAGCTGGACGAATCCAGCCTGCCCTGGCTGGCCGCACTCACGGCGGCTTCGTTTGCGCTGTCCTTCGTCGCTCTGCCCTTGCCCGGCGGCACCAGTGCACATGTCACCGGCGTGGGGCTGCTGGCGGTGGTGTTTGGATTCTGGCAGGCCTTCGTGGCAGCCTCACTGGTATTCGCCATACAGGCGCTGCTATTTGGCGATGGTGGCATCACCACGCTGCCGCTCAATGCACTGGCGATGGGCTTTGCCGGTGCGTTGGCCGCGCGTGGACTGTTTCTCGCGCTGCGGCACTTCCATATCGGCTTGGCATTATTCCTCGCCGGCTGGATCGGACTGACCCTGCCCGCACTGTTGATTGCCTTGGCACTGGGTGCGCAGCCACTCATTGCCGCCAACGCGACGGGCGAACCTCAGTACTTTCCGTTCGGCTGGGGTGTCACGCTGCCCGCGCTGCTCATCCCGCATGCGCTGCTCGGCCTCGGGGAGGGCGCGCTTACCCTGCTGGGCTGGCGTCTGGTCGAACGGCTGCGAGGGCGCTATCAACATGGCTGAACGCATCAAGCTGGTTGCGTATCTGGCTGCCATCGTGGCGACGTCCTGGCTGACCACGGCCGCCTGGTTAGCCGGCGGATTGGTTATCACGCTGGCGCTGTGCGGACGCGCGGCACCTCGCCTACTGCGCCGCGCAACCCTGGCCACGGCGGCTTTCAGCGGCACCGTCTCACTGGCGTATGCCGGCTACATGGGGTGGTCACTCCACCGCTTGCCGCTGGATTGGCTGATCACGGTCAATTTGCGGGTGCTGCTCATGGCTTTGCTCACCTTTCTGTTCATCACCCGCGTGAACCCATTCCAGGCCTTGAGCTTCTCGCGGCGCTTGTCGTTTCTGCTGGTGCTGGCGGTCAGCCAGTCGCTGGTTATGAAGCGCACGCTGGCGGATTTCCGTCTTGGCCTGGAAAGCCGCAGCCTGCGCCCGGCCAGCCTCTCCGCCCGCTACCGCGCCGCCGCCCATGCCATCGCCTGGCTGCTCGACCGGGTGCTGGCCAACGCGCATGATTCGGCCCAGGCGATGCAATCGCGTGGGGCCTTGCGATGATCCAGACGGAAGGCTTGTGCCATCACTATGGCGACAAGCCCAGCTTGCTGGACGTGAGCTTTTCGCTCGCCGCCGGCGAAAAGGCCATCGTGCTGGGCAGCAACGGCAGCGGCAAGTCCACCCTGCTCAAAATCCTCGACGGCCTGATCAGCCCCGCATCAGGACAGTACCTTTACGAGAATCAGCGCATCACGCCTCAAGTGCTGAAACATGGCAGCCGGCGCCAACGCTTCCGCCAGGAGGTGGCGCTGCTGTTCCAGAACCCCGATGTCATGCTGTTCAACCCGACCGTCGCGGACGAGATCGCTTTCGGGCCGAGGCAGATGGGGATGAGCAATATCGACGAACGCGTCGCCCACTGGGCCGGTCTGGTGGGAGTGACGGCTTTCCTCAAGCGCCCGCCCTTCAGCCTTTCCGGCGGCGAGAAGCAGAAAGTCGCGCTGGCCGCCCTGCTGGCGGTGGAACCGAAATTGCTGTTGCTCGATGAGCCGACTACTGCGCTTGATCCACGCAGCACAGGTTGGTTAGTGGACTTTCTCGCCCAATTGCCCATCACATTGCTCACCACCACACACAATCTCAGCCTGGCGCCCGAACTCGGGCAGCGTGCCCTGGTACTCGGCGAGGATCACCGCCTGATCTACGACGGTCCGATCGAAGCCTTCCTGGGAAATCTCGACCTGCTGGTGGCGGCCAATCTGGCCCATGTCCACCGTCACCAGCATGGCGGTCTGGAGCATCGTCACTGGCATACCCATGGCTGGGAGTGATCCGTCGTTCAGTGAGATTTCCTGGCCTATGTCCGGTAACGAATCCATTGCGGAAGTAGTCGGCTGAAACTCCAGCAGCAGCTTCGGGTCGGGAGTACGCATTCGCCGAGGTTGAAAGCAGACCTTCGGCGTGACTTGCTGGCATCCGACCGCTCTGGAGCCGTGAGCGGGCACACATCCCTTGTTTGGCGTAAGGCGGCTCAGGCCGAACTCCAGACGGATAGGTGAGCCAGTCCGAATGATGGCTCCTAGCCGTTCTAAGACATCAATCCTGTTTGGTAGGCTCGAAGACCCTACCCAAACGGCCCTGATTACGTCATTTCAGCAACAAGCCCTGCCGAGCAAACAGCCACAACTGTTGCCAGGTCAATTCGTTGACCATTTCGCGCGATCCGTTCCATCGTCTTTCTGCCAGTGCGGCATGCATTACATCGACCAGTTCGTCGACCGTTCGGCTGCCGTCGAGCAATCCCAGCAGGATTCGTCCGGGCTCGTCCAGGTCCATCGCCACGTGGCGTGATCCGCTCACCACCCAACCGGGCGAAGTTGCCTGCAAGCGCGCCAGCGCATGGGCATGAGGGTGATCACCGGGTTCGTTGATGTAGACAGTATCGGAAACAGTGGGCAAGACTCCGTGAGCCATCACCAGCATGAACAGCGCATCCCCAAATGTGATCTCGTCGATGTCTTCGGCCGCACCGAATTCAGCCAGAACCTGGCGTGCGGCAGCCATCAAGTCTGGGTAACCCAGCGCGTTCGGATAGGCGGCCGAGAGCGCCATGGCGGCAGCCTTCATCGCCGGCAACGCGATCGGGAAAGTGTTGCCCGCCGGGTTGATGAAATCTTGTTCAACCGCGTTCTCGAGATCGATTTCTTCATCGCTGCGCAGATCGGCATAGAAAGCCAGGCGATCCAGTGCGTCGGCTCGCGGCGGCTGGGCGAATGGCGCATCGTCGCGGCAGATCAGCGCCCGCCGAAAGCGGCTGGACAACACCGCATCAAGTGCGGCCTCGGCATCCAGCCAGCGTCCCGCCATGCTTTCTGGAGCCATTCCCCACGCATCCTCGAGTTCGACCACGGCGCTGCGCGGACCGGCCTCGCCGACATAACGCAGGCCGTGGGCTTCGAGTCGCGCAGCGAAATCAAAGAAGGCCATTGGCGCGTTGAAATCGGCCAGGTATTCATGGAACAGATAGGACGGTGCGGCCGTCTTGAGGTAGGCGATCTCCTTCCGCAAGGCGGGATCGCTCCACTCGGCCTCGAGTTCCGCCAGCACCTGCAGGGCCTGCCGATATCGCTCGGGCGCAGGCAGGTCCGTTGAGGTGCGCTCGATCAGGGCGGCGCGCAGCGGCTGCAGTTTCTCCCATCCGGCCGCGACATTGAAGCTGATGTAGGCCACGCCTGCAGGAGACAGGTGACGACGGCAGATTTCGAGCAGTGCCTGCTGCACTGCAGGCGGCACCCAGGAAAAAACACCGTGTGCAATGATGTAGTCGAACTCGCCGAGATCGTCAGGCAGCGCAGCAAGATCGCCGTGCAGGATGCGGGCATTGCTCAAGCCTAGGCGGGCAATGAAGTCGGCGCCTGCCTGCGCCTGGACCCGTGACAGTTCCACCCCGACACAGATGGAGTCAGGCCAGCGCCATGCCAAAGGAATCAGGTTGCCACCCTGTGCGCAGCCAAGTTCGAGGATGCGCGCGCGGCTCGGATCGGGCGCCTCGAAGCCGTGCAGCCAGGTTACGGCCGCGAGAAAATCCGGCTGGGTTTCCGGCAGCGGCAGGCTGTCGTAGGGCAGTTCGTCGTAGCTTTGCAGGGTGTCCATGGCGGCGATTTTCCCAGCAAATGGGAAGCCGTGGTGGCTTGGCCGACAAGTCGGCACGCATCACCTGTCTGCGCAGCCAGGGGAAAAAACGTCGGGAACCCCCGAACGGCTGGAGCGCTCGGGCTAGACCATTGGCAAGCTCAGGGCTGGCGGCCTAAAGCCGGCTCGTTAGTGCCCGCGCGTACCCGGCTTGGACGAGAACAAGGCCGCCTGCGGGCGCGGTTTGCGCGCGTGCGACGACGGCTGCGGACCGGACTTGGCTGCGGCTGGACGGGCAGCGCCGGCGGAAGGCTTGTCCTGCGGCGCACGGCCGGAAGCATTGCGGCCTCCGGGTTGCCCCTGCCTCGCACCCTGCCCCGGTCGCTGGCCGCCACGGCCCTGTGGCGGACGCGGCGGGCGTTCGTCGGACATCAGGTCGGCCTTGGCAGGCGGGATGAAGCCCTCGACCTCGACGCGCACGATCGAGCGCTTGATCAGCTTCTCGATATCGCGCAGATAGGCGAGTTCCTCGTCGTCGACCAGCGACAGGGCCGAGCCGGTGCTGCCGGCGCGACCGGTGCGGCCAATGCGGTGGACATAGTCTTCCGCCACGTTGGGCAGTTCGAAATTGACCACCTGCGGCAGCTGGTCGATGTCGATGCCGCGCGCGGCGATGTCGGTGGCCACCAGCACGCGCACGCTGCCGTCCTTGAAGCTCGCCAGCGCCTTGGTGCGCGCCGACTGGCTCTTGTTGCCGTGGATAGCCGCAGCACTGATGCCGTCCTTGATGAGCTTTTCGGCGAGCTTGTTGGCGCCGTGCTTGGTGCGGGTGAACACCAGCACCTGCTGCCAGTCGTGGTGCTTGATCAGGTGTGCCAGCAGGTCGCGCTTGTGCGCCTGCGGCACGCGGTGCATCGATTGCTCGATCACTTCCACCGTGGTGTTGCGGCGCGCGACTTCGACGCTCTTGGGGTTGTGCAGCAGGCCGTTGGCGAGGGTGCGGATCTCGTCGGAGAAGGTCGCCGAGAACAGCAGGTTCTGGCGTTGCTTCGGCAGCACCGCGAGCACCTTCTTGATGTCGCGGATGAAGCCCATGTCGAGCATGCGGTCGGCTTCGTCCAGAACCAGGATCTCGACGCCGGACAGGTCGACGGTCTTCTGGCCCATGTGGTCGAGCAGGCGGCCCGGGGTGGCGACGAGAATGTCGACGCGCGACTTCAGCGCCTTGAACTGCGGGTTGATGTTGACCCCGCCGAACATCACCATCGAGGTCAGCTGCAGATACTTGCCATAGGTCTTGACCGACTCCTCGACCTGCGCCGCGAGCTCGCGCGTCGGCACCAGGATCAGGCAGCGCGGGCGGCCGGGCTTGGACGGCACGGGACGGCTCGTCAGCAAATGCAGGATCGGCAGGGTGAAGCCGGCGGTCTTGCCGGTGCCGGTCTGGGCGGCTGCGAGCAGATCGCCGCCCGCCAGCACCTGCGGGATCGCCTGTACCTGGATCGGGGTGGGCGTGGTGTAGCCGGCGTCGGCGATGGCACGCAAAATGGGTTCGGCCAGCGCCAAGCCGGCAAAGGATGCTTCAGTAGTCATAGGGTTTCCTGCGACGGCCTGTCACGTTTGCAGTGACACCAATCGAGGCAGACGAATAGGGGATCGTGAGATCTGGGTAAAAGAGCCGCGCACCGATTGGCTGGGTGCGGGAGGCCGCACTATACCTGCTTGCCTTGCCGGCAACAACGATTATTTGCCGCTGCCCGCCTGGTTCAGTTCCAGCTCATCGCGATAGGACCGGGACGGGTACTGGAACGCCACCGGACCGTCGGGTTCGGCATGAACGAACTGGCGCACGAAGGGGTCGTCGGAGTCGAGCATCGCCCTGGCCTCGCCTTCGGCGACGACCACACCGTCGTGGATGAAGTAGGCGTAGTCGACGACTTCCAGCGATTTCGACACATCATAGGTGACCACGATCGAGGTCACGCCGAGCGCGTCGTTGAGGCGGCGAATCAGGTTGCCGATGGTGTTGAGCGAGATCGGATCGAGCCCGGCGAAAGGCTCGTCATACATGATCAGCATCGGATCGAGAGCGATCGCCCGCGCCAGCGCGACGCGCCGTTCCATACCGCCGGACAGCTCGCCCGGCATCAGGCCCTGAGCGCCGCGCAGGCCGACGGCGTGGAGCTTCATCAGCACCAGATCGTGGATCAGTTCTTCCGGCAGGTCGGTGTGCTCGCGCATCGGATAGGCGATGTTGTCGAACACCGACAGGTCGGTGAACAGCCCGCTGACCTGGAACATCATGCCCATCTTGCGCCGCATGGCGTACAACTCGCGCGGCTTGAGGCGGTTGATCTCCTGGCCGTCGACTTTGACGC
>Ga0105105_10001323_pt1 | contig 10505 bp, 11 predicted proteins | sample PPLLaktember2015_4_FD_79108 | JGI IMG/M metagenome (GOLD analysis project Ga0105105, IMG submission 79108) | Freshwater sediment microbial communities from Prairie Pothole Lake near Jamestown, North Dakota, USA - PPLs Lake P8 Core (1) Depth... | ecosystem: Environmental > Aquatic > Freshwater >... | reverse complement strand
TTTGATGGGCGCGATCTTGGGGGAGAATTTCATAACCGCCGATTTTTCGCCGCGCGAGGGGTCCTCATCGTAGGCATCGACCAGGACCGTGAAAAGCGTCCGGTCGCACCCGGCCGAGGTCTCGATAATAAAGGGGATAAACTGCTCCTTGGTGGCGTCATCGAGATAAATAAGTTTTTTATTCGTAGCCGCCTGGTGGCGGGAAAGATCGAAATCCGTCCGGTTGTGAATCCCCTCCAGTTCCTTCCAGCCAAAAGGATACTCGTATTCTATATCATAGGCTTTCTTGGCATAGTGGGCCAGATCATTGGGACCGTGCTCGTGCCAGCGAATTTTGGCAGGATTAATCCCCAAATCCATGTACCATTTCCAGCGTTCTTCCCGCCAGTATTCGAACCATTTATCGTCTTCTTTGGGATTGATAAAAAATTGCATTTCCATCTGCTCGAATTCCCGGGTGCGGAAAATGAAATTGCCGGGGGTAATTTCGTTGCGAAAGGCTTTCCCGATCTGGGCGATACCGAAGGGAACCTTCTGGCGTGAAGAATTCTTGACGTTTAGAAAATTGACGTAAATTCCCTGGGCCGTTTCGGGTCGAAGATAGACAACGGCGGAGTCATCCTCGACCGGTCCCATGAAAGTCTTGAACATCAGGTTAAACTGCCGCGGTTCGGTCAAGGAATCCTTGCTGCCGCACCGGGGGCACTGTGTTTTCTCGCCGATTTCATCGGCCCGGAATCTGGCCTTGCAGACCTTGCAGTCGACCATGGGATCGACAAACCCGGCCACATGCCCGGATGTCTCCCAGACTTTGGGATGCATCAGAATGGCGGCATCGAGACCCTCGACATCGTCGCGGCGGTTGGTCATGGAATCCCACCAAAAACTCTTGATATTCCGCTTCAATTCCGCGCCCAGGGGGCCGTAGTCCCAGCAGGAATTGAGCCCGCCGTAGATTTCGCTCGAGGGGTACACAAAGCCGCGCCGCTTGCACAGCGACACCAGCCGTTCCATTTTGTCGTCCATCTGTTTGGCCATATTGTCTCTCTTAAGAATTGGGGTCTTCCGTTCTCTATCTTTGCCGGCCGGTGATTCTCGCTATTGATTTGGGGCGCCGACTAATAATTCGTCTTCTTCAGTTTCTCCAAAAATTTCAGCGATTTCAATTCGCCTTTATCGGTCTGAAAACGCAGGAAATTTACCAGCAGTTCCAATACCTCCTCGGCTTCTTTCAGTTTCAAGCGGGCCGAAGAGGCCTCCGTCAGGGACGAGGTCTGCAGCCGGTAAATCTGTTCCAGCCTTTCCGATTGAAGCCTAATATAATATTCCCCCATGGTTTGGCAAGATGAACAAACCAGCCCCCCCTTCTCCGGGATAAAAAAATAGTAGCCGCTTTCGGGCCTGGGTTCCTGTCCGCAGGAAACACACCCGGCGAAATTGGGGCGATACCCCAGTTGGGATAACAGCCTCATGAAATAGGCGATAAACAGGGGATATAATCCCCCTTTGGGGATATTATCTGTCAGGCGGAAAAAACCGATGGTCAGATAGTATAAATCGGACATCGGTTCGTCCTCGGGTAAAAGATCGTAGAGCAGTTCCACGGCCGCCGAGGCAAAAGTCAGTCGTCCCAGGGTGCCCTCCTTTTCGAATCCGAAAATCTCCAGCGCTTCGGCTTCCGAGACATAGGCGGTGCCCGTTTTTTCGGATTTGAAATAGGTAATATCGAGACGGGCGAAATTAAGAAGTCTTCCCCGGTGCGATTTCAGCGAGCGGCCGCCCCGGTCGATGACGGTTTGGCGTCCGGCGTTGTCGGTAAAGAAAGTCAGAACGCGGGAGTTTTCTTTCCAGTTGACGGACTTAAGGACGAACCCTTCGGATTTGAGTTGAGGCATGGGGATAATATAAGGCCTATAGAATGATATTGATAAAACAATACTGAATTAATGACTAAAAATCAATAGTCATAAAATGTCCGATTTTTTTCTTGACAAGAACAAACAGGGATGTCTAATTACAAATAAGTTTGGCATCTGGGGTTTTTCCTGACATTCAATATAAAGAACTGACCGCCAGTTTGGATGTGTATCGAACGCGATGATTAAGGCTGGTCGGATATATCTATCATCGTTCTGATTTGTCGACATTGATCAGAATGAAGATAGACGGCAATTTCAGGGGAAATAGATAATCCAATGAGTCAAAGGGGCGGATTTAATAATAGCGGCCTATTAGGTTTCCTTAATAATGCGGCATTGGTGGCGGTTGTTCTTTTGGTGGAGACCAATATTTTATTGGCGCAAACCTACGATGTTGAGGATACCATCCCGCCCTGGCAACATACCGAGCGTACCGGCCTATATATGGACAGCCCGCTGTTCGATGAGAAATATAAACTTCTAGTTTATCCGGCTTGTCATGGAAACGATATTAATATAGATGCCAAAATCAAGAGCGGCTCGCAGCCTTTCAATATTGAGATTAAGCATGATACAATAACTATCACCCTTTTAGCAACCACCTTTTCTCCCTGTAAATATCTACATACCGAGGCCGTTATTCCCGATACATTCAACCTGTTTTTAATCATGGGAAACGATACGGCGCTGTACCATGTCGCCTATAATAGAGATAATGGGCAATTGCCGGTCGTTACCATAAAGGAGTCCTGGTTTATTGAACTTGTACCCGTAATGGAGATACCGGAAAACATATTTTGGATTAAAGCCTCAAACCTGAAGACAGCAAGAATATTAAAAAGCCGCATATCAAGCGATAAACTGGCGGAATATATTGTTTTGCCGGAAGGCTACTATCGTTGCCTGGCGGGGGGGTATGTCGGTATTAAAAAGAATAGGAATTATGTCTCAAATGAAATCATCATGTTTTTTCGGAAATCGGATGATGTCGATCCCTTGGAATTATACTCGGTTATAAATCAATTAGGCAAAGGCAAGGCCGTTTTGGTCACGGATAGATGACAATTTAAATGCTTACTCCTTTTTACAATTTAATAAAATGTCGCCCCTGGCAATGGATTGTTCACGTTTTGGCGCTATTGGGGTTGGTTTTCATTGCAATAATATTACAATTTATTTTAGCAAGCGGACAAATTGCGAAGAGTGAAATACGAATTAGCAATAGCACGAACGCGATTGGATTTTTTGATTTGACTGTCAGCCAAATTTATCCGGCATTCATTGATTCATTAAGATCCGCCCATAATTTATATAGGCGTAATATCTTGGCCGACTCATTAACACCGGGATATATTGATAATCCACCGGTGAGTTGTTGGCTTTATATTGACCTGGATGACAGGAAGGCCGCCCTTTTTCTTGATTACCTGTTTCCATGCAGTATTTGTCCTGAAAACACAAAATACCATCTATTCCGAGTAAATGCAATTGTGACTGATTCGGGTATAATGGCCAGGCGTATGTCAATAATGCGAAATATTAATTACAGTGAATATTTATTATTTGACCTAGAAGATGGTGATGCCCAATAACGGCAATTTGGTATCAAAAGGAAAAAATTGGGGGAATATCGAATGAGTTTAGTTTTTGCCGGCCGGAATGAAAACGTAATTAATCCTTAACAAACTCAGGGGGAGGTGATGGAAATTGTCCAAAAAAAGGAAACTGACGGTCATTATTTTGTTAACCCTCATCTGTTTCTCTATCTTACAGCCGTCGCTCATGGCTGAACCGCCGTAGGAAGGTACTTTAATTCAAATTGGGTGGTACAGTTGCTTCGGAAATGATATCGGGGAAGCATGGGGGTGCTTGAAATATTACATCACGCATTGGTTGACATTTGATTAGAAGGTAATATTTACTGGAGGGGCGCATATAGCGCCTCTCCGGTATTAATATGGGAATCCTATGGGCAAAGCATTTATATTTCTACTGGGCATATTATTATGTACTATAAAGGTTCAGGCATGTTTGAATTTGGCCGAGACCCAATTGGAATTGGGATTGGGTCTTTATTCCGGCGGTCTCCTCGATAGCGCCGAAAATCATTTTAAAATGGCCATTGATCTGGATCGTTCCTGTCCAAAGGCGTATATCTGCCTGGGCAACGTCTATTTTTTGCGCGGGCAAATCTGTAAAAAAGAGAAGAAATTTGGCGAAGTTGGAGCCTTATTTGCCTCCGCAATAAAGTATTTCAACCATGCTTTGAATCTCGATACATCCAATGCAATCGCCATGACCAATATCGGAACAGCCTATTATGAATTAAATCGATTCGAGCAGGCGAAAATCTATTTCGAAAGGGCGCTTGGTTTTGATTCACTAAATGCCATATTGCTTCAAAATATGGGGAATACCATTTTCTGGTCGAACCGGGATTCGGATTATTCGTCGGCAATCGAATATTGGCAAAGATCTTTGAAGGCTGGCGGAACAGATTATTCGAGGATTGCCGTAATTTGGAAAAACATCGGGATAGCACTCTATAAAATGGGCCAGGTGGACAGTGCCCTGACGGCCTTTCAGCGGTCTTTAAGCTATGATTCCACCTCTTCGGAAACCTTTGTTTATTATGGCCGCGCCCTGGCAACTCTATCACAAATTGACGTGGGAATTGAGCAATTTAAAAGGGCCATCGCGCTCGATAGTCTAAATGTGTCGGCCTACGGCGCTTGGGCGGAAGCTGTTTATATATTGAAGGATTCCAAACCCCGCCCCTTTACCTATAAGGATAAGATAAAGGAACTTCGTGATCCTCTCTTGTCGGCTCTTAAGCTCGACTCCGCCAACGAAGCCAGGTATCATCTATATCTGGGACATTTGTATTTAGCCGACGGAAAACATCGCTTGGCCGCCGCTGAATATGAATCGGCCAAAAAACAGGATTCCAGCCTGGTTGTTCCAGAGATTCAGTTTTAGGATGATTGGCGCGCGAAGCGATTCTACTTAAACCGGTAGATGATTTCCCCGGGGCGGGACATGAAGTGACGCGTCCGGGCTATATATTCGATATACTGGGGGTCCAGTTGAAGACGCTTCAGGGTCATTTCGGAGTCGACCAACTTGACCAGGAGTTCATGGTTTTCCTTCTGGATTCTCTCTTTGGCCAGGTGCATTTTTGCGATACGGATAAACCCGGTTTCGCCGGCGATCATTGAATACAGCAATGACAGGCCGAAAATCAGCCCCGCAATACGGATAATTCTTCGGCGGGCTTTCGAGGCCGTCTCGCCGGTATTTTTCGGAAGCGCCTGACGGATGCGGCCGATAATGGTTTTTTTATTTCGAATCGCCATCCCTGGCCTGTTTATCTTTCCTCAAGGTAAAAAAGGATTAAATAATAATTGCGTGAGTTTGGCAAGATAAATTTATTGGGAACAAGCAGAATAAACCGGGAATACCGATTGGGAAAGGATGAAATATGGGTCTGGCCGATGTAAAAAATCTCCCTCGCGAGACATTGGAAGGGATGCTTGAGGATTTCGCCAAGAACTGGCTGGCCCACGACGGCCTCTGGTTCCAGGCCGTGGAGAGGCATTTCGGGATGGCCGCGGCGATTAAACTCGATACCGAGGCCTGGGCCGATTTTACCCGTATTGAAGCCCGAAGAATCATGGAGCGGCATCAAATAAGCCCCAACGGCGGACTGGAATCGCTCAAAAAAGCCATGAAATACCGCCTTTACGCCGTCCTGAACGAGCAGACCGTCACCGAGGAAACCCCGAACTCGTTTGTTTTCAAGATGGTTGATTGCCGGGTGCAATCGGCGCGGAAGCGCAAAAACCTGCCGCCCTTTCCCTGTAAATCGGTGGGGTTGGTGGAGTATACCGAATTCGCCCGGACAATCGACCCGCGTATTAAAACCGAATGCCTGGCCTGCCCCCCGGATGATTTGGCGAGAGATTATTACTGCGGCTGGCGGTTTTGGATATAAGATAGAGAATTATTAAGAGGCAGGACCGCCCTTCGAAGCTCAGGGTCTGCGACAGGGGTCCTGCCACACAATCCATTTTGTCGCTATTCATCCCCGGCGCCGCGCTTATCCAGGATGCGGGCGCGTTCTTCCAGCATTGGGCGCAAAGCCTCATAATCGACACTTCGTTCCAGCGGTTGATTATAAACCTCCGGATGCATGTACTTGCCTTGCTCGTCCGGGTTCTTATCCACTTCAATCTGAACCCGGTTGGCCTCGGCCCAGCGGTCCTGCCGGACGCCGGTCACCTGCCAGGAAACTTTCATTCCGGATGTCCCGCCGGCGATCCGGAAACGATTACCCCGGATTTCCTCGGCGATATATAGATTCGGACCCGGCGCGCCGATGGCGGTCAATTGGTACCGGAAATCCCGATTGAGGGCATCGAACCATTCCGGCAACTCGACTTCGGCCTCGCCGCGCGAATCGAGAATGACATTTCCGTTATAAATGTTCATCATGTCGGGGGATTCGACGAAGGAATGTTGAAGATATTTATTTTCCGGGTCGAGGGGATGGTCGATTTTAAAGGAGCCGCCGCCCTTGGAAAGGGTCCCGGTCACATGGGCGTTGCCGCTGAAATACCCGGCATAATTGGTGGTTGCCGACGAGGCGTGACCGTAGATACCGTAGGCCGTGGCGCCATCGAAAGCCGAAGCGCTGATACCGTAACTGGTCCCGGTCGTAAGGGCGCCATTTTGACATTGGGCTACTGCGTTTATACCGCTTCGAATGGAGCCGTCACTGGTGGCGCTGCCATAAATGCCATAGGCGGAACCGCCGCTTCCGGCCGTGGTATGTTCCACCTCGGATCGGATGCCATTCAGGCTTCCGGTTGAGGAGTTCTCCATTATGACCTTTTGGCCGTATCTGGAACCCGTAGTATTATAATCCCGAGTTACTTCCAGCAAAGCCCCGTCGGAGGCGTGCGCCACAGCGCTTCCTATTTTAATTCCGTAAATGCTGGATTTCAAAACGCTGTCGTACATTATGACCGGCCCGGTGAACTGCACGGAGCCGGAGACGGTCTGCAAGGACGTGGAATTCAGGATCATGGCGGTGCCGTCAATTTTGGAAGGATCAATGGCGGCCGCAGGATGGAGATCAATATCGCTAAGGGAACCGTCGGTAACTTTGGCACTAGTGATGGAGTTATCGGCAACAAGCGAGGCGTAATAGGCGGTATCGGCGTTCAAGGCGCGGAAGGCATAGGGCGTGGTAACCAGGCGGGTCCGGGGGGAAATCTCGGGATCGGTTCCCACTGTAATCCCCAGATATCTAATAGTATCCGAACCGGGGATTAATGTCGGATTGAATAGACCCTCCGGAAGCGGGACATGCGAACCGAGAAGATAGCTGAAGTTGCCGTTGGTGATGGTGATACTCCGGTGACCGTTATCCCAGTAGATATCGGTACCGGCGGGGCTGCCGTAGATTCTGAATATGATCTGGTAACTGCCGTTGGGGACCGGCTGGCCGGAGGCATCGGTCAAATATCCCTGATAATTGATAAGTTGCGGTACCGCCGCCAGGATTGAAAGCGGTAATAATAAAAATAACGCAGTAAAGACAACCAACACGCCCCCGTTGAACGAAGCCTGCCCGCGCCACTGCATAGGATTCCCTCCCGTGATATTATTTCAGAATTATTTTATCGAGCGGTAATACCTGATAAATACATCTTGGTTTAAATATAATCGAAAGGGGCCGGTAAACAAGCCGATAATTGAGGCCGATATTCCCCATAACCCACGGCGAGGGGGCTGTTGAAATACTTCGAAATGTCATTGCGAGCGAAGCGAAGCAATCTCATCATTATTCAAGTCATTATCATTGAGATTGCTTCGTCGGCCGACCTTGCGGTCTGCCTTCCTCGCAATGACATCTCGATGGTTTTTCAACAGGCTCCATGTTGTGGGTTACCTTTCTTTCGGCAGCCGGCCAATTTAAGGACTAATAGCTATTTCTTAAGGCCGATGAAAGCGGGGTAGGTGGCATACTCCAATTCGTGCTGGCCCAGGTTGAGTTCCTCTTTGATTATTTCAAACCCGGCGTTCGCGATTGTTTCCGCCCAGTGTTCGACGGGGAAAACGCCGCAATAATGGCGGTCATGCTCGACTTCGAGTTCATTTCCTTTACGGATTATATAAATCACGGTGTATTCGTAAGCAAAATCCGTGGGGTCCGGGTCGAAGACATTTTCCACCAGGGTGATAGTGATATCGCCCTTGGTGCGGGTGAAATGGCGGGTGCGATTAGGGGTGATTTTTTCAGGCCATTCCTCGGTGAAGGTAAACAAGAGGCCGTCTTTTTTGAGGTGGGCCGCCGCGGTTTGAAAGGCCGCCAGGAAGTCTTCGGGGGTGGTCATGTAGTTGATGGAGTCATGAATCATGACAACATCGAAAGTGCGCCCCAGGCGGACGGTGCGCATATCGCCCGTGACATAGTCGCATTCGGGATTAAGTTTCCGCGCCATACCCAGCATGGTCTCGCTGATATCGGCCCCGGTGATTTGAAATTCCTTTTTCATGGCCCAGTCCATGTGGCCGCCGCCGCATCCGAGATGGAGCAAAGTGCGCGGGGGGTGCGGGCCGGGGAAGTGTTTTCTTATCAGGTCGCCGATAATTTTTGCCTCGGGGATATATTCTTCCGGGGCCGAGATGATAGGGAAAGTCCAGGCGAGGTCTTTGTAGAGGCGGTTGGTTTGGGAGTTATCCATAATAATCCCTCATAAATTTGCTCTAATTGATTGTCGTGTATGTTAGTGCCGTGAGTTGGGTTCGTTTTGGAGATTTTTTATATCATTCAATCTCACCTCATATCGAGGGGGGCAAGAACAGATAAAGTCCCGACCCCTAAAGGGGATCGGCCACCCGGACGGATAAAGATGTCAAAACCGCAGGGGTTTTGACCTACAAGAAATTCGCTGTAAGTTATTGTCGTGTTATTTTGTGCCATGAGTTGGGTTCGTTTTGGCAATTTATGAAATTAAGATGTCGGGTTTCTCAAGCCGCCTTACGGTGTCTCTCGGAACGCCGACCTACACGATCTTCCTATTTACTGGGTTATGAAAAATGGGTTTGTTTCATACCTTTTTAAGGTAACATTTTTCGGATTTATTCGCATAAGTATAATAATATCAAATTGTTAAAGGGAAATGTATTCTTTCATAAAAGCCAAAATCAAAGCCATTTGTTTTGCGCCGTTCAATTATAGATACTCGCTCTATAATATGGGGGTTTCGTCAAATCACCATCGATTTGATGGCGATTTTGTACCGGGGATGGGGACGAGCCGTTTAAAAAATGTCGGGCTTCTCGATACGCCTGCGGCGTATCTGGGAGCGCCGACCTACAGAACTTCTTAAAGAACCCACCCTTCAGGGTGGGGTTTTGTTGTTTGCTGGACGTAAATTAAAAAATCCCACCGCAAGCGGTGGGGCACCAGGGCGAAGAGGAAGAGTAAAGTTCCGACCCCTGAAGGGGTCGGCCGCCGGGACGAAGAAAACCGGGGCAGGCGGGGAGAGGCTGTCCCACATTTGCCTCGGCTCGTTTTGAATTTGAATTAAAACAAAAATAATTGTCCGTCAATTTGGTATATAATAATAAGGACGATATTTACGGGATTTGGTGAAATGGGTCCCCTCTTTAATTTCGCATTTGCAGTAATAGTGGCGCTCTTTGCGGGGGTGATGTCGGCCATCATCTTTCGGCATGTACTGGTACCATTTTATTATTGGGCAAAGAAGATCCCTGAAAATCAACGTAAGTATAGCGGGGACCGTCTTGAAAGAATCGCCAAAACCGTCGGAGTAATAATCTCAATTACCATAATTGCATTCATAATTTTCGGTTTTGTCCGCATGTTCCAATTGGAGAGTGACTATTGGAAGTCGAAAGGTTTTGACGAGTTTTATCGCATGCCTCTTGAATATCCCTATGAAATGCTCCTGGTTTCGGGTGATAATCTCTCCGAATTATGTGAATGGCCGAATGAGCCCACTCTGGGACATAAATCGATAATAATGAATATTGCGAAATATCATAAAGAAGGCAAATTCGTTGTGGGCGAGATCCAACCGGATTCAGTCAGGAATAGTCTATCAGGCAATCATGCCGTAATATGGTTTATATTCAATTGCTCTACCGGCCGGTATAAGTTTATCCAAAACAAGGATGAATATCTTAACGAATTATTAGCCCAGGGAATTAAGACAGAACCACAATTAAAGACATTTAAAGAATTTTACTGGGGCGAATCCGAAGATTAGATTGAAGAACCCACGGCAGGCCGTGGGGCACCGGGGCGAAGAATAGTTCGGCAGACCGGGTGGCCCATCCCTTCAGGGTGGGGCATTAGGGCATTGTATTTACCGGCCAGGATGTAAACGCAGTACTGCTTCATAATTTGTTTTTTAAGACTGGATCCCCGCGTACGCGGGGATGACAACGAGAGGGGATTGGGTGATAAATAGTTGGTTCGATGGCCTAAAGTAAATCGCATTTGAATGTATAGTGCCTGCCGGCTGGGTGGCCCATCCCTTCAGGGTGGGG
>Ga0105105_10001320_pt1 | contig 10518 bp, 8 predicted proteins | sample PPLLaktember2015_4_FD_79108 | JGI IMG/M metagenome (GOLD analysis project Ga0105105, IMG submission 79108) | Freshwater sediment microbial communities from Prairie Pothole Lake near Jamestown, North Dakota, USA - PPLs Lake P8 Core (1) Depth... | ecosystem: Environmental > Aquatic > Freshwater >... | reverse complement strand
AGGCGCGCCGGAGGCGGCCGCCGCGGGCGCGGCGACGGCGGGCGGGGCAGCCGGCGCATCGGCCGTCGCCGCGGCCGGGGACGCGGCCGGGGACGCGAGGGACGCGGGCGTGCCGGCGTCGGGCGCGACCTCGGGCTCGGCCGGCTTCTTGCGGCGTAGGAATCCGAACATGGGGGAGGCCTGGAGGCGGGCCCGCACGGCCGCAGGGGGCTTCGGGCGCCGGAGTACACTCGGGAGCCACGATTCTACGCTGCACCGATGACCCCTCAGACCCAGCGCCGCGGCGCCGCGCGCCCAGCCGTACTCCTCGCCGCCGCCGCCCTCTGGGTCGGTCTCGCCACGCTTCCCTCTGCACCGCTTCCCGCCCCCCTGTCCCCGATCCCCGCCGCGCTCGCGCAGTCCGCGCCCGCACCGTCGTCCACGGCCGGCTCGCCTGCCTCGCCGTCCTCCGCCGCGGCCGCACAGGCCTTCGAGCGCACGCTGCCCAACGGCATGAAGGTGCTGGTCAAGCGGGACAGCCGGGCGCCCACCGCCGTGCACATGGTCTGGTACCGCGCCGGCTCCATGGACGAGGTCAACGGCCGCACCGGCGTCGCGCACGTGCTCGAGCACATGATGTTCAAGGGCACGAAGACACTGGCACCGGGCGAGTTCTCCCGCCGCGTCGCCGCGATGGGCGGTCGCGAGAACGCGTTCACCTCGCGCGACTACACCGGCTACTTCCAGCAGATCCACACCTCGCGCCTGGCCGAGGTGATGCGGCTCGAGTCCGACCGGATGGCGAACCTGAACCTGTCGGCCGACGAGTTCGCCAAGGAGATCCGGGTCGTCATGGAGGAGCGCCGGTTGCGCACCGAGGACCGTGCCGGCGCACTGGTCTACGAGCAGCTGATGGCCGCGGTCTTCACCGCGCATCCGTACCGGCACCCGATCGTCGGCTGGATGAGCGATCTCGAATCGATGACCGTGGCCGACGCGCAGGCCTGGTACGACGCCTGGTACACGCCCGCCAACGCCATCCTGGTGGTCGCCGGCGACGTGGACCCCGAGGCCGTCTGGGCGCTCGCCCAGGAGACCTACGGCCGCATTCCGACGCGCGCCGTGGCGCCTCGCAAGCCGCAGGTGGAGCCGCCGCAGCCCGGGCTGCGCCGCATCCAGGTCAAGGCCCCCGCCGAGAACCCGACCGTCGCGATGGCCTTCCGCGTCCCCAAGCTCGAGTCCGTCGACGGCGACCGCGAGCCCTACGCGCTCGAGCTGCTGAGCTCGCTGCTCGACGGCGGCGACAGCACGCGCTTCACGCGCAGCATCGTGCGCGGCTCGCGGGTGGCGAACCGCGCGGGTGCCGGCTACGACATGACCCAGCGGGGCCCCGCGGTATTCATCCTCGACGGCACGCCGGCCGAGGGCCGCACCACCGAGGACGTCGAGCGCGCGATGCGTGCCGAGATCGAGCGGATCGCGAAGGAGGGCGTGCCCGCCGCCGAGCTCGACCGCGTCAAGGTGCAGTACGTGGCCGGCCAGGTCTACAAGCGCGACTCGGTGTTCGCGCAGGCGATGGAACTCGCCGGGCTCGAGATCGTCGGCCTGTCGCACCGTGACGCCGACCGCATCCTCGAGAAGATCCGCTCGGTCACGGTCGACGAGATCCGGGCCGTCGCCGGCAAGTATTTCACCGACGACCGGCTGACGGTGGCCACGCTGCTGCCCCAGCCGATCGGCGACAAGCGCCCGGGCCCCGCGCCCGCCGGCCTGAGGCATTGAGGTTCCGATGACGCCGTTCCCCTTCGTCCGCCCGCGCGGACTGCTGCTGCTGGTGCTGCTGCTGTGGGCGCCGCTCGCTTCGGCCGTGCTGCCGATCGAGCACTGGACCACCTCGCGCGGCGCCCGGGTCTACTTCGTGCGCGCCGATGCCATCCCCATGCTCGACGTGGCCGTCGACTTCGACGCCGGCTCGCGGCTCGACCCCGCCGGCCGGTCGGGCCTGGCGTCGTTCACCGCGGGGCTGCTGGCACGCGGGGTCGACGGGCTCGACGAGGCCGCCCTCGCCGAGCGTTTCGCAGACCTCGGCGCGAGCCGCGGCGGCGGCGCCGGCGACGATCGCGCGAGCGTGTCGCTGCGCACGCTCTCGTCGCCGCGCGAGCGCGACGCGGCGGTCGACCTGCTGGCGCGCATGATGGCGCGGCCGACCTTTCCCGAGGCGGTGGTCGCGCGCGAGCGCGAGCGTGCGATCCAGGGCCTGCGCGAGGCCCTCGTGCGGCCCGACGCGATCGCCCAGCGCACCTACGAGGCGCTGACCTACCCGAACCATCCGTACGGCCGCTCGAGCACGCCGGAGTCGCTGGCCGCCGTCGGCCGGGCCGATCTCGTGGCCTTCCATCGCGAGCGCTACGGCCCGCGCGGCGCGGTGGTCTCGATGATCGGCGCGATCACGCGTGCCGAGGCCGAGACCATCGCCGAGCGCCTGACGCGCGAGCTGCCCGAGGGCACGCCGGCCGCCGCGATGCCCGCGGTCGAGATGCCGCCGCCGACGGACCGTCGCATCGCGCATCCGGCCACCCAGAGCCACATCCTGGTCGGCACGCCCGCGATGGCGCGCGACGACCCGGACTACTTCCCGCTCTTCGTCGGCAACTACGTGCTCGGCGGCGGTGGCTTCGTGTCGCGCCTGACCGCCGAGGTGCGCGAGAAGCGCGGCCTGTCGTACAGCGTCTATTCGTACTTCTCTCCGATGGCGCAGGCGGGCCCGTTCACCGTGGGGCTGCAGACGCGCAAGGAGCAGACCGAGGACGCGCTGAAGGTGGTGCGCGAGACGCTGGCGCGGTTCGTGGCCGAGGGCCCGACCGAGGACGAGCTGCGTGCCGCGAAGCAGAACCTCGTCGGCGGTTTCGCGCTTCGCATCGACACGAACCGCAAGATCCTGGACAACCTCGCCAACATCGGCTGGTACCGGCTGCCGCTCGACTATCTCGAGCGCTGGACCGAGCGGGTCGAGGCGGTGAGCGCCGCCCAGATACGCGACGCGTTCCAGCGCAAGATCCGCCCGGAGCGGCTCGTCACCGTGGTCGTGGGCGACGGTGGCCCGCGGCCCTGAGCGGGGGCGCGGCCCGGCGCTCGCCGCGCCGGCGCCGAAGCGCTCCGCCCCGACCTCCAAGCGCGCCGCGCCCGCGTCCGCGCCGAAGCGCTCGACGAGCACGTCCGCACCCAAGCGCCTGACGCCCGCGTCCGCACCCAAGCGCCTGACGCCCGCGTCCGCACCCAAGCGCTCGGCGCCCACGCCCGCGGCGGTCCCGTCCTCGCGTGCGCCCGGCGCACCGCCCGCGAAGGTGCGGATCATCGGCGGAGACTGGAAGCGCACCCCGCTCTCGGTCGTCGATGCGCCGGGTCTTCGGCCCACGCCGGACCGCGTCCGCGAGACCCTCTTCAACTGGCTGGGCCAGCGCCTCGACGACTGGCGCTGCCTCGACCTGTACGCCGGCACCGGTGCGCTGGGGCTGGAGGCCGCCTCGCGGGGGGCCTCGCGCGTGGTGCTGGTCGAGCGCGACGCACGCGCCGCGACGGCGCTGCGCGCGGCCAAGGAGCGGCTCGACGCCGAGTCGGTCGAGGTCGTGCAGACCGATGCAGCGACCTACCTGTCGACCACGCGCGACCGCTTCGACCTGGTGTTCCTCGATCCGCCGTTCGGTGGTGCCGAGCTCGAGCGGGTGCTGCCGCGGCTGGCCGCGGTCCTCGCCCCCGGTGCGGCCGTCTACGTCGAGGCCGATCGGCCGCTCGCGCCCGACGCGCCGCCGCTGTCCGCGGTGCCGGGCCTGGTCGCCCATCGCGCCGACAAGGCCGGGCAAGTCCACTATCATCTGCTGCTCCTGACCCCACCGGCCCCTGGAGCCTGACGATGGCCATCGCCGTCTATCCCGGTACGTTCGACCCGCTCACCCGCGGGCACGAGGACATCGTCCGCCGCGCCGCCAGCATCTTCGGCCGTGTCGTGGTCGGTGTCGCCGGCAGTCGGGCCAAGGGCCCGATCTTCACGCAGGAAGAGCGCATCGAGATCGCGCGCGAGGTCCTCGCCCCGTACCCGAACGTGCAGGTCGCCGGCTTCTCCGGGCTGCTGCGCGACTTCGTGCGCAACCAGAACGCCGGCGTCATCGTGCGCGGCCTGCGGGCGGTGGCCGACTTCGAGTACGAGTTCCAGATGGCCGGCATGAACCGCTACCTGCTGCCGGACGTCGAGACCATCTTCATGACGCCGACCGACCAGTACCAGTTCATCTCGGGCACGCTGGTCCGCGAGATCGCGATGTTCGGCGGCGACGTCGGCAAGTTCGTCTCGCCCTCGGTCGAGGCGCGCCTCAAGAGCAAGATGGAGCAGATGGGCGGCCCGCCGGGGGCGTGAGCCGCTCGAACACGCCATGGCGTTGCTGATAACGGATGAATGCATCAACTGCGACGTGTGCGAGCCCGAGTGCCCGAACGGCGCGATCTCGATGGGCCCGGAGATCTACGTGATCGAGCCGGGCAAGTGCACCGAATGCGTCGGCCACTTCGATGCGCCGCAGTGCCGCCAGGTCTGCCCGGTCGACTGCATCCCCAACGACCCTCGCCATGACGAGACCCGCGAGCAGCTGCTCGTGAAGTACGAGCGGCTGCAGCGCGGGGACTGAGCGGGGCGCCGCGCCCGCCGTTCAGGTGGGCTGATACACCAGCGGCCAGGCCCCGGCCTTCGCCCACTCGACCGATTCCTGCCGCAGCAGCTGATCCGTCAGCGGGTGGGCGCGCGCCCAGTCGGCGGGCAGCTCCAGGCGGGCACCGGCGTTCTTGACGCGCAGCCGGATCGACGGAGGCAGGGCGCCGTCGCGGCGGCGGTGCAGCACCACCGCCAGCCGCAGGCTCAGCACCCGCAGCCACTCGTCCGCGTTCTCGAGCCGCGACCGCATCTTGGTCAGGCCCCCGGTCTGCCCGAGCACCAGCGTCGCCAGGCGCCGCTGCTCGTCCTCCGAGAAGCCGGGCATGTCGCAGTGCTCGAGGATGTAGGCGCCGTGCTTGTGGAAGTCGACGTGCGCGATCGACAGGCCGATCTCGCGCAGCTGCGCGGCCCAGCCCACCAGCCGTCCGGCGCGGCCGATCTCGTCGCCCGTGCCGCGCGCGCTTTCCCGGTACAGCAGCGTGGCCAGCTCGGCGACCGCCAGCCCGTGGCGTTCGTCGAGGCCGTGGCGGCGGATCATCTGCGCGACCGTGACCTCGCGCATGTCGGTGCCCATCGAGCGCCCGAGCAGGTCGTAGAGCACGCCCTCGCGCAGGGCACCGTCGCAGTAGTCCATCGCCTCGATGCCGAACTCCTCGAAGGCCGCCGACATCATCGCCAGCCCGCCGGGCAGCACCGGGCGCCGGTCCGGCTTGAGGGCGGTCAGGCGCATGCGGTCGGGGTGGCCGGCCTTGAGCAGCAGCGACTCGAGCAGTCCGAGCGCGTCGCGGGTCAGGCGCTGCTCGCCGAGATCGGTCTGCGCGATCTGCCACAGGGCCTTGGCGGTGCCGGAGGTGCCGATCGCGCGTTGCCAGCCGGCGGCCCGGTACCGCTCGGCGAGCGGCGCGATCAGGTCGCGGCATGCCCAGCGTGCGGCGTCGAAGGACGCGCGGTCGACCGAACCACCGGGAAAGAAGCGCTGCGAGAGCCCGACGCAGCCGAGCGGCACCGACTCGAGCTCCTCGGCGGCGTAGTCGGTGCCGACGATGCATTCGGTCGAGCCGCCGCCGATGTCGACCACCAGCCGCCGGCGGCCGTCGGCGGGCAGCGCATGGGCGGCGCCGAGATAGATCAGCCGCGCCTCCTCGCGCCCGGCGATCACCTCGATCTCGAAGCCGAGCGCCTGCTGGGCGCGCTCGAGGAAGGCGCGCGCATCGGTGGCGACCCGGAAGGTGTTCGTGGCGACCGCCCTCACCCGTTCGGGCGGGAAGGTGCGCAGCCGCTCGCCGAAGCGCCGGAGCGCGTCGACCGCCCGGTCCTGGGCCGCGGCCGACAGGGTGTTGCCCGCGCCCAGTCCGGCCGCCAGGCGGACGGTCTCCTTGAGCTGGTCGACCGGGCGGATCTGGTCACCGACCGGCGTCGACTCGATGCGACCGACGACCAGACGAAAGCTGTTGGAGCCGAGGTCGACCGCGGCAAGCAGGGAGGAGGAGGGCATTGCGTTCATTTTGCCGCAGAATGCGCACGGCCCGCGGCTCGAATCCCGGGCCGGGCGATTCCGCGGTCCGCCATGCCGCCGCATTCCGTCATCGAACCGTCACGCTTGGAGACGACACTCCCCCCGATGCTCTCTCACGACCGTCCGGCCTCGCTGCGCCTGCTCAACCGCGAACTCGGGATCCTCGCCTTCAACGAACGTGTGCTCGCCCTGTCCGAGGACGCGTCGATCCCGCTGCTCGAACGGCTGCGCTACCTGACCATCGTCAGCAACAACCTCGACGAGCTCTTCGAGGTGCGGGTGGCCGAGCTCAAGGAGCTGGTCCGGGCCGACCCGCTCGCCCAGCTGGACGGACTGTCCGTGGCCGACGCATTGCAGGCGGTGGCCGAGCGCGCCCGCCGCATGGTCGCCCGGCAGTACGAGCTGCTGAACCGGACGCTGACGCCGGCACTGGCCGCCGAGGGCGTCGTGATGCTGCTCAGCTCGATGTGGACCGAGCGGCAGCGCGCCTGGGCCGAGCAGGTCTTCGAGTCCGAGATCGAGCCGCTGCTCACGCCGATCGCCCTCGATCCGGCGCACCCGTTCCCGCGGATCCTCAACAAGTCGCTGAACTTCGTCCTCGAGCTCGAGGGTACCGATGCGTTCGGCCGCAAGGCCGGCATCGCCATCGTCCAGGCACCGCGCGCACTGCCGCGGGTGATCCGGGTGCCGGCCGACGTGGCGGGCGTGCCGCACGGCGTGATGCTGCTGACCTCGATCGTCGGCGGCTTCGTCGACCGGCTGTTTCCGGGCCTCGAGGTGCGCTCGGTGAACCAGTTCCGGGTCACGCGCAACAGCGAGCTCTTCGTCGACGAGGAGGAGATCACCGACCTGCGCGAGGCGCTGCACACCGAGCTCACGCAGCGCCACTACGGCGACGAGGTGCGGCTCGAGGTGTCGGCGGCGATCGGCCAGTCCGTGCTGCAGCGGCTGATGACCGAGTTCGACCTCGGCGCGCAGGACTGCTATCGCGTCGACGGGCCGGTGAACCTGGTGCGGCTGCAGCAGGTGATCGACCTCGTCGACCGCCCGGAGCTGAAGTTCCCGTCGTTCGAGCCGGGCGTGCCCGCCGCGATCCGGGGGCGCGACCTGTTCGCCGCGATCCGCCGCAGCGACGTCCTGCTGCACCATCCGTACGAGTCGTTCGCGCCGGTGATGGACTTCCTGCGCAGCGCCGCGGCCGACCCGCAGGTCGTCGCCATCAAGCAGACGATCTACCGGACCGGCGCCGACTCCGTGCTGATGGAGTCGCTGGTGGCCGCGGCCCGCGCCGGCAAGGAGGTGACCGTCGTCGTCGAGCTGATGGCGCGCTTCGACGAGGAGGCCAACATCAACTGGGCGTCGCGGCTCGAGGAGGCCGGCGCGCACGTGGTCTACGGCGTCGTCGGCCACAAGACGCACGCCAAGCTGGCGCTGCTGCTGCGCCGCGAGGACGGCGTGCTGCGACGCTACGCGCACCTCGGCACCGGCAACTACCATCCGAACACCGCGCGGCTGTACGAGGACTTCGGCCTGTTCACCGCCGATCCGGAGATCTGCGCCGACGTGCACGAGGTGTTCCGTCGCCTCACCGGGACCGGTCGCGGCGTCGATCTGCGCTGTCTGCTGCAGGCGCCGTTCACGCTCGCCGCGCACGTGCTCGCCGCGATCCGCCGCGAGGCCGAGGCGGCGCGCGCCGGCCGCCGCGCGTACATCGCGGCCAAGGTCAACGCGCTGCTCGATCCGACCGTGATCGAGGCCCTCTACCAGGCGAGCCAGGACGGCGTGAAGATCGACCTGATCGTGCGGGGCGTCTGCGCGCTGCGCCCGGGCGTGCCCGGACTGTCGGAGACGATCCGCGTGCGCTCGGTGATCGGCCGCTTCCTCGAGCACAGCCGCATCTACCACTTCCATGCCGACGGTCGCGACGAGGTCTGGCTGGCCTCGGCCGACTGGATGGGCCGCAACCTCTATCGCCGGGTCGAGGTGGCGTTCCCGGTCCGCGACCGGCGGCTCAAGGCGCGCGTGATGTCCGAAGGCATCTCGGTCCATCTGCGCGACAACGCGTCGGCCTGGACGATGGACGCCGAGGGCACCTACACCCGCCGGCGCCCTCGCGGGGCGCGCCGCATCGTGTCCCAGCAGGCGCTGCTGGGCAAGCTCGCGGCACGCTGACCGGTCGTGACCGCGCCTGCAGCGCGGCCCGACTCCCCGCTCGCGGTGCTCGCAGGGCGCACCGCGAACGCCCGGGTGCCCGTTACTGCTTCTTGGGCGCCGGGGTCGTCTTCGCCGGCGGGCGGGACGTCGACGACGGCCGTGGTGCCGCGGCGGGGGCTGCGGCGGGTGCCGGCACCGGCGCGGGCGCAGCGGCCGGCTGCAGCGCCTGCGAGGCGGGCGTCGAGCCGCCCTGCACGCCGAGCGTGCCGCCCGTGCCCAGGCCGCCCCGAACCTGCTGGGCCTTGTAGTTCCGGGCCGCCTTGACCAGCTGGTTGTACGAGTCCATCAGCGCGGCGACGACGATGCGACCCTCGGGCGTGTTGCTGTAGCCGCCGCCCGCGGCGCCGAGCCCAGAGCCGAACAGACCGACGACGCCGCCGACGTCCCAGTTCTTCGCCGAGCCCTGCGCGGCGGCGAGCTGCACGCCGGAGCGGTTGTCGACCATCAGCAGCGTGGTCGCCGCCTCGTTGGCCTTGACGCTGCCCGCGACGGCACCGAGTGCGCTGCCGATCGCGCCGAAGCCGCCGAGGTTCATGCCCTGCGTTCCCTTGGCGGCGAACTGCACGCTGGGGGAGATGGTGTAGTCGGCCGACACCAGCTGGCCGGGCGCGAAGTTGCTGCCGGGGCGGGTCTCGCCCGAGCGCTCGAGCGAGCGCTCGCGCATCACGTTGTTCATCGATGCGCCGCGCTCGACGACGACGAAGCAGTTCGACTGCTGGATCATCATCCGCAGCACCGGCGTCGTCGGTCCGAGCCGGCGGCTCTGCAGGTCGTAGTACCAGGGCGCGCGGGTGTCCTCGTCGACGCCCACGGTGCCGAGCGTCTCGGTGCAGGTCTCGAGCTGCGGATTCGAGCCGGTGGCATTGGCGCCGCCCGCGGATCCGGTGGCGACGGTGCCGCCCTGACCGCCACCGAGGGTGGGTGCGGTGGCCTGGCACGCGGCCAGCAGGAGGGACGTGCCGAGCAGGGAGAGACGCGGGAGGCAGGAAAGGCGCGGGAGCGGTGCGTCTGCGGAGCGGGGCGGGCGCGAGAGGGAGGCGGGCACGGATCGGGTCCTGGAGTGGAGCGACCCGGGCAGGCCGCTCAGCCCGCAAAGGTTACATCAGTGTTTCGCGACCGTCGCCTGCCGTCCGGGGGAGGTCGGCTCCCCCGGACGGCTTAGGCCATCGGGCCGACGCCGTCAGTGCGCCGGCGGCAGGATCACCCGGTCGATCGCATGGACCACGCCATTGTTCGCGAACAGATCGGTCGCGACGACGTTGGCATCCCGGTGACGGGCGTCGGTGACGACGAGGCCGGCAGAGCGGGCATTCACGACGAAGCTCGCCGTGCCCGCGAGCAGCGGATCGATCGGCTTGCCGAGCGGCACCTCGGCGCGGAGCGCGCGGGCCCCGAGCACGTGGTACTGCAGCACCGCGCGGACCAGCGCCCGGTTGGCCGGCACCAGCAGCGCCGCGGCGGTGGCCTGCGGATCGTGGGTCAGCTCGCGGGCGAGCGCGTCGAATGCGGCATTGGTCGGCGCGAGCACGGTGAACGTGCCGGGACCCGACAGCGCCCGCACGAGGTCACCGTCGACGCTCGCGAACTGCAGCGCGGCGACCAGGCTCGAGAACTGGGGCGCACCGGCGGCGAGCTGCACGATCGAGACGTCGGCCGGCAGGATCACGCGATCGAGGAGGTGCACCACGCCGTTGGTCGCGTCGATGTCGGTGGCGACGATGCCCGTGCGGCGGCCGCGGCCGTCGACGATCTCGGGACGCGCGCCACCCAGCTCGACCTTGAAGAACGACCCGCTGCCCAGCGCCGGCTCGATGGCGCGTCCCGATCGGAGCTGCGCTGCGAAGACCTCGCCGACGAGCGCGTGGTAGCGCAGCACGTCGCGGACCAGCGGCCGGTTGGCCGGCACCAGCAGCGCGGCCGCGGTGGCCTGCGGGTCGCCGGTCAGCTCGCGCGCGAGCGCATCGAAGGCCGCGTTGGTCGGCGCGAACACCGTGAACGCGCCCGGGCCCGACAGCAGCCCGACCAGGTCGCCGTTCTCGCTGGCGAACTGCAGCGCCGCGACGAGGCTCGACAGGTTCTCGTTGCCGGCGGCGATCTCGACGATCGT
>Ga0105105_10001319_pt1 | contig 10531 bp, 10 predicted proteins | sample PPLLaktember2015_4_FD_79108 | JGI IMG/M metagenome (GOLD analysis project Ga0105105, IMG submission 79108) | Freshwater sediment microbial communities from Prairie Pothole Lake near Jamestown, North Dakota, USA - PPLs Lake P8 Core (1) Depth... | ecosystem: Environmental > Aquatic > Freshwater >... | reverse complement strand
TCCGCAGCAATCTGTTCTACTTTAATTTTTTCGCCAGCAGCAACACGATACTGTTTGCCACCGGTTTTTATGACCGCGTACATATGAACCTCTTGTAAAAAATCCACGAATGGATATTCAGCAGACCAAATTCCGCTGAACTTTAAATTTTAGCATGTCTGTTTGCGAGCGGCAAGCACCCCACGCACCCTTCGCGCCACCTTACCGTAGGGCGGCACATCCCGCCAACTTGTCCAGAACACATTTCTATAATCGTCGTATACGCAGTACACCTCGGACCGCCCGCATCTTGACCTCATCTTCACACCCAAAACCCAGTCCGCTGGATTTGATACTGCCAGACATGCAGCGAGTCGATCAGGTCATCGCCGAGCGCCTCACCACCGAGGTACCTTTGGTGCGGGAAGTGGCTCAGTACATCATTTCTGCAGGCGGCAAACGCTTGCGTCCGGCCCTGTTGCTGCTGGTCAGCGGAGCGATCGGTAACCAGCATCCAGACAGACACTCGCTGGCTGCGGTGGTGGAATTCATCCACACTGCCACGCTCTTGCACGACGACGTGGTCGATGAATCCACCCTGCGACGAGGCCGCGCTACGGCGAACGAACGCTTCGGCAATGCCGCCAGTGTGCTGGTCGGCGATTTTTTGTACTCCCGTGCGTTCCAGATGATGGTGGACGTCAATGAGATGCGCGTGATGCAAGTGCTTTCCGAAGCCACCAACGTCATTGCGGAAGGTGAAGTCCTCCAACTCATGAACATGCGCGACGCCTCACTGGATGAGGCTGCCTATCTGAGGGTCATCCGCTCAAAAACGGCCAAGCTGTTTGAAGCCAGCGCTCGCCTCGCACCAATCCTGGCTGGAGCCGACCCACAGACCGAGGCGCTTTGCGCCACTTACGGCCAGGCAATGGGGACCGCCTTCCAAGTGATCGACGACGTGCTGGACTACGAAGGGAGCCCGGATGAGCTTGGGAAAAATTTGGGCGACGACCTGCGCGAGGGAAAAGTCACCCTGCCGATCATCTGTGCGCTGCGAACAGCAGACCCTGCGCAGCAAGCCTTGATACGAAGGTCCATAGAGCAAGGCGACCTGACACATTTGGATGAGATTTTTGCCATCATTGTGAAAACCGGCGCGCTGGAGACAGCCCGAGCCAGCGCGATGGCTGAAGCGCAAAGGGCTATCGATGCGGCACGCCAGCTTCCGGAAAATGAGTACCGTGCGGCTTTGCTACAATTGGCATCGGGCCTTCTGGAACGTCGCTTTTAGGCCCGTTCGGCGGTGGTTCTTTGACCACCAAATGATTGATCCGCAAGGACATCGGGGTGTAGCTTAGCCAGGTAGAGCGCTACGTTCGGGACGTAGAGGCCGGAGGTTCGAATCCTCTCACCCCGACCAAATCTCAGGTTTCAGCATGCCTGCCACGCTCCAGTCGGCAGAAGTAGGCGGCCAATGGACCGTATTTCGCGACGTACATACAACGCGAAACCCACGAGAATCTGCAAATTCGACACAAGTTGCCTGAATAACAGCTGGCAAGTCGTTGATTTACGTTAGATTATGGGCTTATGGCGTCTGTCGACACAGTGATTCAGGATTCTCCTTCCATGGCCTTGCCAGGCCTTGGTCGCGCGCTGGTGTCTGCCGGAAAACTTGGACAAAAAGCCGCAGAAGACCTGTACAAGAAGGCGCAGAGCAGCCGCACCAGCTTCATCGCAGAACTGACTGGCTCTGGTGCCGTATCGGCTGCTGACATGGCTCACACCATGTCTTCAGCTTACGCAGCACCATTGCTGGATCTTGATGCCATAGACCTTGAACGCTTGCCCAAAGGTCTTCTCGACGTCAAGATCTGTGCCGACTATCGCATAGTTGTGCTGAGCAAGCGCAACAACCGGCTCATGGTGGCCACCGCCGACCCAGCGGACCAGCAGGCGGCGGAGAAAATCAAGTTTGCGACCCAGATGGGCGTGGACTGGGTGATTGCCGAGTACGACAAGCTCAGCAAGCTGGTGGAAGCACAGACCACCAGCGCCAACGATGTGATGGACAACATCATCGGCGGCGATTTTGAGTTCGACGAAATGGCCACCGACACGGTGGTGACAGACACCACCGACAAGGCCTCGGAGGTTGATGACGCACCCGTCGTCAAGTTCTTGCACAAGATGCTGCTGGATGCGTTCAACATGCGAGCATCTGACCTGCACTTTGAACCCTACGAGCACAACTACCGGGTACGGTTTCGTATCGATGGCGAACTCCGCGAGATCGCGTCTCCGCCGATTGCCATCAAGGACAAACTCGCTTCCCGCATCAAGGTGATCTCCCGTATGGACATCTCCGAGAAGCGGGTGCCACAGGATGGCCGGATGAAACTCAAGGTCGGCCCGGACCGGGTGATCGACTTCCGCGTCAGTTCACTGCCCACCCTGTTCGGCGAGAAAATCGTGATCCGTATCCTGGATCCGAGCAGCGCCAAGGTGGGTATCGATGCGCTCGGGTACGAGCCCGAAGAGAAAGCGCGGTTGCTGGATGCGATTTCGCGCCCTTACGGCATGGTGCTAGTAACCGGCCCCACAGGCTCAGGCAAGACAGTGTCGCTCTACACCTGCCTGAACATTCTCAACAAGCCCGGCATCAACATCTCCACGGCGGAAGATCCGTCAGAGATCAACCTGCCTGGCGTCAACCAGGTTAACGTGAACGAGAAGGCCGGCCTGACCTTTGCCGCTGCGCTGAAGGCCTTTTTGCGCCAGGATCCCGACATCATCATGGTGGGCGAGATCCGGGACCTGGAAACAGCAGACATTTCGATCAAGGCCGCGCAGACAGGTCACATGGTGTTATCCACGCTGCACACCAACGACGCACCCACCACGCTCACCCGGATGATGAACATGGGGATTCCCACATTCAACATCGCGTCCAGCGTGATCCTTATCACCGCACAGCGACTGGCCCGGCGCTTGTGCCCCAACTGCAAAGCACCGCTGGACATTCCCCGCAAGGCACTGATTGATGCGGGCTACAAAAGCGAGGACCTTGACGGTACTTGGACCCCCTACAAACCCGTGGGCTGCTCAGCCTGCAACAACGGGTACAAGGGACGGGTCGGCATTTACCAGGTGATGCCCATTTCCGAAGAAATCCAGCGCATCATCCTGCGCGGCGGCAGTGCGCTGGATATTGCAAAGCAGGCCAGTGCCGAAGGAGTTCGCTCGCTGCGCGAGTCCGGTCTGCTCAAAGTCAAACAGGGCATGACTTCGCTGGAAGAAGTGCTCAGCGTCACCAACGAATGAAGCAGCGCTAGACGCACGATCCCGAGGACACCATGGCAACCGTTGCATCCAAAAGCATCAAAGACTTTGTTTTCGAATGGGAAGGCAAGGACCGTAACGGCAAGACTGTCAGGGGAGAAACACGGGCAGTGGGTGAAAACCAGGTACTGGCCGCGCTTCGTCGCCAAGGCATCATCCCTGGCAAGGTCAAAAAGCGGCGCATGACGTCGGGCAAGCGCATCAAGCCGAAAGACATTGCCATTTTCACGCGGCAACTGGCCACCATGATGAAGGCCGGCGTGCCTTTGCTGCAGGCATTTGACATCGTGGGCCGTGGCAATCCGAATCCCAGCGTGTCCAAGCTGCTGAATGACATCCGTAGCGATGTCGAGACCGGCACCTCGCTCAGCACGGCGTTCCGCAAGAATCCTCTCTACTTCGACAGCCTGTATTGCAACCTGGTGGAGGCCGGTGAGGCTGCCGGTATTCTCGAGGAGTTGCTGGACCGCCTGGCGGTGTACATGGAGAAGACCGAGGCCATCAAGTCCAAGATCAAGTCGGCCTTGATGTACCCTATTTCGGTGATCATCGTGGCCTTCGTCGTGGTGGCGGTGATCATGATTTTCGTGATCCCATCCTTCAAGGAGGTATTCACCTCCTTCGGTGCCGATTTGCCCGGCCCGACACTCTTTGTGATTGCGGTCAGCGAGTTCTTCACCGAATACTGGTACCTGATCTTTGGTGGACTCGGGGGAGGCATTTACTTCTTCCTCCAGGCCTGGAAGCGCAACGAAAAGGTCCAGCGCGTGATGGATCGGCTCATGCTGAAAATGCCGATTTTCGGCACGCTGGTGGAGAAATCGGTCATCGCCCGATGGACCCGTACGCTGTCCACCATGTTCGCCGCCGGCGTTCCGCTGGTGGAAGCACTGGATTCTGTGGGCGGCGCGTCAGGCAACTCCGTCTACGCCATTGCCACGGAAAAGATCCAGCAGGAAGTGTCGACCGGCACCAGCCTGACCAACGCCATGACCAATGCCAATATCTTCCCGTCCATGGTGCTGCAGATGTGTGCCATTGGCGAAGAATCGGGTTCCATCGACCACATGCTGGGCAAGGCTGCCGACTTCTACGAAGCCGAGGTGGATGACATGGTGGCGGGCCTGTCGAGCCTGATGGAGCCCATCATCATCGTGTTGCTCGGCACCATCATCGGCGGCATCGTGGTTTCGATGTACTTGCCCATCTTCAAGCTGGGCCAGGTGGTTTGATGCTCGGCGTGGGCGCGACGGACGCAGCGCTGCTGGGTCTGCTGGGATTGCTCGTGGGCAGCTTCCTCAATGTGGTGATCTACCGCTTGCCAAAAATGATGGAGTTGCGCTGGGCCGCCGAGTGCGCCGAGCTCCAACAGGCAGTCAACGATCAAGCCCCTGAAACGGCCAGTACTGCCGAGCCCTTCAACTTGATGGTGCCTCGCTCGCGGTGCCCGCATTGTGGGCACCAGATCCGCTGGTTCGAGAATGTACCCGTCCTGAGCTACGTCGTTCTCCGCGGAAGGTGCCGCAGTTGCTCGGCGTCCATCAGTCTGCGCTATCCGGTTGCAGAAGCCGTTTGTGCCGCCCTGTTCGCCTGGTGCGGCTGGCATTGGGGTCTGACCTGGGAAGGGCTGGCTTGGTGCGGTTTTTCCGCTGCGGTATTGGCCCTCGCGTGGATCGACTGGGACACAACGCTGTTGCCGGACGACATCACACTTCCCCTGCTGTGGGCCGGCCTTTGCGCGGCGGGATTGCAGCTGACGGCGACGTCGCTGCCCGACGCGCTCTGGGGTGCTGTGGCTGGTTACCTTTCGTTGTGGCTCGTGTACTGGGCTTTCAAACTCGCGACGGGCAAGGAGGGCATGGGCTATGGTGATTTCAAGCTCTTTGCGGCCTTCGGTGCGTGGTTTGGATGGCAGGCGCTGATTCCCGTCATCCTGATGGCTTCGGTCATCGGTGCGGTGGTGGGCATCGGTATCAAGCTGATGGGTAACCTGCGCGAGGGTGGCTATGTGCCCTTTGGGCCGTTCCTGGCCATCTCCGGCCTGACCTCCATGGTCTTTGGTCCCTCGGCCATCCTGGCCGCCATCGGGCTGTGAACAAGCCATGGAAGAGCCGCATGACCCTGCGTCTGGGTCTCACCGGAGGGATCGGGAGTGGCAAAAGCACCGTCGCCAGGCTGATGCAAGCACGCGGTGCAACGGTCATTGACGCCGATGCCATTTCGCGCGCCTGTACAGAGGCGGGTGGCAGCGCCATGCCCGCGGTTCGAAGCGCTTTCGGCTCAGCATTTATGGCCCCGGACGGATCGCTGGATCGCCAGCGCATGCGCGAGCATGTCTTTGCCCAACCCCAGGCACGAAAGACTCTGGAGTCCATCATCCACCCCTTGGTGGGTGCTGAAGTCAGACGGCTGGCCTCGGCATCCACTTCAACCTGCATGGTGTTTGATGTCCCCCTGCTCGTTGAATCCACCCACTGGCGCCATCAGCTTGACCAGGTGCTGGTGGTGGACTGTTCGCACGAAACGCAGATCCGCCGCGTTGCAGAGCGCAATGGGTGGGAACGCAGGACCATCGAAGACGTCATCAAGAATCAGAGTCCACGCGCCGTGCGGCTGGCGGCTGCCGACGTGGTGCTCTTCAACGACGCGCATGGGATCGAAGCCTTGCAGCATCTGGTGACCCAATTGGCCAACCGGTTCGGGCTATGATGAAGCCTTGTCTGCCGCCTCTCTCCGCGAACCGCTGCTGTGATCCTGTACGAATACCCTTTCAACGAACGCATCCGGACCTACCTGCGACTGGAACAGCTGTTTCGGCGCCTGGCCGAGTTGGTTCCACGCAGCCACCCGCTGGACCATCACTATGCGATCCAGACCATTTTCGAGATCATGGATGTGGCCTCACGAGCCGACATGAAGTCGGATGTGCTGAAAGACATCGACCGGCAGAAGCAACAACTCAACGGCTACCGAGGCAATCCGGCTATCTCGGAACAGGTGCTCGATGGCGTCATCGGCCAGCTTGATGATTGCTTTGTGCAGCTCAACCAGCTGAGCGGTAAAACCGGTCAATCGCTGACTGAAAACGACTGGCTGATGAGCATTCGCAGCCGCATCGGCATACCGGGCGGGACCTGTGAGTTTGATTTACCGGCCTACTTTCACTGGCAACACCACAGCCTGGAACAGCGTCAGGCCGACCTGCAGCGCTGGACGACTCCTCTGGCGCCACTGGCCGAATCCATCGTGCTGCTGCTCAAGATGTTGCGCGACTCGGGATCGGCCCAAAAAGTGGTGGCGCCCAGTGGCCAGTTCCAGCAGAACCTGCCACAGGGACGTACCTTCCAGCTGCTGCGCTTGCGGATCGATCCGTCCTCGGGCCTCATTCCGGAAATCAGCGGCAACCGATTGATGCTGTCGGTGCGCCTGATGCGCCAGGGCGAGGACGACCGTCTGCATCCGGCACAGGAAGACGCCACCTTCGAACTGACACTTTGCGCGTGAGTCTGGACATGACGCAAAGTGAATATGAGGCCCCGGTCAAGACCGTCCGTTGCCCAGGCTGCGCAGGGCGGAGCGTGTATGCACCCAGCAACCCCTACCGGCCGTTCTGCAGCGAACGCTGCAAGAACATGGACCTGGGTGCCTGGGCCAGCGAAAGCTTCAAGCTGCCCGAGCAGAATTCCAACAGCCAACCGGATTTCGGACAGAACTGAAGCAGGTCCCCTGCGCTACTCAGATCACCAGCTCGGCAGACAGCCACTCCAGCACAGGTACGGTACCGGGCAGCACAGGCGCACACCGCACGGGCAGATGCTCCCAAGCGAATTGCTGGCCCTCGTTCATCTGCAAACCGCCTGACCAGTCAAACACCTTGCAGAAGTGCAGGCGCACCAAGGCGTGGGGGTAGTCCACCAGCATCTCTTTCCAGGCATGTGCTGCGCCGATCGTCACGCCGATTTCTTCCTGCAGTTCACGGCGCAGCGCTTGCTCCACCGATTCACCCGCCTCCAGTTTGCCCCCGGGAAATTCCCAGTAGCCGGCGTACGCCTTGCCCTCGGGACGCGAGGTCAAAAGGAATTTTCCACCCGGCTTGATCAGCACGCCCACCGCCACATCCACGACTGGCCGGTCTTTCGAACTGTCACGGCTGCGATCGGCATCGACCATCAATACCGAATCGCTCATGCTCCCGCCTTTGTGCCCAGACAGCGCTCAGGAGCCTGAGCATCAGCCCGGCCCGATGAAGGTCGCGGTCGCGCGGCGACGGTCGTCTCAGACACTGGAGGCATGCGTTCCCGCGTAGTCGCGCGCGAACTGGTAGGCCACGCGCCCGCTGCGCGAGCCGCGCTCCAGCGCCCACACCAGCGCCTGCGGCCGTGCGGTCTCGATGGCCTGGGCCTGAACACCAAAGGACGACAGCCACTGCGCCACGATGGTCAGGTATTCGTCCTGGCTGAAGGGGTAGAAGCTGACCCACAGGCCAAAGCGCTCGGACAGCGAGATTTTCTCTTCCACCACCTCGCCCGGGTGCACTTCCCCGTCCGCGGTGTGGGTGTAGCTGAGGTTTTCCTTCATGTACTCCGGCAACAGGTGGCGCCGGTTGCTGGTCGCATAGATCAGCACGTTCTGGCCGGCTGCCGAGACCGAGCCGTCCAGAATCGACTTGAGCGCCTTGTAGCCCGGTTCGCCGTCTTCGAAGCTGAGGTCATCGCAGAACACGATGAAGCGCTCGCTGCAATCGGCCACCACGTCCACGATGTCGGGCAGGTCCACCAGATCGGCTTTGTCCACCTCGATCAGGCGCAAGCCCTGGGCCGCGTATTCGTTCAGGCAGGCCTTGACGAGCGAGGATTTTCCCGTGCCACGTGCCCCCGTCAACAACACATTGTTGGCCGGCAGACCTTGCACGAATTGCAGCGTGTTGCGCTGGATCTTGCCTTTCTGCCCGTCAATCTCCTGCAGGTCTGCCAGGCGCATTTGCGCCACATGCCGCACCGGCTCCAGAACACCGTGGCCGCTGCTGCGCTTGCGGTATCGGTAAGCGACTGAAGCCGCCCAGTCAGGCGCCGTGAGTGGCTGTGGCAGGACCGATTCGATGCGGGTGATCAGCTGCTCGGCTCGTTCCAGGAGGCGTTCAAACTGAACGTTCATGACCGGTAGTCTGCATTGATGGTCACGTAGTCGTGGCTGAAGTCACAGGTCCAAACCGTCTCGGTGGCCGCTCCCCGCCCAAGTCCGATGCGCACGAGAATCTCGGCCTGCTTCATCACCCGCTGGCCATCCTGCTCCCGGTAGTCAGGGTGGCGGCCACCCGAGGTGACCACATGCACGTCGCCCAGATGCAGTTCGATCTTGGAGACATCCAGATCGTCGATGCCAGCGTAGCCCACGGCAGCCAAAATCCGCCCCAGGTTGGGATCACTCGCGAAGAACGCTGTTTTGACCAACGGCGAGTGCGCTACCGCATACGCCGCCTGAAGGCATTCGGAGGACGTGCGCCCGCCTTCGACCTGAATCGTCATGAACTTGGTCGCCCCTTCACCGTCGCGCACGATCGCATGGGCCAGCTGTTGTGCCAAGGGAGTGAGCGCGGCCAAAAGGGTCTGCCCGTCCGGGCTGTCGAGGTCGGTCACTGGCGCATGCCCCACCTTGCCTGTGGCCACGACCACAAACGAGTCGTTGGTGCTGGTGTCACCGTCCACGGTGACACGGTTGAACGACACGTCGGCCAGCCGGCGCGCCAGGCTGTTCATGAGGTTGGGTGACACGCAGGCGTCCGTGGCCAGGAACCCAAGCATCGTGGCCATGTTCGGCCGGATCATGCCCGCGCCCTTGGCGATGCCGGTGGCGCTGACCGAACGACCACCCAGGCTGAAATGCCGACTGACAGCCTTCGGGATGGTGTCGGTGGTCATGATGCCTTCAGCGGCCGCCAGCCACTGCGCGCCGCTGGCCACAGGCGCCTGGGCAGCATTTTCCAGCGCCTGCGGCAAACCTGCCAGCAGACGATCCAGTGGCAACGGCTCCATGATCACGCCGGTCGAGAAAGGCAACACCTGCTCATGGTCCAGCCCCAGCGCACGGGCCATTGCGCTGCAGGTCTGACGCGCATGGGCCAGCCCCGCCTCACCGGTTCCCGCATTGGCATTGCCCGTGTTGATGACCATGGCGCGGACGGTGGCACCAGCAGCGAGATGATCGCGGCAGACTTGCACTGGGGCGGCAGCGTAGCGGTTGCGTGTGAACACCGCGCCCACAGCGCATCCCTCATCAAGCAGGAACACCGTCAGATCTTTCCGGTTCACTTTCCGGATGCCAGCCTCGGCGACGCCAATGCGCACGCCATTGATGGCCAACAGGTCCGCAGCCAGAGGTGGGGTGAGTAGAACAGCCATGAAAACTCCGGTGGTGGTCCGGCCACCCGCGCGCGGGCGCGGCGGCCTCAGACGATCAGGTCAACTGACCGTGGCAGTGTTTGTACTTCTTGCCGCTGCCGCAGGGGCAAGGGTCGTTGCGGCCCACGCGAGCCACCTCGGACACCCTGGATCCCGGGTCGGTGATGCTTTCCGGCTCGCCGGTCTCGTTTGGTGCGGTGTAGGTCACATGGGCGATCTGTTCGGCGCGCTCTTCCAGCTGCTCGGCCGCCGCGGTGATCTGTTCGGCCGACTGCACGCGCACATTCATCAGGATGCGGGTCACGTCATTTTTCACGCTGTCGAGCAACTGACCGAACAGCACAAAGGCCTCGCGCTTGTATTCCTGCTTGGGCTGCTTCTGAGCATAGCCACGCAGGTGAATGCCTTGTCGCAGGTAATCGAGGGCCGACAGGTGATCGCGCCACTGGCTGTCGATCGTCTGCAGCAACACAACGCGCTCGAACTGCGTGAAGTTCTCCTCACCCACGATCTGCACCTTGCCGTCGAACACGGTCTTGGCCGCAGCCAGCACGCGCTCTGCGATCTCTTCTGCATCGATGGACTCGGCTTCCGACACCCAGGACGTGACCGGGACGTCCACGCCCCATTCATATCGCAGGTTGCGATCCAGTCCGGGCAGGTCCCACTGCTCTTCCCCGCTGCCTGCCGGCACGTACTGCTGAACCAGGACGGTGAAGCAGCCATCGCGCAACGAATCGATCTGTGCGCGCAGGCTCTGTGCATCCAGGATGTCGTTGCGCTGCTGGTAGATCACCTTGCGCTGATCG
>Ga0105105_10001318_pt1 | contig 10531 bp, 12 predicted proteins | sample PPLLaktember2015_4_FD_79108 | JGI IMG/M metagenome (GOLD analysis project Ga0105105, IMG submission 79108) | Freshwater sediment microbial communities from Prairie Pothole Lake near Jamestown, North Dakota, USA - PPLs Lake P8 Core (1) Depth... | ecosystem: Environmental > Aquatic > Freshwater >... | reverse complement strand
TTGGGGGCATGGGATCGGCGATATCAATCACCTGGAGACCCGAGTATAAATCCGCCACAAAGGCGCGGTCACCCGAGATAGTGACGTCACAGGCACCGCTCGGGGTGTCGCAGGTTCCCACGACCGTCGGATGGGCGGGATCGCTGATATCAATCGCAAGGAGCCCATAATCGCCGTCCGTTACAAAGGCGCGGTCGCCTGAGACGGTGACGCCATTGGCATAGCCCGGAGTGTCGCAAGTTCCCAGGAGCACGGGAGTCGTGGGATCGCTGATATCGATCACCTGGAACCCGGAACTGTAATCCGCCACAAAGGCATGATTCCCCGAGACAGCGACGGCCCGGGCAGAGCCCGGCGTATTGTAGGTTCCCGCGAGCGTGGGGCTCGCGGGATTGCTGATATCGATCACCTGGAGCCCGGCCGCTTGATCCGCCACAAACGCATGGTCACCCGAGATAGTGACACCACGGGCAAGGCCCGAGGTGTTATAAGTTCCCGTGAGCGTGGGAGCGGCGGGATCGCCGATATCGATTACATGAAGCCCGTAGGGGCCATCCGCCACAAGACAAAGGTCTCCCGAGACCGTGACGCCATAGGCATCGCCCGGCGTGTCGTAGGTTCCAACAAGCGTTGGACTTGAAGGATCGCTGACATCAATGATCTGGAGCCCCGAGTACTCATCCGCCACGAAGGCGTGGTCGCCCGCGACGGTCACTCGCAGGGCATTTCCCGAAGTGTTGCATGTCCCTACGAGCGTTGGACTCGACGGGTCGCTGATATCGATGACCTGGAGCCCTGAACCGTGATCGCCCACAAAGACATAGTCTCCCGATACAGCGATTCCATAGGCCTGGCCGGGAGTGTTGTAATTGCCCGCGATCGTGAGCGCGAACGGATGGAGCTTGAGCTCTCCGGCCACGGTATCCCACCGGGCCGTCGTGTTCACGGCGTCCTTCCAGTGCGTCGACGCGAAGTTCTCAATGTACTTCTGCTCGGCCGCGAGCCCGGGAAAAGCGCAGAGAATAAGAACCGCCGAAACAGCGACAAAGGCGATCAGGCCAACAAGTCGTTTCATGTTGGATTCCTCCTCGTTCCGGCAAAGACCTATTTAGGATTAAGAGCCAGAATGGTAACACATCTTCGCTCAAAAGAGTATCGAAATCCGTCCCAATATCCGCTGCACCAGAAGTGGAAGAGCCGACCGCGGTGGCTGGGAAGGCAAAGGGTCGAGAGATCGAGAAGCTACAGACCGAATACAGGGAGATCGAAGAGAAGATAGACCACATGTACGAGGACAAGCTGGCAGGCGCGATTACGGAAAGTTTTTGGAAGGGCATGTACGAAAAATATCAGAATAGGCATAGCAAGATACTGGAGCAAATGGAGGAGCACAGACAGGCCGGGGGCAATTATCTTGAGAGTGCGAACAGAATCTTAGAACTCGCGCAAAAGGCGTATTCCCTATACGTTGAGCAGGATTCGTTTGAAAAAAGAAAACTGCTCGATTTGCTACTCTCGAACTCGATATTAAGAGACGGGGAAATAATAAGCGAGCTGCGCAAGCCATTCAATATATTGGCAGATGGAGCGGAGGAAGAGGAAAGACAAGCGGCGCAAAATATGGGATTTGAGGCTCGAAATAAAATCTGGCTCCTGAGGTAGGACTTGAACCTACAACCCTCCGGTTAACAGCCGGATGCTCTACCGATTGAGCTACTCAGGAGCACGCAATATTCAAATTTTTAAAATGCAAGCGACGCCCGAAGGCATCGCTGAGTATCAATAATAGTGGGCGAAGGCCCCGATGTCAACGCCCAAATGGCCCGTCCGCGCGCCCCGCTACTGCGCCATAACCTTATGCAAGTCTTCGAGTAAGAGCTCGGCCGGCGTCATCACGGGAATGCTCCGCGGCTGCTCCTTCCGCGCCCGCGCCTCCACGACGAAGCGGCGCCTGATCATATCCATGAGCTGGATGCGACACAGCGGACATGCCGTCGCGACGACGGCCGGCTGCACCGCGGCGACCGCGTTCATTTTGACCTTCGCGATCTCGGTCGACGCGTCGCTATGCGAGAAGGTGAACGATCCTCCTCCCCCGCAGCACCGATCGTAATCGTTCATCCTGACGTACCGGTAGCCGGGCAGCCGCTTCAGTATCGCCTCGCTCTGCCAATCCACCCCTTGCCCTCTCTTGAGATGGCACGACTGATGGTAAGTCACCACCGGAAGCGGCGTGCCCTGCTTGCCCGCTGGCGCCGCGTCGCTCGCCGCCGAGCTCGCCGCCGCCGGCGCCGCACCGGAAGGCGCCCCGGCGGCCTCCTGCGCCCCCGCCGTTCCCTCGAGCATCCCGCTCAGACCGTCGGACTCCTCGCGGAGCCCGAGAAGCTCGGCGAGGAGCTCATTGATGTCGCGGACCTTGCCCCCGACGTACTCGCGGTACAGATCCTCCACCCTCGGATATTCCTGTTTCACGGTGCTCCGCCCCGGCACCCGGCGGAAGCTCTCCCGCTCCGCGTCCCATTCGATTTCGAAATAACCGTCGTGCGTGAGATCGAAGATCCGCGGGAACTCCTCCTTCAGCATCAGGCCGCCCGTGGAGCATGTCGTGACGATCCAGTCGTACGTGTGCTCCTCGAAGCGCTCGAGAACCTCGGCCGCGGCCTTGCGCGCCCCGGCGATATCGCCCGCGTAGTAAACGGGCGCCCCGCAGCATACCTGATTCTTCGGCGCGAGCACGTCGACGCCGAGAATGTTGAGAAGCCTCGTGACGGCGCGCGCTTCCTCGGGGAAGAAATGATTCACCGCGTGACCCACGAAGAAGTACGCGCGCCTGCCCTCGGCGAGGTTTCTCCGGCGCGCCGCGGCGACGAGATTGAGGAGCTCGGCGGCCTTCGCCCCGTCGGCGTGGTTCGCGCCCCCGGGGCCGGCCGCGCTCCCCGCGGACGCGCTTCCCGCGGTCGCAGTGGTCTTTCGAGCGATCTCCGCGCCGGGCATCGCGTCGGCGATATCGGACGCCTTGTAGAGCTCGGGCCCCGAGCCGAGGAAGGGCGTGTGCGCGGGAAGCGGCACGAACCTCTCTCGCGGCCACCCGAAGAGCGGATAGAGCGCGGCGAGCGGGCTCCTCCCGCCGATTCCGTGCAGCGGCGAGCGACGCACGAGCCCGAATGCCCGCATCGTCGCGAAGAGCGCCGCGTCGGCGCCGCCGAGCGCCCACAACGCGAGCCTTTTGAGGCGGGGCAACTTCCCCCGGCGCGCCATCTCGGCCCGGACTGCCATGACGATCTCGTCCGCGCGCATCCCCGAGGGACAGTTCTCCTCGCACGTCATGCAGTGGAGACAGTAATCGAATACCTTTCGGACCTCGTCGCTGTCGAGATTCTCGCCGCGGAAAAACGCCTCGGCGATCTCGACTTTTCCCCGCGCTCCGGCCCATTCCTCGCGATCCACCGACAGAAGCGGGCACACCGAGCGGCATGTGCCGCACTTGTTGCAGAGGAGCAGATCGTTCGTTATATCCTTCTTCGCGTCCTTCGCCGCCATCGCGTCCTTTCTCTTCCGAGCGAATCAGGGGCGCATGATACCCTCTGGATCGAACACGCCGTAAACCCTGCGAACGAGCGCCCTGGGCGCGGTCGATTCGGGAATCCCGCGGCTCCCGGCGAGCCCGGCGATCTCGGCTCTCCCGAGGCGTCTGCGGAACAGGCCGCCGCCCCGCATCTCGATCGATTCGACCGCGCTCGACGCGCCCGCCGCGCAGAGCTCCGGCGCGACGCTCGAGTCCGCGGAAAAATAGTAATGGAACCGCGCGGGGAAAAAGCTCCTGCGGCTCCAGAGGTCGTGCCGGTGCGCGGAGACGAGCTCGACGCCGAGCGCCGTGTGCAGAAGCCGCCGGTCTATCCCCATGCTCTTGATCGCGAGCATCGGAAAATGCCGGTACGCCTCGAGCACCGTGGGCTCGAGCCTGTCGGCGGGCGCGTCGGCGGGAGCCAGAGCCGAGACGGCGCCGAGGAGCGCCTCCTCCCTGCCGCGCGCGGCAGACTGCAGCTCCCCGATGAGGTTCGCTCCCGCGGCGGGGTCCCCGGTATATGGAAACAGCCCCAGAAACGCGGGCGCGAGCCTTCTGTGGATCTCGCCCGCGAGCGTCTCGAGCGTGGATCGGCTCCCCATGCACATGAAATGAAACCGCGTGCCCGGGGCGGGAAGAAGCCTCAGCGTCGCTTTCGAGATCATCCCGCAGAGCCCTCCGGATCCCATGAGAATGCCCGCGATATTGTATCCCGTGACGTCCTTCACCGAGCGGGAACCGGTCCTGATTATCTCGCCCTTCGGCGTCGCGATCTCGAGCGCGAGAACGTACTCGCGCAGGTTCCCGAAATGTCCGTCGGTGGCGAAGCTCTCCGCGCCCATGATGAGCTCGGCGATCGTCGCGTCCCGCGTGAGAACGTCCGGCTCGTGCGGAAAATAGAGCCCGGCCTTCCGCACCGCCTCGGCGAACGCGCCGAACTTCACGCCGCCGCCCGCGACGGCGAGAAGATCGCTTTGCGAAATCTCCCGGATCTCGTTCATCCACTCGTGACTGACGAGAACGAGCGTCTCCGTCTCGCCGGTGGCCGTGCCGATCGCCGCAACCGACGACGGATCGCCGGGCAGCTCGACGCCGTCCGCCGGCCTGAAAGGGCTCTCGACGACGCCCGCGCGGATCTTCCGCCCGGCCGCCGCGGCCGCGCCGCACGCGCGAAAGATCTCCGCCGCCTCCCGGGCGCTCCGCGGGAAAAAGGAAAGAACGGTGCGGGACATATGAATCCTCCGGCGCGAACACGGACGCGGCGCCTTCGCGCCGCGCGGCGCTAGGTCCCCAGATACCGCAGGATCAAGGTGACGCTCGCGACGCTCGCGAGAGTGGAAACGAGAATGCCCACCGCGACGAGGCGCGGCCGGCAGTTGTATTCGGTGGCGAAGACGATGGCGTTGACCGCGGTCGGCATCGACGATTCGACGACGAGGACCTGGTTCATGTTGGCGCTGAAATGGAAAAGCTGGATGAGGCCGTACGAAACGACGAGGCCGCCGACGATGCGGATCGCCGACGACGCGATTCCGCCGCTGATGTCGCGCCTCAGCTCGTCGAGGCCGCCGGGTCCGGGATCGCACGTCCCGCCGGCGGCGGCTCCCTCGCGGCCTTCCCCTATCGAGAAACCAGCCGTTCGTCCCGCGAGACTCGCGCGCCACGCGGCCGATTCGAGCCAGATGCTCTCGAGCTGCATGCCGAGGAGAATGAGCCCGAGCGGAATCGCCGAGGCGCCGAGCATATCGATCATCTTCATGAACGGCGCGGGCGGAACGGCGTCGAAATGAACGAGGAGCCGGGCCGCGACGATCGACCAGATGAGCGGCACCTTGAAGATGCTCCAGATCGCGTCCTTCACGCTGCGGCGCCCCGCGCTCGCGAGAAATATCCCGATCGTCGACTGCGTGATCGAGGAGGCGACCATGTATATCGTCGCGTAGACGAGCCCCCAGTCGCCGAAGGCGAGCACGCAGATGGGAATGCCGTAGAAGCCCGTGTTCATGAGAACGGAAGTGATGGCGATCGCCTGGCGCTCCGCGCGGTCGCGCTTCGCGGCGAATCCGATCCCGAGGGAGATCGCGATGAGCACGGCTTCGAGACATACGATAAAGAGCAGCACGCGCAGAATGAGCCCCATGTCCGCCTCAGGCTTCGCGAGCGACATGAACGCGAGGGCCGGAGAAAGAACGTAGAGCTGGGCGCGCGAAAAGGCCACGAGGTCGACCTTTCCGAATTTTCTCAGGAGAAATCCCAGGAAAATGATGAAGAAAACGGGGAGAATTACGTTCGTCAGGACCAAGATTGCACTATACCCATGCCAGGGAGGTTATTACTTTTTCCCCTTGGGTTTTTCCGCCGGCTTCGCCTTGGCCTTCTTCTCGCCCTCGGCCTTGTGCGCTTTCGGCTTCGCCGCGTGGGCGGCTTCGGCCTTCGGGGCTTCGCTCTGCGCCGCGCCTTCCGCCGGCGCCGCGGCCTCGGCGGCGGCCGCGTCCGCCGCGCCCTCGGGAGCGGCTTCCGCCGGCTTCGCCGGTTTTTCCTTGGGGGCGGGAGCGGCGGGCATGTCGATCTTGTGATAGGTCTTCCGCGACGTCTTCTTCTTCGAGCGCTTTTCCTCGTCCTTCTTGAGGAGCTCGAGGATCGACTTCGAGCCGCCGTCCCCGAGGCGGACCGTGCCGAGCCTGATGATGCGCGTATATCCGCCGGGCCGGTCGACGTAGCGCGGGGCGATCTCCGCGAAGAGCTTCTGCAGGACTTTGACGTCCTGTATCGTCCGGGCGACGTGCCGCCGTGAGGCGAGATCGCCGCGCCGCGCGTGCGTGATGAGCTTCTCGGCGAGGCGCCGCGCCTCTTTCGCCTTCGGAGTCGTCGTTTCGATCCGCTCGTGCTTGAAGAGCGAGGTGACCATGTTGGCGAGCATCGCTTCTCTATGTTCAGCGGTAATGCCGAGTTTCCGCCCGTCGCGTCTGTGCCGCATTATTCCTTCTCCTCTTTTTCCTTCTTCTCCAACCTGTCCAGTTTCTTATCGAGCTTCTTCTCTCCGCGCAGGATCGCGTCGATGTCCATGCCGAGCGAGAGCCCCATGCCCTCGAGGATATCGACGATCTCCTTGAGACTCTTCCGGCCGAAGTTGCGGTACTTGAGCATGTCCCCTTCGGTCTTGCGCACGAGCTCGCCGAGCGTGCGGAGGTTCGCCGCCTTGAGGCAGTTGGACGAGCGGACCGAAAGCTCGAGCTCGTCGACGCTCCGGTTCAGGAGATCCTTCAATTTCTCGATCTCCTGATCGACTTCTTCCACGATCTCTTCCGCCGGCTCCTCCTCGAAACGGATGAAGAACAGCATGTGATCCTTGATGATCTTCGCCGCGTACCCGAGGGCGTCCTCGGGCGTGACGCTGCCGTCCGTCGCGATCTCGAGCGTGAGCGAATCGTAGTCGGTCCGCTGGGCGACGCGCGTGTTCTTCACGATGTAATTCACGTGCAGCACCGGGCTGAAATTCGAATCCATCGGAATGAGCCCGATCTCGAAATCCTCGAGATTGTGCAGCTCGGACGGAACGTATCCGCGCCCGTGCCCGATGAGGATATCCATCTTGAGGTGGGTCTTCTCCGTGCACGTCGCGATCACGAGGTCCTTGTTCAGTATCTCGATCTCGGGATCCTCGGTGATCTCCCCGGCCGTGACCTCGCCCTTCTTCGTGATGTCGAGATGAATGAACTTCGGCTCGTCCCCGTGCATCCTGATGATCATCTGCTTGAGGTTGAGGACGATGTCGGTCACGTCTTCTTTTACGCCCTTGATGGTGCTGAACTCGTGCTGAACGCTCGCTATCTTCACGGCCGTCACCGCGGCTCCCTGGATCGAGGAAAGGAGCGTGCGACGAAGGGCATTGCCGATCGTGTTGCCGAATCCGCGCTCGAGCGGTTCGACCTTGAATCGCCCGAACGTCGGTGTCTGAGCGGCTGCATCCGCGACAATCTCTTTCGGCATCAAAAGGTTACGCCATTTCATCTGCCAAATCCTCCTTGCACGGCCTGCTCACCAAGCCGAGAACGCCCCGATGAATCCGCCCGGCGCGAATCCCCGGACGCCCCTCGACCCAAGTCCCCTTACTTGGAGTAGAGCTCCACGATGATGTTTTCCTCGATCGGAACCGGTATCATCTCGCGCGTCGGCACTTCGAGATAGACTCCTTCGCGCTTGTTCACGTCGACCGAAATGTAGGGAACGGTCCCCCGGCTTCCGTATTTCTTCAGGCTCTCCTCGACGACGAGGAGATCCTTGCTCTTCTCGCGCACCGTCACCCGGTCCCCCGGCTTGAGCTGGAAGGACGGACGGTCCACGATATGACCGTTGACCTCGAAATGCTTGTGCAGAACGAGCTGCCGCGCCGTCTCGCGCGACGGGGTGAATCCCATGCGGAACACCATGTTGTCGAGCCTCTGCTCGAGGAGCTTGAGCAGGTTCGCCCCCGTGACGCCCTTCATCTTCACCGCGCGGAAGTAGTAGTTGCGAAACTGCGCTTCGAGCAGCAGGTACATGCGGCGCAGTTTCTGCTTCTCCCGGAGCTGGTTGCGGTAGCTGCTCTTTCTGCTGTACCTCGTGCGTCCGTGCTCTCCCGGCGGATAGTTGCGCTTTTCGATCTCGCACTTGTCCGAATAGCAGCGGTCCCCCTTGAGAAACAGCTTCACGCCGTCCCTCCGGCACAGTTTGCACTTGGCACCCAGGTATCTCGCCATGTAATCGTTACCTCCCTACAGCCTTTCTCGCTAGATTCTTCTGCGCTTTTTCGCGCGGCATCCGTTGTGCGGCATCGGCGTGCAGTCCTTGATCGCCGAAACTTCGAGCCCGCTCGCGCGGAGCGATCTGATCGCGGCCTCGCGCCCCGGACCGGGACCGCGCACCCACGCTTCGACCTTCTTCACGCCGAGCCCCAACGCTTCGCGCGCGGCGGTCGAGGCCGCCTGCTGCGCGGCGAACGGCGTGCTCTTGCGCGAGCCTTTGTATCCGAGCCTTCCCGGGCTCGACCAGGTGATGATGTTGCCTTCCTTATCCGTGATGCTCACGATCGTGTTGTTGAACGTGGACTGGATATGGGCGATACCGTAGATATCGACCTTCTTGATCTTCTTCTTGGAACCCCGTGGCTGAGCCAACGTAGTACCTCCCTTTGATCGTGCGCCGGACGGGTCGCCTCGCGCGCCCGGCCGGCCGCCCCATTGCTATGCGGTGGGTTTCTTCCTCTTCGCACCGGGGCGGTTGCGCGGGCCCTTGCGGGTCCGTGCGTTCGTATGCGTGCGCTGGCCGCGCACCGGCAATCCCATCTTGTGACGCATTCCCCGGTAGGAGCCGATCTCCATGAGCCGCTTGATGTTCATCGTCACTTCGCTCCGGAGAGCGCCCTCGACCTTGTGCTCGTTCTCGATGATATCCCTGATATGAACCGTCTGCTCCTCGGTGAGATCCCTCGTCCTCGTGCCGAGCGGGACACTGGCCTTCTTGCAGATCACCTTCGCGGTCGAACGGCCGATCCCGAAGATATAGGTCAGGGATATCTCGATATGCTTGTTATCGGGTATATCGATACCGACTATACGCGCCACGGAAACACTCCTTTCACGAGCGCGGCACGGGGCTACCCGCTAGCCCTGCCGCTGCTTGTGCTTCGGGTTCTTGCAGATCACCCGGAGGACGCCCTTCCGACGGATGATCTTGCAGTATGGGCAAATCTTCTTGATTGAGCTTCGGACCTTCATGATTTCTCTTCCTTCGTCACTTGTACCGGTACGTGATCCTGCCTCTCGTCAGATCGTAAGGGCTGAGCTCGACGGCCACCCGGTCGCCGGGAAGGATGCGTATGAAATGCATCCGCATCTTGCCCGAGACGTGGGCGAGGATCACATGCTTGTTCTCGAGCTCCACCCTGAACATCGCATTGGGCAACGCCTCGACGACGGTCCCTTCCACCGCTATGCCCTTCTGCTTCGCCATTATTTCCTGTACCGCGCCTTCTCTCCTCCGCGGCTCCGGGGCGCCTGCGGCGTCGAACGTCTTCCCCGCACCCTCACCTGGTCAATATCACGGGGCCCTCGGTCGTCACGGCCACCGTATCCTCGAAGTGGGCGGACAGCTTTCCATCCACCGTCACGAACGTCCAGTTGTCCTTCAGCGTCAGAACGTCCCCCGTGCCCTCGTTCACCATCGGCTCGATCGCGAGCACCATTCCGTGAGCGAGCATCGGCCCCTTCCCGGGGAGACCGAAGTTGGGAACCTGCGGATCCTCGTGCAACTGCCTCCCGATCCCGTGCCCCACGAGCGTCCGCACGACGCTGAACCCGTTGGTTTCGGCGTGCTTCTGGATCGCGTGGGAGACGTCCGAGAGACGACTGCCGTCCCTCGCCTCGTCGATGCCGAGGTCCAGGGCCTCCTTCGTGATCCGCATGAGCCGCCGGGCTTTCTCGCTCACCTCGCCGATCGGGTAGGTGCGCGCCGCGTCGGAGAAGTAACCGTTCCGCGCGACCCCGACGTCGATCCCGACGATATCGCCTTCAACGAGCTTTCGCGCGCCGGGGATGCCGTGCACGACCTGCTCGTTCACCGAAGTGCAGATCGACGCGGGATACCCCTGGTATCCCTTGAACGCGGGCACTGCGCCCCGCGCCCGAATGAACTCTTCGGCGACACGATCGAGCTCCCGGGTTTCGACGCCCGGAGCGAGCGCTTCTTCGATCTTCGCGAAGCACTCGGCGAGAATCTCGCCGCTCCGCCGGATCAGATCCAGCTCCGGCCGGCTCCGTATCGCGATCATTTCAAAACGCGGCGTATCTCCGCGAATATCTCTTCTATGTTCCCGGCGCCGTTCACGGTGACGAGCCCGCCGCGCGCGCGGAAGAACTCGATGACGGGAGCGGTCTGCTCCTTGTACACCGCGAGGCGCCTGCGGACCGTTTCTTCCTCGTCGTCGGG
>Ga0105105_10001315_pt1 | contig 10557 bp, 12 predicted proteins | sample PPLLaktember2015_4_FD_79108 | JGI IMG/M metagenome (GOLD analysis project Ga0105105, IMG submission 79108) | Freshwater sediment microbial communities from Prairie Pothole Lake near Jamestown, North Dakota, USA - PPLs Lake P8 Core (1) Depth... | ecosystem: Environmental > Aquatic > Freshwater >... | reverse complement strand
TTGCGCGAATCAAATCAATTTTTCCCACTGAAACAAGTATACCATTTTCTTTACAACGTTTTAATCCCTCTTCAACAGAAATGGTTTTGGGATGAAACAATAATATATTTGTTTGAACAGCGTTCATATCAATTTCAAGATTTGGATTAGCATTAATTCTTTCCGCAAGATATTTAGCTTTTTCGTGATCTTCTTTTAATCTTTCAATATTATTTTGAAGTGCGTACAAACCAGCAGCCGCAAGAATTCCAACTTGTCTCATTCCTCCGCCCCAGGCTTTACGAACACGAAATGCTTCCTTAATAAAATCTTTTGTACCAGCTATGATTGAACCGACCGGAGCGCCAAGCCCTTTTGAAAGACAACAAGAAATTGAATCAAAATGTGATGCGTATTCATTCACAGAAATCCCAGTTGCAACTGAAGCATTCCAGATTCTTGCTCCATCAAGATGAAAAAATAAATTATATTTTTTTGCAAGATGTCTTAATGAAATAATATTCTCAAGTGGCCAGATTGTACCGCCGCCACGATTGTGAGTGTTTTCTACTTCTATAACTTTTGTGCGAGGCATATAGTAAGCAGAAGATGGTCGAATTATTGGTTCAACTTGTTCGGGAGTAATTACGCCATATTTCCCTTCTATTGGAAATAATTGTAACCCGCTCAATGCTGCTGGCGAACCGGATTCATAATTAAATATATGCGCATTCAGATCGCATATTACTTCATCACCAGGATTTGTTAACACATTTAAACAAATCTGATTACCCATAACTCCACTTGAAACATACAATGCTGATTCTTTACCTAAAAGTTCTGCTGCGTATTGTTCAAGTTTGTTAACAGTTGGATCTTCTTTAAAAACATCATCACCAACTTCAGCATTGTACATTGCTTTGCGCATTGCTTCAGATGGGCGTGTTACCGTGTCGCTTCTTAAGTCTATCATTTCATACTTTCTGGTCATTCCTGCGAAAGCAGGAATCCATTTTTCTTGTTTGGATTACCGCCTTCACGGGAATGACAAACTATAATTTAAATTTCTTCTTCATCCATAATAAAATGTTTATTCCAAAAATCCATAAAGAAAATGCGGATGATAATACTGGGATTATCAAAGGATTTTTCGTGTAAAATGTTTTTTCATTATTCAATGGAACATCCACAACCAAGTGAGTTCTGGTAAACATTTCTGTTTCAACTTCTGTAACACCAAACTTATTTATGAGACAACTAACTCCGCCGTTAGCACAACGAACAACTGCTCTTCTGTTTTCAACAGCACGCAAGTTTGCAAATTCTTTATGTTGATATGGCCCGCTTAATTTACCGTACCAGCTATCGTTTGTTAGCACAGTTAAAAACTGTGCACCGCGATTAACAAAATAATTTGGGAAAGTTGGAAATACAGATTCATAACAAACCAATCCGCCAACTTTTACTGTGTCTTCATCATTTACAAATTTAAAAACTGTGGTGTCCTGTCCAACATTCCACCCGCTAATGCCAACACCCCATTTTATCAAATCACCAAGAAACGGAAGTTGATCAACAAAAGGAGTATGCTCACCAAGAGGTACTAGCTGCATTTTCCCATATCGCTGAATTTCACTTCGATCTGGTTTGAAAAGTAAAATTGAATTATATGTTGTATAATTATATTTACCTGCTTCACTGTACTTTGCATTACGTGGTACATCTTTATCGTATATAATAAAATCCGGCATTCCAGTTAGTAATGAAACATTATTTTTCTTTAAGAAAGAATAAATTGAATCAACTTCATTCTGGTAAGTTCCAGATAATAGATAAACAGGTAATGCTGTCTCAGGCCATAAAATAATTTGCGCACCTTCATCAACACATTTTTGTGATAGATTAAAATAGTTATCTAGAATTTCATCAAGTCCGCCAAGCTCCCATTTGTTCCATGGATCAAGATTTGGTTGAATTATTCCAACTTTTACTTTTTTCTCATCATAAACATTTGAAGAAATTTTTACAAATCCATAAACTATAATTAAAATGAATATTGATGCCGTAACAGAAAAATAAATCCATCCAACTTTTGCGTTTTCCTTAAATGATTTTATTCCTTTATATATGAAAATGTTTATCCATACAACTATAAATGATAATCCGAACGCACCAACTATATCAGCAAGCTGAATGAATGAAGTGAACTTTGCTAATCCATGTCCAATTGTTAACCAGGGAAATTTTAAATCTGTAAGAGTGAGTATATATTCTCCTGTAACCCAGAACATCGGAAAGAAATAAAGTGATAAATCTTTTTTAAAAACTTTTCTTGATAAATAATACAAAGTGGAATTTATCAGCATAACACAGGGGAGAAATAAAACTAAAACAACTCCGCTGATCATTAAAAAAGGATCTGCAGCACTTTGCCAGCTTCCAACCCAGAAAACAGTTATCAAACTCATTACAAAAAATGTGAGATAGGAGGCTGAGTTTGTTTTGAGAAGTGTTTTTCTTTTTGTTACGACAAAAAAGTATGGAACAAATGCTACAAAAAGTAAAAGCGGAAAAGGGAATGGGAAAGGTGTAAATGAAATCCCAAATAAAACTCCCGCAAGGATTAAAAGAAGTCTATTTTTTCTTCTTTCTTTTTTTTCTTCAAGGGTTAATTCTTGTTTCCTGAATAGAAATTTCAAAGTTTATTTTTTCTTTTTGTAATGAAGAACTTAATAGCAAAGAAAAGAATAACAATTCCGGTGATAATTAAAATTATGTTGCTATAAGTTTTTAAATAACTATCTATGACATCAACATTATTTCCAAAGGCAATACCGAGATAAATAAGAAAGGCATTCCATATAGCTGAACTTATTAAACTAAGTAATGTGGTTTTGTTAACGTTTAATCTGCTCATACCAGCAAAGAATGAAATTACTGCACGAGTTCCAGGTAAAAATCTGTTTGCAACAATTAAGTAGTATCCGTATTTGCGAAATGCGTTTTCAACTTTCTCAACAGATTGAACATTGATGAATTTTATTTTCCCCGAGTGGATTAATCTTTTATCAAACTGCCATCCTATAATAAATGCAGTTAGAAATCCTAACAAACTTCCTGACGTTGCAAAAAGAAAAGTTGGAATAAGATTTAAAGAACCCGTTGCGACAAGTGACCCTGCAATAACAACTACAATATCACTTGGTGATGGTGGAAAAAGATTTTCTATATATGCAAAGAAAAAAATTGTTAGATAAATCCAGAATGGAGTTAAGTCTGAAAACTGTGTTAGTATTGTTTCAAACATTCAAATCTTTCTTAGCAAGTAAAACTGTGGCAAATGATACAACACCTTCGGTTCTTCCAACAAATCCAAGTTTTTCAGTTGTTGTAGCTTTGATTGAAATCTGTTCAATGTCTGTATCAATAATTTCTGAGATCCGCTTTCTTATTTGACTAACGTATGGAGATATTTTTGGTTTTTCAATTGCGAGTACACAATCAAGATTTCCTAATTCGTAACCTTTAGAATTGATAAGCTCATTTACGTGTTTTAAAAGAAGTGCACTATCTGCATCTTTCCAACGCTTATCAGTGTTTGGAAAATGAATTCCTATATCACCAAGCGCTAAAGCACCAAGCATAGAATCGCAAATTGCATGAAGGAGAACATCAGCATCTGAATGTCCTTCTAAACCTTTATCAAAAGGAATTTCAACTCCGCCGATGATTAATTTTCGTCCTTCCACAAAAGCGTGAACATCAAAACCAAATCCAGTCCTAAATTGTAATTTCAATATCTAACCTCAAATCTTTTAAATTCATTTATATTTTCAGACCATTCAACTGAACAATTTGTTACGTGTGATTTCATTGGTCCTATTTTTAATTGCTTGATCAAATCATTGATCAACCCAAATTCACCTTCAACTTCAGTAAGAACTTCACCGGTAAAAAGATTTTGTGTGTAACCTTTTAGGTTTAGATTATCTGCATGTCTCATCACAAAATATCTATACCCAACACCCTGAACTAAACCAGTAACAATTATTTTTGCTCTTTTTAATTCACTCATCTTTGCTTGAAAATACTTCTGAAACAATTACACCAGCGAAAATAAGTACACATCCAACCAAGCCAAAATTAGAAATTTTTTCACTGAGTAAAAAGTAAGCGAAAACGGCCGCAAAAATTGGTTCGATTGAAAAAATAATTCCTGCTTTTGTGGGAGAAACTGATTTTTGAAATTTCAATTGTATCACTGTAGCAATTATAGATGCGAATATTGCAGTGTAGAGAATTGCAGTAACAACTGTTGTATTAATAGTAAACTTTACTGTTTCTAAAGATGTTATAGAAAATATGTATGATAGAACAAATCCTCCAAGACCCGTAATAAGTAATTGTATAAAAACCATTGGCAGATAATCATACTTCTTTGTGAATACATCAACATACACAACCTGAAACGCGAAAAGCAGTGCACACAATAAGGTTAATAAATCGCCATAATTAAAATCTGCTCCGAGTTGCTTTATAAAATCAATTGCGTTTTCACCTTTGCTTGATAACAAAATCAATCCAACCAAGACTAATAAAACACTTAACATATTAAACCATTTTGGTTTCCGTTTTTCGATGATCAATTGTAAGATTGGAATAAAAACTACGAACGTTCCAGTTATAAATCCTGATTTTGTAGCTGTTGTAAGATTTAACCCAAGAGATTGTGCTGTAAAACCAGTGAAGTAAAATATTCCGAGGATGGATCCTGCAATAAGAGTTTGCTTGTTTGTCTTTTTTAGAGATGCATAAACAAAAGGTAAAAATATTAGTGCGGCAATACTAAATCGTAAACCAAGAAATAATAATGGCGAGATATCATTAAAAGCATTTTTAATCAGAGCAAAAGTTCCGCCCCAAATTAAAGTGTTAAACAGAAGTGCAATTTCACCAGTGTATTTTTTCATCAGAGGATATTCAATCAATTCTAAATATCTAACTTAATCTTGAACCTGAACTCAATCACTCTTTATCCTTGTTTCGCACGTATCCAAAAGATTTTAACATATTCAGATTTGAACGCCATTTTTCTCTAACCTTAACTCTAAGTTCAAGATAAACCTCACGATCTAAAAATTCTTCGATACTTCGTCTGGATTTTTCACCTAACTCTTTAATTGCCCTGCCGGCTTTTCCAATTATGATTGGTTTCTGACTTTCTCTTTCTACAACAATTTCTGCGCTGATATAGTCTTTTGAATTTTCTCTCTCAATAAATTCTGCAATTAAAACTTCACAGCTATACGGAACTTCATCATCATAAAGTTCAAATAGTTTTTCGCGAATAATTTCGGTAACAAAAAATCTTTCAGACTCTTCAGAAACAATATCATCCGGATAAAACTTAGCACCTTCAGGTAAACACTCAACTATATCGTTCAATAATCTTTCCAGATTGAATTTAAGATTTGCAGAAACAGGAATAACTGATTTAAAGATATTCAGTTTTTCAAATCTCTCTATCAAAGCAAGTACCTGCTCTTGTGAGATAGTATCAATCTTATTGAGCACCAGGATCTTGGGATTCTTTTTTTCGCTAATTACCTTCTGAATGTATTCATTTTCTTCAGATCCTTTGAATGATTGTTCTGAACTTACATCATAAATAATTACAAATACATCTGCATCCTTAACAGAAAGATCAATATCATCCATCATTTTTTCTTGCAGAAGATATGCAGGTTTTAAAATTCCCGGAGTATCCAGAAAAACTACTTGATAATTTTCTTCAGATAAGATTCCGAGTATTCTTTTACGAGTTGTTTGTGGTTTAGATGTGGTGATGGAAATTTTTTGTCCAAGTAAAGCATTCATAAGAGTTGATTTACCAACATTTGGTAATCCTATAATAGCAGCGTAACCGGCTTTTGTGTTCATTCTTGTCTTTATTTTTTAATGATGTGCAAATATACAAAATGGAGAGGCAATTTAAGGCAGATTAAATATAGCAACTAAATGTCATCTTGAGCCCCGATGAATGGGGATAAACTCTGTTGAAGGATGACCATTCTACTAAATATTAAAATCACACTTCGACAAACTCAGTATGACAGAATGTGGTAAGCTGAACATTGGTATCTAATGGCTAAAAGTCTTTTTAGAATGCTTTTGATAATCGTAAAGGAAGTATCCTGAAATCAACATAATAAACGATAACACCGAACCAAATATTGTAAGATTTTTTTGTCCAAAGAAATTCGAGAAATAATCTCCAAGATTTTTGGAATAGTTTGTAACAATTTCGGATGATTGGATTGGCTGCATTGAAGAAATAACTTGATAAAAAGCATATCCAACAAAACATAGAATAATCAAACCAAGCATAGACAAAACAGACAAAAGAAAATATTTTTGTTGCCGAGCAATTACAGACTTAGCATTTAACTTTTTCATAACAAGTTTTGTAAAATCAATTGATGGTGATTCTTTTTCAATCGAGTTTAAATGTTCATGAACTTTTAATAGTGTTTCATATCTCTTTTTAACTTCGGATGAATTCTCTATCGAAATCTTAACTAAATCATTTTCTTCACGACTAAGATCATCATCTAAATACTTATTCAATAGTTCATCATTTATATTATTCATATAACTTCCTGAAATAAATTCCTTTTCTCTATTATTTCTCTTAATAAATTTCTTGAACGATAAAGAATTACTTTTACATTTGAAACAGAAATCTGTAAAATATCAGCAATTTCCTCTGTACGCATTTCTTCAAGGTAAAACATTGTAATTACTGCAGCATTTTTTAGTGGCAGCTCATTAACAATCTTTTTTACAAGCAAAGATAAATCTTCTTTAACTAAGTCATCAGCATTGTAACTGCTTTGCAGAAAATGTAAATCATCAACAGAACTCATTTCATTTTCAATTTTTCTTTTTGCACTCGAAAGTTTTGTTAAAGCCGAATTATAAACTATCCTGTAAAACCAGGTAGAAAACTTTGATTCAAATTTAAAAGTACTCAAGTTATTGTAAGCTTTTAAAAAACAATCCATCAGAACTTCTTCAGCATCAAAATCATTTTTTAACATTCGTTTGAGCATAGTAAAAGCTTTATTCTTATAACGATCTATAAGAACAGCATAATCCGCCTGATTACCTTTTTTTACGGATTCAATAATCTCAACATCGGTGAGGTTTTTCATCATCATTATAGACTAAATCATCTTGGCAAAGGTTACAAATATCTATATACGATAGAAATTTAGTCTGAAATAATCATAGAATCAATTTGTAACCTAAACTTTAAATGTTTAGTCAAATGATTTAGATGAACGAACGAAAATAAAATTAAAATCAAGGAGATATAAAATGCACGGACCAGAAATAATAGCAGTGTTCATTCCAATTATAATTACTCTTGTAATTGGAGTTGTATTAATAGTACATTTTTATTTGCATTCAAAAGAAAAGCAAATGCTGATCGAAAAAGGTTTGACAACTGAGGATATAAAAAAATTCTTTGAAGAAAAACGAGATGGTCTTGGATTAATGAAAATTGGTATTATTTCAATTGCATTCGGTTTTGGATTAGGTTTTGGAATGTTTATGGAAGACACAACTTCAAAAGAATATTGGATTCCACTTTCATTATTTATAGGAACGGGAATTGGATTTGTGGTTGCGAATGTTCTATCAGATAAAATGAAAAAGAAGAATTAAATTAAAAAGCCCCTTCCCTTAGGGAAGGGGCTTGGGGTTAGGCTTCTTGTGCTTCCAGCCAGCGCTCTGCATCTAACGCAGCCATACAACCCGTACCAGCCGCAGTAACTGCTTGTCTATAAACATGGTCAGCAACATCACCTGCAGCAAAAACACCTTCAATATTTGTATAAGTAGATCCGGTCTTAACTTTTAAGTAACCTGTCTCATCCATTTCTAAAATGCCTTTAAACAATTTTGTATTTGGTTGATGTCCAATACCAAGGAACATTCCATCAGCTTTAAATTCTGTTGTTGATCCATCTTTTGTATCCTGAAGGATTACTCCGGTCATACTTTTCTTCCCATTCTCTTCAGTGCCAATAACTTCTTTAACTATTTTGTTTGTTAGCAATTTTATCTTAGGATTTTTCTGAGCCCGATCAGCCATTATTTTTGAGGCACGGAATTCTTCTCGCCTATGAATAATTGTAACTTCACTGGCAAATTTTGTTAAAAAGTTTGCTTCTTCCATCGCTGTATCACCGCCGCCCACAACAATTACTTTTAATCCTTTAAAGAAAAATCCATCGCAGGTTGCGCAGGCAGAAACACCATAGCCCATATATTTAGATTCGCTTTCCAATCCAAGTAACTTTGCAGAGGCACCTGTTGAGATTATAATTGAATCTGCTGTATAATTTTCATCGTAAGATTTCACTTTGAAAGGGCGACTTGAAAAATCCACTTCTGTTATTTCTTTATAAAATGATTGTGCCCCAAAACGCTGCGCTTGTTTACGCATAACATCCATTAGTGCAGGACCATCAATTCCATGTTCAAATCCAGGATAATTTTCCACTTCTGTTGTGATTGTTAACTGTCCGCCTGGCTGCATTCCTTCAAAAATTACGGGACTAAGATTTGCACGACCAGTATAGATTGCTGCTGTGAATCCTGCTGGACCGGAACCAATAATTAAAACTTTAAAATGTTTTTTTTGATTTGCTTGTTCAGACATTTTTTCTCCAAAACTTATTATGAGCTAAAATTTAAATTTTTGTACTTGTAAGATTCGGATAAGTTGAGGAAGATTCAAGACGTGTTATTGATCAATCAAATAAGAATTTTGCGTTTCTTTGTAATCCCTTAAGCTTTGTTCGCTTTAGTGGACTTTCTGCAAATTGCTCATTGAATGTCTGATTGTCTAATTTCATTACTTCTTCATAAGTTAATTCTTTAACGATGGGATGAAATTCTTTAACCCACGAATTCTGTGCAAACTTTTGGTTCCACGGACAAACATCCTGACAAATATCACAACCAAAAATCCAGTTGTCAAACTTTCCTTTCAGCTCAAAAGGAATCTCATTTTTGTTCTCAATTGTCTGAAATGAAATACATTTATTTGCATCAACAACATATTCTTTAACAATTGCATTTGTTGGACATGCATCGATGCAAGCACTACAGGTGCCACAATGATCTGAAATCATTTCAGAAGATTCAAATTCATAGTTTGTAATTATTGTTGCGATGAAAAACCAGCTTCCATAATCAGGATTGATTACATTAGTATGTTTTCCCATCCAGCCAAGTCCAGCGCGAACAGCCCAAACTTTGTCCATCACTGGACCAGTATCAACATACGACAAAGTTTCAAGTTCAGGTTCAAGTTCTTTTAACATAGTTTCAAGTTCATCAAGTTTTTGCCAGATGATAAGATGATAATCTTTTCCCCAGGCATAACGAGAAATCTTTCCTTTATCGTTTTCATTTGTATAATGATCAAGAGTGTAATAATTAAGTGCGAGTGAAATAATGCTTTTTGCTGATGGAAGAATTTCTTTTACATCTTTTCTTTTATAAAGATTTTTCTCCATATAATTCATTGAAGCTTGATAGCCATTTTCTAACCAACTTTCTAATTTTTTAGTCTCCTCAACTAGCAAATCTGCCTTTGCAAAACCAACTAAATCAAATCCAAGTTGTTTTGCTTTTTCAATCACTATTTGATTGGTTAGTTTTGGCATATAACTCATTGTCATCTTGGTAGAGTCAAAAGATGACATTTATTTTTTATATAAAGAAAGTCTCACTTCGACTCCGCTCAGTGTGACAATAGGATTCAGATTTCTTACCACTTCAATTCTTTTGGTTTTACTATAGCAAACACTTCATCATTTATAATTTTTACTGTATAAACATTCAAACCTCTTGCGCCTGTTGGTTGTTTTCCGGTTTTAAGATTGAACATCCAACCGTGAGCAGGACAAACAACGCAACCATCTTCTATAATTCCATCATAAATTATTGTTGTGTGTTGATGCGGACAAACATTATTTAAAACATAAATCTCATCATTAACTTTAAATACAGCTACATCAACATCGTTGATTAAAAATCTTTTTCCTTGATTTTCCTTTAGCTCTGAAACTGTACAAACTTTTGTATATCCATCTTCCATTATTCAAAATCCTTAAAAACTTTATCTTGTACGATCCCTTTTTCTGAATGTTTAACTGTTGCAATAGCATAATCAGGATCGTGCCCAAAATATAAAAACCAATTTCCATCAGCGGCAAGCTGCAAATATTTTTTCTTTTCCTGCACAGTGATCATCGGTTGCAGATCGTATCCCATCACGTAAGGAATTCTGATTTGTGAAACAAAAGGAAGTAGATCTGCTGCATAGAGTAATGTGTTTGATGTGTCAGAAATTTTTATCATCTGCTGCCCAAACGTATGACCATTAATTACTTTAAAAGAAATGTTTTCATCAAAATCAATTTCGCCATCAACAAGATGTAGAACTCCTTCTTTAACAAGCGGCTCAAAATTTTCTTTGATGTAACTTCCTTTGTCTCT
>Ga0105105_10001314_pt1 | contig 10559 bp, 9 predicted proteins | sample PPLLaktember2015_4_FD_79108 | JGI IMG/M metagenome (GOLD analysis project Ga0105105, IMG submission 79108) | Freshwater sediment microbial communities from Prairie Pothole Lake near Jamestown, North Dakota, USA - PPLs Lake P8 Core (1) Depth... | ecosystem: Environmental > Aquatic > Freshwater >... | reverse complement strand
TGCCGCTCAGGCAACCGCCAGGGTCGAGCATAGTTTGCCGATGACGTTGCAGGCCACCTCGCGGCCGCGAATGAAGCGCGGGTCCTTGAATCCGGGGCGCCAGGTGAGGGAGGAGAGGTCGTCGGAGACCACGAGGAGAGCGGCCACGTCGATGCCGCGGAAGCCTGCGACCGTGAAAAGCGCCGAGCATTCCATCTCCACCGCCAGCACGCCGTCCCGCTGATGGCGGGCCACCTCGGTGCGGGTCTCACGGAAAACGGCATCCGTCGTCCAGACGGTCCCCGGGCGAGCGCAAACCCCTTCGGCCGCGCAGGCCTCGGCCACCTGGCGCATCAACGGCTCGGACGGGCAGACAGCGGAAACCCCGGCCGCATAGTGCGGGGACGTCCCCTCGTCGATGACGGCCGCGGTCGGGACCACGAGATCGCCCACGGCCAGCGCGGGCGACACGGCACCGCACCAGCCGATAAACAGGATCGTCCGGGCGCCCCAGGCGATGAGAGTTTCGGCCACCATGGTGGCGTAGGGTGCCCCGACCATCGGCCCGGCAAGGCAGACATCGGGTTCGCGGCCGACGGCGGTGTAAAGGCGGCTGATGAAAAGGCGCCGGTGCTCCGAGGCATCAAAACCCAGCCCGCGCCGGAGCGCATCCAGATCCGGCTCCGTTGCCGCCAGCACCGCCACGGGGGCCAGCCGCGGGGAGTGCTTTCCCTGCATGGGCTGGATGATGGCATCCCGGGGTTCCACGACGCGATCGAAGGTGCGGCAGCGCGCCGACGCTATTGCGGCGTCGCCAGCCGGGCCAGATCGTCCTTGATCTCGTCCAGCAAGTCGTATAGCCACATGACGTCCTCGACCGAGAGCCGGCCGGCTTTCACCGGGGCGCCGTCGGTGCCGTCCTTCTTCTTAAGAATGCGCGGACCGATCTGCAGCTTGGCCTCACCGTCGCCGTACTTGTTGATGGACAGCACCAGGCCGGTCTCTTCGCTTTTCCATTTTTTCAGGACCTTGTCCTTTTCGGGCTCGTATGCCATGCCAACCTCCCCAGTTCAATCAGTTGAGTCTATTGAGTCTATTGAGTCTGTTGAGTCTGTTGAGTCATTGGGGTGAGCCTGTCCGCACTGCTCCGGCGAACCCGGGGAACCGGGTCGACGCAATGGAAGCGACAGACTCAATAGACGCCATGACTCATATCAGGCGGATAGTTTCGAAAAATCGGCGAAGGTGTCGAAGAGCCCGGCCACCTGCGCGAGCAGCGACAGCCGATTGCCGCGGATGTTCAGATCCTCCGCCATCACCATGACGTCGTCGAAGAATGCATCCACCGGAGCGCGCAGTGTCGCCACCCGGGCGAGGGCCTGGTCATGGAGGCCCTGACGCAGGTCCTCCTGCACCTGGGAGTGAACGGTGCGAAAGGCCGCAAGCAGTGCGGCTTCCGATGCGTGGGCGAACAACCCCTCGTCGACCGCCCCCGCCGTGAAGTCCTCGGCCCGGCGGATGATGTTGACCACGCGCTTGAAGGAGACCGCGATGGGCTCGAAATCCGGTTTGCTCTTGAGCTGCTGCAGCGCTCGAACGCGGCTCCAGACGGCGGGAATGCTTTCGGCCGGCACGCCGAGCACCGCGGCGACCGTGTCCTTGGCGAAGCCCTCCTCCACCAGGATGGACGTCATCCGGCCTTCCAGGAACCCCTGGATCTTGGCGGCGGTCTCCGCTGGCGTGCCCGCCTCGCCGTCGAAAAGGCTCAGGCTTTTCTGTACCACAGTTGCGAGGGGGAATGCCAGCCCGCGGCTGCGCATGATCTGGATGACACCGATGCCCTGGCGGCGGAGGGCATAGGGGTCGGCCGCACCCGTGGGGGCCAACCCGGCCCGGAAGCAGCCGCAGATGGTGTCCAGCTTGTCGGCGATGGCGACCACCGCCCCGGCCGTGGTCTCCGGCAGCAGCCCGCCGGAATAGGTCGGCCGGTAGTGCTCTTCGATGGCGCTCGCCACCGCCGCGGGTTCCCCCTGGGCCGTGGCATAGACCCGCCCCATAATACCCTGCAGCTTGGGAAACTCGCCCACCATCTGACTGACCAGGTCGGCCTTGCAGAGCCAGGCCGCCCGCTCCGCCTGCCCGCCGAGCTCCGGGTCGCCGCCGATCTGGTCGGCCACGAAACGGGAGAGCCCCCGCACGCGCCGGACCTTGTCATAAATCGACCCCAGCTGGGCCTGGAAGAGGACACTTTTCAGCTTCTCCACCATGCTGTCCAGCGACGTTTCCCGGTCGCTCTTGAAGAAAAACTTCGCATCCTCCAACCGGGCCCGCAGCACCCGCTGGTGGCCGCGGACCACCACCGCCATGTCCTGAACGGGCGTGTTGTTGACGGCAATGAAATGCGGAAGGAGCCGGCCGCCGGTGTCCACCACGGCGAAATACTTCTGGTGCTCGCGCATGGCGGTGATGAGCACCTCGGCGGGAAGCTCCAGGAAGGTGTCGGCAAACCGCCCGACGGCGACGGCCGGGTACTCCACCAACTGGCTCACGGTCCCGAGCAGTTCCTCGTCCGGCAGGACACACCCGCCCACCGAGGCGGCCGCCTGGGCCGCACCCTCGGCGATCAGGCGCCGGCGCTCGGCCGGGTCCACGATCACGAACCCCGAACGCAGGGCCTCCACGTAGGCGGCGGGCTCGGCGACCTTGATCTGACGCGGGTGCATGAAGCGGTGCCCGAAGCTCGTGCGCCCGCTGCGGATACCGCCCAGCGTAAAACCGATCCGGCTGCCGCCGTAGAGGGCGAGCAGGGAGTGAATCGGCCGCGCAAAGGAAATGGTCAAATCCGCCCAGCGCATGCGCTTGGGAAACGGGATGGCCAGGATGATGTCCGGGAGAAGTGTTTTAAGCAGGGCGGTGGTGGCGAGCCCGGGGTCGGTCACGGTGGCGCTGAGGTACTCCCCCTTCGGGGTCGAGGCGACGCCGAGCCGATTCACGGGCAGGCCGACCTTCTCGGCGAACTTGACGGCGGCCGTGGTGGGTCGGCCGTCGCTGTCGTAGCCCACCTTCCGCGGCGGCCCGAGCACCTCGCTGGTCAGCCGCTTCTGCCGGGCCGCCAGCTCCGCCACGGTGACCGCCAACCGGCGCGGGGTGCCGAAGGTCTGGATGCGGCCATGCGCCAGCCGGGCATCGGCCAGCTTCTGCGCCAGCATCGATTCCAGGGCCGCCAGCGCCGGCGCGATGTACCCGGCGGGAATTTCCTCGGTTCCGATTTCAAGCAACAACGTTTTCATTCGTATCCCTCAGTTCTGCTTCACCAGTGGAAACCCCATGCCCTCCCGCTGGGCCAGGTAGGCCTCCGCGCAGGCGCGCGCCAGGTTGCGGATGCGCGCGATGTAGCCGGTGCGCTCGGTGACGCTGATGGCCCCGCGGGCATCCAGGAGGTTGAAGGTGTGGGAGCACTTCAGGCAGAACTCGTAGGCCGGCAGCACCAGCCCTTTCGGGATGACCCGTTGGGACTCCGCCTCGTAGCGGGCGAACAGCTCGAACAACATGGAAACGTCGGCCTGCTCGAAATTATAGGTGGACTGCTCGACCTCCTGCCGGTGGTGCACATCGCCGTAACGCAGCTCCCGGTTCCATTGCAGGTCGTAGACGTTGTCGACCTGCTGCAGGTACATGGCGATCCGCTCGAGGCCGTAGGTGAGTTCGACCGAGACCGGCATGAGCTCGATGCTGCCGGCCATCTGGAAATAGGTGAACTGCGTGATTTCCATGCCGTCCAGCCAGACTTCCCACCCGAGGCCGGAGGCCCCCAGGGTGGGGGATTCCCAGTCGTCCTCCACGAAGCGGATGTCGTGCTCGAGGAGGTTGACGCCGAGGGTGGATAGACTCTGGAGGTACTGCTGCTGCACGTCCGCCGGAGAGGGTTTCAGCAGGACTTGATACTGGTAGTAGTGTTGCAGCCGGTTGGGGTTCTCTCCGTAGCGGCCGTCCGTGGGGCGTCGTGACGGCTGGACATAGGCGACCTTCCAGGGCTCCGGCCCGAGCGCCTTCAGAAGGGTCGCGTGATGGAAGGTCCCCGCGCCGACCTCCAGGTCGTAGGGCTGAATGACCAGGCAGCCTTTGCGCGCCCAAAACGCCTGGAGGGACATAATGAGATCCTGAAAATACATGACGGTGCTCCTTCAGCGGACAGGGAATTCACTAGAAGTGGTTGCATAACCCCGTCTGACCCCCGATGGCGGTGTTGCAGACCTCTCGAAATGCTCACATACTGGCGTGTATGCTGCGCTTTCGAATCGGTCTGCGCCTTGCCCTCAGGTGTGATCCGTGGTTATGAAACCACTTCTAATATCTAAGGCTTACGTGAATAGAGCATTTTCGCGCAAATGCCAAGTGAAAAGTACCGGCTGCCTCCGGCGCCCGGTACTTCTGATAAACGACCCAATATTCCAACCGTCGATATGCTTCCATCTTTTTACAAAGTCGTCACTCCTGAAAATCCTGTTAATCCTGTCTATCCTGTGCCTTTGTAATCCAATGTCTTTTCGATCCTCAGTCCTTCCCTCGCCACGCGTGCGTTCAGCAGGCGGGCCCCTGGCCGTTGGTCGAGAATCTCCTGCCAGCGCAGCCGCAGGCGCGCGACGGCATCGGCCTCACCGAGGGCCCAGAGGCAGCCCCCACCGCCGGCGCCGGTGAAACGCGCTCCGCACCCGCCGCGGCGGGCGGCCGCAACCAGCCTGCGGCCGATGTCGTCCAGCACGTCCGGGGTCAAACGGCATCGCACGGCCGTCTCCCGGTTCATGCTGGTGGCGGCCGCGCCGTAGTCGCTGCACTTCAAGGCGCCCACGAACCGGTGCGTCCAGCGCACGATGTCCACCCAGGGCTGCCGGGTGCGGCCGGAGACGAACTGCCGCACCCAGCGGCCGTTGATGTCGCGGGATGCGTGGGGGACCCCGCAATAGGCCACCAGCAGGCGCTCCTCGAACTCGGCGTAGCGGCGGCGGGGCACGACGCTCTGCCGCTGGAAGACCGACGTGCGCGGCAGCGCGATCCAGAGCCAGGCGTTGACGCCCCCGTAAACAGCGGCCAACTGGTCCTGGTAGCCGCAGGGAACGCCGGCGACGCTCTCCTCGACCGCATGGGCCAGCAACCCGATGGAGCGGGCGCTGATCACGGCTTGCGGGCGCTGGCGACGCCTGGCTTCCGAAAGCGCGGCCGCCAGGGCGACGGCGGCGACCGACGAGCCGCCCAGGGCGCTGCGGGGCGGCGAATCGGAGTGGATGGCGATCTGCACCCCCGAGGCCCGGAAAAAGTCCGCCACGGCGAACATCAAACCCATCGGATGCTCATAGGGGGCCTGGCCCGCAGCATAGTCGGCCCCCTTGAACCCGCGTGAGGTGATCCGGATGCGGCCCCTGGCGTAGGGCGTGAGACTGACGGTCGTGCGCATCTCCAGGGCGACGCTCAGCGTGCACGGGGCCAGATGCTGCAATGGGTAGGAAAAGGTCCGGATGTCGAGGGTCCCACCCATGTCGACGCGACACGGCGCGGAGGCGGTCACCGGCCGGGATTCGAGCGCTTTCTGCCAGTTAAACGGCTCCTGATGCGTTCTTTTCAACACCCTTGTCGGGCCTCCGAGTAAATTGCGTTTCATTTTATTGTGGGAGTCCGCCGCGGCGGACCGCGATCGATCGTGGCTGGAGCCTACTCCGCCGAAGTAGCTTTGGCTACGAAGGCCGGGAGCCACTCCCACAGGAAAACGTCTACGAAGGTGCCAGTTCCCCGCGCAGCTGGCGCAGTACTCTAAGGCTGCGCGGCTGCCGGCCGAGGTGGTAGGGCACGAAGCTCTCCAGGAACTCCTGGCTTTCACGAAGGGCCCGGGGGCTGAACTTGATCCGGGCCGCCCGGGCCAGGTCCCCGCCGGCGACCCACAGCAACTGCTTGATGGTGCCCTTGGAAAGGCGATGCGGCTCCGCGGTCGATGGAAGGCAGCCGGGGCAGGCGATGCCGCCCTGGGCGATCTCGATCCCCAGCGCCTCCGGGCGGATGCTGTCCAGATCCAGTCGGCAGACGACGCACCGCGTCAGGTTGGGGCTGTGCCCGGAGATTCTCAGCAATCGCATCTGGAACAGGACGCTCAGGGCGGCCTCGGGCGGGCCGCTTGCCGCCAGGGCGTCAAGCACATGCCGCAGCAGTAAAAACAGCTCGGCACTTTCGACGCGCTCCTCCATCCAGTCGTTCACGAGCTCCGACCAGTAGCTGGCGTAGGCCGTCTTGGTCGCAGCCTCCCGTATTTCCGAGTGGGGGTGCCGCAGCGTTGCCTCCTGCAGCACCGGCAGCCCGCTCTTGCGGCCGACGCTGCCGACGATGTCCAGCTCCGTGAAGAGTTCCAGCAGGCCGGCAAACCGCCGGGTGCTCTTCTTGGCGGCCTTGGCCATCAGGGAGACCTTGCCGAGGGTGAGCGAGAAGAAGGTCACAATAAGGTCATAATCGCCGTATTCCGTGCGTCGGATCAGGATGGCAGGCGTGGAAAATTGCAACATGAAACCACACGACCGGGCCGGCCGCCAGGCACCGCAGGAAGCCCGCCGCGGCATTTGTCACGGCAGATGGAGATTCACCACTTCGCCGCGTTTGCCCGGCACGTTGACCGGCTTGTTGTTGAGGTTGAGTTTGACCCCACCGGCGTTCCCGATCAGAAGGTTGAATGTGGAGCGGGCTTCAAGCTTCAGATGCTCTCCGGCCTTGAGGTTGTATTCGGCCGGGATCCCCTGATCGGTCACGACCTTGAGCCAGGTGTTCTCCGTGGCGGACACCGTCAGGATATGCGGCGGGGCGGCCGGCGGCGCCGGTTTCAGGGTCGGGAGTGGCGCCGGCCGATTCTGGGCGCTGTCGGCCGGCGGCGGTTCCGGGGAAACGACGCCGGGGTCGGCGGCAATCGGTGCGGTTTCGATATGCGGCGGGCTCACCCACTGCCAGACCAAGATCGACCCGACGATCAGAACGAACAGCAGCGCCAGGGCGGCGACCAGTTTCCACCGCATGCCGGAGCGGGCCCGCTCCGGTTGCCGCCCGACATCCTCCGTCGCCCGGGTCATCATCCGGTACTCGTCGTAGCGCCGCACCGCTTCGTCGCCGTCCGCGCCCACGGCCTTGGCATACGCGCGGAGGAACCCTTTGAGAAAAGCCACCGGCGGGAGCCCCTGCGGGTCTTCCCGGTCGATGGCCTCCAGGTTCCGGACCGTGATCCGGGTTTCTTCCGCAACCTGATCCAGGCTGATCCGTTTCTCAACGCGGATCGCCTGCAGATACCGGCCGAAAGATGCCTGCTCCGATGAAACTCCCATTACCGTGTCACCCAAATTGGACTATTCATGAAGCCATCCTACTTGGCGTCCATGATTTTGATATGCGAACGCCGGCGCAGCTCCGTGATCCAGGCCTTGATTTTGCCGTCGACAATTTCCCGGTACAGGGTCTCCTGGATCTCCGGTTCCACCTCGGAGAGCGGCCGCCCCGCAGTTTCCGCAACTTGCTGCACGAAGACAACCTGGTAGCCGAACTCCGACTCCACGATCGGCGAGACAGCACCGGCCGACATATTTTTCACCACCTCCCGCAGCTCAGGGGTGAGTTCCTCGGCGCGGAACAAGCCCAGGTCGGACCCCTGCAGGCCGCCGGCCCCGGCGCCACTTGCGCGGGCAATGTCTTCGAACGACCGGCCCTGCTTAATTTCGGCCAGCGCTGCCTTCAGGGGGGCCTGGGCCTCCTGCCGCTCAGAGACGAGCGCGTTGCGCGGCAACTTCACAAACAGGTTCCACAAATGGTATTTCCTGCTCCCGCCGTACTTGGCGAGGTTCTTCTCGTAGTAGGCCTTGATCTCCTCCTTCGTGATCACCACCCGGGACGTCACCTCGCGGTTGACCAGCTTGGTCCGCTGCAGCATCCCCTTGATGTCCTTGCGGTAACCCGTCATGCTCATGCCCCGGCTGGAGAGCATGGCACGGATCTCGTCGTCCGTAACGGAGTTTATCCGCTTGATCTGCGCGATTTGTTGGTCGATCTCCTCTTCGCTGACGGTGATGTTGTAACGCTTGACCTCCTGATCGGTGAGCTTGTTTTCGATGAGGGTGTCCAGCGCGTCTTTGCGCAGCCGGGCGATGGCCTGGCGCTGCATCTCCGGCGAGAACCCCTGCTCCTTGGTGTTTTCAAGGTACGGCCGCATGGCCGTCTCGACGTCGTGCTGGGTGATGATGTCGTCGTTCACCACCGCCACGATGCGGTCGACGATACCGGTCTCCGCCGCCGGGGCCTGAAACGGCGCGAACAGGCCGCCGACCAACACCCCGATCAGGATGATGCTGAAGTGCAACGCCGAAATCGGACTATTTACGAAGTCATCACGCATGGCGAACCTCATCTTGCGAGACCGATCGCAGCCGCTGAATCGCGCGATTGCGGGCCCCCTCTCCGCGGGCGAACGCCCGGATCAAACAGACCGCTGCCGGCTCCTACCTCACCTGTTTTCACCGGGTGCAGCGCCCGGTTCGGACCCCTCCAGCCGGCCCCAGGCCTCCCGGTTGAGGTCCAGCGGATATTTCTCTTTCAGCCGGGCAATCCAGGCGCCGTAGGCATCCTCGATCTTCTGTCGCTGCAGGTCGGCGACGATGGTCTCCTTCAATCGCTGGAACTTCTCGTCCGAGTCGGCACCCGCCGCCTTGCCGCGGTAGTGCTGATCGTAGTAGCCCGCCACATCCTCGGGGCTGATGGCGATCTGCCCCCGCAATTCCGCGTCCACGAGTTTTTCCATGAGAAGCCTCGACCTGAGGCGGTGCTTCCAGGCATCGAAGCTCACGGCGGATTCGATGAGGGTCTGTTCAAACACCCCGGGCGGGTAGTCGGACCTGACGGCGGCGACGGCGGCCTCGAACTCGGCATCGGATACGGAGAGGCCCAGTTCCCCCGCGCGCTTGAACATCACCAGCTCTGTCGCCATCTCGTTCAACAGCTGCGTGCGGGCTTCTTTCAGCCCGGCCGGGTTCTGCGCAACGCTGCCGGGATAGGCCGTCTGGGCCAGCTCAAAGGCCTGCAGAAACTCCCGGACGGTGACCTTGCGCTCGCCGACCCGGATCAGGTAGTCCTCAGCGGGCTCGGAACCGGGTGAGCCGCACCCCCACACGCAGACCACTCCTAAAAACAGCGCGATCCAGCCCACCGTCCGATGGATGACTCGCACCCTGCCCCCTTGGCTCCGGGGCGCTGGGCAAGGGTTCGACCGGCCAGTGGCAATTTCGTATAAGATTTTAATTTTCTTGACTATTAACACGTTGGTGGATCTCTTGCAAGATGTTTTTGGCCTGGGCCAGCTGACCGACGGTGCCCGGCTGGGTCAGCCGGATCTTGAGCACGTGGTCGGGCGTGAGCTCGAAACGGTCCGGCTCGCTGAGAATCAGCTCCACCAGGGCGGAGGAGGCCTTCAGGTGGGCCTCGGAAAACGCCAGCACCAGCCGCTGGTCCTTCAGGTCCAGCCGCGACACACCGGCGTGGCGGGCCAGCACCTTGAGCATGATTTTGAACAGCAGGTGGGTCCCCTCCTCGGGCAGCGGCCCGTATCGGTCGTTCACCTCCGTGCGGATCTCCGCAATCTCCTGCAGCTGCTCGGCGCGGGCCAGGCGGCGGTAGAGCGCCATGCGCTGGTCGATGTCCGGCACGTAGCTCTCGGACAGGTACGCCGACAGTGGGATGTTGATTTCGGGGTCCAGCGCGTGCGCGACCGGCTCGCCCTTCAAATCCGCGACGGCGTCCTCCATGAGCTTGAGAAACATGTCATAGCCGACGGCCGCGATGTGCCCCGACTGGGAGGCGCCCAGGATCGTCCCGCCGCCGCGGATCTCGAGATCGTTCATGGCAATCTTGAAACCGGCCCCCAGATCGCTGTGCTCCATGAGGACCTTCAGCCGCTTGCGGGCGTCGGCCGTGAGCAGGCTTTCGTCCGGGATGATCAGGTAGGCATAGGCCTGCTCATCCGCCCGGCCCACCCGGCCCCGCAGCTGGTACATCTGGGACAGCCCGAAGCAGTCCGCCCGGTCGACGATCATCGTGTTGGCCGCGGGGATGTCGAGGCCGGACTCGATGATGGTGGTGCACACCAGCATGTCGATGTCCCGATTCAGAAAGCGGACCATCACCCGCTCCAGGTCGTCTTCCGCCATGCGGCCGTGGGCCACATCGAGCCGGACCTCGGGCACCAGCTCCTTGAGCTTGCCGGCCATCGCGTGGATGCTGTGAATGTTGTTGTGGACGAAGAAGATCTGGCCCTGCCGCCGCAGCTCGCGGCGGATGGCCTCGGCCACCACATTCGGGTCGAACTCGCAGATGTAGGTGATGATCGACTTGCGGTATTCGGGCGGGGTCTGGATCAGGCTGATGTCCCGGACCCCCGCGAGCGACAGGTGCAGCGTCCTCGGAATCGGGGTGGCGGTCAGGGCGAGCACATCGACCGAGGCGCGCAGGCTCTTGAGCTTTTCCTTGTGCCGGACCCCGAAGCGCTGTTCCTCGTCGAGCACGAGCAACCCCAG
>Ga0105105_10001313_pt1 | contig 10574 bp, 12 predicted proteins | sample PPLLaktember2015_4_FD_79108 | JGI IMG/M metagenome (GOLD analysis project Ga0105105, IMG submission 79108) | Freshwater sediment microbial communities from Prairie Pothole Lake near Jamestown, North Dakota, USA - PPLs Lake P8 Core (1) Depth... | ecosystem: Environmental > Aquatic > Freshwater >... | reverse complement strand
CTACAAGGCAATGGCTTCCGGTATGTTCCGCAATTAGGCCAGTTGGGCCCGCCAGTGGCTCAATAGGCCTGCGGCCGTTACTGCAGCCGTGCTGCAGCGCAAGATTGTGGGGCCCAGGCTCACGGGCTGCCATCCCTGGGCCAGTGCCGATGCTTCCTCGCCGGGAGTCCAGCCTCCTTCAGGGCCAATCGCCACCGTGAGCGGTTCGCCGGCACCAGGCAGACCTGCCAGGCAGGTCAGCGCCTGGGCAAGCAGGGGCATACCCGGGCGCCTGGTGGTGCAAAGCAGACCCCGGCCTGAACCACCCGGCGGCCCAGCCCCCAGCAATTCGACGGCTGGCCGCAGCGGGTCCAGCTGGGGGTGCCAGAGGCGCTCGCACTGCTCCAACGCCTCCCGCAGGATGGCCTCTGCTCGCTCCGGCTTTAGGGGGTCGGCGGCGACGCTGCGCTCGGCCTGCAGAGGTATGAGCCGATCGATACCTAGTTCACAGGCCATGCGCAACACCACGTCGGCATCGCGCTTCGGCAAGGCCACCGCCAGCTGCAGCATTAGTGTCGCTGGCGGCTCAAAAGCCAAAGGGGAGCCGAAGGCCTGCTCAAGTGCGGCCAGATCGGCGGGGCCCAACAGAGCACTCCAGAGCCTGCCTGCCCCGTCCACTACCGCAAACCGATCGCCGGGGCGCAAGCGCAGCACCCGGGTGAGGTAGTGGAGCTCCTGGCGCTCTAGCGCCAGCTCACCACCAGCACAGGATCCGGCGGGCAAGCGGCCGGAGGTAATCAGCAAACGGCGCAGGTCCCGGGTCACGCTGTTTGTTAGTCGCGGGGCTCAGGATCTTCTGCTTCGTCGTCATCCTGGTCATCTTCGTCATCAAGCTCATCGAGGCCGGGGAACAGGGCATCGGGCTGCTCCTCGATCGGCCAGTCGTCGTTGAGGCCGCCAATCAGCAACTCCTCGATCTCGAGCACGTCGTTGTTGAGCTGGCCCAGGGCATTGATCAACACGTCGAGGGCGAAGGCATCACTGGTACCGAGGTCCACCCAGCAGCGCGCCCACTCCTCCTGGTATTCCATCGGGCCCATGTTGTGCATCAGGGCTGGCAGGGCACTGACTGCAGCCTCCTGGCTGTAAGCCATCCAACCAAGCTCCGCACCCTCCTCGTGGGCCTGCAGGTTTTCGGCGTTGAAGCCACCCAGCTTGCCCAGGAAAAACCAACTGTCGAAGGCTGTTTCCAGGTAGCCACGCTCGCCCGAGCCCACCGGGTGAGGGAAACGCATCCAGATCCAGCAGTTGAAGGGATTGAATTCGCGGAAGCGCACCTCCATGGCGGATTGGCTGCAGCACAGAACCGTCTCAATCAAACACGCTCGCCGGCATGCTGGGGGCATGCTGGAACTCCGCGACATTGGCTACCAACCGGCCACGGCGGTGGCACCTGTGCTCCGCAGCGTCAGCCTCACCCTTCCCGTGGGCCGCGCCTCCTTGGTGGCCGGCCGCAGTGGCAGTGGCAAAACCACCCTGCTGGAGGTAATCAGCGGCCTAGCAGAGCCCTCGAGCGGCCAGGTGCTGTGGGAAGGGCAGCTGCTCAATGGTCGCCAGCGGCGCTGGCTATGCGGCCTGGTGTTTCAGTTTCCGGAGCGACATTTCCTCGGCCTCAGCGTGGGCCAGGAGCTGAAACTCGGTCACCGGCGGCTCACGGCGGAAGAGGCCCAGGGGGCCCTGCAGCTGGTGGGGCTCGGCGGGGTGTCACTGCAGCAGGCCCCGGAGCAGCTGAGCGGCGGCCAGCAAAGGCGCCTGGCCCTAGCGGTGCAACTGTTGCGCAACCCCCAGGTGCTGCTGCTGGATGAACCCACCGCAGGCCTCGACTGGGCAGTGCGGGACGAAATCCTGGAACTGTTGGCGGCCCTGGCCCAGGAACGAGCTGTACTTGTGGTCACCCACGAGCCGGAGCTGTTTGGCAGCGTGATCAACGGCGGCTGGCGGCTGGAGCGGGGCCAGCTGGAGCCCCTTAGCGCGCTGCCTACGATGGCTTGAACGATGGCCACACCCCAGGAAAACGAGCCTTGAGCGACCAACTTCTTCGGGCCACGGCCGCCGCCGGCGGCATCCGCATGGTGGCAGTCAGCACCACCCAGGCCAGCCGCACTGCCAGGGAGCGTCATGGCCTCTCCTTCCTTGCCAGTGCAGTGCTGGGCCGCGCCATGACGGCCGGGCTGCTGCTCGCCAGCTCGATGAAAGTGGCCCATGGCCGCGTCAACCTGCGCATCGCCTCCGACGGCCCCTTGAAGGGCCTGATGGTGGACGCGGGGCGCAACGGCACGGTGCGCGGTTACGTGGGCTATCCAGGTTTGGAGCTCGAACTAGTTAAAGATCCAGACGGCCTGGCCCACTTTGACTTCAAAACCGCATGCGGCACCGGCTATCTGCACGTGGTTCGCGACTTGGGCGAAGGCCAGCCCTTCAGCTCCACCGTGGAACTGGTGAGCGGCGGCATCGGCGAGGACCTGGCCTCATACCTGCTGCACTCCGAACAGACCCCTTCAGCGGTTTTCGTGGGCGAGCAGCTCGACAGCAGTGGCGTGCGCTGCAGTGGTGGTGTGCTGGTGCAGGTACTTCCCAAGGCCGCTCGGGAACCGGCTCTAGTAGCTCTGCTGGAAGAGCGCTGCCGCGAGGTGCAGCACTTCAGCCAGCGGCTGGCCGACTGCGAGGGACAGCTACACAGCCTGCTCGCAGATATTTTCCCCGACCTCGATCCCCAGCCCCTAGACGATGCTGAGGCTTGCACCCCGGTGCGATTCCACTGCCCCTGCAGCAGGGAGCGCAGCGTCAGCGCCCTGAAGCTGCTGGGCCGCGATGAACTGAGCTCCATGCTTGTAGAAGACGGCCAGGCAGAACTGATCTGCCACTTCTGCAATGCGATCTACACCGTGGAAGCAGCGGAACTTACGGAGCTGATCGCGGAGTTGGCACCAGCAAATTAAGGGAACCGACAGCCAAACTGCAATAAATCAAGCGATCAACAGAGCTCCAAGCAGCAACAGCAGCAGGGCGGGCAAGCTTTGGACTTGGGGCATGCTCAAGGGCAACCCCAAGGGCAGGCTGCTGGATAGGGCACCGGCCAAGATCGCTCCCACCAATAATCCGATGAACAGAAGGCCAAACCCCCAACCCACTGCCGCGAGAAAGCGACGGTTGCGCCACTGCAGGTTGATTACAGCCATGGCTGTAGCCAGGGCCAGCACAAGGTCTGGGGGGAAGCTGGGAGCAAGAAGCAGTAGTAGCAATAACGCCCCGGCAGTGGCCATTGGGAACCAAAGCTCCCGCCCTGTCGCCAAAGCCAGGCCCGGCAGCCGCAGCTGAGGTGCAGCTACCCGGGGCAACTGCAACTGTGGCAGGGCCGGCACCGCCAACTTGGGCGGCGGTGGCGCCAATTGTTCCCGCTGGGAGGCGGACTTGGCCGCGCTGCTGACGCGGCCCTGTTGCCGTTCTTTAAGACGCTCCATCAGCACCGCGTCATAGGCGGCCTCGATGCGAGAGCGAGCCATGGTGTCATCACCCACCTCATCGAGCCGAGCCAACTTGGCGGCCTGCACTTCATCGAAACCAGCATCTGCAGGAACGCCCAGCCGCTCGTACGGACCGGAGGGATCGGCCGACGGTGATGTCTGGTCGGAGCGTTGAGTCATGACAAGCCGCGGCGCGGCACGAAGGGGATCACAAAACCTTCCCTAGTGACAGCGTATCGAGGCTTAACTAAAAAAGGGGCTCGCTGGAATGGAATCCAGCCTCCGATTGCAGACGGCGGAGGCAACTCTCTGCCTCCGCGGCCCCCAGTCGCTTGCGGTGCTTGAGCAGGGGAAGCTGGGGTGGCAAGTGGCTTCCCTCTCGCATTTCCACTGTGATCGCACCGATGGGTCCCTGGGAGGGCAGGAAGCTCACGTAATCGCAGCCCCCGTCTGGGCGGGGACGCACCAGCCAAAGAGGCTTGGGCATCGCTGTGATGGTTCGTTAAGAACTAGTCTGGCGCGGCTGATCCCCAGCCGTGGGCTTGCTCTGCTCTAGAGCGCGATCGGCTCAACTCCGCTCACCACCGGCGCCACGGCGCTCAGCTCCAGTTCCGGGTGTTCCTCCGCCAGCTGACCCAGGTTCCAGCTGTTCTTGAACAGCAACACCGGCCGGTTCCAGGCATCCCGCACCGTCTTGCAGTTAAAAATCCGCCCCACCTGCTCCAGAGCTGGCCAGCCGCCTACAACCCAGCGAGCTACCGCAAAACCGAGAGGTTCAAGCCGCGTCTGCACGCCATATTCATGCTCCAGCCGGTACTGCACCACCTCAAGTTGCAGCTGGCCCACCGCCGCTAAAATCGGATCCCGCTTGCTTTCATCTGTGTCGTAGAGGATCTGCACTGCTCCTTCCTCGCGCAGCTCATTGACGCCCTTACGGAAGCTCTTAAATGCAGAGGGGTTAGGGTTGCGCAACCAGGCAAATATTTCCGGAGAGAAACAAGGAATACCCTCGTATTCCACCTTTTGACCCAGATAAAGGGTGTCACCGATGGCAAACATGCCCGGATTGTTGAGGCCGATCACATCGCCGGGGTAGGCGTCCTCCACCACCTCCCGGTCTTGGCCAAAAAGCTTCTGGGGGCGCGACAGCCGAATCGCCTTACCGGTGCGCGCGTGTTGGACCGTCATGTCCTTTTCAAACTTGCCGCTGCACACACGCACAAAGGCCACCCGGTCGCGGTGGCGCGGATCCATGTTGGCCTGCAGCTTGAACACAAAGCCGCTGAAACCCGGCGCCACCGGCTCGATCTCACCGGCATTACTGGCACGGCCCACAGGCTTCTGGGCCAGCTCCAAAAAGGCATCTAGAAAAGGCCGCACACCGAAGTTGGTCATCGCCGAGCCAAAGAAAACCGGACTGAGCTCGCCTGCGTGCACTAGGTCCATGTCGAGGTCGGCACCGGCCCCCTCCAGCAACTCCAGTTCCTCGATTGCCTGAGCCAGGAGGTCCGGCTCCACTGCCCCCGTATCGCGGGCCTCCTGCACCGTGAGCAGCTTTTCCTCGCTCTGGCGGCCCCGCTCAGCGCGCTGAAACAGGATGACGTCGTGGCTGCGACGGTCGATCACACCGCGAAAGCGGTCGCCGCTGCCGATCGGCCAGTTCACCGGCCAGCAGGCCAGGCCCAGCTCCTGCTCGATCTCATCAAGCAGCTCCAGGGGCTCACGCCCTGGCCGATCCATCTTGTTGATGAAGGTGAAAATAGGGATGCGCCGCATGCGGCACACCTCAAACAATTTGCGCGTCTGTGGTTCGAGGCCCTTGGCAGCGTCCTCGAGCATCACCGCGTTATCGGCGGCTGCCAAGGTGCGGTAGGTGTCTTCTGAGAAGTCCTGGTGGCCTGGGGTATCCAGCAGGTTGATCGTGCTGCCCGCATAGTCGAACTGCAGCACCGTCGAGGTGATCGAGATGCCCCGCTGTTTCTCTAGCTCCATCCAGTCGGAGGTCACCTTGCGCTGCTCACCCTTGGCCTTCACGGCGCCGGCCTGCTGGATCGCACCCCCATAGAGCAGAAGCTTCTCGGTAAGCGTGGTCTTGCCCGCATCCGGGTGAGAGATGATCGCAAAATTGCGGCGACGGGACACTGCCTCAGCCAGGGCCGTCAGTTCTGGAGTGCTGTTGCTACTACTGATCATCAACTCAGCCTGCCAGGCCGCTTAGTCAAGCCGGCCCCACACCTCCAGGTAGCGCTCCTGCAGCTGGGCCACCTGCAAGCCCCCCAAGCCTGAGTCCACCAGCTGCTGTGCCACCTCCGCAACCGTGAAGGCCGCATGCAGCGAGGCGCGGTAGTCGCAACGCAGAACCTCCGGGGCGCTCGCCATTTCGGCGGCCACCAGGGCCTCCACCGCTGCGGCACTGGCGGGCCGCCGCAGATCCTGCACGTATACAAATGCCCCAGGGGCGCCGAGCTGGGCCACCACCTGCCAGAGCACGGCCGGATCATGCAGGTGGTGCAACAGGCTGTTGCACACCACCGCAGAGAAGGCGGTCTCAAGCTCGCCCGGAGTAGCCAGCGGCAGCAGCGCCTCCTGAAAGCAAAGGCGCCCAGCAAGATCAGGTTCGGCGGCTAACCGCTCGCGCGCCACCGCCAGCATGCGCGGCGCTCCATCGAGCCCCAGCACAGCTGCGTCGGGCCATCGCCGGACCAAACGGAAAGTGATGTTGCCTGGTCCGCAGCCCAGATCCACAAGGGCCGTGCCGGGATCTTCGCCGCAGAGGTGGGCAAGGCGCTCCACCATCGCCGCATCGGAGGCGGCGAAATCGGCCTGGGCGTAGGCCAGCACCTGGCCGGCGGCATCCATCAGCTCCGGCTCCGGGATGCGCTGCATCGAAACAACAGAACGTTTGAACCATTGTGGCGCAGCCCTGATGGGCGATGCGCTGTTGCTGGTGTGATCGAGAAGTTGCGCACCCCACCAGTGGCGTTATGGTTCGGCTCACCTTCGGGCCGTACTGCCTGTGACGCTCTCCGCCACGCCCCCTACAGCCGCCAGTCAGAACGCCGAAACCGTTGCTGCTGAAAAGGCATATGCCGCTGCCAGCGGCAAGCCGGCGGGCGAGGCCCTCGACTTCCCTGCCACCGCTCCGGCAGCCAATCCAGTTTTTTACCGGACCTACAGCCGCAAGACCGAAACAGGCCGCGAAAGCTGGCACCAGGTTGCTGAACGCAACCTCGGCGGCCTGAGCAAGCTGGGCAACCTCAGCGATGCGGAAGTGGAGCTGATGCGCCGCATGCAGCAGCAGCAAAAAGCCCTGCCTTCGGGGCGCTGGCTATGGATCGGCGGTACCGAGTGGATCGAGCAGCAGCACAACTTCTCTGGCGCTTACAACTGCACCTCCACAAACCTGGTGGACTGGGAAGCCTTCGGTCTGATGATGGACCTGGCGATGATGGGCTGCGGCACCGGAGCCGTTATTGAGCCCCACCTGATCGGGCGGTTGCCGGCGGTGCGCAACCGACTCAGCATCGCCGCTGTGACCGACATCGGTGCCACCCCGGCCGGCCAACGCCAGGAGCACACCAGCCACAGCATCGAGGGCAACCGGGTTGCAATCAAGGTGGGTGACACCCGCCGCGGCTGGGTGGACAGCTATCAGCTGCTGCTCAATCTCTGCAGTGATCCGCGCTTCGGTAGCAGCGACCAAGGCGGCGAGGTTGAGATCAGCGTCGATCTTGCCGACGTGCGGCCCGTGGGCGAAACCCTCAAGGGCTTCGGTGGCATGGCCAACCCGGTGAAACTCAAGGACCTCTACGGCCGTGTGGCCCAGATCCTTAATAAGGCCCAGGGCCGCCAGCTCACCTCGGTGGAGTGCTGCCTGCTGATCGATGAGGCCGCTGTCACGATCGTGGCCGGCAACATCCGCCGCAGCGCCGGCATGCGCCAGTTCTGCGCCGACGACAACTCCGCCGCCGGCGCCAAGGAGAACCTCTGGCAGCAGGACAGCGAGGGCAACTGGAGCATCGATCCGGAAAGGGATTCCCTGCGCATGGCCAACCACACCCGGGTCTTTCACAACCGGCCCGACCGGGCAACGGTTCTGGAGGCGGTTGTTAAGCAGTTCCAAAGCGGCGAAGGCGCGATCCAGTTCGCTCCAGAAGCCATCGCCCGCTCCAACGCCGACCTACTGACCACCCCAGAACTGCGCACTGAGTTCATCGGCATCTACTGCGACCAAGGCCGCGAGCAGGCGGGCCGTTGGCTCACCACCCACCACCCCGAAATCAGCGACGCCGAACTGGAGCACCGCCTAGGCCGCTACGGGCTAAACCCCTGCGGCGAGATCCTCGGCGCCGACTTCCACTGCAACCTGGCTGAAATCCACCTCAACCAGATCGACCCCGCCGATCTGGTGGCCCAAGAAGATGCCTTCCGTGCCGCCGGCCTGGCCGTGGCCTGCCTGCTCAACCATCGCTTTGAGGTGGAGCGCTACCGCCAAAGCCGAGCCTGGGATCCGATCGTGGGCGTGAGCTTCACCGGCCTGTTTGACTTCTTTGTGCACGCCTTCGGCACGCCCTGGCTCACTTGGTGGGAGGCGGGACGGCCCAACACCCAACAGGGGTTGGAGTTCAAGGCCAAAGAGGCCGAATTCCTCAGCCGCTGGAAACAGATCGTCAACCAGTCGGTGTGGGACTACTGCGATCGCCACGGCCTGCGTCGCCCCAACCGCTGCACCACCGTGCAGCCTGCTGGCACCAAGAGCCTGCTCACCGGCGCCTCACCAGGCTGGCACCCCCCCAAGGCCCAGCGCTTCATCCGCCGCATCACCTTCCGCAAGAACGATCCGGTGGCGCTCGCCTGCATGGACTACGGCTACACAATCGTGCCATCGCAAAGCGATAAAGACGAACAGGGCCGCCTGCTGGATGATCCATTTGATCCCCGCTGCACCGAGTGGCTGGTGGAAATCCCCACCGAAGTGAGCTGGGCAAATATCCCCGGTGCCGATGCGGTGGAAATCAACAACTTCTCAGCCCTGGCCCAATTCGACTTTTACATGCAGGTGCAGAAGCACTACACGGCCCACAACACCTCGGCAACCGTGGAGTTCCGCGAGAACGAAATCGAACCCCTGGCTGATGCCATTTATCAGGCAATCGACCAAGGGGAGGGCTACATCTCTGCAGCCCTGCTGGCTCGCTTTGACGCCAACGCCACCTTCCCGCGGCTGCCATTTGAACCAATCGACCACGCCACCTACCTACGCCTCAACGCTGAGGTGGCATCCCGGCGCAGCACTACCTGCTTCTTCGAAGCCCTGCAGCGCTATGACGGGGGCGAACAGCCGATGGAGGCGGGTCCGGCGGGGTGCGATAGCGACAAGTGCCTGCTGCCGCTGGCCAAGCCCAGCAACAACTAACCCATTACTATGAATGGCTGTTGCGGCAGTGCTGCAACAGCACCTTGGAGAGGTGGTCGAGTGGTTGATGGCTCTGGTCTTGAAAACCAGCGAAGTGAAAGCTTCCGCGGGTTCGAATCCCGCCCTCTCCGTTTTCAAATCTTTGTCCTAACAAAGTCCTTTCAGTCAAGCTCCACCTCAGCATGCATTGCCCAGATGGAAGCGCCCAACCGCCTTGCTTCTTGCTCGAAGTAGTCAGCTAGCTCAGCTGAACACTCTGACGCGTGGCAATTAACCAGGATTTCCCCAAGCAGGACCCGCAGAACCGCGACCCGCTCGGCGTAGCACTGGGTGGTGATGGGGAGGATTGGCATTGCAAAACCAACAAGAGGGAACACGAACCAGAAGAACATCGCGGAGGGAGTCCCGCCTCGGCTTGCTGCACAACTGGCCATAAATTGCAGCAGGGCGTCGCACTCCTGCAGCTACAGCCCACAACATAAATAGGCACCCTTAGCTTGAAAGGCACCTTTCAATCTGCATTCCGATGGCCTTGATTAAATGGGAACCTCTGCGGGATATCGAAGATATTTTTGAGCGTTACAGCCGTTCCTTGGGCGCACCTCTCGTGCGACCTTCCGACTTGGCCCGTTCCTCCGAACTGCTGGCGAATGGCGAATGGTGCCCTCGCGTGGACATCAGTGAAAATGACAATGCCTTCCAGATCAAGGCTGAAGTTCCAGGTGTGTGTAAAGACGATGTGAAAGTGACCCTCGAAAACGGCGTGCTAACACTGCAGGGAGAACGACGTCAAGAGCAAGAGGAGAAGGGTCTGCGCTTCCATCGTGTAGAGCGCTCCTATGGAAATTTCATCCGTAGCTTCACGCTGCCCACGAATGTGGATGCCCAGCAGCTCAAGGCCCACTTCCATGACGGGCTGCTTGAGGTAGACATCCCCAAAACGCCCGAAACCCAGGCCGCCAGCGTGCAAATCCCGGTGGAGTAAGAACGCCTACCCAGCAAAGCTGCTGCGCATCGTTGGCAGCTCGGCGCAAATCAGCAGGGGGCCCGTCCGGGCCCAACCCAGCGTGATGGGCTGAGGTTAGTTTCCTACCGCCGCATGGCCCTAACCGCCCTTACCCCAAAAACCCAACCCCAGGCCCATCACGCTCCGGCCCGAATCCGGCGCCACTTCGAGGCTGCCGGAATCGAGCTCAACGGTCCCCGCCCCTGGGACCTGCAGGTTCATAATCCAGCCCTCTACGGCGACCTAATCCGGCGCGGCAGCCTGGCCCTCGGCGAGAGCTACGTGCGGGGACACTGGGATTGCGACCAGCTCGATGGCCTGTTCACACGGTTGCTTGCAAAGGACAACAGCCAACGAGTCGTGCTTGGACTAAACGCCACCGCCCAGTTGCGGCGGCGCATCCAGGCCCTAGGCAACTCCGTACTGAACCAGCAATCAACGCGGCGGGCCTACCAGGTGGGACGCCGTCACTACGACGTCGATCCGCGGGTGTATGCGGCCATGCTCGATGGGCGCCGCATTTACAGCTGCGCCTATTGGCAACAGGCCCGGAGCCTGGAGGAAGCCCAGGAGCACAAGCTGCGGCTGATCTGCGAAAAACTGGAACTGGGTCCAGGCCAGCGGCTGCTCGACCTGGGTTGCGGCTGGG
>Ga0105105_10001312_pt1 | contig 10578 bp, 10 predicted proteins | sample PPLLaktember2015_4_FD_79108 | JGI IMG/M metagenome (GOLD analysis project Ga0105105, IMG submission 79108) | Freshwater sediment microbial communities from Prairie Pothole Lake near Jamestown, North Dakota, USA - PPLs Lake P8 Core (1) Depth... | ecosystem: Environmental > Aquatic > Freshwater >... | reverse complement strand
TACAAAATATTTTCCTATATGTTATCATTTTCCCAACATACAAGAGGATTAAGGTGAGGGGGAACACGGGATATGGTAAGGATACGAGGGGCAGCATTACCCAAAAAGTTGCGGCAACAGCAAACTAATGCCGAGGGACGGCTTTGGTATTTTTTACGAAACAAATATATAGAAGGCTTTAAGTTCCGCCGTCAGCATCGTATTGGTCACTACATTGTTGACTTAGTATGTCTTGAGAAAAAGCTGGTTATAGAAGTTGATGGTGGCCAGCATAATGAAATAGCAAACCAGATAAAGGATAAACTAAGAACAGACTGGTTGGAAAAAGAAAAATACAGGGTATTAAGATTTTGGGATAATGATGTTCTAACTAATACCGAAGGTGTTCTTGAAGTAATCAGAAAGGAACTTATTACCTAGTTTCACCCTCACCTAACCTCTCCCCTCAAGGGAGAGGAATTATGTAAAATGCTCAAGCAAATCTGTATTTTATATGAACTAAACACCGATAACGGCGAACCGTCCAAGCAATCGCTTGGGCTGCTTTCCGCGGCGCGGGGGGTGGCGGAAAAGGTGGGCGCGTTAGTGACAGCGGTACTTTTTACTAATGGGCCGACGCGAGTCCCGAATATACTGTCTCAATACGGAATATCAAAAGTAATAACGTACCAGCATCCATTTTTTAACCGCTTTAACGCGGAGGCTGATGCGGCATCAGCTTATGCGGCGGCACTGCTGCCGCGTCTAAAGCAGGATAACCCATTTCTTTTCCTGATGGGTGATTCTCCCGTTGGAAGAGAGCTGGCGCCTTACTTGGCGGACAAGCTGGAAGCCGGTATTATAACCGGCTGCGTCAAGATGGATTTTAGCAATCCTGAACAGCCGTTCTTTTATCGTTCTATATACGGCGGGCAGCTTTACCAGGAGATAGTGTGTAACACGAACAAAACCATCATCGTCACGCTCAATAGCAAAATGCTGTTCGTTATTCCCCCCGCATCGCCGGGCAAGATAGAAACTGAAACCATCGAACCAAATCTCCTTTCCGTCCTTATAAAGACGGAACACCTGGAATTCCTCCCCGCGGATTTCCAGACGGTGGATGTTGCCGAGGCAGAGACCGTTATCGGGGTGGGGATGGGGGCAATATCCAGCGACCTTTATCCGTTAGTTGCGGAACTGGCCGCGCTTTTAGAAGGGTCTATCGGGGCAACGCGCCCGGTCATCGATAGCGGAACGGTTGTGCGCGACCGCCTGATAGGCCAAACCGGCAAGACCGTCAGCCCCAACCTCTACCTGGCGCTGGGCGTCTCCGGCGCCACCCACCACACCGGCGGCATCCAGGAATCAAAGAAAATCGTGGCGGTTAACCGGGACCCCCAGGCGTCCATTTTTAAAAATGCGGATGCGGGGGCGGTTGCCGACCTCAAGGATGTGCTGCCGGAACTTATCAAGATAATCAAGAAAGCAAAAACCGATGGCCAAATCCTTTGACGTAATAATCGTAGGAGCGGGACCGGCCGGCAGTATGGCGGCGCTTAAACTGGCTCGTGCCGGGGCCAGCGTCTGCCTGCTGGAACGCGGCAAACAACCCGGCTCCAAAAATATGTTCGGGGGGCTTGTACATAATTGCCCGGTGCTGAATGAAACGTTCCCGGATTTCTGGGAAACTGCGCCGGTGGAAAGACACGTTTACAAAAAAGTCCTGGCGTTCATGACACCGGAATCGGCAGTATCTTTGACCTTCGATAACGAAAATTTTGATAGGCCTCCCTACAACGGCGTAACGGTCTTCCGCCCGGTCTTCGATGCCTGGCTGGCGCAGCAGGCGAACAAAGCTGGGGCGCTATTACTCTGTGAATGCACGGCGGATGATGTGATCCGTAAAGATGGGCGTATCAACGGCGTAACGGTAAAGGGGCGGGAGGGGGAAATAAGGGGCAACATCATCATTGCGGCGGACGGCGCGCTGTCTTTCACTGCCCAAAAAGCCGGGTTACGCCCTAAATTACAACCCGGAGACATGGGGGTGGGGATAAAGTTGCTCCTCGGCCTGCCGGAAGAGACCATCAATGAGCGTTTCCATTTGGTTCGAGACCAGGGGGCGGACGTCAGTTTCCTCGGGGCGGCGGGGGATATCCGGGGCGGCGGCTTTCTTTATACTAACCATGCCTCGGTGTCCATCGGCCTCGTGATGCATTTGGAATCGTTAAAGCTTTCCGAGAAATCCCCCTATGATGTTTTGAACGACTTTTTACAGTATCCGCAGGTCAGCCGGCTCATCAAGGGGGCGGTACCGCTGGAGTATTCCGCGCACCTAATCCCCGAGGGCGGCTACAAAGCCATCCCGCCGCTTTATACAGATGGGCTTTTAGTGGCCGGTGACGCCGCCGGACTGTGTTACACCAATGGTATCAACGTGGAAGGCATCAACCTGGCCCTGACCTCCGGCGCACTGGCGGCGGAAACGGCGATGGAAGCTCTCAAATCCAAAGATTATTCCGCAAAGTCGCTCTCATCATACAAAAAGAAGCTGGACGCGAGCTTTGTACTCAAGGATATGAAGAACTTTAAACACAGCCCCGGCATGATGGGCATGGACCGCCTTTACAAGGTTTATCCGCAAATAATAGCCGGCATCATGGAAAACCTGTATAAAACAGAAGGCAAACCGCGCCCGAAGCTGCTGAAACTCATCCGCCGTGAAGCCCTGGAAAAGGTGGGGCTTACAAAACTCCTCGCTGACGGCTTTAAGATAGGCAGGTCGTTATTATGAATATCGAAGACTTGAAACAGCTTACCCAGTTTATCATAGACGGGCAGGCGCATATCACCGTGAATCAGGAGATATGTAAGGCCTGTGAGAGCCGCCCCTGTGTTAAGGCCTGCCCGGCCAACTGCTATACCTTTGATGAAGTTACCGGGCGATTGAGCGTGGTCTGGGAGAATTGTCTGGAATGCGGCACTTGCCATATTATCTGTGATAAAGGCGCGTTAGACTGGTCTTACCCCCGGGGAGGATACGGGGTGAATTATAGGTTGACCTGAAAATAAGTTGTCATTCTGAGCGTAGCGAAGAATCCGTCTATTATGGGTAAGCAATATTATGTTTATATCATGACAAACATCGCACGAACATTGTACGTTGGGGTTACCAATGACCTTGAGAGGCGAGTATACGAACACAAGATGAAACTTATTCCTGGCTTTACTTCCAAGTACAGTTTGGACTTCCTTGGATATTTTGAATACGGAGAGGATATCGTTTCTGCGATAGAAAGAGAAAAGCAGATCAAGAGATGGTTAAGGAAAAAGAAGATAGCGTTAATAGAATCTGTGAACCCAGATTGGAGAGCCTTGAGCAAGGACTGGGAAGATAGTCATTCTTAGGAAGTTGCTGATTCCAGAGAATCAATCTTCCATAAGAAAGGGAACGGATCCTTCGCTTCGCTCAGGATGACAAGACACATGCAAATTATAATCTGTCTTAAAGAAGTAATCGATACCGCGTTGAGCCTGGACTCTGGGTTAACCAACCGCGTGGTCTTTAACGAGGGGCTGCCGCGCCGCCTTAACCCCCCGGACATGGCTGCCTTAAACCTGGCCTTAAGTCTAAAGTCAACGGGTGTGGAAATCACCGTGGTATCCATTGGGGAAGAGCGGGTGGAAAGCTATTTAAGAGACGCCCTCGCCATTGGCCCGGATAAGGCCGTCCGCATCTGGGAGGAAGACTTCACTGATTTATCTCCGGCACAAAAAGCGCTGCTACTATCCGGCCTGGCGGCCTCTACCGGCGCCGACCTCGTTATCACCGGGGTGAGGAGCCTGGATACAGGGAGCGGGCAGGTGGGCTTGATGATGGCGGCGCGCCTGGGCTGGGCCTGCGTCAGTGATGTTACCGGCGTCGAATTAGCACCAGAGCAAAATAACCTGATTTTGACCAAAGACATCGGCAAAGGGGAACGGGAAAAGGTCAAATGCCCCCTACCGGCCGTTATCACTGTAAAGGGCGATGGTCAATTACCTTTTGCCGCGCTGGATAACCTGATAGAAAGAAAAGCCGCGGCTATCCCGGTCCTTAAAGCTGCAGACCTCGGCGTAACAGCCGGTTTACTCAAGAGTTTTTCCTATTCTGCCCGTCTTGTTTTCCCCCGCCCTCCCCTTACTAAAGCGCCGCCGCTTGATAGCACGCTGCCGGCTTTTGAGAGGATTCTCCAGCTTTTACAGGGCGGAATTACCGGGAGAAAAGGCCGCAGGCTGGAAGGGAACACCGCGCAGGTGGCGGAACAGCTTTACCGGATACTAGTGGAAGAAGGGGTCTTAAAAACCCTCTCTAGCTCTCCCTTTAAAAAAGGGAGAGAATGACCGGTCAAACCATACAGTCAACAGTCTAACCATATTTGTCTCCCTCCTTCGTAAGGAGGGAATAAGGGAGAATTACACGGACGAATTCGTTTTTTCCCTCGCGCCGGGCGTTACTTTAAAAGCGGAGGACGATGGATTTTCCCTTATTTGCCGCCGGCCGTTAAAGATGCTCCGCATCAACGAATCGTTGTTCCATCTCCTCGAATATATCAGCGGGGGCGGCGGCATAGAGGATTTTACGCTCAAAAACCCCGTGATGAACGCGGAAAATATCCCTAAAGTGCTCCTGATGCTGGTGGGCGGGGGTTACCTAAAGCTGGAAAAAGTGGCTGCCGCAGTTTTCCCATTCGTCTCCATTATCGTGCCGGTGCGGGATGACCCGGAAAATCTACTTGACTGCATAAAGTCGCTGGAAAACCTGAATTACCCCAAAGACAAATTGGAAATCATCATCGTTGATGACGGATCTAAACAGGAAATATCGCAAATAATAGCATCCCCCGCCATCCGCGTCATCCGTAACGAAGTATCTAAAGGACAGTCCGCCTGCCGCAATGCCGGGGCGGCTATCTCGGCGGCGAGATCGAAGGGCGACATCCTGGCTTTCCTGGATGCCGACTGCATGGCCTCGGAGAACTGGCTGGCAGAGACCGTTCCATTATTTAAGGCGGTGGAGGCGGGAGCGGTGGGCGGTTTTGTTCGGGGTTACTACCGTAAAAGCTTCCTCGACCGGTATGAAAACGCGCTTTCCTCACTGAACATTGGCCAACGGCTGATCATGGAAGCAAATTCCTCTTCCACTTTTTACGTGCCTACCGCTAATTTGCTGGTCGACCGGGCAGTATTTAAAGCCGTTGGCAGCTTTAACGAAACGATGCGCATCGGCGAGGATGTGGACTTCTGCTGGCGTCTCCGCGGCCTCGGCTATACGCTGGTGTACGCGCCCTTCGGGGCGGTGGCGCACAAACACCGCAACCGGCTGGGGCGGATGCTCAAACGCCGCGCTGAATACGGCTCATCCGAGGCTCTGCTTTACGGCAAGCACCGGGATACAAAGAAGAGTTTTTCCGTTTCTCTTTTTTCCGGCCTTTCCTGGGCGGCGCTGGTATTGGCGTTCGTTTTATGGAATTGGTATCCGCTTATCGGTTTACCGCTGTTTTATTTAGCCGACCTGATACTAAAGTCTTTTGCGGCAAAGAAAAATAGCCCCTCCCCTTCATTCACGGGGATAGCCGCTTCCGTTTTACGGAGCCATCTTTCATCATTTTATTACGCCTTTTACCACCTCACGCGGTATTACCTGGTATTGTTTATCGGGTTTGGGTTCCTATGGTGGCCTTTGTGGATTCTGGGTGCTCTGGGGCTGCTCTGGGCGGCGGTGGTGGACTTCATTGCTAAAAAACCGGCATTGTTCTTCCCTGTTTTTCTTTTTTATTACCTGCTGGAACAACTTGCCTATCAGGTGGGAGTGTTTATTGGGTGCTTTAAATACGGATATTTCAGGTCATACTTGCTGTCTTTCAAGGGGAGTAAAGTGTAGAGAATAAAGGGTAAAATCAAAAATCAAAACCACATCTCAAAAATAAAAGATGAGTACGGGCAAACCATGAAATATTTATAAAAAGGCGAACATCAGATTTGATTTTGCCGCCCCTTTTCCCCTCGGCATCCCGTATGAGCGTTCGCCAACCTTGTTGGCGCTGAATCGGGATTGGTCTGTGTTTTTGAGAATTTACCTTTGAGATTTGAGATATATTTGGTTTTTGTTTGGAGTTTAGCGCCACCCTTATAACTGCTGGCATCCCGTATGACCGGCGGGAATCGGGAAGATTAGGGCCTAGAGTTTCCCTTATTGGTACATATTTCAACGATTGTGGTACAGTTATACAATCATGGCTCGTAAAAACCCCATCTTTTTCGGCTGGTTCCTCGTCGGCGTGATGGTCATTACCATGACGCTAGCTTATGGCACACGGAGTTCTTTTTCCTCCTTTTTCCCATACGTGCTGGACACTTTCCACTGGGACCGCGGCGTTACCGCCATCATGCTGTCTTTAAACCTGCTGGTCTACGGATTGAGCGCCCCTATCGCTGGTATGCTCATCGACCGCTGGAAACCGCGGGTGGTAGCGGTTATCGGCATCTTCATACTGGCTTTCTCTACCGCCGGCTGTTATTTCGCCGACCAGTTATGGCAGTATTACCTGCTTTTCGGCATCGGGGTCCCTTTGGGGACATCTTTCTGTGGTTCACCGGTATTTAACGCTGTCCTGCTCAACTGGTTTTATAAACGGCGCGGCCTGGCCGTAGGTCTGGGGCAGATTGGCGGGGGATTGAGCATGGTCTATATCATGCTGATAGACTGGGTTAATACCCACTGGGGCTGGCAATACTCCTTCTTCGTCATGGGCGGCCTCATCATCGCTGTCATGCTGCCGCTTTATCTCATCTTCTTCTATGGCCATCCGCGGGATAAAAAGATGCAGGCCTACGGCGCGGAAGAATCACCAGAGGCATTACTAAAAATTAAAAAAGCGGCCGGACCGGACTGGACGTTGCGGAGGGCTTTCAAGACCTACCAGTTATGGCTCCTGATATTCACGGACTTTTGTTTCTGGGGACTTGGCAACTACCTGGTCATCGCCCACCAGATCAAGTTTGCGGAAGACGCCGGCTTTACCAGCCTACAGGCTTCAGGGATATTTGCCCTTTTCGGCCTGATATCCATCCTGGGCCAGATAAGCGCCTTTATATCGGATTCCTTCGGCCGGGAAAAGACTGCCACGATTGCGCTGGTAATGTCCATTATCGGACTGGTTTCCTTGATGTCCGTCCATGATACGTCAGATATGTGGCTGCTTTATGTATATGCTATCTTTTCCGGCTTCGCCGCGGGGCTGTTCTCTCCCACCGTCATTGTCAGCGCGGCCGACCTTTTTCACGGGAAGAACATCGGCGCAATTTCAGCGCTGGTACTAACGGGCGTAGGACTCGGGGGCGCCATCGGACCCTGGCTGGGCGGCTTTGTTTATGACCGTACCGGCAGCTATCACATCGCCTTTTATATCAGCCTGGCGGCCATCGCGTTTTCCGGCGTTAGCTTCTGGCTCGCCGCGCCGCGTAATGGGGATAAACTAAGGGCAAAAATGTTAAAACGGTATGGGTAAAAATCCTCTTCTGCTTCCCATTTAAAAAGGGGAACGACCCATCGGGTTTGGTATAGGGTTTTAAGTTTTGGCTTTAGCTAGCTGCTCAAATTGACAAAACCTGTTGACTAAAAAGAACATATGTGCTACTATATATTCTCCCCCTTTGGAAAGGGGAATTAAGAGGGGTTTCCTCACCCCTGCCGCGCCTTAACATTATCAACTTAATGCAGTGGATTAGTTGGAAAAAATCACAAAATGAATCGTAGCTAAACCTGGAAAAGCTGCATAAAACTTACAAAACAACCGAATGTGTTTTACATAAACCAGGAAAAAACAAATAGGGAGAATTGAAGCTATTTACCATAATATCTGGAACTGAATATTGAAGCTGATTAGCTTTGGGATTGTTACTTAAAATTTTAAAATAACCCTTTTTACAAAACGATTACGTACAGTATCCGCAGACTTAAATCTGCTTTGGACATTCATGCTTGTTTAGAATTTAAAATTTGTCAACCTCTTATTCCCCGGATGGCGGCCTGGTATTAGGCGGCGGCGGATTCTTCATCCCCAGGCGGAAAAGCTCGCCGGTGGCTTTGCGCTTCCAATTGACGGATATCCGCTGTTGGGTGGGGTGCAGCATTTTGATGGCGCCGGGGCGGGGACATTCTTCCACGCAGCCGCCGCAGTACCAGCATTCCTCCGGGTAGACCACTATCGGCTGCTTTTTCTTTTCCGGGTTAGGCATCATCACATCGGTAGGGCAGACTTCCACGCACTTGTTGCACCCGATGCAGATATTTTCATCAAACTCCACCGCTTTGTTGGGGGTGGGAGGATTGGGCACCATATAAGCTTTTTCGGACATCGCAGTATCTCCTTGTGGAATTTCCAAGATACAAGATACAAATCACAAACCCATACCTTATTTGACCACGTGCTTCCGGTAGTTTTCTTCCAGGGTGGCGGCGTAAGGGGCTTTGAGATGGAAGTCCAGCGGCACGTCCCGGGTCACGGCTTTATTATTTACCTGGCGGATGGGCATAAGCTTATTCCATTCCGGCGGGTCCATTTCCGGGTAGTCCAGCCGGATAAAGTCCATCCCGGCATGGGAGGCTTTCCGCGCCAGTGAGGCTTTGAAAACCAACTCCCCGACGGATATTAGTGAATGGCACTCCAACAGCCGCCCCAGCTCGTGAGGGTTGGAGGCGTAAGCGGAGGCCATTTCGGTGGTCTTTAGTTCGTTAAGTAATCTCAACCCCAGGTTCAGGGTCGTTTCGTTCTTAAAGCGGCCGCAGTAATCCCGCATGATGCGGGCGATGGCGCCGTTGATTTCCTTCCAGCCGTTGCCTTCTTTAGACTGGCGTGTGGCGTTGTAAGCCTGCTCGCGCTCTTTCTCTACCTGGGCTTTATCCACCGCCGGTTCCACCGCCGTGCGGGCATAAAGGGCGGCCTTTTTACCGGCGAAACGGCCGGTGGTGTGGGATTCACCGTGGCAGCCGCCGCCAAATAGATTGCCGCCCGCCCCGATGTACAGCCCTTCCAGGTTGGAGCGCAGGTCCCAATCGGTCAGGAAAGAACCGCCGCCCAAAGCGCGCATATTGGCGGGAGTATTGACGCCGGCGCCCCAGAAGTTGGCGTGGGCGTAGCCTTCCACCGGCATGACGGGCGTCTGGAATAAGTCTTTATCTGGGTCGAAGCCGGCATTGGTCATCATATCGTAGACCGCCACGCGGGTCTTTCCCTCGTTACCCACCATCATTCCGAAGATGGCGCGGCGTTCCGGCTCGGATAACCTGCTCAAATCAGCATAAAGCGGCAGCTTAAAATCGCCTTTACGCAACCGTTCCGGCAGGTCGGGCGAGAGTTCGTTAGACCGGAACTGCGGCAAATAAAGCCCGATGCCAATGCCTTCCCCGAGGATGAAATCATGCCCCGGCTGCGGCAAAAAGCGGTCTTCATAGGTTTTTAATGCGTTCCCGAAGGGGTCTTTCCACGGAACTTCCTTGCCTTCGGTGTCAACAATGGGCGTGCCGTGATAAGTATTGTGTGCGCCGCCCATGCTGTAGGGCGCGTAGCCCAGGCCGCTCAAGCGGTTGTGGCCGGAGGCTTCCGCCCCCAATAGCTCCGCGCCGGCATTCCAGCCTAGCGCCTGCCCGACGCCCGCTCCGTTGATATCAGACATAGCGCCGGAGGCCGTTAGTTCCGGGGCGAAATACGAAAGCCTCCCCGCACTGCCCCCCGTAGCGATAACGGTAGCTTTTGACCGGAAAACGTTAAACTCGCCCGTCCGCGTATTAACGGCCGTCGCTCCTACCACCCTCGCTCCCTGTTTCCCTCCAACCGTCAATAAGGCGGTTGGCATCATCCGGTTCTGAATATTCACCCCCAGTCTTTTCGCTTCTTCATAAAGCTTGGGTTTGATATTCCAGCCCCAGACGCGTATCACGTGGCGGTTTTTATAATCATAGGCGAACATCAGCTTGGTTTTCTCGTCGCGGAAGTCCGCCCCTTTAAATTCATCCCGGACGTCCCTTATCTGGATGCCCATTTTCTCACATTCCAACAGGGTGTCCCAGCTTTCTTTGGTGATGATGTAGCGCACATGCGCCCCCGTCCACCCCTTCATGCTGTCATAGCAGGCATTGGTATACATCTCCGGCGTTACTTTTGAGCAGGGATTGGTGACCGCCCCGTGCCAGTGGTCCACGCCCGCCCCGCCGCTGCCGCTCCGCCTGGCATGGCCTCTTTCCAGCACCGTTACTTTTGCCCCCAACCGGGTGGCGTTAATGGCGGCCTGTAATCCCGCCACCCCGCCCCCGATGACCAGGACATCGGATACTATCTCGTTCATCTTTCCGTAGTTGATGGGGTAAGGCCATTCCGGCACCTTACCGGTTTGCTGCACGTATTCATGCCAGGTAGACATTTACTGTCCTCCTTCTGCCTTGAGTTCCCGGGCGTTTAGTTCCACCCAGGCCGGCTTATAACCCAGCGCCGCGGCGGTAGCCCTTGATGCGGTATTTGATTCAAAGGTGGAATAGTAGGGTATTACTCCATGCTC
>Ga0105105_10001310_pt1 | contig 10582 bp, 9 predicted proteins | sample PPLLaktember2015_4_FD_79108 | JGI IMG/M metagenome (GOLD analysis project Ga0105105, IMG submission 79108) | Freshwater sediment microbial communities from Prairie Pothole Lake near Jamestown, North Dakota, USA - PPLs Lake P8 Core (1) Depth... | ecosystem: Environmental > Aquatic > Freshwater >... | reverse complement strand
CGCCATCTAGAGCAGCATCCTGAAAGCAAGATCTTCCCGATCTTCAACTTCTTCGAAAACTGGTGCCAAGATGAAAATCGTCACGGCGACTTCTTCGACGCCCTAATGAAGGCTCAGCCCGACACCGTGCGCGGTTTCACCGCCCGGCTTTGGTGCCGTTTCTTCCTGCTTGCAGTGTTTGCAACCATGTACGTGCGCGACGTAGCCCGCAAGGAGTTCTACGAAGCCCTAGGGCTTGATGCGCGCGAATACGACAAAGTTGTGATTGCCAAAACCAACGAAACCTCGGCCCGAGTGTTTCCCGTGGTGCTGGATGTTGATCATCCCAAGTTCTACACACGCCTTGAACGCGTCATCAGTAATAACGCCAAGCTCAGCGAGGCCGATGAAAGTTCCGCTCCCGCACCTATCAAGGTGCTGCGCAAGCTGCCTTATTGGGTTGCCAATGGTGCAGAGATGGCCAAGCTCTACTTCACACCAGCGATCCGCAGCGAGCAGTTTCAGCCCTCAGTGCGCTGAGCAACTAGTAAGTCAGGCCCAATTTTCTAGCCCCAATCTTCCGCAACTTCTCCCCTTCGCAGATTTCTTTTGGTTGCCTCCAAACCGGTTGTCCTCCAGTCGGCTGCAAACCAGCCGGTAGGTGCGATGGCAGATGCATTTGATCAAAGCTGGATGCTGCGGCTTGAAGGACTGCTGGCGAGCGGGCGGGCAGCGGGTGCTGATCTTGTGGAGATTTTCCTAGAGCGCACCGACCACCTCGGGGTATTGGCAGAACAGGACACCATCACCAACGTCAGCCCCGCCTTCGGCATGGGCGCGGGCATCCGGGTATTCCTGGGCGATCGAGATGGTTTTGTCAGCACCAACGACCTCAGCGACAGGGGCCTGCTGCAGGCGCTTGAGCAGGCCCTCGGCATGCTCGGTTTGATCCGCACCAGCACCGCCTCTAACAACTTCGAAGGCCTGCAGGTGATGCGCGATTTCGCCGCCACCAAGATCGATTGGCTGGATCGCTGCCCCTCCCTGGCAGAAGCGACCTTGAAACTGCTGGAGGGCACCTCCCGCCTCGACCACCACGGCAGCCATTTACAGGCACGACGCGGCAGCTACTCCCGCGACTGGCAGTCGGTGCTGGTGGCCGCCAGCGACGGCACCTTTGCCCGCGACATCCGCCTGCACCAGTCCCTGGGTTTGAACGTGCTGGCCGCCGACGGAGACCATCGCGCCGGCTTGGGCCGTCGCTACGGCACCTCCGACCGCCCAGATGACCTACGCCGATGGGACGCTGACGCCGCCGCCCAGGAGGTGTGCTCAAGTGTGGGCACCATGCTCTACGCCGAATACGTAGAAGCAGGCCAGATGCCAGCAGTGCTGGCCAATCGTTTCGGCGGCGTGATTTTTCATGAGGCTTGCGGCCACCTGCTGGAGACAACCCAGGTGGAGCGTGGCACTACCCCCTTTGCCGAAATGGTCGGCCAGACCATTGCCCACGAGGCCGTCACGGCCATTGATGAAGGCCTCAGCGACGGCGCCTTCGGCTCCCTTTCGATGGACGACGAAGGCATGGAGCCCCAGCGCACGGTGCTGATCGAAAACGGAGTTCTCAAGCGTTTCCTCAGCGATCGCGCCGGCGAGCTGCGCACTGGCCATGGCCGCACCGGCAGCGGCCGGCGCCAGGGCCACACATTTGCTGCCGCCAGTCGCATGCGCAACACCTTCATCGCAGCAGGACCCCACACCCCCGAGCAGCTGATCGGATCCGTCGACAAGGGCCTTTATTGCAAGTCGATGGGTGGCGGCAGCGTCGGCCCCACCGGCCAGTTCAACTTCGCCGTGGAAGAGGGCTACCTAATCGAAAATGGCCAGCTCACCAAGCCGGTGAAGGGGGCCACGCTGATTGGCGAAGCCAAGGAGGTGATGCCCCGCATTTCGATGTGCGCCAACGACCTTGAACTGGCAGCCGGATTCTGTGGCTCTGTGAGCGGCAGCATCTTCGTGACCGTCGGCCAGCCCCACATCAAGGTGGATTCGATCACCGTGGGAGGACGCTGACCATGACCCCGCCCCCCATCCAGACCCTGAACGCCGAGGCCCTCAGCGGCCGGCTACAGCAACTCGCCCAAGGCGCCGGCATCCAGCAGTGGGATCTCGGAGCTTCCTGCAGCACCGACACCTCCGTGCAGGTGGACCGCGGCGAGGCCAAACAGATGAAAGGTGCCCAGCGCAGCGCCATCACTTTGCGAGTGTGGAATAGGGATGGCCTAGTTGGCATCACCAGCACCTCAGACCTCAGCGATTCCGGCCTAGCCCGGGCCCTAACCGGCGCCCGCGACGCCAGCGCCTTTGGCAATGCGGAGGAGACGCCGGCGTTCTCGCCCCTGGCAACCGCTCCCCTGACCCCGCTAGAGCAGCCGCTGCATGAACCACAGCCGATCCTCACCCTGCTAGACACCCTTAAGCAGGCCGAGCGGCAACTGCTTGATCGCCATGTGGCAATCAGCACCGTGCCTTACAACGGCCTGGCCCAACGCAGTAGCGAGCGCCTCTACCTCAACAGCGAGGGGGCCTGCCGCCACCAGACCCTGACCACCGCCAGCCTCTACCTCTACGCCAGAGCGGAGGAAGCTGGTCGCAAACCGCGCAGTTCTGGCGCCGTGCGCCTGGCCTACGGCACCTCCGAGCTCGATATCGCCGGCTGCATCGAAGAAGCAGCCGAGCGCACGATTTCACACCTCGACTATGCGCCGATCGAAACCGGTCACTACACGTGTGTCTTCAGCCCGGAAGCCTTCCTCGACCTAATCGGGGCCTTCAGCAGCCTGTTCAATGCCCGGGCCGTGCTTGATGGGGTGAGCCTCAGCCACCGCGACTCCCTCGGCGACAGCGTGGCGGTGCCCTTCCTGAGCATCCGCGACAACGGCCTCCACCCCGGCAACGTTGGCGCCTCCGCCTTTGACGGCGAAGGTACCCCCACCACGCCACTTCACCTAGTTGATGGCGGCGTGCTGAAAAACTTCCTGCACTCGGAGGCCACGGCACGAGCGTTTGGGGTAGCGCCCACCGGCCATGCCGGCATGGGAGCCAAGGTGTCGGTTGGGGCCGATTGGTTCGAGATCGGTGCCACCCCCGGCAGCAGCGGCGGCCAGCAGGGCCTGGACCGATTCAACCATTCCGGCCCGATTGTGGTGATCGACTCCCTGTCGGCCCTGCATGCCGGAGTAAAAGCCAGCCAGGGCTCCTTTTCCCTGCCCTTTGATGGCTGGTTGGTTCAAGCTGGTGGCAGCCGCTCGATTGAAGCGGCAACCGTTGCGGGCGACATCCGCACCTTGTTGCAAGCGATTGTGGGCTTTGAAGGGCTGGCTAAAATCACCCCAGATGGTCTCTGCCCCTATGTCTGGGTGGAAGGGCTATCAATCACCGGCGAAGCGTGAAGACCTGTCCTTGAGGACATCATTTTGAGGGCATCACTTTGAAGGCCTCGCCTTGAAGATCCTCTTTTGGGGCACTCCTACCTACGCGGTGCCAAGCCTTGAGGCGCTGGTAGAGGCTGGCCATCAATTGGTGGGGGTGGTCACCCAGCCAGATCGCCGGCGGGGGCGGGGCAAGGAGCTGCAGCCGAGCTCCATCAAGGCCCGGGCCCTGGAACTGGGGCTGCCTGTGTTTACGCCGGAGCGCATCCGCCGCGACGAGCGCTGCCAGCAGCAACTCGCTGACCTGGGGCCCGATGTGTCCGTTGTGGTGGCGTTCGGCCAGATCCTGCCGCCAGCAGTACTCAACCAGCCCCCACTCGGCTGCTGGAACGCCCACGGCTCCCTGCTGCCCCGCTGGCGTGGCGCCGGACCGATCCAGTGGTGCCTATTGGAGGGTGACAGCAGCACTGGCGTAGGGATCATGGCCATGGAGGAGGGCCTGGACACCGGGCCAGTGTTGCTGGAGCGCTCCATCTCCATTGGCCTGCTGGAGAACGCCCAGCAACTGGGGCAGCGGCTGGCCCAGCTCAGCGCCGAGCTACTGGTAGAAGCCCTGCCGCGCATCGAAGCCGCCGGAACGGGACCGGAAACCGAACGGCTGGCCCGGCTGGGGGTTCGTGCCCAGGGAGAAGTGGGCCTCAGCTACGCCCGCATGCTCACCAAAGACGACTTGCTGGTCGACTGGAACCAGTCGGCCCTGGAAATTCATCGTCGGGTAATGGGGCTGTACCCCGGCACCCTCACCCAGTGGCAGGGCAAACGGCTGAAACTTCTAGCCACCGAACCTCTGGTCGCCAGGCTCGCTAGTCAACTGAGCCCGGAGGCTCGCTGCTTGTTGGCAGCGCCTGACGGGATTGCCCTCGAGCCCCCAGCCACATCTGCCCCCGGAACCGTGTTAGCGATTGCTGCCGAGGCGGGACTGGTGGTAGCAACTGCTGGCTGCCCAGTGCTGGTGAGAGCAGCCCAACTTGAGGGCAAGGCCCCAGCCCAGGGCCAGAGCCTGCTGCAGCAATTGGGCTGCGTACCAGGGGATTATTTAGGGCCAGCGACGACTACCGCAGCCACAACTTGATTTCGAGGCGTAAAAGCCAACTTACCTTCTGTGTCAGCCACGAGCAGCAACCCCACCAGCGCCGCCGAGTAGCGACCCCGGCCAGCGCTCATGGCATCCCAGGCGGCGGGTTGATCTTCAGAGTTCGCCAGAAGCCTGAGGGGGTGCAACCACCTTGCGGTGGATGGCGTGCAGACCTTCGAGTTGGTTATGCACAGACAGCAGCTGGTCGCGGATGTGCTGGCTGTTGTCGATGCGACCCAAGGCCAGCAACATCGACTCAATCTGAACCTTGCAGTCGATCAGGACGCGGCACTCAGGAGATCCGGGCTCGTAGGGCATAGATAGAAAAACCTAACTGTTACATAGGAGCCGAGACCCCCCGAAGCCGGTGTGTCGATTGCTGCCGTTAGGGCTTGATTGATCAGATTGGGGCGGATCAGCGCCCAGAGCCATAGCGACCGCGGCGGCCCCCATCGCTGCCGCCGCGGGCGGGCCCTGCGGCCTGCCCACTCCGGCGAGGACCGCCCCTGCCCTTGCCCCTACCACCGCTGAGATCCAGTGGTGGAGCTGAGAGCACCTTGGGCTCAAAGCCCGGCACCTCTTGCCGTGGCAAACGGGTGCCGATCATGCGTTCAATGGCCCGCAGCAGCTCGCTCTCCTCTGCCGCCACCAGGGAAATTGCATGGCCGTTATGGCCTGCCCGGCCGGTGCGGCCGATCCGGTGCACATAGTCCTCGGCCTGGTTGGGCAGATCCAGGTTGACCACATGGGGCAACTGGTGAATGTCGATACCCCGGGCCGCCAGGTCAGTGGCCACCAGCACCCGTAAAGAACCAGCCTTGAAATCGGCCAGGGCCCGGGTGCGGGCTCCTTGGCTTTTGTTGCCATGGATAGCCGATGCCGACATTCCCTCCCGGGTAAGTCGCTCGGCCATGCGGTTAGCGCCATGTTTGGTCCGGGAAAACACCAGCACCTGCTGCCAGTTGTTGCTGCTGATCAGATGGCTGAGAAGATCGCCCTTGCGATCCATGTCGCAGGGATGCAGCAGGTGCTCAACCGTGGGGGCGGTGCGGTTCTCGGGGGTGGCCTGGAGCTGCACCGGGTTGTGCAGCAGTCCGGTGGCCAGGCGACGGATGTCGCCTGAGAAGGTGGCCGAAAACAGCAGGTTTTGGCGCTTAGCAGGCAGCAGGGCCAGGATCTTTTGGATATCCCGGATGAAGCCCATATCCAGCATCCGGTCGGCCTCATCGAGCACCAGGATCTCAACCCGGTCGAGCCGCAGGGCCTTCTGCTGGTAGAGGTCCATCAGCCGCCCGGGGGTGGCGACCAGAACGTCAGTGCCCCGCTGCAATCTGGATATTTGGGGATTCACCTTGACCCCGCCGAAAACCACGTCGCTGCGCAGATCGAGGTAGCGGCCGTAGGCCCTCACGCTCTCGCCCACCTGGGCGGCCAGCTCGCGGGTGGGGGTGAGAACCAGCGAGCGCACAATGCCAGCGCGGGCGTGGGGGCCGTGGCGCAACCGCTCCAGCATCGGCAAGGTGAAACCGGCCGTCTTGCCCGTGCCGGTCTGGGCCGCCGCCATCACGTCGTGGCCTGCCAATACCGCCGGGATGCACTGGCCCTGGATCGGTGAGGGCTTGGTGTACCCCTTTTCGGTAACCGCCTTCAGGATCGGCTCGCCCAGTCCAAACGATGCAAAATCGACCAGCTCAAGAGAGCTGGTGCTGGGCGCATCAGCGACCATCGCCGCGGGACTGGAATCGGCAATAGCGGTGCCGGATCGTGGGGAGGGCTGACGGATTGCAGGTATCGCGTGATCCTCCACCCTAGGGACCGGCGAAGTGGCTACAACGCTCGCAGGGGCCATCTGGCAGCACGGCACAGCGCAGCAGCGGGCTGCGGGCGTTGAAACGGCAACTGGGATCACCGATAACCCACTGGTTGCGCCACCAGCGGGCATCGGCGGGCTGGCGCTGGACCTTCACCTGCAGAGCCACGCTGGCAAGTTCGTAACGGCCATTGCGCAATTGGTAGCGGTGGCGCCGCTGCAGCACAAAGAAGCTGCGGCCGCCGGTCTCAAGCCAGCGGCCGGGGTAGGGGACCTCAGCCAGCTCTGGCACCTCGAGGGCATCGAGCAGTCGGTCGCTGCCGATCTGGCGCAGCTCCACCCTCATGGCTCAAGCGGCGGCGGCGCCAGGGGATTACGCACCGAGAAGCCCCAGGCAAACAGCGCTGCCACCAGCACCAGCAGCAACCACTCCGGCGGCACCACCTGGGGCAGGGCGAGGCGCAGCAGCAGGCGGATGCCCACCAAGCCCACCGCCAGGTAGCCGGCCGTTTCCAGGTGCTGGTAGATCTCAAGCCAACGAATGAAAAGTTCTGCAGTAAGACGCAGGGCAATAACGCCGATCACCCCACCGGCCATCACCAGCACCAGCCGATCACTCACCGCCACCGCCGCAGCAACGCTGTCAAGCGAAAAGGCCAGATCAGTCAGGGCCAGGGTTGCCACGATTGAGCCCAGCCCGGCGTGGTGCAGCGAGCCGTGCTTCTCAGCTCCCTCTAGGTCAGGGGCGGCAGCGCCACCGGCAGCACCAGCCTCTCCGGCTCCCTCTCCAGGCTCAGACCACACCAGCAGAAGGTGACTGCCACAGAGCCAGAGCAAATAGGCCGCCGCCGCCAGTTGCAGCGGCCAGAAATTGAGTACCCAGCGGGCCGCCACGATCAAACCAAGCCGAAACACCAGGGCCAGAGCCAGGCCGAGGTTGAGGGCCTGGCGCTGACGAGCCGGATCCTCGAGGCCCCGGGCTATCGCCGCCAGGGCAATGGCGTTGTCGGCGGAAAGGACCGCTTCCAAGGCCACCAACAAGGGCAGCAGCAACAGGACCTCACGCCACTGGTCTGCCTGGTTCAGCAGGGGGGTGAGGGATTGGATCGACTCCGCTTCCACGGGCTGCAGCGGGTCAGGATGGGCTTCACTCTAGAAAGTCAGGTTGGAGCACCAGTTGGCCGATCTGCAGTTCGACGTGCAGCTGCTCCATGCCGAAGCCGGCAGCCGCGTGGTGCTAGTGCAGGTAAGGCGTAGCGGCCAGGTCATCGACGGTGCTCTGGGCGAGGCGTCAACCGCCGAAGCCGCAGAGGACCAGGCCCGCCAGCGCCTCGGGGAGCGCCTGCAAGCTCCACTCCAGCCTGCTTCACCCCAACCCCCGACGCCAACACCTACGCCTACGCCCGTCAAGGTTGTCCCGAATCCCCAGGTTCAGCCCAAACCCCAACCCGAGCGCCCAGCTGCACCTAGCTCCCCTCCAGCAAAGGAAATCGAAGAACCCACGGCCGATCCGGAGGATTGGAGCAGCGAATTGGCCCGTCTGGATCTGCAGCTGCAGCGGCTCGACTGGAATCGCGAGCAAGAGGCCGTCTACCTAGAGCGGGTATTCGGCCACCCCAACCGCAACCGCCTAACCAACTACGGGGACCTGTTGGCCTACCTACAGGCGCTGGAGGGCTTTGCTGATGGCAGCGATCCCGCCAGCGCGCCACCCCCCCTAAGGCGGCGGGAACTGCTCAGTCAGTGCGATGAGTTGCTCGGCCAATTAAATTGGGATCCTGGCCAGGGACGGGCCTTCCTGGAGCAGCACTTCGCTTTAGCCAGCCGCCAACTGCTCAGCGACACTCAACTACTGCAATTCAACATGTTGTTGGAGAGTGAATGGTTGGCCGGTAATTGAGACGCCAGGGCAATTCCCCTTGAAAGAGGAACGACACTCGAAATCAGCAATGGCTACGCACCAACTGGGCCCCCAGGCTGAGCCGGGTCTGGTTGGCATAGGCCTCTCGCTCCAGTTGCCGTTCCCGCTCCGTTGCCTTGCTGTAAACGGATTCGTTGAGCACACCCTTTAGGGCGGTGGGCAGGGCGGTGGGCAGACCCAGAGGGCGGGGGCTGGATCGCAGTCCCCGGTTACTGCAGCTCTGGGCAACGTGGATTGCTTCGTGGTTGAGCACCCGGGCAAACTCGACACTTCCTTTAGTCACCACCCGGGGTTGGATGCGCAAGGTGCGAGCTGCCGGGTCCCATTCCCCCGCCGCCCCCGCCTTACGTGGCTGGCCAAGCTCCAGACGCACCCCTGCCTTGGTCAGCACCGTGAGCAGCTCCCCGATCGCCAGGCGTTCGGCCCCGAAGCTGGGCGGGTTGGCGATCAGGGCCCGAAGCTCTGCCACCGAGAGCTTGGGTTCGTTGACCCGGCGGCGGTAGTGGTAACGAACCGCACCGCTAGGCAGGGTTTCGGCCCGCGGCTGCCACTGCCGATCCGCGACGGCCAATTGCTGCAGCAAGGCAGCTTCTTGTTCTGCGGGCAGACCTGCCGCTTGGGCGGTCGGCCGCACAGGCACGCTCGCCAAGCAGGCCCCCAGCAGCACCAGCAAGCCGCCCAGCGCCAGCAGAGCTGGCGCCTTACCCAGCCGGTTGGTGCTGAACAGGCAGTGAAGTCGAACCAGAAATTGGGAGCAAGCAACACCACTCTGGTGCAGGTTGCGAAGATCGGAGCCTTCTGAGATTCGCTGACCCCATGCCCCTCACCGCCTTGGTGCGCCAGCTGCAGCAGGTGCCCCTCACCGGCGAGGTTTTGCTGCGCCTACAGCGGGCCGACCGCCTGCGGCTGAGTGGGGCCGGGCGCAGCGCGCGGGCTCTGGTGAGCAGCGCCCTTGCCGGGGCAGCCGGAGCGCCCTTGCTGGTGCTGGTTCCCACCTTGGAGGAAGCGGGCCGCTGGGCGGCGCTGCTGGAGTTGATGGGCTGGAACAGCTGCCAGCTCTACCCCACCAGCGAGGGCAGCCCCTACGAGCCCTTTGACCCCACCAGCGAAATCACCTGGGGCCAGTTGCAGGTGCTCAGCGAACTGCTGGATGCCCCCCGCCGGCTGGCAATCGTGGCCACCGAGAGGGCCCTGCAGCCTCACCTGCCCCCCCCCGAAACCCTTAAGGCCCAGTGCCTGAGCCTGCGCAAGGGCGACACGATCGATCTTGAGCAGCTCGCAACCACCCTCACCCGGCTTGGCTACGAACGGGTGCCCACCATTGAGCAGGAGGGCAGCTGGAGCCGTCGCGGCGACATTGTTGATGTGTTTCCGGTGAGTGCCGAGCTGCCCGTGCGCCTGGAGCTGTTTGGCGAGGAGCTGGAGAAACTGCGGGAATTCGATCCCGCCTCCCAACGCTCCCTCGACGCCATTGAGGTGGTCCGGCTCACACCCACCGGCTACGGCCCCCTAATCGCCGATGCACTGCGGGAGTTGATGCCGGATGGTCTCGAGCGCCTGCTCAGCCCAGAGGACCTCGAACAGCTGCTGGAGGGTGGCACCCCGGAGGGTATGCGGCGGCTGATGGGCCTGGCTTGGCAGCAGCCGGCATCCCTGCTGGATTATTTGCCGGCCCACACCCTGATCGCCATCGATGAGCGGCGCCACTGCCTCTCCCATGGCCAGCAGTGGTTTGACCATGCCTGCGACCACTACGCCGACGTGGTGAACGAACTGGAACTGAACAGCACCGCGGCGCAAACCATCCTGCCGCCGCTCCTACACCGCCCAGCGGCGGACGCCCTGGAGCAGGCGGAGGTATTTGCCGGTTTCGATCTAGCCGAACTGCACGAAACCGACCAGCACCCCAACAGCTTTGACCTGGCCTCCCGCTCGGTGCAGGCCTACCCCAACGCCTTCGGCAAGCTGGCCGGCTTGGTTAAGGGCTTCGTGGCCGAGAAGGCCACGGTGTGGCTGCTGTCGGCCCAGCCCAGCCGAGCGGTCGCCCTGCTGGAAGAGCACGACTGCGTCACCCGCTTCGTGCCCAATCCCGCCGACTTTCCAGCCATCGACCGACTGGTGGAGCAGACCACGCCGGTGGCCCTAAAAACCAAGGGCACCGCCGAGCTAGAAGGGCTGCAGCTACCGGCCTGGCGGCTGGTGCTGATCACCGACCGGGAGTTCTTTGGCCAGCACGCCCTGGCTGCCAGCGGCTACGTGCGACGGCGACGCAAGGCTGCCAGTCGCACCGTGGACCCGGGCAAGAT
>Ga0105105_10001309_pt1 | contig 10588 bp, 16 predicted proteins | sample PPLLaktember2015_4_FD_79108 | JGI IMG/M metagenome (GOLD analysis project Ga0105105, IMG submission 79108) | Freshwater sediment microbial communities from Prairie Pothole Lake near Jamestown, North Dakota, USA - PPLs Lake P8 Core (1) Depth... | ecosystem: Environmental > Aquatic > Freshwater >... | reverse complement strand
TTTTAATATTCCACCGTTTTTTATTTGAATCTTTGGATCAGTTGGAAGTGCACGAAATATCTTTATACCAAGGAATAAAAGAAGCGCACCTCCAACCAAACGTATCCAGATTTTTTGACTAATAAGTATATCTGAAATAAATGTTAGTCCAAATGCAGCAACACTTCCATAAAACAGATCTGCAGTTGCAGCACCAAGACCAATAACAAATCCATGTAACCGGCCTTCAGTAAGTGTTTTTCGTATACACAGAATACCAATTGGGCCAACCGGAACTGCCATAGCAAAACCAATTGCTATGCCTTTAAGAAAAAAAATAAATTCCATACTATAAACTTTCAATCAGTAAGTTCAGATAAATATATTTTATCAGAAAAAATGTTGCCTCCTGTATTATCTACCTGAATAAATGATTTTTATAATCCTCAGCAGTATTAAGAGTGATTGTAAATAGGTCTTCTCTTTTTTCTTCAAACTTTATCGTACTTTCAATACGACTTTTTATGGCTTTAACATTCTGAAAAGAATATTTAATTGATGAATCGACAATCTGGACAAATGGATATTTTGTGGTAATGCAATTATCACTCACAGTATCTAATACATCAAGTACTATAAAATGGTTACCATCTAATAACAAATCTTTACTTGCCATATTCATCTCCAATTAAAAAATTAATTACCGTTAATCCTTCTTTGAGAAAATATCATTAAGTCCAACTATAACAATATCTACTTCACGATTAAAATCATTTTTAAAGGCTTGCCAGTTATCATTTCCATCATACTTATATTCATTGAGTTTTTTTCTTAGCTCAATATTTTTTTGTTCTAATACCACCACTTCTTTTTCATATTTGGCTCGGAACTTTCCGCTGGCTGTTTTAATTTCCGCTTTGAATTCAGCGATTCGTTTTTCGTTATTGCTAATCTTTAATTCTACATCACTTTTAAACTGCTGCCAATCATTTTCAAATTGAGCCTGAGCATCTTTCAATTCCTCTTTTGCTTCTACCACATTGTCTTTAGCCTCTTCAACTTTTTCCCGATTATTGTTGCAGCCATTGAATAGAGATCCTGTAAACAACAGGATAATTGCTGTGATGAAATATTTTTTCTTCATAACTCTCCTTATAAATTGTTTAAAAACATTTAATATTATTTAATCGAATCTTACCAGAAGCCTTTGTTAATTTTTTAACAATGAACTTCTAGATCTTCGAAATTATTTTTTGCACTTCTTCTTTAGTTTTTCCGAGTTTTTTCTGCAGTCTCCCTAATAGTTCTTCTTCTTTTCCTTTTACTAAAAGTAAATCATCATCAGTAAGATTTGCATATTGCTGTTTTAGTTTACCTGATGCCTCATTCCAGTTCCCTTTAATTTCAAGTTCATTCATAAGCTACTCCTTCGTAATTATTGTTAAAAAATATTCTATACATTTCATTACAAAAAATATTTATCGTTAATCTTTTTTTGAGAAAATATCGTTAAGTGCATTTCCAACAACATCCATATCATTATTAAATGTCGTTTTAAATTCTTCCCAATTTTCTTTTCTTTCATATTTGAAATCATTCAACTTTTTCTTTAGCTCTATATTTTTTTGTTCCAGTGTCAGCACTTCATTTTCATATTTAGCTTTAAACTTTGTGCTGGTAGATCTCATTGCTACTTTGAAATCATCTATTTTCTGCTGGTTAGAATTAATTCTTAATTCAGCATTGCTTTTAAATTGCTGCCAGTCTTTTTCAAATTGAACCTGCGCATCTATCATATCCTGGTTTGCCTGTTCAACATTGTCTTTGGCATTATCTCGATTGTCGGTACAGCCGATAAAGAATAATCCTGCAATTAGCAGGCTCCCTGCTAAGATGAAATATTTATTTTTCATGATTCTCCTTGTGAATTGTTTAGAAATACTTATTTGATTTATTACATAGTTCCTGAAATTCCTATAACAGAGTTTCTATAACTTTTACCTAACTGATAGTTAAAACTTTGAAATTATTTTTTGCACTTCTTCTTTAGTTTTTCCGAGTTTTTTCTGCAGTCTCCCTAATAGTTCTTCTTCTTTTCCTTTTACTAAAAGTAAATCATCATCTGTGAGCATTGCATACTCTTGTTTTAGTTTACCTGCTGCTTCATTCCAATTGCCTTTTATGTTCAGGGTATTCATATCTAACTCCTTTTTATAATAATTAATGTATTAACAAGCATTTTTAGATTTTCTATTATATTATAGGCAGTTAAGTAAGATCATTCAATCAGTCTAAGGGATGAAAAAGGAACTACATCCTATGGATGTGTACTTCGTATTGAGAATTAAATAAGTTTAATTAATCAGCACTTAACATTATGAAACTAATACTTCCAGCATTCCCATCCAGAATGATTTAATTTGTTCTTTGATCGGCCAAAGCGCGCGGGGCGATAAAAAACATCCACCCCGTTGTTTATAGTTGACAGTTGGTAAGTAGGAATATCAGCACAATCGCAATGTTCAATTGTGGCAAGGATTGCGTACGTCATATCTTTCAAACTAATCAAAGTAGAATCATAATCACCATAAACAGATTTTAAAAAAGGCTGGATCTTCTCTACATCATACACAACAACGCTAACTTCCGTTTGGACGTTACTGGACAGTTTATTAAAAGATTGTTGAGCAAAATATTTTGCAAATGAAATAATATCTCCATCCTTTATATTAAGATCAAGTTGTTGTAGGGGCTTAAGATCGAAATAAGATAAATGAAGATTTGCCGGAGAAGCGATAATTATTCGGGAAAGAGATCCAAGTTTTCGGATAGTATAAGGAGTTCCTCCAAAACAGGTGGATAGTATTGTTAGATCAAATTTTGAAGAATCGGATATAAACCCTTTTAATCCGTTCGTAAGATCATCAATGTTGAATGTTCGATCGGAATATGATTCATCATAGCCAGCTCCGCCAAACTCGGGAACCTCATGTCCGAAGTAGAGAAATATATTAATAAGTTTATTCGGAGTAACTTTGCGAAATCGGTGATAAGCGGCGACTTCAAAATCTAAATTTGATTTTTCCTGATCGCGCCAGTATAATTCATTCTCTAACAATTGTCCATTTCTATAATAATAGAACTCACCATCGCGAAGAGGAAAAAAAAACAGGAAGTGATTTCTTGGTTTTTGATGAAATATAAAAACCTCTGCATTCGGATTCTGCATTGCAACTTTTTTTGCATTCAACAGAGCTTCTTCATCCGCAATGTATTCATTATCGGAGGTATCGTGATATAAATAATCACCATCTCCATGAATAACGAATATCATTGAATACTTCGTCTCAAACACACTTCCTGAATTATGTTGCGATTCGTGCTGAAGAACTATATCGTGGCTGCACGATGACAAAAATAATATAGTTACTAAATAAAATACTCGTATATAAAATCTCGTAAAGATAATATCCTTGCCGAATTTAGCGCACGATTTCAGCATCCCGAAGTTCAATTGTTTATTCATTAAAGCATTAAAACAACAGTACAGCTAAGAGAATAATTAAGACAAGAGCAACTACACTAATTGTTACAGTGCTATCAGCTTGTTCCATATTTTGAACTACATAATTAGAAAAGCTATTAAGTTGGGAATCAGGGACGCGTTCATAGCCATTAATTCCTGCAAGCTCATCCTGATTTTCTTTAAGTGCAGCTTTTAAGCCATCGATACCGACTTGATCCTCAGCTGATATCATTCCGGTGCTTTGAAGTTTGTCCAGAGCTTTTGACATATCCTGAAATGAATCATTTAAAATTTCACGTTTTTCTGTTGCATTCTCTGTTGCTTTTACTTTGTTGGCAACATTGTTAAAATGTTTTTGAAGCTCGCCTTTGCCGCCTGCGTTTACAGGAGTGACAAGTACAAACATCAATAAGAATGATACAAAAGCAATTATTTGTTTCATCGAAGTTCCTTTCATTAAGTTGAGAAAATAGATCTGTGAGAACGTATCTAATAAGAATCATTATTGTAATAGCCCAAGAGGATGAAAAGAGAACTACATCTTTTAGGTGAGGGGAGTGGAGGAATTTTGCATTTAATAAATTATAATTCCAAAATTTATCTAACTGGATCAATCATTATTTATTCTCCATAAAACAATTTCTATTCTTTTGGAATATTCGGTTTTATCTTAAACACAAACATTAATAAGATTGCTACAAAAGCAATTATTGGTTTCATCGCAGTTCCTTTTATAAAGTTGAGAAAATTAACCTGTGCGAATGTATCTAATAAGTTATTTTATTGTAATAGCCCATAAGGATGATAAAAGAACTAAATCTTTAAGGTGAGGTTACTGGAAGAGTCTGGTATTGAATAAATTAACAACCCCGACATTTATTTATCGGGGTCAAAAATTATTTTTACACTCTAAAATAATTTCTATTCTTTTGGAACATCGTGCTTGATTTTATTCCAGGCTTCAGAAAAATCCATTTTTACGAAAGTCGGACTTTCATTATTGTGGCAGCTTACGCAAAATTCTTCAAGTTTATCATTTACGATTAATCCTTTTTCTATAGCCAATTTTTTATCCTTCATTACCTTCATATCTTTATAAGCCGATCCCGCACCATGGCAGGTTTCACATTGAACACCATCTTCGACTTTAAATTTCTTACCCAACATTGTTGCATCAAGATTATAACCGGTTACGTGGCATTTTAAGCATTCCCAGGTTTCAGATGCAGGTTTCAAGAAACCTTTTTCTTTTGCAATTTGGTTTGCCTTATCCGTCTTTAGAGTCTCAAATGCTTTTGCGTGAGCACTTTTTTCCCAGATTGAAAGCTGACTACCTTGCTTTTCCGTTTTATGACACATACCGCAGGATTCAACACCGACATAGGTATTGCCAGTTTGGGATAACATTAATGTAAACGGTAATAAAATAATTGTTAACAGATAATATACTGAGTACTTCATAAAACCTCCTGATAATGACTATTAAACAGATTTATAATTAATGAGTTAAGACATTCTTACACATATAATTTTATACAACAGGAAAAGCAAGTTTAAGATTGACTTTGTACTGTTTTATCTTGCCAGCTTCAACGGTTGCCATATGTTTTGTAACTTCAATTCCGGTTATTCCATTTACAGTTTTTGAAGCCTTTTCTAGTGCTTGAGTAATTGCATCATCAAAACTTTTTGAAGAAATCCCGATGATTTCAATAATCTTTACTGCGCCTTCATTGATGTGGGTGCTCATAAATACTCCTTTTTTGTTAAATTAATTTAAATAGATAACCAGATTTACTTTACAATCAAATAAATACAATCGTTTCTAAAACTTATAAATTCATTTTATTTTGAAAATGATCCTTATATAAATAATAAGCAAATATTTCTATATTATAACTTGTTAGTATGGCATTCAATTCTTGAAAGTACTCATCTTTCTTTTGATTGGGGCACGTGCAGGGATTACATTCACAGATTGTTAACTTCTTTTTAACTAACTTATTTATTCGTTCATCAAGTGGTAATATATTTTTCATATTTCATTCCTTACTAATTTGTGAATTAATAATCATTCGGATTTTTAATCCTTCGTTGGTGACCAGAAATCATAATCATAATCACTGCAACTGCCGGAAAAGCATACATGACATTACCGATTTCGTATGGTACAAATAATCCAATTAACCAAAAGAAAACAATGAGAAGTGCAATTTTAACCAACACAGTATACCTCTTTTAAGTTATAATTTTAATGATAAACTATGCAGGGCGATACAGTAGTTCAATCCATCAGAAGGATGAAAAAAGGGCTACATCTTTTGGGTGAGATAAAATAAATAATTTATTTATTGAAGATTTAAGAAATAACTACAATTACTTATTATAAGTAATTCGATTTCTGTATTGATTGGAGATAGTTTGAAAGATAAAATGAAAAATGAAATTTCATTTTTTACAAGTTTGATAAAACAACAATCTTTGGCTCACAGTTCAAGTTTCAATTATTGGTATCAGAACTTTCCTTCTGACGAGTTTTTGAAACCGCTGCCATAATGCCCAATCCAATTATTATTATGACACTTATTATAATCCAAACCGCAGGAACACCCATTTCATTGGCTCCCCAGGCTAAACCACCGGCTACTAGCGCCGTTCCTATTAAATAAATTACTAGGTTTGACATCTTAATTATTCTTCCTTTATTTATTGGATATTTTTTTTGCTTTATAATTTCTCCAAAACGATGCAGTTCCAACGCCTATTGCGTTTATATTTTTAAATATTGGCATCACAGCATTTTCTATCCCATTAAGAATTTTATCTTCAACATTAAATATTAGATCTATTCGGTTTCTAATACTATTTGCTATTTTTCTGGTCATCTGGAGGTTAGATTCAACTTCATAAGTGATATGATTTAGTTTTTCTGAAGCTATAAGAATCGATTCTAAGAGGGGATTAAGTCTAAATGATAATGCATGTATATCTAAACTAATAGAATGCACTGATTTAACTATTCGAAACACATAGTAAATCAGTGCAATACAAAGGACTGATGCTAGAGTGAGCAGAATGCTAGTAAGAATTTCTATTGTACTCACTGTAATAAACTATGATTTCTTAGCTTCGTTGTAAGCTTCCATACCGGCTTTAACTGAAGATTTCAATCTTTCTGTTTCTAATTCTATTTTTTCCTTCCCAGTATGTAAAACATCTTTTGTTTTTGCTTTTGCATCATTATAGAGTCGTTCAGCATCGTTTAGAATTTCTTCAGGTTTTGATTTTAAATCATTCATCACCATCGCATATTTTCTTTTTCCTTCGTTAAACAGTTCACCAGCTTTAATTTTTTTATCTTGATAATATTTATCTGCTTCATCAAAATATTCTCCGGACTTTTGTTTAATATCTCCTCTAAGTTCTTTGCCGCTCTTAGGAGTAGTTAGTAATGCAACTATTGCACCTACTGCACCACCTGCTAAAAATCCAATAAGTAAACCTTTAACGTGACTATTATTACTAGACATAATAAGTTCCTTTCAATTATTTATAATATATCTGATTATTTTATTTTCAATTAAATGTAAATACGAACACCAATTGAATCAATCGTGCAAAAGGATGATAAAAGGACTACATCTTTTACGCCGATTAACTTTTATGAGCAATAATAATATATACTCAACGAATGAACCTGTAAGTAAAATCTATAAAGATCAGGAAACCAACGTTTTATTATTTTTTCTTTGAGAGGATTCTGTATAAAAATAAAACTAGCATCGCGCCTAAGGTTGCACCAATGAAACCGGCTGTATCTCCTGGTTCATAAATTCCTAAAATTTTTCCCAGATAAGTCGCAATAAACGCTCCTACAATACCAAGTAGAATGGTAATTATACAGCCACCGGGATCTTTACCGGGCATTAATAATTTGGCAATAACACCTGCAATAAACCCAATAATTATAGTTCCTATAATTTCCATAGTTATCTCTTAAAATTTTGTTTATAAATTTTTCATTTGAAATCATCTTTATAAGAAATGATTTCTTTTCCTTTCAATTTAATTCTGCCATCCTTAACTCAATGGCATCATTAAAGGATGAAAAGTATGAACTTATATGAATACTTAAACTAAATTTTAGTCTCCAATACGAATTGTATCGAGGCTTCCTATAACTCCGAATGCACTGAGCAGCCAAAGAATGACTGCAATAACCACGACTACATTTAATATTTTCTTAATAGTAGCCTGCATAGGGATGTAGCTGTTGATAAGCCAAAGCACAACTCCAACAACTACTAAAACAATTACTAATGTTACTAATGACATTATATTTATCCTTTCAAAAAAGTTTGTTTAAAAAATCACTAATCTATTAAAGCACCCATTATTAGGTCGCAAATTCATTACTAAATATTCTGAAAACATTTTGTACTTTTCAATTTTCTGCACTTGAACACACAATACTGACATTCATCGAATGAAAATCTAAGCTACGATTTTATGAACTGGGTAATCAGTATATCCTTTTTTACCAGGTGAATAAAATGTACTCATGTCAGGTTCTTTTGATAATACCCAATCATTAGAAAATCGCTCAACAAGATCAGGGTTGTTTATAAAAGGTTTCCCAAATGCAATTAAGTTTGCAAGTCCGCCTTCTAATTCTTTTTCAGCGCTTTCAAAAGTATATCCGCCGCTCAAAATAAGTGTTTGATCAAATCTTAAACTAATTGCATTTTTTATTTCAAACGGTACTTCTGGTGCGCCCATACTACTATGATCTACAAGATGGATATAAAGTATTTTTAAGCTATTAAGTTTTTCTGCTAGATATTTATAGGTGTCTTCCGTTTCGGGATAGTATGACATATCACTTGCAACACCATAAGGAGATAATCGAATACCAACTTTATCTTTTCCGATCGCTTCAATTACATCTTGTACTATTTCCAACAAAAAACGACAGCGATTTTCAATGCTTACACCATAATCATCATTTCTTAAATTACTTATCGGAGATAAGAATTGTTCTATTAAATAACCATTTGCTCCATGCAATTCGATACCATCAAACCCAGCTTTAATTGCATTAGATGCGGCAGTACTAAATTCTTTTTTTGTATGATTTATTTCTGCAATATTCATTTCAATTGGGATTGGAAAATCCTGAAGTCCATTTGCATCAGTCCACATTTGTCCTTTTGGTTTAACTGCAGATGGTGATATAATCGTTGAATTGTCCGGCATATTTTCATGATGGCTTATTCGGCCTGTGTGCATAAGCTGAAGAAATATTTTACCATCTTTTAAATGCACAGCTTCTGTGGTTTTCTTCCAACCCTCTATTTGAGTATCGTTGAAGATTCCTGGAATACGGCAGTAGCCAAGACCATTTGGAGAAGGAGAAGTTCCTTCAGTAATAATCAATCCGGCGGAAGCACGCTGAGAGTAATACTCCGCCATTAATTCATTTGGAATACTACCAATTGCCCGAGAACGTGTCATTGGTGCCATTACAATTCTATTGTTAAGATATAAGTTACCCAGCTTATAATGGCTTAGTAGTTTAACTTTTTCCATTTACAATCTTTCTAACATAATTATGATTATAATATTTATAGAATTAATAATGATTCTAATTATGTTTCAGTAAAATTTCATTACTGTACTATTTAATATGGTTAATGAATCCAACGTAATGACCAAAGAGTTCTTTTTCATACTCATCTGTAATCTGTACATCGGGATCAAACACAGGACTATTCTTTATAGATTCCTGTGATAGATTCACATAGACTTTTTCTTCATTCCAATCAATTTTTTTTATCCATTGAGGTGATACAAGAACTTTTCTGCCTGGCAGCCAATTGTGTGTATCTATAGTTAAGAATACAAGATTCCATTTTTTATCGTCCACAATAAAATCTTCAACGTGTCCTATTTCTCCGTCATTAGACTGAATATTATAACCTTCAACATTATGTGTGCTTCGTAGATGTGGATCTTCTTTTGTTCTTTTAGTAGAATTATTTTCTTTAGTGGTTGATATGCTATCAATCATAGGTGGAAATGGAATAATCCCCACATTTCCATCGTTATATACATCTCCCCAATAAACCGGTAGTCCATAATAATTATACAAATCAATTTCATGTTGGCGCGATACTGTTTTTTTAGTTTCAGTATCTGGACTATTGCGGATTTGCTCCATACTTAGATTTACTTGAAAAGTTTCAGATAACCAATCAGTTAAACCAAGTGCTGAGTGTGGAATTAATACTTTTCTTTCATTCAACCAATTTCCCGTCTCAACAACTAAGTACCGAATTGTCCAAGTATGATCGTCAAAATAAAACTCACTCACTTTTCCGATTTTGCCATCCTTAGCACTGATGGTGTAGCCTATTAAACTATTTACACTGCGTTGCATATTGACTCCTTTTTTTAATAATGATTATAATATTCTAAACACTCATTCTATCTTCTATCCATCTCGATTGAAATATCTAAAATTCCATATCTACCAGATTGACTCATTTACTTTTAACTAACTATACCAAACTAAAAGTGTTGTGATAAAATTTTGTAAAATCAAGATTTTGATTTAAGTACTCTTCCATTGCATCAACTGCTTTTATGGATAAGTTTAGCCTGTTCTTACCAAATTTTTCCGGCACACCCTGCACTGTAACAAAAGCTGCTTCGTATGTTTTATCTTTTATCAATGGTTCTTCACCAATCAATATTTGCTGAATGCGATATCCTTTTGGATTTTCAATTCTCATTTTTACATGTAAACCCAAACATCGTTTAACATATCCACCCATTTGCTTCCTAGGGTCAGAAGAAAATGTCCGTTCCAAATTTTCTTCAAGCATATCAATTATTTCATTGCCAGTAAGTTGTACCATAGAAACCACTGGATTCATGGGGATAATGTTGAATAAATCCCATTTGGTTATTGGGCCAGCAGGAATGGGTGCTCCATATCGCCAACCGTTTGAGAATGCAATATCAGATTTAGTTATTGACTTTATTGCCGATAATAAAAGATTATCCATTTTAGATTCCAGC